>Ga0302122_10001514_pt1 | contig 14748 bp, 12 predicted proteins | sample CB21_SCM_MG_FD_203115 | JGI IMG/M metagenome (GOLD analysis project Ga0302122, IMG submission 203115) | Marine microbial communities from Western Arctic Ocean, Canada - CB21_SCM | ecosystem: Environmental > Aquatic > Marine > Oceanic | place: Canada: Western Arctic Ocean | collected 2017-09-28
TTGGACGTGGTCGTCGTCGGGTCGGAGCGGCACCACCGCGTGGCCTGGGGCCAGGCCATCCCCTTTTCGGGTGCCGCCCAGGTCGCGTTACGGTTATCCTCGGGCGGGTCGGCGGCCTGCGCGCTGGGCGACCTTTGCGCCGGCGACCGGCGCTGGTTGAAACTGGAGGCCCCCGGCGCGAGTACACCGCGAAGTCGCACGGCGAACTTCGGGCACGTGCTGCTGGAGATGCGGCGGAGCCAGGTCGAGGACGATGATCAAGGAGAGGTGTTGTCCGAGGCGCCGGTGTGGCCCTTTGAACTTACATTAGTATGGTTCCTCGCGCAAGTGGGTGCTCGCCTGCTCTTCGCGCCGCAACTAGCGTCGAGCGTCGCCGCGGCGGCGTCGTCGGCCCTGGCGTCGGCGCGCAACGACGCTGCATTAGCGAGGCCCTCGGCCGTCGTCGCCTTTGCGTCTTCTGCTTTGGCGGCGCTAGCCACGGGTTTATTAGGTGACGCGGCGACCACGGCGCTGACGGTGACCGTTTTGTTAAGTGCGGCTTTAACGGCCCCGTCCGCCGAGGCGAAGCGGCCCAAACTCATAAGGGCGCTCAGCCGCCGCGTACCAGCGTCGGGCGAGCTCGCTTTATTACAGTGGTCGCCGGAGGACGACGACGCCCTAATTACGTGCCAGACGAACACGGTCAAGCACAAGGGCAAGCGGGACGTGCCCTCGGTTAACGAATTAAGTGACGTGGACGAGCTCCGAAGTGAGCTCGAGAAAGACGCGCCGGATCCAAGGTGGCTGGAGACCGGGGAATTACTCCGGTTCGTGCGCGCGCGCAAGACCCTGAAGGATCGCGCTGGTCTATTTAGAGAGGCCATGGCCTGGCGAAAAAGAGCACGTCGAGGTGTATGGAGGCGAGGAGGACGGCTCCTTCGGAGCCAAGGAGCAGCGGTGGTGCGACCATCCTGAGGAAGCGCCGGCCTGGTGGCGCTTCATGACGGAGAACATCCCCTTCGAGCTCTTCGGCGCCGACACGATCGGGGGCGTGCCGATCACCTTTGTAGGCTTGGGCCGCATGGACCTGGGTGGCATTTCTAGAGAGATCGGGCTGGACAAGATCGAGCGGAAGTTGGTGCTGCAGAACGACGCCTTCATCGATCTGGCCCGGAGGGAAGGCCTCCGGCGCTCGACCGACGGTGAGACGGTGGTCACGCACGGCGGCGTCAACGTCATCGACTGCGACGGCTTCGGGCGGCGGCACCTGGGGGAGGTGCGCGTCTTCCAGCGGTGCGCGGCGGCGTTGAAGGTCCTGCACCCGGAGCGGCAGCGGAAGACGTTTATTGTGCGGGCTCCTAGAATATTTGCTATATTTTGGAAGATCGTCCGGGCCTTCCTCGACGAGCGGATCATCTCCAAGATTTCCATCCTGGGCGTCAACGACGACCTGACGCCGCTGATCGACGAGCTCGGGGCGGAGCACGTGCCCACGCTCTTCGGCGGCGCCTACGAGCTGAAGTGCTCCTCGCTGATCACGAGCCACGAGCTCGTGCCGGCGGGGGCCTTCAAGAAGTTCGCGGGTAATGATTAACTTATCACATACATACTACGGCGGCGCCATATAGGCGTTTTGGTGGTGGAATACAGTCGCGTCAACGAATTCGATGGCGACGCCCACAGACGGCTCCGCGTTGAGCACGGCGTGGCCCCAACCCCGGGGCAGGTACACGATATCACAGGCGTGCTGCTCCAGGACGACTGCGTCCCGGGGGGCGCGGCGCCAGCGCCGCGGCGGTTCGACCGAATAGAGGGCGCGACCGGGCGGCCGCAGGTACCACGTCTTCCGGCCGGAGCCGAGCGCGTTCACAGATTGCTCGTGGTAGTGCCACGGGGCGCCCGCGTCCCGGGGCCCGGCGTAGACCTGGGCGTTCGCGCCGTGGCGGCGCGCGTGGAGGCGCCGAGGGAACCCGCTGAGCAGCTCGTCCAGTTCGCGCGACGGTTTTACGAGCGCGTTGACGCGGCGGCGCACGTCTCCCATCAAAAAGAGCGTGTCGGCGGCGGCGCCCGCGTCGAAGACGTACATGCCGCCAGGATCGCGCGCGAAGGCGTCGAGGGTCGTCGTATTCGGTGGAGCGAGGCCGAAGCTGTCTCCATGGGGAATTTCCTGCGGTGCTGCGGCGACGTCGTCGCGGCGTTCCAGGGCTGACCAGTCCCAACACGTCCAGTTCCAGAGCGACCGCCGCCTCAGTGTCCGTGAGCGGGGTCACCGCAGCGCAGCCCGTCGCGCGGACGGCCGCGAGAAGGTCCTGCGGTTTCCCGCCGAGTGCATCCAGCGTGCGAGCGGCGCCGCGGACGCCCGCCCGGCGCGCGGCTTTGAGCAACACGGCGTACGCGTCTGCGTGGCCGCGCGCCGCGGCGACGTGCAGCGGCGACCGTCGTAGGCCGTCGCGCGCCGCGAGAACGCCACTCGGTGCCAGCGCCGCGAGCACCGCACAAGATCTCGGCAGCCCAAGCCACGCCGCGTAGGGCAGGGCCGCGGCCGCCGCGGCCGCGTCATGGAGGCGGCGCGCGTGCGCCACGACGTAGTCGTCGACGGCGCGCCGCGCCTCGCTAGCGCGCGCGTCGCCGCCCACCGCTCTCCGCCGCCGCCGCCAGAGCGCGCGGAACGCAGGCGAGAGGCGCTTGGCAGCTCTCACGTCCAACGCGCCGTTGAGGGTTCTCCGCGCGTTGCTGACGGTGCCGCGCGGGAACCGGTCGACCTGGAGCCGCGTCGTCGTCAGCAGGAGCGGCTGTGGCGTCTCGAGCAGCATCGCGAGGAACGCCACCGGTGTCATTTCTGGCGCTGTTTTACGAGGCCGCCGACGCTGGACGGCTCGACCGAGACCGATGCCGAGCAGGACAACTGCCGCGTGGACGAGCAGCTTCTTGCTGATGTACTGCGATTGCTGCATCACGGCTGATCACTGCTTTAGTGTTGCGACTGCTGCTTGGCAGGACTGGTGCGGCATCAGATGTGTGGGTCTGCTATGCACATCATGCACTGCTGGTCTCAACACTGTGATTGGATGCGCAGCAGTGATCTTTTGCGACCGTCGGCGTTAACTGCGTCTAGGACCAGGGCGGATGTCCACCTTAGGCGCCGGCAGGCAACAAAGAGCTGAAAGCCGGGGGCAAGAAACCCGTCCAAGAAACCCGTGCAAACCCGTCTAAGTCTAAAGTGCTTTTTTGGACTTAGCATTGCAACACGCAGGCGTGGGATCGCCGCGTCGGATCGTAGGTTGTTAGGTGGTCTCTCCTTACCGCGATAATCACCCTCCGCTTTGCGCCATCGGAGACGATTCAAAACACTCAACCTCTCTCAACCTCAATTGCTACGCTCTGCAGCCGGCGATACCGAGACAGCGCAATTATACGGCGTGATGAGTAGGCAGTACTCCACCGCTGACTACAGAGACGGGCGGGGGGACCGCCGATACGATTGCGGCGCGAGACCTACGGAGTACAGCAGGCCTCCGGCGAACCAAAGAACGGCACACGTTCTCAATAGACAGCTTGACGAGCTGGAAAAGCAGGCCCGCGGAGAACTCAGCGCCACGCCATTGCAGCCCGAAATAAACAATTGGGACCCGGACGGCCACCGAGGAGCGTATGGCGGCTCCGCGCGACGAACAGCACGGCCGCGGGCCTTGTGCAGTTGTTGTGGGCGTGCGCTATTCTCGACTACGCCGCGCTTTCATGTGTATTCTCCGAGGCGCTCGCCAAGGCCCTCCTCCTCCACTGGAAAGAGATTCAGACGCGGGACGACTCCAAGGCGAAGCTCCACGCGGTTTGGTTGTGGCTCCGTTTTGAACAGCTGGCGCAGACGACGCTCCTGCGCCTGTTGTCCGAAAAAGGGGACGCGTTGAAAGAAGCGGCGGCGCTGGTCTGGGGCGGCCCGTCGCGGTCGCAGGCGCAGCTCTCCGACGCCCTGACCGCGCTCGGCTGGGTTCATGCAAGGGAGCGCTTCTCACTGGACGGCCTGCACGTGGGCGCGGCGTCGCTCGAGGCGAAGACCACGTTCCTTTTTGACGGGCCGTACCATTACTTCGCGGGGCCCGACGGCCCCGTCCTCGACGGCCGCGGGGCGTTCAAGCGGCGGCTCCTCGCGACGCTGGAGTGGACGGTGCTCGGCGTGCCGTACGTCGAGTGGGACCACCTCGCAACAGAGGACGCGCGGGAGGCGTACCTCCGGGGTAGACTAAAGAACAACTAGGCTCTCTAATCAAATGACGCGCAAAAAACATACCTCCAAAATAAACTACCTAGGTAACCTTACGGAACACGAAGTACGCCGTCGTGCCCTGCATGACCCGCACCTCGTCGTCGATGTACTCGACAGCTAACGCGTTCATGACCCGCATGGACTTCCAGCCCCGCTCGACGCGTTTGCCGTCGACGGTCACCGGCCCGTACGTCACTTTTCTAGGCAAACAATCGACGTAGACCCTATTGCACCGGGACAGGGCGTCGAAGCGCCGCGCCAAACCCCAGTCCGAGGCCACCGTGACGTCCAGGGAGTCCACGCCGATTTTGGGCGCGATCGTTTCGACGTACACGACCGCGTCGACGCTGTCCGAGATCGTCTGCTTTAGGGACACGAACTCCGCGCCGCCCGGTAAAGTGCCGGCGACGCCCGTAAACCCCTTGTTGAATGCGAAGGAGGGGCTGGACGTGTACGCGAGCTCCCACGTGCCCGTTAGTAGATCCACGAGCTCCAGGTCACTTCTTAAAGCCTCGTCCCGGACGGAAGAGGCCTCCTTGCATAATGCCGTGAGCTCCCGGTACGTCGGCGCTTCCGGATCTTCCGGGTTTGGAAAGGTGCACCCGGCCGGCAGCGCTTTCAGTAACGCGGCGACGGGCGTCTGAGATTGGATTTCTACGACCGGCGCGGCTTTTTGCTCCTCGTCAATGAGGCTGAAGGTCAATTCGGCGCGCGTCCGGTCCGTCGCGCGGCCCGCAAAATTATCCACGCTGCCGTCGCGCGACGCGGCCGGCGCGTCGAAGCGCGGGTCCGAGATCGCGTCCACGTACGCGGGCGCCGCGACGGCGGCCGGCGCCGCGACCGGCGCCGCGACGGCCGCGGGCGCCTCGTCGTCCTCCTCCTCAAACAAGTCCTCCACGGCCTCGCAGAGCGCCACGAAGCCCGGCCGGTCCCGCGCGCCGGGGCCCCACATGGCGCGGAGCTCGTCGTCGCCGAGGTCGCCGGCCGCTAAAAGCTCCGCTAGCAGCGGCGCCGCCGCCGCGTCGTCGACAACAACGACCGGCCGGCCCTGCGCCAAGCGGTCGAACTCGGCCTCGAGCACGTCGCGCGGCGCGAGGTGCCTGGGCGAGCTGCTGCGTCCGCCATGGCTGCGCAGCGGCACCAGCGCAGCCGCCAGGGGCAGCAGCGATGCAAGCATGGTTGCGAGACGCATGGCTCCGTGGGGTGCTGTGCAGCGGCGAGGCGGTTAAGGCGTGTCCCTGTGCGTTTCGTGCGGCGGAGAGGCAGATTTAGCCGGCACGAGCCTCGATCACCGAAAATACCCGTGCGAAAAACCCGGGCCCTGACAAATGTTGAGCAATCGTCAGTGTGCGTCACGTAGGCCCAGCTGTGCCAGCCGTGATCGTTTGCAAGCGGCAGCCGTTGTTGTGCGCGCGCAGAGCTCCAGTGCTCCGAGCGGTGCACTTGCACAGGAGCTCTCCAGCCGCCGGCCTGGACGCATGAGCCGCATCGCACGGATGGTGATGCTCGCCGCGGCGGCGCGCGCCTGGCGGCCACTCGTGCGGCGCGCGGGCCGGCTCCGACCGCTGAGCGCGCGGCCGTCGGCCCGGGGCGTCGCGCTCGAGCTGCGGAGTTTGAAGGACAGCGCCGCCGTCGTCAAGGCCCACGTCCAGGCCCGCGGCGGGAGTGACGACGCCATCGCGTCCGTCGACGCCGCCGTGGCGCTCAACGCGCAACGCGCGGCGCTCCAAAAGGACCGCGACGCCGCGCTCGCCACGCGCAAAAAGCTCTCCGGGACGATCGGCAAGGCCATGAAGAATGGTGAGGACGTCGACGCCCTGAAGGCTGAGGTCGCCGAAGCTGGGGTTATTGCCGACGCCGCGAGCGAAAAGATGGAGGCCATCGAGGTGGAGGCCACTACGTTGCTAAACGCGCTGCCGAACACGTTAGCGGATATCACGCCCGAGGGAAGGGACGAGTCTGATAATGTGGTCTTGCGGGAGTGGGGCGCGGAGTTGCGGAAAGTTGGTGAATATCAGTGGCACGACGACCTCGCCGCGGGACTCCAGGGCTTCGACCCCGAAGCGGCGCAACGAGTGAGCGGCGCGCGCTTCGCGGTCCTGAAAGGCGGCGTGGCCCGGCTTGAAAGAGCGTTAGCCAACTACTTCTTGGACACGCATTTACGGAACGGCTACGAGGAGATCTCTTCTCCCCTCTTAGTGTCGCGTTCCGCATTGGAGGGCACGGGCCAGCTCCCCAAGTTCGAGGACGACCTGTTCCGCGTGGCGAACCACAAGGTACGAGGCGAGGACGCCTTTCTGATTCCCACGTCGGAAGTCCCATTAACGAATTTCTGGCGGGGCGAGACGCTCCAAGAAAAAGACTTACCTATAAGAATGGTGGCGCACACGCCCTGTTTTCGGGCGGAGGCCGGGAGCTATGGCCGGGACACCCGTGGATTAATTAGACAACACCAGTTCGGGAAAGTGGAGCTGGTCAAGGTCGTCTGTCCAGAAAACGCCGACGCGGAGGCCGACGCCCTGTTAGAGGATGCGGAAAGTCTGTTAAAAGCGTTGGAGCTGCCGTACCGGGCGGTGCAACTCTGCGCGGGGGATGTGGGATTCTCCGCCCAAAGATGTGTCGATTTGGAGGTGTGGCTGCCGGGCCAGCAGGAGTACCGCGAGGTGTCGTCGTGCAGTGCGATGGGCGACTTCCAGGCTCGGAGGATGAACCTGCGCTACAAGCCGGCGCCGTCTCCGGAGGACAAGAAGCCGCGGCCCCGGTTCCCGTGCACGATGAACGGGAGCGGGTTGGCTATTGGAAGGGCCTTAGTTGCGGTGCTGGAGAACCACCAGAACGCGGACGGGTCCGTGAGCGTGCCGGAGGTGCTGCGGCCCTACCTGGGCGGGCTGGAGGTGCTATCGAAGTAAGTAACACACTAAAGTTTATTCCTCGGGAGGCCACGGTCTTTGCCGGGAGGTGCTCATGTCCTAATTGGGGCCCTCGATGGCCGCGACGCCCGCGCGCGCGACCTCCGCGTCCTCCGCCGGGAGCACGCCGGAGACACCGACGGCGCCCACGCAGCAGCCGTCGACGAAGATCGGTTCGCCGCCGCCTAACACGGTAAATCCGGACGCAATCAGCGCCGGCCGCTTGTCGTTCGCGGCCGCTTCTAGAGCGAGCGTCGGCTTGCGGAACTGCGCCGCGGTCCGCGCCTTCTCAGTTGCGAGTCTGACGGAGGCGGGGAAGGCGCCGTCGCCCCGCGCCAAGCACAGCGGTATGCCGCCGCCGTCGCACACACAGATGGTCACGGGCCACTTCTTTTCTAACGCAGCCACCTCCGCGGCCTCCAAGATCTTGCCGGCGGCGGACCGCGTGAGCACCGGTTGCGACGGGAGGACCAGAGCACTTCCAGTGCAGAGCAGTGCGAGCGCTGCATACGCTCTGCGGGGCGCCATAGCTCGACCGCGCGTTGCCAGGGCTCGCTCCCGCCGACAGACAGTAATTCAGAGAGTGCTCGTCGACCGCTAACGCAATCTGAGGTGGCATTGGTGCAGCTCGGCTTTTGACGTGCAGGTTTTCGCGCTATATACGGGTTTTGCGAGGAGATTTCCTCCTGGCCAGGTGTGGTCGAAGCGAGGTCGGAAGCTCCTGCTTCGTCCAACGTTCGACGCCGTCTTCTGTGCCCCGTACCGTTAACGGTACGGGGCACACAGGCCCTAGTGAGTTTTGCGCCACTAGCATTTAAGCTGTTTTGCGCCGCTCGTCAGAACGCTGTTCTTCGCCGCTCGCCCTTTCCGCCCGTATAAAAACGTTTCTCTCGCTCCCCGCGTTCCGATGAGCACCTTTTCAAAACCACCCGAGCCCACGTTGCCGCGAAACTGCCGCCGACACTATTTAAGATTAACAGGGGTCTCCTCGTGCTGGGCGCGGGGGTCGGCCGCGGCCTCGGCACCAGCGTCGGCACGGGCGATGGCGCAGTGGACGGTTGTGGCGACGGCACAAAGGTCGGGCTCGGCGACGGCGCAAAGCTCGGTCGCGGAATAGAGCTTCGCGGCGCCCGCGTCCGCGTCGACGCCGAAGCCGTAGACCGGGGGCGGCGCCTCCGCGGCGAGCACGGCGAGCCAGGCGTCGACGAGCGGCGGCGCCTTGAGCGCGGCGGCAGTTCGTGCGGCCGCGCGGCGCTGGGCGTCGCGCGGCAGGTGCCCGCCGGAGCCCGGGAGCTCCAGCGCGACGTAGTACCGCGCGGTGGCGGCTTTCCCGTTCGAGAACTTGGCCGACACGCCGAAAGTCTCGAGTGGCGGGTCGGCGCCGTCGTACAGCGCGGCCATCTCGCGGAAGGGCGCGCCCCAGACCGGAGCCGCGGGGTCGATGCCCGTCGCCCGGCGCAGCGCCGCGGCGGCTGCGCCCGCCCCGGGGTCGACCGTCGGCCCGCGGTCTCGTCTGCCGCCGGCCCTTGGTTGGGACCAGAACATGACGGCCAGAGCCGCCGCCAGGGCCGCCGCCGGCCAGGCGCGCATCTCGAAGCTGTTGTTGGCTGCCGCTGGACCCCTCAAAGCGCCTCCCGGGACTGGCTTAAACGCCTCTCAATCCAGGCGATCTCGAAGCTGTTGCTAGCTGCCTCTGGACCTCAAAACGCCTTCCGGGGCTGCTGAAACGCCTTCACTCCTGGCGTCCAATAGCGCAAGCAAGGACCAGAGATCTTAGGGACCAGATCCTAGTAGGTTTTGCGCCACTAGCCCCTAGTGTGTTTTGCGCCGCTCGCCAGAACGCTGTTCTTCGCCGCTCGCCCTTTCGCCCCGTCTCCTTGATTTGTGATTTATTTATTTCCCCTGGGGCGGCGGCCGGTCGTCCTACTCCCCGATAAAATATTTTTCTTAGAGCGGGTCCGAAATGGTCCTCGCGCAACCGCCTTCAACCAGCCGCTCAATAATTAGAACGTGTCAAATGTGGAGGATATGACATGGACGGATATGAGATGGATGTTTGATGGCGCAAGCTCCTTCAACCAATCGCTCCACGCTCCCTGGTATGTATGATAATTACCTCTCTGGGCCACAAGAAAGACATGTTTGGTAAAGTATCACAGGACCACTGATTTACCATGAGTTTACGAGCGCACTCGCGCGCGCTAAAAACGGCGCGCGGCCGACTCTTAGGACACGGTTGAACACGCTGGAGCTTGTGACTATATCAAGGCACGCGCAGCGATCTAGGTGGGTTTGTTGGTGGAGGCTGTGGGTTTGGAGAACCGCTGGCACGATCTCACGCGCAAAAACAGAGAGATGCGAAATCACAGGCGGCGCGTGCAACCACGTGCCACTACTCCTACAGACGTCGCGATCAACAAACACACTTAAAAATGCCGGCCCCAGGACCGGCCGCGCCGCACGCGCCCACATGCCGGCCCACCGCTCCGCGAGGCCGGCGCCCCGGCGCAGCGTGTCCAGGGCCGCGCCCCGCTTTGCGAACACGGCCAGCTGCTTCGCTAATGAAGCCGCGTCCTCGAAGAGCACGCCGTTCTCACCGTCGCGGACCAACTCCGAGACGCACGGAAAGCGCAATTGTAAACACGGCAAGCCGGCCCCGAGCATGTCCACGACCTTCATGGGTAAATCTAAACCGGAGGTGGACGCGTGCAGGGACACGCCGATGTCCGCCGACGCCAATAGACAGCAGTAGTCGTTCGTGGGCAGCCAACAGGTCGCGCACCGGACATGAGTAAAGCGCAAGGACGCGTACCTGTCAATAAACGCCTGGCGCAAAGGCCCCTTGCCCGTGACGATGACCACTACTCTCTTCGTGGCGCGCCGGTCGTACGCGACCAACGCGTCTAACAAAATGTCGAAGTCCTCGTCACTACTCCAGGACGTCGAGGAGACCATAAGCGTCGGCCGGTCCTTCGTCGCAAAGGCCTCTGATAATGTCAGAGCCCCGCGCCAGAAGGGGTCATCTTTCATGGCCGGGAAACCGATGCGGTCCAGGGCTCCGAGCTTCTCATTCTTATTGAGGGAGGTGAAGAAGGCCGGCGGCCGGTCGTGGGCTGTTGAAGCCGTAATGCCGTAATTCTGTAAAAGCCAAGCGGACAGCGCGTGCGTGACGCAGAGGTGCGCGTCTAGTAAGCAACCGCTCCGCTTTTCTAGGAGATCGTAGAGAGACACGGCCAGGCGATCCGTCCAAGAGAGGGTCCCCTTGCTCCGGCGCGCGGCGTCCGCCAAGACCGTATGACCAAGGTTGTGCCAATCTGCCACGACGCGCGCCCCGTCTTTCCTAGCCACGAGCCAGGCCAGGAACAGCGCGGGTAAGGCCGGCGGCGTCTGGCACAGCACTAGTGTACAGCGGTGGTCCCGCCTCGCTTTATACAAAGCCGCGCCTAGACTATACATAAGTGCCAGTAACCGCCACACGCGGCCCAGGAGCCCGGGGAGGCGCCGTCGCGGCTCCGCGATGCGCACCTCGCGCACGCCCGCGTGGTCCACCAATTGTTGTAGGCACCGCTCGCCCTCGTAGCCCACGAGCGTCACGGCACATCCTTCTTTGGCCAGCGACAGGGCGTGGTACTGCATGCGGGGGCTTCTTCCTAAATCGCCGGCGACCATTACTAACGCGTGGCCCTTGCGCTTGGCTGCGGCGGCGAAGGCGGCCATGAGTGGGCACTCGTTTGCCGAGCCGTCGCGTTGGCTGTGTACTGGAGTAGTGTTGTCCGGTCGCCGCACTGGTGCAGTGTGCGTCCGGTCCCACGCACTGGCGCAAATAGTGATCTGTGAGCGTGCGTACAGATGCCGAAGCGCACTGGATGCTGATGCCGCGTGCACCGCGGCTATTGGCAAAACGGGTTTAAAAACCCGTACCCTGACTTTTTGCAGCGCGCAAAAACGTAGTTCAACGCTAGCCTGTCCTCGCGTCACGCTGGGCGGACGGTGGGCTGCCCGGCTCCTCTCCGGTCCCTCGAGCGCTCGGGCGACGCCGCCCTGCGTCCACAAACGCCGGGGCACCACCATGCGCCCCCTGGCCCTCGCGTGGCTGGTCGTCGCCCAGGCCATGAGCGGTAGGGAAGCCATACGCTACTGGACCGCTATGTACAAGGGCGAGGCGCCGCCGACGCTCCACACGCACTACCCGCTCCAAAGGGACATCGAGCGGCGGCTGCAGGCGGTGGACGCCAAGGCCGCGGGCGCCGCGGACGACGACGGGCTCGACGACGACGGCTTCACGAAGCGCGACGCCTACGCGGCGATGTGGACCTTTTACTGGATGGTCTTCTCGCTGTGGTGCGTGACGGGCGGTCCGGTGCTGGTCGTCAGTGTCTTCTGGTACTTCCGGGGCAACGCGCCCTGGGGCGTCGGGAAGGTGGGGCAGGAACCCCCGACGGAAGACGCAGGCGGCCCCGCGGGGGCCGAGGAGGCGAAGGAGTAAGGGGTTTTTGTGTTACTTCGCCGAAGCATCATGGACGCGCCCCGGGGCCCACCTTCCGACGCAAGTCGGGGTCTCCTTACAACTCCCCCCCCAGCGCCTGCTGCTGGCCCATCATCTTCTGGAGCTGCTCCATCTGGGCCTTCATGGCCTCCGGGTCCGACAACGCCTCCATGCCCGGTAATTTCGACAGCGCCTCCATCTGGGCCGGATCGGCCGAACCGTCCCACATGCCCTTGGCCGCCTCCATCAACGCGGCCCCCTGCTCGGGCCCGCCCGCGAGCTGGGCCATCATGGCCTCCATTTGGGACTTGAAGGCCTCGGGGTCCGCTTGCGCCAGCTTCATCTGCTCCCCTAATTGGGAGCCGAACTCACTTCCAACAGCCTTCATGGCGTCGACGCCCTGGCGCATGGCCTGCTTGAGCTGGTCGGGGTCGTTGAAGGCGTCCGAGGCTAACAACGCTTCAACCTGCTCCGAGGCCCCGGGGATGGCGTTGATCAAAGGGTTGTTCTTGATGGTCGCCTTGAGCAGCTCCGGGTTCGCGAGCATCTCCTCCATCTCGGGCGAGTCCATCAGCGACTCCCACATGTCGCCCATGCCGGCGAACATGTCCTCGCCGCCACTGCCGCCGGCGCCCGCCTGCTGCAAATTCTTGACCATGTCGTTCAGCTTGCTGAAGTCCGTGTCGCTCGCCGGGTCCGCGGCCACGGGCGCCTGCTTGTCCTTGGTCTTCCGCCGGTTCACCCAGGGGTTCTGTGCTTGGGTCAGGGGGCTCAGCGCCAGCAGCGCGAGGCACCGCCGCGCCATGGTCGTCCGTTCGTGTTGCTGGGCTGCACGGGGCGGCGAGGCACGAGTGTAACGTGCAGCTGCTGTGGCTTCTTGCCGGCGATAACGCGCTGGATCAGTCTGCTGCTCATGCAACTCTTCACCAAAATCTCAATCGGTGCGGGTCGCCAGGTGGAGCTGGGGGTGCGCGTCGGAGGCGTCGGAGGCGCCGCGGGGTCCCTCACCGTCGACCGATCGAGGGGTGCGAAGGACGCCTCGCGTTGTTTCCAACGCGCGACGCGGGGCCGCGGCACGCGGGCCATGCAATCCTGTCCCACTACGTGGCGGCACGGGCGCTGCAGGAACGGCGGTCGCCCCCAAGCCGCCGACGCGACAGCTCCCAGCGAGTCATTTCTAAAACTTACTCACCCCGAGCGGGTCGTTGTACTCCTTGACGCTCTTCCAGAAGCCCCCCGTCGTGCGCATCGTGTCCACCATCGTGGCATTCGAGCGCCGCGAGGCGTTCATCGTCCGTCGGACCGACGTCTTCTCGAGCGCGTAGGACCGGTGGTACCGCTTCGGCTTTAGCACTTCAGACTCGTACATTTTCGTGAAAGACTGGCGCTGCGTGTTCGTCATGCCCGACGCGCCGAAGCACAGGCCGGGGTACATGACCCGGAGCGCGTTCTCCCGTAGACAGTGCGGGTTGAGGGCGTAGCGGCAGAGCCCCTCTGAATTCCGCCCTTTACGCCGCGCATGCGCCTCCTCGCGGCCCCGCACCTCATACGTCCCATCCGGACCCAGCAAGTCGTCCACACTCTTCAGCGTCGTGTCCACGTAACCCGTTTGCCGCTTCACCACCTCCGCTTCTTTGACAATTGTCACTTCTTCGAGCCACAGCTTGCACCGATGGAGCCAGTCGTGGCGCATCGTCTTTATCTGAAATGTCGTGTACTGCCGCTCGTGGAAGCTTTGCACCGTAGAAGTGTCTTCGGTGCTCTGCTTCTTCCGGAGGGAACGCGCCTGGACCTCGGCTCGTTGCCGTTTCACGAAGTTCTGCTTGACCGTGCCTTCCAACGTCCCTTTTGAGAACTCCTTGGCCAGCTCCTTGCAGATGCGCGTCCGCGCGCTTTCATTTAGAGCGCAGCCCGGTAGCGAGACATCTCTTCTGGGAACACAAAGGGGCCAGGTCTCCTTGTGATCACCACTGATGATGGCCGTCCTCAAAAAGTTGCCTTCCAGCATCAAATCCTCGCCCCGCTTGATCAAGGGAAAGTCGCTCAGCTTTTCGGCTTTCGCCCACGCTATTTCTCTCATCAACAAGTAATCTGCGGTTAAATCGATGCCCTCTCGAAGGTAGCCACTCAAGTACTCCGCGCGCGTGACGCGGCCGTCGCCGTCGTCGTCGAACGCGTCCATGGCCGCGAGGACGCCCATGGTCTTGTCCTGTTTGCGGGTGGTGTTTGCTGCTGGGTGCTGTTTTGGGGCAGCTGTGGGCAGCACGATGCGCGCCGGCGTTCGCTGCTGCACGAGCGGAGGACTCCTCAATCCGACGCGTGGTTGCGTGTGAGACGGCAGCGCCTGAGCCCGTCCGGAGAGCTGCGTTAGTTTTTGCTCTCGGGTTTTTGCTCTCGGGCCCGAGGATTCGACGAACGACTCCGTCGCCGCAGCAAGGGCCGGGCGTCCCTTGGACTGCTCTGCGGCTTCCTTGGGCGGATCTGCAAAAACCCGCACCCGAGACGAGGCTTAGCAAAAATCGAGAGTGCAGTGGTCGGCAACTGCGTGCATTGACGCCGCTACGCGTGCTTGCTGGTAATTTGATTGCCTACGCTGCGCCAACAAAGCTAGCGCAACGCCTGCTGCGTGCAGTCCAAACGCACTCCCACTGCAGTTGCCCGGTCGGGAGGCGCAGCGCCCGCGCACGCACAACTTCTCTACGCACGCACTGGTCTGGGTACGCTCCGATGGCCGCGGTCTGGTGCTTCTACGACGTGCAGGGCGCCCGGGACAGCAGCGAGAACGCCTTCGAGGTCTTCTGCGCCGACGCCGACGCGCCGACGCTCGCCGAACTCGAGCAGTCGTGCCCTTTTATACGAAACAGCCCGGGCGCCTGGCGCTGGCGCGCGCGCGTCGAGGACGAGGCCTTCGGCAACTGCTGGCGCGACGTCCAGGATGGGAGAGAACCGGTGCCGACGGAGGCCTCGGGCGATGGCATGGTCGTGCGGATGCGTTTATTGGACGTGTCGCCGGCCGCCATTTTGAGGCGGCGCCTGAAGCCGGGGCAGGCGCCGCGGGCGCGGCGCGCCGCCGGGAAGGCGCCGGTGCCGCACCGGTTCACGGACGCCGG
>Ga0302122_10001516_pt1 | contig 14736 bp, 14 predicted proteins | sample CB21_SCM_MG_FD_203115 | JGI IMG/M metagenome (GOLD analysis project Ga0302122, IMG submission 203115) | Marine microbial communities from Western Arctic Ocean, Canada - CB21_SCM | ecosystem: Environmental > Aquatic > Marine > Oceanic | place: Canada: Western Arctic Ocean | collected 2017-09-28
CTCGATTCCAAGTCGGGGAGAGCATGCGGACGGACGCGGTGGCATGGTGCAACATTGGTGGAACAAGGGACGGCATCACCAGAGACACCAGGCAAGTCGACCTCGTTGTGGCCGGAGAGGGACAATGGTCGCTCATTTACCAGTCTGGTGGGGGATCCGGATTCATCAACTCTTTGACCATTCCGTTTCCACCGTACGACGCCAACTACAACTACATTCTTCCGAAGACTGTAGGAGTCGCTTGCGCGGACTTTGACAGCGACGGAGACATTGACGTGATCACGCATGTGGTAGTGTCGCATGGAGCCTCGTGCGCCTTCCGCTGTCACGAGCAAGGCCGCTACGGCTACGAGGAGGCTGTCATCCCCGGTGCCATCACCACCGCGGGGGTCACCGACAAGTGCTTCTGCGGACCAAAGCTCAGTCTCGCGGTTGCCCCAAGTCCGCCTCCGAATCCGCCTCCACAGCCGTCCCCCCCCCCTCCCCCCCCGTCGCCTCCTCCCCCAGCTCCTCCAGCAAGCCCGGCAGCTCCTCCACCACCACCGCCAAAGCACCGCGCGGGGCTGTGTGTTCACTTTGAAGAGGCGGTTCTGACATCGCCTTCCCCTCCTCCGCCACCCCACCCACCCGACTTTAGGCCTTCTCCTCCTCCACCTCCTCCTTCCCCGCCGCTTCCATTCTCCCCTCCATCACCGCTTCCCCCTCCGCCTTCCCCACCTCCAATTCCGCCGAGTGCACCACCTCAGCTCCCACCGCCGTCACCGCCTCCCACTCCACCGAGTCCTCCCAACTCCCCCCCTCCCACACCCGCGTTCCCTCCAATCGAAACCACACTGGCTTCTCGCATGATCTACGTGTCTCTCACGGAGGACAATGCGAGGATCATACAGGAGCACGCTGCTACAGGATGGCAGCCCATCTCGGTGGGCATACTGGAGAGCAACCAAGGCTACCCCGACTCTGCGCTGATTGAGGTGAAGCGCAATCTAACCCTCGTAGCAACAACAGTGTATGCGCACATCTGACCTGTCTGTTTGTTCGCGTGGCAGGGTGTCTGGTTTCAGCAGTCCGACTGTGCAGACAACGCGTCGCCTTACGACAACACCAACTCGAGGTCTCAGGTTGCAATTGGCCAAATCCGCGAGAAGCCGGAAGAGTGTGTCCATGCGGCTCCTGACGTTGCAAGGGAGATGTTCTACAGGAACAAGAACTGTGTGGCAAACAGGGTTCCAATGGACGAGTACCAGACACAGAAGCCCTTGGAGTTCCAGGCCAAGTGCATGGTCATCCTGATCGCGGAAAGCAGCCGCAAAGCGCTGCTAGACATGCTGGTCGCGTCTGGAAGGATACTGACCGATCCTGTGTAAGCAGAACGCCTCTAACCCGCATTCACACGTTTATCCCTCATGTCCCTGTACACACCCGAAAAGTACACCTTTGCATTTGGTTGTGTGTGCAGGCGCGTTTCGGTGAACTACACCACAACGCTCTCCCAGGACCCAAACTTTGGCATTGCGTCTATGAATTGTGCAATCGGGGACGTGAGTGCTTAACACATCACACAATTCATGTTATCCATACTGACACTGCTTGTATCACGCAGATCGTTCTGGAGAACTACATGCGCGACTCCGTCGGTCAAGAACACCAGCTAGAACTAGCAAGCCTCCAACAGCAACTTGTTAGGAAAGAGAAGCAAGTAGAGCTCTTCGACCGCACAATCCGGGTACGTTTGGCTTCAAACACATTGCACACATTGCACACATTGCACACATTGCACACATTGCACACATTGCACACAAACTGTACTTGGCGAACCGACCAAACACTTATCAAATCTGTTGTGTGTTGTTGGCAGGGTTTATCGGCCTGGAGGCCACCCGGAAGTCCACCGCCTCCCTTCCCGCCTCCGCGCCCAGACGCTCCCCCTGGCATGCTTGCGCCGCCCATTCCGCCTCAAGCGGTGTCGTTCGACACAAGACTGGCTCAACTGCGAACGGAGAGGACCGAGCTGGAGAATGCGATAGTCTTGAAGAACGAGGAGATTGGAGGCCCTTGTGTGCGCAGCGCGACCAACGTCTGTGGTCGCACCTACGCGGCGGCGCCCGACCCGTGGATTGCAGCCAACGGAGTACATTGCGCTGGATACCAGACGAGGGAGGCACTCGAGGGAACCTTCTGTGGACACTGGGGCTCACCGGTAAGCTACTCTTCTAAGACACTCCTTCCACTTGCTGTTGTTCTCACACGAATGTCCGCTGTGTGCAGAACAATGTCGACGCCGCCGACAGCGCGGAATCGGAGGAACTTCTTACGGACGCTCCTCCGTGGTGTTACAGCGAGTCGGGCGTGATTGCGGCCTGCTCCCCTGTTGCAGACAGGGTGGTCCGTGCGGGGGTACATGAACTACAGGTGCAAAACACTCTTTATTTATTCACAACATGCACACACGCCCTGCCTGTTGCAAAGGCACGAATAAACGTGTGTGCGCAAACGTGACAGGAGTGGCTGCGACCAGACCGCTACTACTGCCAGTCCAGGCTATTCAGGGACTTGGTGTTGGAGGACGGCTCGGTTGGGGAAGCAGAGTGCAGAGCCAACATCACGCACCGCAACTTCTCCTGCTACGAAGAGGTTTGTGACCAGTGCACTGCTCAATGCACCTACCCGACGGCAAATTCAGTGGCTTCCGTGCTCAAGTGCACTGTTGCAAGGGGGCAGCTTGCTTTCACAAATTGTAAGCAATACAACTCGAACCTACTCACATGTACCCCACACTACAAACGTAATCCTGCATACACCCCGTCGCGTTTGCTCTACAGGTTTGCAGACGACCGACGCCGGACAACTCGCACGCGCGAGCCATGGAGCTGTTCGGAGCGATAACTACATCGCGGTACGCAACTTCAAACGCCACCCTGTCATCTGTATACAATCCATCATCGACCACCACTCTTATACGTGTTTGTTCTTTGTGCCCTGGGCAGGTACCGGAGAAGCTAGCCGCGCACGCCTACAAGATCTGCCACTGGAACCCGGATGGCTACGTCCAGCGGGACAGTGTCTCGTGCCGTCGCGAACACCGAAACTCTCCAATGGGAAGATTTACCCCAGGGTTCAACACCAAGACCGGCAACCCAATATCGCGTTCTGGCTACATGGTGCCGTGCAAGAGGACATCCGATTGCTACAGTCGCTGCCCCGCGCATGTACTAACAGGCGACAGGTACCAATGTCAGAAAAATTACATCCTCTACGATGTTGCATACACGGACGATGACGGGAACATCGAGATGGTCTCTCTTTCCGAGGGAAACACTGGGGCGTTCGACTCGGATCCGATTACACAGGCAACCACAGGCGAATATGGAATCTGTGTGGACGTGGACTCTTCCATGAACCAGGGGTGTCCGGACAAGACAATGTCAGGCATCGTGGACGCCGTAATTGGTTGCTTTGACAGGGAGATTTCTTTTTTCCTGTGTGGTCTCGAGGTCGACATCAAGGACGGTGACACCACCACCGCATCCATAGAGGGCAACTTTCTGTACATACCTCCACGGGTTCTTGTTGCAGCAGGAGCTGACCACGACGGAGACGGCAATCCATCACCAGCTATCACCTGTGGCGATCCCGTCGACTGTAACCAGGTCCGTTCACATCACATTCGAACCCAGTCCCCAAAACTCACAGTTCAGCGCTGTGTGTCCGTGCGTTCGCAGAAATGCAGGCTACTCGAAAGAACAAGTTCCCATGGCGCAGGAGCTCCACCGGCTTGTGCTCTTTGTGACCAGTGAGCCTCTCCGTCGAACACCACGACACGCACACGTCGTACTTACAGTATGCCACGTTCACTTGCAGGTACTGTAGCTCGAGTCTGATCACCACCCTCACCTCTTTGAGGAACGCGATCTGGGCGGACGTCTTGACAGTTGCGCGACTTCTCGCTGTATGCTTCTCGAGTTTTGGCCTCGGTGGCTGCGTCTGCCAAATGGCGGTAAGCTAATCTCCACAGCTTCCCAACAACACGACTGCCAGCCACCTCACATGCATGATGTTGTGTTTGCAGATGACTCTACAACCCGAGTGGCGCAAGGTCAGCACAAACCCGGCGGTGAGGTGTGAGAACGGCGACCCGTTCCCCCTCCTCGTTGATCGCCTCGTAGATATGATCCAGAATGGCGCCGAGAGTCTTCTAAACGCTGCACTCGTCGATCCGTTGAACGACTTACTGGAAAACCTTCCATGGCCGCTCAGCTACATTGGAAGGCCGATCCCACGGCCGTGCTGGAACACACAGTACGACCCAGTTCGCTGCAGCGGAGGCTCAATCACCCCCGAGCAACAACTTGCACACGCTCGGTGCGAGGACACGTCCTACGGTCTTGAAAATCTGTGTTACTATGCAAGGGTACGCTCTTTCCATGAAAGCAAGCATGTGCTTGGGCTTACACATGCGAACTGTGTGCCCACAGGTCAGACACATCTGCTCCAACGATTACATGCTGCGGGAATACTCCGAGCTGTTTGCCAGTGGGTATAAGACGTCAGAGGATGTGCGGGCCGAGTTCAACGACGCGTTCGGCGAGACGTATTCGTCGATTGATCCCACGTTTGCCAACCTCTTCGCACAAGTCGAGATCTCATCCTTCTCCGGCCCCGACCTGTCGAGACGCAAAGACATCTGCTCCAGCAACGCGTTCGCCTCGAGCATGACTTTGGACATGATCATAGTATCGTGCATCTTCGCAACGATGGAATCTGCTTGTAAGTTGCGCCATGTTCGAACTCACCCATGCCCCTCTCAGCATGCGATACGAGCATTTCTGCGGTCACGCTGGTCAAACTTCCTCTGGAGAGCATTTCTCTCTTCTTCTGTGCTGATCACACCCGTTGTCGTCATCTCCCAGCATGAATATACCCGAACGTATTCATGATGCTGGGTTAGCGCACTTACCGTTTGTTGTGCTGTTCACAGGTCCACCTGACACAGAGGCCGACGAAAGCTTCCAGTACCTCGTCGACACGACCAGCTTTGAACTACCTCGAGTTCGCTTCAACTATGATGTGTCTCCACCCCCGCCTCCACCTTCATCCATCAAGGCGTACGAGGCACTGGTGGCTTTGGACCCCAATGGATTCCAAATGGTGAGGACCCGACTGGAGGAGATCTTCCCGCGGCTGTCCGACGTTGCAACGTCAAGTGTGGGAGCCAACGTCGGCAACTACATCGCAGACTACACGGTGACCCCCAACCAGCTCACGCGCGCATTTTTGGTAAGTGCTTTGAATTCGAACCCTCAACTGAACACATACCACGCCCAAGGGAGCGAGAAGTGCTGACAAAGACACCTTTGCTCGGCAGGCCTCCCACGGCATGACCAAGGACGGCCTAGGGGCCAGGGTGATCGAGTCCAAGCACACTGGCCGCTGGAGACCCGGTCCGTTTGCTTATTCGAACCCACACACACATTGCACATTTCATACAAGGGTGGGACATGCACAACACGCAATACAACTGTAACACACTCACACCATATCCGACTTCTATTTGTCTGTCGTTTGCAGCCTGCAAGGAGCTTCACAATTTATTCGACGACCGCTACAAGGCCTACGCGGGCACACAATCCCAGGCAAACATCAACGGGAATCCGCATTACAACGACAACACACACGTGTCTTCATTTGACCGCAACCTGATGCTGTACGCCATGTTGGAGATAAAGATGTCTCTGGACAAGGACACACTCGCCAGAACACCTTACAGCACTCTGTCGCTGTACGACACAATCTGCGGAAGCGGAGTGGGCGGCTACCGAGTTCCTGTCGAAGAGTATTACTATAGCACATACAACGTGAGGGCCGGCTACAATCTGGACACCTTTGCGCCCGTGTCAATGTATGGGTCCCTTGAGACCGTTAGGTCTGCCTACATGGTGGACATGCACGACTGCAGGGCTGGGTTTGCTCCAGAGGATGTCGCTCAGAGCATCTACTGCAACGGAGTCGGTGTAGGAGGCGCTAGCAACTCCGGCGTCAGTCAGTCCAGCAACGTGTACGGACGCGCTCGACAGCTGAGGGCCGGTGGTCGATCCTCTCCTTACCGGTCATCATTTCATTCATCGTCTAGTTACCAGGGCCACGCACCTGTGGCTGTGGCGGATAACGGCCCGTACGCACACTTTGAGATTGATGCTCTTCAGAGGGCGCTCAGGGCGCCGTTTGCGATGCAGCGAGACAGGCTGTGCAATCCGTGGTGGCAGATCAGCATCGAAGAGACCCTTGCAAGGCCTCCGCAGCACGATGGAGAGTTGTGGGATGCCGCCTTCCGTGGGGCTTTTGCAACAGTAACAACACCCCCGGATGGACTTGCACTCATAGTTCCCATCTGGCATCGCGGCGAGGAAAAGCTCACCACACAGAGCCAGCTGCTGAGCATGCGGTCTTTTGTGTACATCACGTCGTCGGGAGACCCGTCCGTGCGGCCAGGAATGCATAGAATGCTCGACCTTCCTGTCTTTGGGAACAAGCAGTGCCAGGACCTCCCTAACGTTAACTGCGCTCCTGCCGGAACACTGATGCGCCTCAACCCTGGACCATCGGCATTGCAGGCCTACGAGAACACAGTAACACACAGGACAGGGAGGACGATGATGCGCACGATCCGCTGTTCGTCGCAAGTTGCCCAGTTCACAGGACAACCATGCGACGCAGCGCCTTACCATAATAATCCACAGGACAATGGACACTCCTGCTACCAGTACGATCTTGCACTCCTGTCGAGGCCGGTGCTCTACTCTTCACTGCATTGGTTGCGGACCCTCACCGCTCCACCCCCGTCGCCGCATCCGCCCCCTCCAATCCCACCCCCGCCAAGTCCAGCACCACCTCTTCCGCCACCACCGCCATCTCCGCCCCACTTCCAGTCACAGTCAGAACTCATGGCACAAATCCGAACATTCGAGGAGCAGGCGTGCACGTCGGTTTACTACCTAACTACTACAACGCGCTGTGAACGTTTGGCTGTTGCTCTTACACAGAGCGTGTTGTACGAACAGACGGAGCCCCCTTCACCTCCACCGGCCCAACCAGCCATCGCGTCTCCGCCGCCTCCACATCCTCCGCCTCATCCCAGCTCTCCTCCGGGGCTCACTACCACTCCAATTGCTTCGTCTCGCTTGAGCACGATGCGCTTCCCCATTCAGCAACCGCCCACCCGCCGCAAGCTCAACCTCTTCGACGATGGCTTCTACGCCACGGAAAGCGACCAGTCCAGCATGCGCGCGCAGTTGGCCACAGTGGACGTGGGAGGTGCAGCATCGTGCACGGAATGGCAGTCCTCTGCTCCCCTTCCCTGCGTGAGCGGCGCCCTACAGAGCAACTGCATCTCCGGAATGCGCCATTGTGGCACAGACTTTGAGAACTCAGAGGATCCGTTCATTGAGGTCACACTGTCGGGAGTCCCCAGGACGCGCGGCAATTGGATGTGGGGATTCGAGATCATGCTTCCGGAAAACCAGGAGCTCGCAAGATTGTTCTTCCACTCCGCCGATGCGGTGGGCGGTACTGGCTACAGCGTCAACGTCTACAAGCCAGACGGATCGCCCGCGCCTTGCCAGCAAGAGACAGAGACACCGGGTGCTTCCGGTCTCACATCCAACCGCAAGGTGCAGCACGTATGCCTGGGTGGAGATACCACGGACAGCGACATCTACGCTCTCGACCAGGCTTACCGACTCCGAGTCACTCTTCTTGGAACATACCGCCAGATCTGGATCAAGTCGGTGTCCGTCATGGAAATCTCCCTGGGCCAGTCCGACCTCGAGCCTCGCCCTCCGGCACCACCTCCACTACCGGTAGTTCCTCCATCGCCTCCACACAGCCCTAGTGAACAGTTCCAGAGAAACGCGAGCACTGAGTGAGCCCCCCAGTGCTCACAGTTGCCGCGTCGCAACGTCCTCGTAGCACTTCAGGTACACACAGTCAGCGTCGTCTCTGCAGCTCTGCAAACACTCACTCATGTTCGACATCGAGGTCTTCGTCTAAATGTAGCTGGCCTTCGTGTAGCCGGCCTTCGTGTAGTTCGGTTTGCTCTGAAGAGCTCCCGCCGCCTAGAGTAGCTTGGAAGCTGACCATTGAATCGTACGAGATACCAAACGGATCTGGTCGGTACCCAGGTGGTCGGCGCCCGGGGTGGGAGGATGGAAGACACGAAGCCGGGTACCTTTTTTCACGTGGATTGCATGTGCGTCTCACCTTTCCGTTACGTGTTGTTGTACGTGTAACTTGCCTGTGCGTTTTATGGCCGACTTTCCGGGCGCCGACTCGTTTAATTGTTCTCGGGAATGTCCATCGGCGCCCAACGCACAGCCGCTAATTTCGCCCAAAAATGGGACAGTCAGACTTGCATAACTATTTACCACGAGCGAAGGTTCACTAGTATTCCATGTCGGAAAGAGCGCCAATTGTGGACCAAGATGAAGTCGAGTGGATACAAGAGCTCACGAGGTTTCCAGCTGCAAAGCCGCTTGTGCAGCACGCCTCTGCCTTTGAATCCATAGTCAAGTCTGGTGGACAGAAGGGAATTGAGCCACCGATCGACCAGGCTTCGACATGGAGGCGCATGTTCTGTTGGGAGCTTCAGCGTTCCGACGCACCGTTCGGCATTGCGAGCTCGACTGGGAAGCTTCCCAAGTGCATTGCAATCTGCAACCTGAGCGGGCACCACTCGTTCTACTACAGCGACAGCTTCAACCTGGGAAAGATCCTGTGCATAGCCGCACAGAGGGTGCAGTCGCACGTGATCGAAGGCGTGATGTCGGTCTTCAGAAAGGCCCAGGAGACGGGAGCATCCGTGCTTGTGTGCTTCTGCTTGCCATTCCAGGTTGGTATAGAGAGGTGCTACTGGGAGGCGCGCACCATCCGCAAGACTTCCAAGGGGGTTGTAAAGGACGGCGAGATGTGTTTCACAATCAACGACATCGATGCGCGAGTTGTCTCGTGCACTCTGGCTTCTGAGCATTGGCCTGACGAGATGTTCAAGGAGCTTGTCAAGAAGATGCTCCGTATGGTATCTCCGGTGTCCCTGGACTTTTCAAAGTCTACCGACACTGAGATGTCTCTGGAGAAGCTGCAAGTTGCGGTGCGGATACTCAAGACAGACCGCAAGCATATCATGGAGCTGCACAAGCGAGAGCTCGAGCTTACCAAGGAGTCGGCAAAAGCCAAGCTGGAAGAGCAGACACTGCGCGCGTCTCTTGCTGACGATGAAGCTAGCAAGCGAGTGGCGGAGGTGGTCTCGGCTCGCGACGCGTCGGAAGCAACCCTCAACAAGGAAATGTACCAGCTACAGAAGGACAACGCTGCACTGCTTGCTAAAAATGCGACTCTCCAGGAACGCATGCACGAGTTACTTCCGCGTCTCTCTGGTATGAAGCTGGAGCGCGAGACCGAACTTTCCAAGGCGACTGCGCGTCAGAAGGCGCTCCAGGCCCAGGTGTCGCAGATGCAGTCGAGCCACGCAAAGCAAGTTGCAGAACACAGCAAGCACCAACAGACTCTCAAAAAGAGCCACCAGACTGCAATCGAATCCAGTGAAGCACAGATCAAGGATCTGAAGAGGCAGCTGAATGTCGCAACTACCACAGCGGCGGCAGTCGGTGCCGGGGCAAAGGAGGCCCACGAGGCCATCAAGCGTATGGAGGGCACGGCGGCGCGCACAACGCTGTCAACGAGGGTGTGTGTAGCTCTACTACTGGATCGTGCAGGGAAGCGAGCCAAACGCATTCTGTCCCTGGAGCAGTCTGTTGCCAAGGAGAAGGAGTTGGCAGACGCGCGCGTCGATGCCGTCCAGAAGGAGGTTGCTTCCAGGGACGCGCAGATCGAGAAGCTCAGTGAGGTTGCGGCCACCGAGTCCAAGGAAACCGAAATGAGAGAGATGAATGAGAAGACCCACCTGATATCAGAGATGCAGAAGCGTACTACCATGCTGGAAGGTAAGCTGGAGGAATCCGACGCGGAGGTGCTGAAGCTCAAGGCGGCGACCACTGTTGCACAACAGCCAAACGCAAAGAAGAGGACTGGCGATGACAGCCGTTCTAACGGGGTGCATCACAACGGCGGACAACAACAGCTCAACATCAGCCAGAACACGGCGGTGTTCATGGGACAGCCTCCCCACACACACCCACACCATCAAGCGTTTCCTCAGGGCCAGTTTGTGGTCGACCCAGCGCTGGAGGGCATGGTTTCACAGCTGCATAGTGCACTCAACTGCATCACGGCGATGGCACGATCTTCTTCCACACACAAGCGCGCGGCAGAAGTTGCGCATGGTAAACTCGATGCTCTTTCTTCGCAGGCGTATTACGAACCGGCTTACTGCGCCCCATCGCAACAGTTTTACCCAAACGGATGCTAGACTAGCTATTGAGGACTTGGGACACAGACACAACGTACTCCGTACCAAACGTTGTGCACAGAGTCGAAAGGAGTGCGATAAAGTGCCACAGTGCATGGCTGCTCATGATCCACCCGCCGCCGCACCCACTGCGTCTGCTGTGAGAGCAAAAACATTGTGGAGGGGGTGCTTCCTTGTCCTTGTACCATGCGTCCGGGTAGAGGATCAAATTGTCTAACGCCATTCCCAAAAAAAGTGTCCCCGTTCCGACAAACCTGGATCCCGAGAAGACCCAGGCACAGTCGTTTTCGAGCGTGGCGAAGACCCCTGGTATTGCAAGGATCCAAGAGAATGCCATTGCGACTCCGGCTGCTGCTCGCAGTGAGCTGTGCTCAAGATCAGTATTGGTCGACCTGGCAAACCCGATGCTGCATTTGTTCGAAAAGTAGTCCTTGCGAGTCTCTTCCACGTCTAGAACCGACCTTCTCACTACGAAGAACGCCACAAGGATTGTCATGCCTATCCACACGTCCGCCACCGCCTGCCAATAGACGCCTGCAAGATTCAGGGTTGCGATGCAGATGTCGGAAAGCGTTCCCGCAGCGATTCCAAGGTATATTCCTGCGTAGTCTCCTATCCGGAACACTGCCGACATTTCCTTGTTTGCCGAGTAGACGTGGTAGGCAGAACTCGAGAAGAACGTGATGACAAAGGCAGCGTATGACACAGCTGCCAGACTCGAGCTCAAGGAGTCGGACTGGCCCATGGGAGTTGCAGGTCTGACAACCACGTAAACAAAGAAGACTACTGCAGAGAAGAGGTGGGACCACACGTTCATGCGTTCGTAGTGTCCAGTGGGACCGATGTACGACTTGGACGCCGCTTCTTCACCGAGTCCAACTTCGTTAATACAAACGACTCGGAACCAAATCTGCTTGAGGCTCTTGATTTCATACTGCAGAAACCCGACGGCTGTGTCTTGTTCCTCGCAAGCACCACAGATTGGCGCCTGCTGCTTAAGAACGTCGAATGTGAAGCCGTCTAGGTTTACGCTTTTGTCCATGGCTCTCATAGCACAAGGAGCCTCACGGTGGGTTATCTCGCTATTGCGTCAAGACGTGTTCCGTTCAACATAACGACCCGGGAAATGAGGCTCACCGCGAAGCAGGCGGTCGCACTGGTCGGAGGGCTGGTCACTCTTGTGTCGTTTGCCAGGGTCGTTGTGCTGTTCCTCGAGGCTCTAAGCGCAGTGCGCATAGAGAGGGCGGCGGATGTCGAGCTGCTTGAGCTGTGCGCACAAGGAAGTGCGAGCGAGTCAATGAAGATGAGATCTGCGTGTTTGCAGGCCAGGGCAGACCGCGCAAGTCCTATCCTGCTCAAGGCTGTTCTCAGGGCAGTTTCCACTGCATTCGAAGACTTCTCTGACTCGGTGTCGTCGCCCGGGAAGCTACTCGTAGTTGTCCTGTTTGTCCTTTCCTCCATATTCCTTCCGATGAACAGCTGGATAAAAGCTATACTACCACAAGAAGAATATGTTGAAGGAAGTGGACACGTTGTTGTTGTTGCTCACGACGTGGCGTCCTCACTACGAACGCATCGGATCGGATTCAAACGACGCGTTGCAGCAGCACTACGTTTGCGGACGAACGGTCGCATAGAGGAAGTAGATGGCTTTGATGTAGAGGGAAGAGCAGATGATCATTTGTTAGACTTAGACATTGGACACCAGAAGTGGGACTGAGTGTAAAAGTTACTGCTTCAGAAAAGCCCCCATTCACTCACAAAGTTTAGTGCGTCCGCTAAGTGACACGGTACTGAACGAGTAAGTCGTGTTGTGTGCGTGAAATGACAGAGGGAGCTAGTGGTGTGTACATGTGGACTGTTGGTAATAAGCCTGAGACGAAGCTGAACATTTGCCTCTCGTTCACTCCTAACGAGATCGATGTTACCCCGCAGAGGATTGCATACGAAAACGTGTTTGTGACACAGAAAGGCAACCAACCCATTGGCGGGAACATTCTGACGAAGAAGGAGAATAGGCGATACGTCATTACAGCGGCGATTGGTGTGGGGCTGTTGGTGGCGGCGTTGGTCACATTTCTTGTAGTTCAGGCTTCCGGCAACGCGTCTGGGTTGCCTACAGCTCCACCTGGTGTCTCGTACTATTCAATGGTCAGGTTCAAGGCTACTGTAGCTGGAGACGTTGCAGGCTTTGACGAAGAGATGTACAAGAGTGGGGTTGCATCGCTGCTTGAAGGAATTCAGTCCAGGGACGTCAGGGTGTCAGTGACACCCGGAAGTGTGATCGTAGACACGTCCGTCAAGGCCAGTGGAAACCTTACGACTCAAACCTTAATAGAGCTGTTCGACTACGACGCAGAATCTTTCTCGGATGCGATTAACTTCACTGTCACGGAGCTGACCACTCCCTACATCGCATTGGAGCTGTTTGCATACCCCCCGCCTTTGCCACCGCCATCGCCGCCACCGCCGCCGCCGCCGCCGTCCTCACCCAAACTTTCGCCTACTTCCCCGCCATCGCCGCCATCGCCGCCATCGCCGTCCTCACCCAAACTTTCGCCTACTTCCCCGCCGTCACCGCCATCGCCGCCATCGCCGTCCTCACCCAAACTTTCGCCTACTTCCCCGCCGTCACCGCCATCGCCGCCGCCGTCCGCGTACTGGACGCAGTTCGCTCACATCGGCACCACCATGCAGGTCATCGGTTCTTCGGCATACAACACGGCGCTCGGCAGCCAGACCTCGAACGACACCGTGTGGTGGACGAGCTGCTCTGCGGCGCAGGATCTCTCGGGCAGCACGAACCCGGCGATCAAGCTCACGATGGGCTCGGTGGTCGACTACTTCCGCCCGATGGCGAACCACACGCTGTGCGACATGCTCTCGAGCTTCCGGAAGCACGACTGGTCGAATGACGGCGTCACGTGGCGCACGCCGGATCACCAGACAGCCAACATGGGCGGCTCGGAAAAGTGGTGGCCGCGCGACCACGTTGAGGGCGACGAACGCTGGTACCTGTCAATGTGGGGCGCTGGCACTGGCAATATTGGGAGCACAAGAGGTTCGGGCTGCTGCCACCGCGCTCTCAACGACAATCCGGAGTGGTCACGTACCTTCGACATGTACGTGAATAGTGTGTAGACTCGACATACCGACACGCCGCCCGAACGTGGTAGTGAGTGGGTAGATTATTTACAGTGTAAATTATAGAAATAGCGGCGGCGCTGGCGTCGTGATATCCTAGGTTTCAGACAACGTGCTTTGGCTAACACGACCCCACAACAGCAACAAGAATCAACGACATTCTATCTGCCAAGAGTTTAAGCACCCCGACATATCAACTAGCGATACAAAGACAAGTGTCCCGATTCCGTGCTACAATGCTACTACCAGTGCAAGGCGCAGGAGGCCGCGTATGGTGTGCGCATGTGTGCTCCCAGGGAATCACGCCGTCGTCGCCCAGTCGCGAAAGTGCGCCGCGATCTTGCGTCGCACTTCGAGCGGGTCGTTGAGACATGTCTCGAGGAACTCGGCCTCGCTCGACCAGTTGGTGTTGCCGGTCCAGCGTTCGGAAGCGGCCGTGTGCGCAAAGAAGAGCGCGAATATGCCGCAGTCGAACCCCATTGGCGGCTGCTGAACGCAACACGAGCCGGCGGAGACGCAGTGGATTGGGTGCATCTCGAACTTGAGCTCCGGCTTCTCGGGCCACACAAAGTCCTTGAGCAGACCCGCGAGCTCCTCCATCTCCCGATTGTACGACTCCTGGAACAGCGAGTTGAAGCCGAGGATCTCGCCGGGCTTGGAGCGGTCGCAGCAGAGCGTGACCCAGTGGTTGCCCTTGCGCTGGTTGTAGGCGATCGAGCAATCGCCTCCTACGTTGACGACGAAGATGACGTGCTTACTTGCCGCGACGTCCCGTTTTGGTTTGTTGACGTCTTCGCCGTTGTTCAGGATGTGATTGACCACCTTCATCGTGACGCCCAGGGGGACCACATACACGTCCTTGTGGAGGGAGTTGATCTGCGCGCAGCACGCGCTGATGATCTCGTCGTGGAGAAAGCCACGGCCGGCGCCGTCTCCGTGCTTGAGCAGGCGCAGGTTCAGCTCCTTGCCAATCAGCGGGTAGAGTTTGCTAGAGTCGAGGTAGAGTTTGCTAGACTCGACGAACTTGAAGCTGCTGTCGACCCCTTCTGCATCGACACCGCCGTCGAAGACGTTGTGGACAACAGCGAAGAAGTCGTCCTCGTCCTCTCTGTACTCGACACACTCCGTGTTGCCAGAGGGACTGTTCTTCTCCGGCGGCTGGATCGGCGGCT
>Ga0302122_10001519_pt1 | contig 14721 bp, 9 predicted proteins | sample CB21_SCM_MG_FD_203115 | JGI IMG/M metagenome (GOLD analysis project Ga0302122, IMG submission 203115) | Marine microbial communities from Western Arctic Ocean, Canada - CB21_SCM | ecosystem: Environmental > Aquatic > Marine > Oceanic | place: Canada: Western Arctic Ocean | collected 2017-09-28
AGACACGGGTACCAGTCCAAAAATGGCCATTCCAAAAGAAACATTCTTTTTACTACCTGGTTCGGAAGGCACCTTACAAAACCAAATCCAGCAGTTAGTAGCCGAAGCAATTTTAAGTGGGCGATTTCGCCCCAATGAAAAAATGCCATCCAGTAGGAAGTTGGCTAAGCATCTATCCGTTAGTCGAATTACCGTAACCCTGGCATATACAGAGCTGTTGGCAGATGATTACCTTACCAGCCGTGGTCGCAGTGGTTACTATATTAGTGAAAATGCTCCTCAGCCGCCTAAATTTCCAGTCACGCCGCGAGAAGACAAAGTAGATTGGAGCCGAGCAATAGGGCAAAAGTTTTCAGGAGGCGTTTCACTAATGAAGCCTCAGGATTGGGGTCAATACAAATACCCATTCATTTACGGCCAGGCCGATGAAACCCTATTTGATCGTTCCAATTGGCGGCTTTGCGCTCTGCAGGCTTTGGGATCCAAAGACTATGACGCGCTGACATCTGATTATTTTGATCGTGACGATCCAAAACTAATAGAATTTATTCTGCGCCACACTCTACCACGCCGAGGCATAAAAGCAGATCCAGATGAAGTATTGGTCACAATGGGCGCCCAAAATGCGTTGTGGCTTTCAGCGAATGTCCTACTAAATCAACGTCGGACAGCTGCTTTGGAAAACCCCTGCTACCCCTCATTACGTGACATACTTACACAATCACGCTGCCAAGTCGCGTCAGTAGAAGTGGATTCTTCAGGTTTGCCTCCAGATAAGCTCCCAGACGACGTTGACGTTGTTTTTACCACTCCTTCGCATCAATGCCCAACAGCAACAACGATGCCAATAGATCGTAGGCAGGCTTTACTAAAGCGCGCTTCCGATAATGATTTTCTTATTGTCGAGGATGATTATGAGTTTGAGATGTCTTTTCTTAAAGCACCATCCCCAGCGCTTAAATCCCTAGACCAAGAAGGTCGTGTAATTTACGTTGGAAGCTTTTCAAAATCACTCTTTCCCGGTTTGCGGCTTGGTTACCTTGTTGGCTCAAAACATTTTATCCGTGAGGCTCGTGCACTACGGTCAACCGTCCTACGGCATCCACCTGGCCACCTCCAGCGGACTGCTGCATATTTTCTTTCTCTTGGGCATTACGACGCATTAATTCGCCGAATGGGGAATGCATTTCATGAGCGTCGGCAGGCCATGGAATTGGCATTTCAACAAAATGACCTCACCGTGGCAGGCCAAGGGGCGTTTGGGGGTAGTTCATTTTGGATGCAAGCACCTGATGGTATAGATACTGAAATTGTAGCAGAACGGTTACGCAAAAAAGGTGTGTTGATTGAACCTGGACGGCCGTTTTTTACAAATGATGATGCATTAAAAAATTATTACCGCTTGGCTTACAGTTCACTACCTGTGCAAAAAGTTACAGATGGCGTTGCTTTAATTGCACAGGAGCTGCACAAATAATCACAGGCGCCCAAACACAGATCTCCCAAGGAGCCACCACATGCCGATCGCCAAATATAGCGATTTGAAAGAAATTTATTCAAACTTACCTAGCCCATCCTGTATTCACCACGCTAGCATGATGAATACAGGATGAGCATCAAGGCCGATTGGGTCGCAGTAGATTGGGGCTCTCTCTCGCTGCGCGCTTGGGCGATGGATGCCGAAGGCCAAGACTTAGCAACCACATCTTTGGATCAAGGGACGGAGAAACTGTCTCAAACTGCATTTGAGGCCACCCTATGCGGCTCAATCTCACCTTGGTTGGTGGATGGTCAAACCGATGTGATTGCCTGCGGCATGGTCGGATCTCAGAATGGCTGGTTTGAGACTCCCTATGTTCTTGCGCCATGCAAACCTCTATCTAAACTAGTAAAGGCACCTTCGACTGATCCACGACTAAATGTTCAAATCATAGCAGGCATATCGCAAGCACATCCAGCAGATGTGATGCATGGCGAGGAAACCCAAATTGCAGGGTTTCAAAAATTAAATCCCAATTGGGATGGAGTAATTTGTTTACCTGGCAATCATACTAAATGGGTGCAAATGAGCGCAGGCGAGATTGTAAGCTTTCAAACCTTCATGACCGGTGAGATGTTTGCCCTCCTCTCAACATCATCCATCCTGCGCCGTTCAGTAGCCAGCAAAGATTGGGATCAATCAGCTTTTGATCAGGCGGTAGATGAGGCCATATCACGACCTGAGTCCATTGCGGCACGCCTGTTTGGATTGCGCGCTGAACACCTGTTGAATAATCAACCCACCGCCACAGCTAGATCGCGGTTGTCAGGCCTGTTGATCGGAGCTGAACTAGCAGCTGCAAAACCCTATTGGCTCGGACAGTCCCTGGCTATTATTGGACCTAAGACTATCAGTGATGGATATGCCACAGCCTTGGCGGCGCAGCATGCACCCGTGACCCGAACCGACACCAAACAGATGACATTAACCGGCCTAAAAGTTGCCTATTCCCATTATAAGGAACGCCAATGACCAACCACATTACTGTCACCGCCCTGACTTTAAATTGGAGGGCTCTGTGAAACAAATTACCCCATTTGGAAGCACCCAAGATGGCTGCGACGTGGCCCAGATCACAATCAGCTCAGATGAGCTGACAGTTAACATATTAACCCTTGGCAGCGTGATCAATGATGTACGGCTAACCGGGGTCGCTTGGCCTTTGACCTTGGGCAGTTCAGAAGTTGCTGCTTATGAGGGCAAAATGAGTAGTTTTGGCTCTCTGATGGGCCCAGTCATAAATCGAATTAAAGGCTGTTCTGCTGATATAGATGGGCAGATATTTACATTCGAAAAACACCATTCTGGCGACCTTACTCAACATTCGGGTAGCTCAGGGATGCACAACCAAATCTGGAATATTGCGGACCACGGGCCAGGTTTTGTGGTGCTAAAGCTGGCGCTGGCTGATGGCTTGGGAGGCTTTCCTGGGAATAGAGAGATTGAGCTGCGCTATACCGTGCATCAGGCCACCCTCAGTATGGCTGTGCAGGCCACAACTGACGCGCCCACCCCGTTCAATCCGGCCAATCATTCCTACTGGTCGCTAGACCCAACGGTTGGGTTCTCAGGTCAAACGTTTCAACTTCAAGCAGATCACTACAGCGAGCCGGACGAAGATCTAATGCCCACCGGCCAGATTTTACCAGTTGCAGGCTCCCAATATGATTTCCGCAGTGGTATCAAAATGGCTGGGGATGCATCCCAGTTCTTCGATTTAAACCTCTGCATCTCTGACAGCAAGCATCCACTGAGACCAGTGGCAACTCTGACCGGTGCGCAGGGCGTGCGCATGGAGGTGGCCACCACAGAATGTGGGCTCCAGGTCTATGATGGCGGCACCATCCACGCGCCAGACTATGGCACCCACCACGGCGCACCATATGGCGCCTATGCCGCTCTGGCCTTGGAGGCGCAGAGCTGGCCCGGATCGCTCGCCCATGCGCATTTCCCAAACATTATTTTGCGTCCCACCAAACAATATGAGCAAATCACCAGCTGGACCTTTTCAGCGGAAGGTCTAGGGTAAAGGCATATTTTTGAAAAGTTTGACCCATGCGCGACATCTCTATCCATCAACTCACCCATGCAGATTTTGCCCCCTTTGGTGACATTATCACTCTGAAAGGTACTCCAGACAAACTGATAAATCAGGACCTATGCGGAAGACATCATGACTTGGCCAATATGTATTTTGGACCTAACGGCAAAGCCGGGATTAGCCTATTTGACGCCGAGCCCCGAAGCTTGCCATATGTACTGGAATTGATGGAACGTCATCCAGAGGGATCACAAGCCTTTTTGCCTATGACACAAAATCCATTCTTGGTGATTGTTGCACCTGATAACGACGGCGTGCCCGGTAAACCTTTGGCCTTTCGCACAGCACCGGGTCAAGGGATCAACTTTTACTGTAATATTTGGCATGGTGTTTTGACGCCCCTGTTCGCACCCGGCTTATTTGCTGTCGTGGATCGGATAGGCACCAGTACAAATTTAGAGGAATATTGGTTTGAAAAGCCATTCACTGTCTCAGGAGATTTAAAATGAAAGATATCCAAGAGTTAAAAGACCTCAACGCAAAACAACTGTGGCACCCCATGGGGCACCCCGGAGATTTACAAGCCAACGCACCCACCATCATAGACCGCGCCGAAGGCGTGCGTATCATCGACTTAGACGGTCATGAAACTGTTGATGCCGTGGGTGGCCTTTGGTGCGCCAATCTTGGCTACTCCAACAATGTGGTTAAGCAAGCGATATCAGATCAGCTATTTAAGCTGCCCTATTATTCCTCCTTTGCAGGTACGAGCAACGCTCCAGCTATTGAGGCAGCAGAGGCGGTAGTTAATTTCTTTAAAGAGGACGGCATGGCTCGGGTATTTTTTACCTCTGGCGGCTCTGACTCTGTCGACACGGCAATGCGCATGGCGCGGCAGTATCACCGACTGCGGGGCCAGCCCCAACGTATCAAGTACCTAAGCCTTAAGAAAGGCTATCACGGTACGCATTTTGGTGGTGCCTCGGTAAATGGCAACCAAAGATTTCGTACAGCCTATGAGCCATTACTGCCCGGCTGCTATCACCTGCCCTCCCCCTACACTTACCGCAATCCGTTTAACGAAAGCGATCCAGCCAAGCTGGCACAACTGGTGGCGCAGGCAATGGAAGATGAGATCATGTTTCAAGATCCCTCCACTATTGCCGCCTTCATTATGGAGCCAATCCAGGGAGCTGGTGGTGTAATAGTACCCGACGCTTCCTTTATGAAACTGGCACGTGATATATGCGACAAGCATGGAATTTTAATGATTTCAGATGAGGTGATTACAGGGTTTGGCCGAACTGGTGACTGGTCTGGCGCCCGACATTGGGGTGTTCAGCCTGATATGATGACCGTGGCCAAGGGTATCACCTCAGCTTATTTTCCTGTGGGTGCGACACTGGTTAATGCCACGATTGCAGAAGCTTTTGAAAGCGACCAATCAGGTGAAGGATCAATCTACCATGGTTACACATATTCTGCGCATCCCGTTGGTATGGCAGCAGTGAATGCCTGTGTCAGTGAAACGCTGCGGTTAGATCTTAAAACTAATGCCGCAGCACGCGGGCAACAACTACACCATGGTCTGTTGGCCCTTCAGGCCGACTTTGATATCATTGGGGATGTACGTGGCGGACACGGGCTGATGGCGGCTATTGAACTGGTCTCAGATAGAACTACCAAAGCACCTCTAGATATGGGTGCCATAAAGCGCGCGCACAAGGCCACATATGAGGCTGGGACCATGGTTCGAATTGGTGGCAGTAATCTGTTGATGTCACCACCATTGGTTCTGACCGAAGCCGACGTAGTCAAGATTTTAGAGAACTTGCGCAGTGGACTATCAGTACTCTAACAAGGCTAAAGCCATGCTCCATCTCTTCAAGCGTGGCTTTAGAGAGGTATGGTAGCCATGTGGCAAAAATAATAATTAATGCCACTTGGTATCAGTTAGTTACCTACAGTTTACTAGGATAAGTGTTGCCCAGTGAGTTACCAATTAGGTAGATCCCCATCCTCCCCCACCGGGCGTGGCGAGCCCAAATACAGACCCAGCCGGCAAGTCAATCTCGTCATTACCCTTCAAATCAACCCGCGTTCCATCCGGTAATTCAGCCCAGTTTTTACCTGTGGATCCGTGATTGCCTCCAGCAGTACCAAACGGCGGAACCTCCCGATGTGAACATAAGGTCGTAACTGTAACATCAGTCAAAAACTCCAACCGCCGGTATGCGCCGTGGCCACCCCGATAAGCACCACGGCCACCCGATCCTTTCCGAATGGAAAATGTCCGTAATCGCACAGGAAAGCGTTTTTCCAGGATTTCAGGGTCAGTCATCTTTGTGTTGGTCATATGGGTTTGCACCGCGTCACAGCCTTTAAAGCCTGGGCCTGCCCCAGCACCACCCGCGATAGTTTCATAATTCTGAAAAACGTCATTGCCCCATACAAAGTTATTCATTGTACCTTGGCTAGCCGCCATTATTCCCAGCGCGCCTATCAACGCATTGCAAGCAGCTTGACTGACTTCTGTATTACCCGCAATTACAGCAGCCGGGAATTGAGGGTTAAGCATCGAGTTTTCCGGAATAATGATACTCAGAGGCTTAAGGCAGCCCTCATTCAATGGAATATTTTTTCCAACCATTAGCCTAAATACATACAACACCACTGCCCGCGATACGGCGTAGGGAGCGTTGTAATTTCCTGCATGTTGGACACTCGTCCCAGTGAAATCCACACACGCCGAACGCTTTTTACGATCCACTATAATTGCAACTTTCACTTGTTGGCCGGTGTCCATCTTATACAGAAAATTACCATCTTGGAGGCCTGCGATCACCTCTCGCACGCTTTCTTCGGCATTATCCTGCACATGTGCCATGTAAGCAGTTACTGCTGGCTGACCATAATTTGCTACCATACGAAGTAATTCTCGGCATCCAGTTTCATTGGCTGCAACTTGGGCTTTGAGATCCGCCATATTTTGCGGAATATTGCGGCAGGGATATTTGCCCGACGAAAGTGTCTTAGTCGCCTCATCTTCGCACAGCTGACCAGCACGGACTAGTTGTACGTTGTCAATTAGTACGCCTTCCTGCTCGATATGCGTGCTGTCAGGTGGGGCAGAGCCAGGCGTACGCCCTCCAATATCTGCATGATGGCCACGCGAACCCAGCCAGTAAGCAGCCTTGCCATCTACAAACACTGGAGTGACCACAGTCACGTCTGGCAAATGTGTGCCGCCATTGTAAGGTGAATTGAGCATGTAGGCATCTCCCTCACCGATACCTAAGTTTTGTTGCATGACTGTTTTTATGCTGTCCGACATTGAGCCTAAATGGACAGGTACATGCGGAGCATTAGCCACCAAATCTCCATATTTATCAAAAATAGCACAGGAAAAATCAAACCGTTCTTTGATATTCACAGACCAACTAGTATTGGCCAGAGTTGCCCCCATTTGATCGGCAATAGACATGAAGCGGTTTGACATAACCTCTAATAATATTGGATCAGCCTTAGTACTGGCTAAATCACGCGACGGCCGCGCCACATGGTCAAGGACTAAATTACCAAAAGCATCCTGCCGCACCTGCCATCCTAGCTCTACAACATTGGTGCCTGTTGGCTCAAGAATAATGGCTGGCCCATCAATAACTTGATCACGGCACAGCTTGGTTCGGTCGTAAACCTTGGTGTCATACCAACCTTTGCGGTAAAGTTTGCTCTCTCCTACCGGATGGCCATCGCCAAAGCTTAGTTGCGGATTACCAGCTCCACTCATCTCACCAATCGCCTCAACACTGAGCATCTCAAATTGGAGTTTGCGGTCCGGAGAAGAAAAGCCAAATCGTGCGATATGCGCAGTTTCAAAATCTTGGACCATCTGGGTGGCAGTAGCAAAGACGACCTCTAAAGCCTGATGTGAGCCTTCATAACGCAAATGCGCCATAATCTCGATGCGAGGGTCTGTAATACCTTGCGCCGCCAACTCATGCTTTGCCACCTTTTGCAAACTGTTCAAAGTAGCTTGAACCTGAACATTATCTTCCAGATCACAATCCAATTGACCTTCGCGCAGGCAGCGAACATCTGCCAACCCCATACCATAGGCCGAAAGTACACCCGCGAAGGGGTGCACCATCACCCGAGACATGCCCAGCGCTTCAGCTACCAAACACGCATGTTGGCCGCCCGCCCCACCAAAGCTTTGCAGGGTATAGGTGGTGATATCATGACCACGCTCAACACTAATTTTCTTGATTGCGTTGGCCATGTTTTGGACAGCAATTTCAAGAAAACCCTGCGCAATATCTTCCAGATTGCCATGGAGGCCATTATGAAAAGATAGCTCCTTTGCCTTTCGTAAGGCAGCCTCCTGGTCCAAGGGCATTTTGCCAGATGCCCCAAAAACTGCAGGAAAATAATCCACCGACAATGCACCCAACAGCACGTTGCAATCAGTAACTGTTAGTGGCCCACCACGTCGGTAGCTGGCAGGACCAGGATCGGCGCCAGCACTTTCAGGGCCCACTTGGAACCTGCCATCACGATAACTACAAATGGAACCACCTCCAGCAGCAACTGTATGAATATCCATCATTGGTGCGCGCATCCGCACACCAGCCACTTCTGTTTCGAAACTGCGTTCAAACTTGCCTGCAAAATGGCTGACATCAGTTGAGGTGCCACCCATATCAAAGCCAATCAACCTATCAAATCCAGCTTGCTGCCCAGTTTGAACCATCCCAACAATTCCACCAGCAGGCCCTGATAAAACTGCATCTTTTCCCTGAAATTTTTGTGCGTCTGTTAAGCCACCATTCGATTGCATGAACATAAGGGCCTTGCAGTTTTCACCCACATTCAAGGCATCAGCCACCTGATCTACATAACGCCTTAAAATGGGAGACAGGTACGCGTCCACCACAGTTGTATCACCACGGCCCACCAATTTAGCCAAGCCAGACACCTGATGCGAGGTTGAAATTTGGTCAAACCCAATTTCTTTTGCCAGGGCTGCCAATTGCTGCTCATGGTTTGGATTTAAATAGGCATGGAGCAGTGCAATGGCGATGGATTTCACTCCAGACGCTCGAGCTGCCTGCATGCTATGCCGGGCCTGTACCATATCCAGCGGAGTGAGAACTTGGCCCTCGGCACTCAACCTTTCTGACACCTCCACTACTGATTTATATAGTAGTTCAGGGCGCTGGATATGCATGGCAAAAAGTTCAGGGCGGGTCTGATATCCAATTTCCAAAAGATCACCAAACCCCTCAGTTATCATGAGTAAGACAGCGGCACCCTTTCGCTCCAAAAGCGCGTTCGTAGCCACCGTTGTACCCATCTTAACCGCGTCAATATTAGCCTGGCTAATAGAAACATTCTCTAAGATGCTTGAGATGCCTTTTACTGCTGCATCTTTATATTGCTCTGGGTTTTCTGATAAAAGCTTATGGGTTTGTAGGTTGCCTTCTGGATCTTGGGAAACAATGTCAGTAAATGTTCCACCACGATCAATCCAAAATTCCCAAGCCATCTTTTTCCCCAATTCACTTAAAAGTAGAAAAGTCAAAAATCCAGAGGGTTATAACCACTTCTCTCAGAAGAAAATTAGCCAATAGCAGCACGAATTGCATTAATATTAATGCCATACGGAGATGGATTAGAAACTGAACCACCTTTAAACACAGCAGACCCGGCCACCAAGACATCTGCACCAGCACGCACCAAACCCGGAGCGGTTTCTTTAGTAACGCCTCCATCAATCTCGATGTGGATGGGTCTGTCGCCTATCATAGCGCGTAACTCCGCAACTTTGGCTTCTAGGGGAATAAACGACTGTCCCCCAAACCCAGGGTTAACCGTCATTACACAAACCAAATCCGTGATATCAAGTACATCTGCTACTGCACTTGCAGGAGTTCCCGGATTCAGTGCTACACCAGCTTTTACGCCATTTGCGCGTATTGACTGAAGTGTTCGGTGGATATGTGGGCCCGCTTCAACATGCGCTGTAATAATATCTGCACCAGCCGCGGCAAAGGCCTCCACGTAAGGGTCCACAGGAGCAATCATCAAGTGCACATCCATGACCGTCGAAATATGCGGTCGAATAGCCGCACAGGTGTTTGGGCCAAAGGTAATATTGGGAACAAAGTGTCCGTCCATCACGTCAACATGTATCCAATCAGCGCCTTCAGCCTCGACACACCTTATCTCCGCACCAAAATTTGAAAAATCCGCTGCTAAGATTGATGGTGCAATTTTCACTGCTCTGTCAAAAGACATTGTGTCACCTCTAAGTCGTTTTCTGGCAATTATCCTGCTCTATCCTGTTTGTCACGCGCTAGAATACTTGATCTAACGGTGAAACCCATGCACATAAGTCAAATGGAACAGCTCGCCACATCAATTGCGCACCTACCGCAAAGTACTGAACCCCGTAATATTGGGATGAAGCTTGATCTCGATTGGGCACTTGCTGTGCAGGCCAATACATCTGCAATTGAACGGAGATGCAGCAGTTTTCCTGGTCGGAGATCAGTGAAAAAAGAACACCAAGCCGCATGGCTAGCACGTTCAGTTTCATGCATTGACCTGACCACACTGTCTGGCGATGACACAGCAGGGAGAGTTAGGCGTTTATGTGCAAAGGCTCGTCAGCCCGTCCGGCAAGATATCCTTAATCAGATTGGCCTACCAAATCTAAAAACCGGCGCCGTTTGCGTTTATCATGATATGGTCAGCCCCGCCGTCGAGGCCCTTCAGGGGACTGGCATTCCAGTGGCAGCCGTTAGCACTGGCTTTCCGGCAGGTCTCTCACCATTACGACTACGAATTGAAGAAATCCACGAGAGTGTAAAAGCTGGAGCTTCCGAAATCGATATCGTGATTTCAAGACGCCATGTCTTGACGCAAAACTGGCAAGCACTTTACGACGAGGTGGCAGCGTTCCGCGCGGCATGCGGTGATGCACATATTAAAGTAATTCTGGCAACAGGAGAATTGGGGAGCCTGCGCAATGTTGGGCGGGCGAGTTTGGTTTGCATGATGGCAGGGGCAGATTTTATCAAAACCTCAACTGGTAAAGAAAGCGTAAATGCAACCCTACCAGTGACCTTAGTTATGTTGCGCGCCATTCGCGCCTACTACAACCGAACTGGATATCATGTTGGTTATAAGCCAGCAGGTGGTATTTCAAAAGCCAAAGATGCGATAACTTACCTCGCACTGGTTAAAGAAGAGTTAGGTGACCGCTGGCTGCGCCCCGATCTTTTCCGTTTTGGAGCATCTTCACTTTTGGGAGATATTGAGCGCCAACTTGAACATCACTTGACCGGTGCATACTCTGCCAATCACCGCCACTCAATTGGATAATCTTATGAGCATAGCGACTATTTTTGATACAATGGATTACGGCTCAGCCCCAGAGGACCGAGGTCCAGCACTTAAGTGGATTAGAGATCACGGAGGAATTGCTGGCCCTTACGTTAATGGCAAGTGGGGACCGTTTCGCAACGACCTCACCATTCATAATCCAGCAACAGGTGAGAAAATCGCTGGGATGACACTGACATCTGCCAAGGAGGTAGCTGTAGCTGTAAAATCCGCAAGAGCAGCCCAACCAGCATGGGAGGCATCAGGAGGGCCAGCGCGGGCAAGAGTTTTATATGCCATCGCCCGTATAATGCAAAAACACGCACGACTCTTAGCTGTTATGGAATCATTAGATAACGGCAAACCAATCCGCGAAAGCCGTGACATTGATATCCCCCTTGCCATTCGCCATTTCTACCACCACGCCGGTCACGCTCAATTAATGCAAACAGCTTTGCCTGATCGCAAGGCCGTAGGCGTTTGCGGTCAAATAATTCCTTGGAATTTTCCATTGTTAATGCTGGCATGGAAAATTGCGCCCGCTTTAGCTATGGGAAATACAGTAGTTTTAAAACCAGCAGAATATACGCCTATGACTGCAATGCTCTTTGCAGATATTTGCGCGCAGGCAGAAGTACCGGCTGGTGTAGTAAATATAATCACTGGAGATGGTAGCACTGGCGAGGCTCTAGTAAATTCTGACGTCGACAAAATTGCTTTTACTGGCTCCACAGCGGTAGGTCGAAAAATTCAAGATTCAGTTGCGATTAATGATAAATCTCTCACTTTAGAGTTAGGAGGGAAATCTCCGTATATCGTGTTTGATGATGCCGATATCGACAGCGCAATTGAAGGTCTAGTTGATGCCATTTGGTTCAATCAAGGCCAAGTATGCTGTGCAGGATCAAGACTTTTAGTTCACGAGGCCATTGCTGAAGATTTTCACAGACGGCTAAAGGTACGGATGGACAAACTGCGGATAGGCGACCCACTCGATAAATCCATTGACGTAGGCGCAATCGTGGATCCTATCCAGCTGGCACAAATTAAAAAGCTCGTCTCAGCTAATACTGCTGGTGAAACATACCATGCCAATATTACTGTACCTGAGGGGTGTTACTATCCACCTACACTCATAACGGGGCTCCACACTTCGGATACCTTGATGCAGGAAGAAATTTTTGGCCCCGTCTTGGTTTCTACCACATTTAGAACGCCTAGCGAGGCAATTGAGGTGGCCAACAACACGCGATATGGGCTGGCTGCAACACTATGGACTGAGAATATAAATCTAGCTCTAGAGATTGCTCCAAAATTAGTAGCAGGAGTGGTTTGGGTTAATGCAACCAACCTATTTGATGCAGCCGCAGGGTTTGGTGGTGTGCGTGAAAGTGGGTTTGGACGTGAAGGCGGTTGGGAAGGTTTGCAAGCATATACAAAGAGCACCAACCCAGAAGTACCTGCTTTAGAAGTTGCAGCTTTCAAGGGGAGCAGTGCGGGTTCCGATCCAGTTGACCGGACTGCAAAACTCTACATTGGGGGTAAGCAATCAAGGCCTGATGGAGGATATAGTCAAGCTATCTACGCTCCCAAAGGTGAATTTTTGGGACACGTACCAATAGCCAACCGTAAGGACGTTCGAAATGCAGTACAGGCACAAACAGCGTGCGGATGGGGGAATACCTCTGGACACCTAAGAGCGCAAATTTTGTTTTATATCGCGGAAAATCTCTCGGCCCAAAGAGAGAGTTTTGCCCAGCGAATTGATGAAATGTGTGGTGGAGACGCAGGCCTCAAGGAGGTCAATGACGCCATAGATATATTATTTTGCTATGCTGCGTGGGCGGATAAATTTGAGGGACGGGCTAAGTCTGTGCCGATTCGTGGCATAGCTTTAGCTATGCGTGAACCAGTCGGACGTATTGCAGCACTCTGCCCAGATTCGACACCACTATTGGGACTTGTTGCGCCAATGGCTACGGCACTAGCAACTGGCAATACAATTACCTTATGCGCCAGCCAGCCATTCCCGTTGTCTGGAACAGATTTTTACCACATTCTTGAAACTTCTGACGTACCAGCAGGTGCCGTTAACATCTTGACCGGTCCACAGAATGAGCTTGCGTCACATATAGGTGCCCACATGGACCTAGACAGCGTATGGTGCCTATCTACTAAAAAGGTAGCAGTAACTACCAAAGAAAAAGCGAGCAGTAATGTAAAGCGGATATGGCAAGGTGCTGCATTGGATGATCACAATAGCTGGTTGAATGCAGGAACTGAAATCAAAACGATATGGGTTCCATACGGAGAGTAAGCGTAATAAGTATCACCACCTCTAGACACATTTCCATCAAATGCTACGATAGTAAAAATTAACAATGAAAAGGTTTTTTAGTATGTCAAAAAGAATTTTAGTCGCAACATTTTCACTGGCTCTATTGGCCACAAATGCACTTGCAGGTGGGCACTGCGCCGCTGACAAAACGCTCACACAAGGCAAATTTACTATTGCAACAGGTAACCCAGCCTATTTTCCTTGGGTTTTGGATGATGCACCGGAAAGTGGGCAAGGTTTTGAAGCTGCTGTTGCCTATGCCGTCGCAAAAGAAATGGGTTTTACTGAGCAGGATGTCGTCTGGGTAAGATCTTCTTTTGATGAGGCTATTCAACCAGGTGTCAAAAACTTTGACGTAAACATGCAGCAATATTCAATTACTGCTGAGCGCGACCAAGTCGTAGACTTTTCTGTACCATATTACACAGCACCAATGGCTGTCTTGGTTGGGGCAAGCGCTACAGATACCAAGCCCACAATTGCGGCATTAAAGAGCCTAAAATGGGGCGCGGTTGGTTCCACAACCGCCGTTCAAAAGATAGCAAGCATCATCCAGCCAACCAATGACCCATTACTGTATGGGGACAATGCAGACGTGAACGCCGCCATTAGCGCCAATCAAATCGACGGGGCAATGTTTGACCTGCCAACAGCTTTGTTTCTCAGCGCCGTCATGATTGAAGGTTCGAAAGTTATCGGACAATTTCCAGCAGCTTCAAGCGATAATGCCGACCAATTCGGTATGTTAATGGAAGAAGGCAACCCTCTAAAAGCTTGTGTAGATGAAGCTTTAACAGCCATGATCAATAGCGGTACTTTAGCCTCAATTGAAGCCCAGTGGCTGCAGGATACCACGGGTGTTCCATTGATCAAATAATATGCCAATTCCTGAAGCGGCGGGGATGACCCGCCGCGAACGCTACGAACAAAAACAACGTCTCAAATCACTAATTATAGCAGCTGCGAGCACAATATGTGTCGTCGCGGCTTTAGTAATAATTGTGCCGATGACACCAGGTTGGGAAAAGGTTCAAAAGAGCTTTTTTAATGGAGAAGTTTTGGCTAAAACTTTTCCAAAATTGCTGGACGCATTCATGGTCAATGTAATGATATTTGCATGGTCCGCACCCGCAATCGCAATTCTTGGGCTTCTAATCGCACTTGCCCGTGACGCAAAATCACCCGCCTTATTTCCACTACGTATTTTTGGTGCGGCTTTCACAGATGTGTTTCGTGGGGTGCCCGTCATCCTAACCGTGTATCTAATTGGTTTTGGGATCCCAGGGCTAGGGCTACCCAGGCCATGGAATTCACCGTTTATTTGGGGATCTTTAGCACTAGTTTTAACATATTCAGCTTATGTGGCAGAGATTTTTCGTGCTGGAATTGACAGCGTGCACCCAAGCCAACGAG
>Ga0302122_10001526_pt1 | contig 14696 bp, 17 predicted proteins | sample CB21_SCM_MG_FD_203115 | JGI IMG/M metagenome (GOLD analysis project Ga0302122, IMG submission 203115) | Marine microbial communities from Western Arctic Ocean, Canada - CB21_SCM | ecosystem: Environmental > Aquatic > Marine > Oceanic | place: Canada: Western Arctic Ocean | collected 2017-09-28
CAAGAATCTGCTTTGGTAGGCAAATCTTTGTTTCGGGAGTTTTTAAGGTATCTATCCCATCCGAGAAGGTCAAGCCTCCACTTTTTACCTGCTCTCCGTTCATTAGATTGAGCATGACAAAACATTGGGCGATTTCTAAGAATACCTACCACTTCTCGGCTTGTATATCGTCGTGGGTAATTTGAGACTACATATTCGGAAATTTGTGTTGAATACCCGTAACCATCATGGTCAAGCATATAATTAACAATAATAAAAACCAAAGTTTCGGTCATATCAAGAGGTCGGGACAAAGTGGACAAAAAATCCGCCTCATTCTTCTTCTTCACGGTCTGCCGCAATTTTCTCCGCCGCAATTTGATTAGCAAGTGCCTTTTCACGATGGGCCTTTTCTAATTCCGTTTCTTCGGGAAGTCCAAGAGCATCACGAACCATCTTATCCATTACTGACTTAAACTTGTCTTTAGCATCTTGCTTATCCATCCCATCCTCCTTAATCCACTTTTTGATAGTAGCGACTCTCGTATCCTCAAAATTGATAATCTCCATCATTTGCTTAATCTCATCGGAGGGAATAGCATCAATAGGGGGTGAATTGAATAAGTCTTCAACCTCTAACTTTAGTGCTTCGGGTTCGTGAGTGGAAACAGGAACAAACTCTTCAAGGTCATCATCAACAACTGTGTGTTGTCCACCGACTTTCATACAATAGGATTCCGCATCTGTGCGATTAACATAAATTCCGAGTCGGGGCCAATAACGCATTTCTTCTTGCATAATTATACTAATGTGGAAACTTGTATCTAAACCTTCATCTTTTCGGAACAGAATATACTTTCTTATTTTCCAATAATGCCTTGACAACTTTCATACCATCAAGGGTTTCACCGACTCCCTCCACCATCCAAACGGTTTCCTCTTGCATGGCTTGAAACTCAAGGATTTTAGCAAATTCTCTCATCTCTAATTCACTCAACATGATATTTCACCCATGCACCCGCTTGCACACCATTTTTCCATTCCCAAAGTTGAGCAGTAGCCAAACCCGCTTCAATACGAGCCTTGTCACCCTTCAACCTCCATTCATCTTCTAAACCAAAATCCACCATCTTTTGACGGTAAATTAACGCATCCTCATCTTCCATCTCTATCGGTGTAGGGGTTGAATTTCGGGGAGAAATCATAGCGTGTAATCCACATCCACTTGCAGAAATGCGATAATAGACATCATAATTAGGAAAATCGTGAGAAAGTATTACTAAACCGTCTTGAACGATATTGTCTTCAAGACCCACTGAATCCCAATCAAAAGTTAGGCGCATCATTCTTCTTCCTTATCGGTTATACTATTTGAATAGTGCGCTACCAATAATTCTTGCATAGAACCATTCCAACGCCAAAGAACCCAACGAACAAAGTAAAGAATAGCCGATGATTCAATAATAAAAAGAATCGTAAGAATAGAAATCCATGTAGTCAAAAATTCCATTAAATCATCCCCTTAGAACCCCAAACAAGGGTTGATAGTTTAGCAAGAGCAGGTAATCCCATAGGCTCAAAAGGAACATGGGTTATGCCTACTAAACGCACTTCATTCTCTTTGGCTAAACTACGATACCTTTCTAAATATGGTTGCTGTATAGAAAACCTACGATAAGTCATAGCCGCCGCCGGATTCTCTTCCGCCGTAGCCCAAATATCTTCGCCAAAATCGGGAACAATTTGATTCACAAGTATGTGCTTTATCGGCAAATCAATGGTGGTTAAAAACTTAATTGTGCGAGCGCATTCTTGATAACCCGCCTCCGATGCGATGGCAACAAGATTGATTGAACAATCATCCTCCCTTAATAATTTCTTGAAAATATCTATACGCTCACAAATAGCCTCCAATTCTATGACTACCTTTTCAGTCTCACTTTTTTTACGAAAAATGAAACCTTTCAAATTCTCTATCTTCGCCTTCATTCGGAGGATGCGGAGTATAAATGTCCGAATCGTGTCCGGCGCAGTAAGCATTTTCAAAGTATGTCCCGTAGGGGCTGTGTCAAATACTACAATATCATAACTTGTATCATTCATAAGATTATAAATCATTTCCATACCAAAATACTCTTCCATTCCCGGAAATCCCGCCATGTCTCCCAAAATTTCGGGGTCAAATCCCGGTATATTAGAAGTTAATTTTAACATACCCGCATTCATGCGGTCAAGAAACTCTTTTGCCTGTTTTTCAGCATTTATATTCATAGCCCATAGATTCTCACTAATCTGCGTTGGCGAAAATCCTACCTTTTGACCAATAACATCATCCGTTGAATGTGCAGGGTCGGATGAAACAAGTATCGTTCTTTTACCATTTTTAGCATGATGTATTGCCGTAGTAGCCGATACTGTTGATTTACCAACACCACCTTTTCCTGTAAAGAGTATTAACCCCATGACAATACTATGGAGGAATGGCTATCTAATTGTTCTTAGGGTCAAAAACCGATTCCCATTTGGATTTTCTGCGGAAGATGGAAAACAAAAACCACATTATGACCACTTCTCATTGAACTCATCTGTATTAACAGTGGACTCTTCCATATCTGTATATCCTGTAATGACTACCTTGACAGGCACTAATGGCTCGCCAACAAGAGAATGTAGTGCCGAACAATCAGCAGTAAATTGTAGCGCAAAAGACCCTCTCGGTTCTAATTCAGTTATCTTCATCTCAAAACCATGATGCCCAATAGGGCCACTATACACTATCTCTTTTCCAAACCGAACCTTGATAGAACATAAATGCGATAATGGACTATCAGTTGCATTAACCTCAATTCCCTTTAACATAAATTGATGAGGAATAGGTATCTCCATTGGTAAGCATAATTCACCATCAATACACATTGGTAAATTGTATTCAGTTTTAATTTCACACCGCATTTAGTCTAACATTGTTCCTTCTCATATCTAACTTTTTGTATAATATGCTCATTAAATTGTCTAAAACCGGAAATATGTTTCCGAGATGCGCTATACGATGGCCCGGATGCACTAATCATTGTCACGATTTGATGATGCGATATAATCCATAAACAATGATGCCTGTTGTGGCTACACCTGCGATGGCAATTGCACCCAATCCATAACCAATTGCTTTTACAACCTTAGCCGCATCTTCGTTATTATTGCACTCATCCATATCGTGAACATAACCAAGTGCCGCATAATCATTATGTTCCTCTTCGGTATTAGCGATATATTCCTCACCTGTTTTACAATCATACATTGAATGTGCATAATCGTCTGTTGGCTCTTGTTCTTCCCCACCCGGCCCAACATCTTCCTGTGGAGAATTAAACGCTACAACGACACCACTTGGAGAGTTTTGAAGATTAGTAGGGCCAACAGGGACTCTTACAATCGTTTCCGAAGGTAGCCCCGATGTGTATTTTGGATTTGCTGTCATGCTACCATCGGGATTATTAGTTAATACCCAACCATTTTCCCAAGCCGCAAGCGTTTGTGTATTTGAACCATCCATAGATTGCCACATTTCACCACTTGAAAGGAATGAAGGTGTTGAACCCGAATAATTGATTGTAAAATTAGAACCTAAGCCTTTCCAAAAACCACTACGATTTTCAAAGTCCTCAAACACAATAATAACTTAGTGGTTTGACTATCTAATAAGGGTGCTAAGGAATGCGCCCCTCAAACCTCGCATATTCCTATTCCGCAAAGTAAGAAGGAGGAACACGCACCCTTAACACATCTAAGACGAAAGGGCAGTAGTATAAAAAGATTGCTCTAATCTTCAAAGACTTCATCAAAGTAAGAATTCTGTTCCGGCGAATATCCACCCTTTCGTTGTTTCTCTAATCGTTGTTCTTCGGGTGTCGGTGGGCGAGATTGAGGAATATAATCTTTTATAAACTCTTGGACTTCCTTATCTTCATAATCGGGAGTTATCACTTGGGACATATCAAGACCATAAGCAGAAACTTGACTCTTTCGCTTCCTAACTCTCCCTTGACGCTCGGCATCTTGCATCATTTGTTTGAATTCATCTTGTTGGTCACGCATCCACACCTCAATTTCCTCTTGGCTGATGTTCAAATCGCCCTTGTTAATAATTTTTCTCTTGAACCATTCAACAGCCTCAATTGTGACCTTCATACCACGCTCACGAAGTTTCGTAGCAATTAAAGCATCTGCACCATCAAACAAAACATAATCAACCCATACCTTAGCCTCCCGACCTGTTGAACCACTAATTTTATAAAATGGTAAGATTGCAGGTTGAACATTTGAAGTGACAGCCGCACATAGACCTATTGCGGGAATCGTAACTGCGGAAGCCGCACCATTATTGATAGGATAACAACCAAATTTCGTTAAATCTGTATTATCAAATTGTGTTCCCGTTCCCGAAGATGTAGGGTCGTCACCACCTGTTAATACTATTCCATCTAAATTATTTGTCATCAAGAAAGGAACGAATAATGAAGAATGACAATCAGCAAGTTGGAAATTCGGCGGTGCGCCCAAGAAATTAAGAGATTGGTCAAGATAACCATTATTATTTGAAGAACCGGAAAATCCCGAATTGACCGAAATAATAGAAGTTCCCAAAATTGGGTCTTGTTCACAAAATAACCATTGGTCACGGTCATTATCCCATTGACAAGTAAGTGCCATCCTTGTCGTGTTAATTGGATTCGTTACAGGTAATGTATTTGCATTCAAATCTCCCCCTTCATTAAGCATAACATTTGAATAATTGGGAGGTGTGGTTGCGGGTGAGGTTAATGGAGTAGTATAAAGTCCTTTGCCACTATCAAACATAACGAGTGTTGGCCCTGCACCCGTCTTGTAGCCTAAAAATCCATACCCTTGACGAGTTGAGTTTCCTTGTGCTTTAGGAGTTATTACTTGTTGTTGTTGAACCGCAATATCACCATCTAAACCATATCGTTGATAATTACTTTTCCAACCAACAAGTTCACCATTATTGTTTGAATTAGAAATGGTGTATAAACCTGCCCTTGCGGGGTCATTATTCGCATCAAGAATACCCTTAGCACCATCCTCTTCCAAAACCGAGAAGGTTCTTGTTTGTGTTGCTTTTCCAATCCATTTTGTAGGCATAACCGTTTGGGCTTCGGAAACAACAGAACCACTTAATGCCAAACATGGTAATTCCGATAGTTCTAAAATTGAAGAACCATTGATACCCGAAATCATAAAAATTGCTGAATTAGTTCCACCATCGGCATCTTCAATACCATTTACGGCAATATAAATTAGGGCGGTGGATAATGCAAGAACAGGGTCTTGAGGAACACCCATATATTCATAAGGAATAAGACCAAAGGCGGCATAAGAATTAGGGAATGTTGAAACAGGAGCCATAGTAGCAGGGAATGTCCAAAGATTCTCCGCTTTGGTAGGGTCGGTAGTTATCGCTTGTGCGGAAATCCCTGCGATGGTTGCTATCATATACGGCCCCAACCATCCCACAGCATCATTCGGTAATACCACAGGAACTCCATTTTGAAGGGCATAGACATCCATATATGCTGTCGGGTAAAATCCACCAATGGACATCGGAACCGTTTCAACAGCAGTTCCAACAATATCTAATCCTACCGAACAATCACCCACAATCATAAAACAACCATCTAAATCATCAATGGCTGAAAATGTTGTAATATCCATAAATCTTCGTGGGAAATAATCCCAATCGGAACCTTGTGAGTTTATCCCAAGATTATCGGGAATAACAGGTGATGAATTCACCCCATCCGGCTGATAACCTAATGTCCACAAACCCGGATTCCAAGGGTCGCCCACATCCTTTTGAGTAGGTGAAATACCAAACCAAACATCTAAATCTCGTAAGTTTATATTCTCTCTTGTATTTCCGGGGTCAAAAGTTGGAATTGAATTATTGGCTGTGGCTCGCCACGATACCTTGAACAAATCCGATGGTTGAGAACTATACACTACATATGAACCCGATTGTATATTACTTAACTCTTCGGCGGAATAAGAACTAATGGGTGAACCAAGATAAACAGGTGAACTAATTGTTCTTACATCACTTGCTGTCGGAATACCTCCAAGACCATCCCCATACCTTAGCAATACCCCATACATCATAAAGCCTACATAATCAATGGTTGAAAATTGCATACCTTGTGCAACAGGGTCGCCTACCAATTGAAAACCGACAGTCATAATTTTGATATTTGCCTCACCTAATGCCCCCGCACCTACAAATGGACTTCCCGAACCTTTGTAAATATCTATGGCTTGAAGCCCCACCGAATCGTCGGCGGCGGTGGCAACAGCGTCACCAATAGCAGAAGGCTGTATATCAAGTGGCATTCTCATTGGAAGAATTCCAAATCCTGTTGAATTCACACCTAAAAATGCCCCTGTGGCCCTATTATACAGAAATGGGACTCCTTGTGCATTTTCGTTTGAATAACCTCTTAAGACCATGAGAAATCCATCCCATGCGTATCCATCATTACCCGCACCATATAAGTCTGTGAAATATGCTTTGTATGAACCACAAAAGACATACATTCCATTGATGAAAACTGCATCCCTAATGATATATTCACCTGTTGGAAAAATCCCTTGACAATTAACATCACCACTTTTTTGCCATGCACCCTGCCAATTGGGTAAGAAGACACCTCCCTCCGAGAAAAATGGAACTGTGCCGAGAGTTATAAGATTGGCAGAACTTACGAAAGCATCCGATAGATATGTGGAGACATTATCCCAATACTTAACATCTAAATTGTATGCAAGACCCATAATAATTCACCTCAAACTGTTGGATTCCAACTCAATACCGGACTGTTGGGAAAAAGGTCTGTGGGGTCCACCATAGAATTTGATAAGAAATATGTAATATCCCAATCAGTTCCCGGCGGTATCTCAATGTCCCAATCGGAAGCGAAAGCAGGGCCAAAACTTGTTGATACCGGATAGGGTGCGGCAGAACCCGATAGCCCTTGAGCCGCTACCCCATCGGGGTCGGTAAAGTAAGTCGTTACGCCTATTGAAAAATTGACATATCCACCCGGAACCCAATTATTACCCGTCCCATAAATTCCCGGCGTTGAGCCAAAGTATTTTATGACGATGTATTCGGAGGGTTTCGTGCGTAATCGGGCTTTTAGCGTAGCATTACCAATTCCCGATGTGAAAATAGATTGAGGAACTGTCAAGTCCTCCAACCTTTTCGGTGGAAGTTGCCCTAAATCGGAGACTGTCCATTGGTATCCTTGCCTTCGCACCGACATAACTTATTATTGGTGGTGTTGCTATCTAAACGATTAGATTAAGCAGACTCTAATATATCCAAGATACCATCATTGTCGTCATCATCATCTTCATAATCCGAAAGTCCGTCATTATCGTGGTCAAATTGACCTGTCATGTCGTTACCGTCATTGGCTTCAAACCAATCGCTAAGACCGTCGTTATCATCGTCTAAATCCGAAGCATCCCAAATACCATCATTGTCATGGTCGTATCTGTAAGAAGACCATGCGCCGCCGAGTTCATCAACATCAAGAATGTTATCGTTATCGTCATCGGTATCAACACCATCATTTAGACCGTCATTATCGTGGTCACGACCTGCGTAAGAACCATTGTCGTAAAAGTCCTTGTAATTGTCAATCCCATCGTTGTCAATGTCTAAATCCACATTGTCGGAAATCCCGTCATTGTCATGGTCGTAAATGTTTGTCATATCGTTTCCATCATTGATTTCATTAGCATCCATAATTCCGTCGCCATCATCGTCGTCGTCTTCCGCATCATTGATACCGTCGTTATCATGGTCTAATGGTGAATCGTCTAAGTAATCAAAAATACCATCATTATCATCATCATTATCTAACTCATCGGGAATGCCGTCGCCGTCATTGTCGTTTTCACCATTGGTTTCTTGATTATCCAATTGTTGCTGTTGTTGAGTTTCGGACTGTTGGCCTTGTTGTCCTTGTTGGCCGTTTTGAGTTTGACCTTGCTGTTGTTGGTTTTCTCCATTTTGATTTTGACCGTTTTGTTCTTCGGCTTGTTGCTCGGATTGTTGTCCTCCTTGCTGTCCACCTTGTTGCTGTTGGCCTTGACCGTTATCTTGTTGTTGGCCTTGTTGTCCACTTTGTCCACTTTGACCGGATTGACCTTGTTGGCCGCTTTGCTGTCCTTGTTGGCCTTGCTGTCCTTGCTGTCCTTGTTGTCCGGCTTGCCCTTGTCCTTGACCCTGCCCCTGTCCTTGTCCTTGTCCTTGACCTTGTTGTTGGCCTTGTCCCTGTCCTTGACCTTGACCCTGCCCTTGACCTTGCCCTTGTCCTTGTCCTTGTCCTTGTCCTTGTCCTTGTCCTTGACCCTGCCCTTGTCCCTGTCCTTGACCTTGCCCCTGTCCTTGTCCTTGACCCTGCCCTTGTCCTTGACCCTGCCCTTGTCCCTGTCCTTGACCTTGACCTTGACCTTCGCCTTCGCCTTGTCCGTTATCTTCGGATTCGCCGCCGCCTTCTGTTCCACCGTCGCCCGAACCTGCATTAGATTCTTGGAAATCGGGGTCGTAAGCATCGGGAATACCGTCGCCATCGGAATCGGAGTATTCACCATCGTTAGGGTCGTTTGGGAATTGGTCGGTAGCATCGGATTTACCGTCGCCATCCGTATCTGCATTGTTAGGATTAGTTCCCTTTGCATATTCTTGTGCATTGGTTAAACCATCACCATCGGGGTCGGCATTACCGTCACCACCATTAGTAGGATTGAGGCCATTAGCCACTTCCCATCCATCGGGAAGACCATCGCCATCGGAATCTGCATTATTCATGTTTGTCCCTTGAGATTGTTCTTCCGCATTAGTTAGACCGTCGCCATCCCAATCAGCCCCACCATCGGAAGGGTCATTAGGGTCGCTACCGTCAGCGAGAGCAATACCCGCAGACATAGCGAGCATTAGGGCAGTTAAAAGTGCAATTATAGATTTTTTCATTGAGTATTTTTCATTCATTTCGTTCACAAGTTTTGTTTTTTAAGGAACCCATTGTTCCTTCTCTCTAACATATTATTATCTTTCATGCTATCTATACTTTTGTATCAAATGCTCGGTAAGAATATCACGCATCTCACTTGGTCTTAGACCACTTCAAGGTCGTGGGACATTATGGGCAATACCAATCGCCATCAAAAGTGGGTGGGATATTATCGGGAATAAACTCAAGAACATCTTTATCCATGACTGTCTCAATTTCTGCAAGAATAGATTGGAACATTTTGTGCATATCTGCAACCGCCTTTTCATCCAATTCACCTATCAGTGATTCAATCGGAGGCATAGCAAAATTAGGGGCTACCTCCCTCTTGGCCTCAAATGAAACCACTTGTTGCTCTAAATCCGTTCCAAAGACACCCTCAACAATTCCTTCAAGCGTGATTGTAAAGTGAATGAAATTCATCCCTAATTGTTCCTCAAGTGCCTCAATGATTTCGGGTGGTGGGAAATCTATCGGCATCATATCACTCTCTTGTTTTCTTGACTATCTATGGCTTCTCACGATGAGAGAAGGGGTGATACATCTTGTGGAAGGTAGTTTCCGCTTTCCCTATCATAGTGCATGAGGATTAGTGATTCAACACCTGCCTCATTAGCCGCAAGAAGCGTAGCGGTCAAACAAGGAGTAAGCCCTGTGATATACAATTTAACATAAAGCAAAGGCTCTAAGCAACGATGGGCTGTCCAAAAATTAGTGTGAAAGTCCATTGGATTCTCCACCATTTGTGGGAATATAAACTCCGTTAATGGCTTCCCATCATCTCTTGTAATTTCGTGGCGACCTTCGCATAGTCCTATGTGTGCATCCATAATAATCACTCTTCCTCTTCAAATCTGCCACCGTAAGGGTCAAGACGGGGATTCGGTATCATATCCCATGAATTCAACATAGATTGTTCCACACCGACATTTTCAATGAATACAGGGTCATGTAACATAGCACAGGCAGGGATATATTCGCCCCTCTCTAAAACTGCTTTGAAAATTAACTCTTGGTCTTCATCCATTTCCACTTGATAAACAAGAGCATGACGATGACGATTAGCGGAGGCTCTCATTAACAAAAAGCCCAATTTGTCTTCATTCCCCTCTAATTCAAGGAAAGATTCAACACCTTTACAGTCAGCAATTCCGATAAAGGTCTTCATAGTGAGGACTCCATCTTGTCTTCAATCAAGTATCTGTCAATCTCTTCGCCATCTTGTAGGATGACTCCATAAACATATCTTCCGCAAGCCGAACCTTCCATGTGGTGTTCCATCATGGTCTATGCTGATACTAACGGGTATATTAACTTGTCGCATCAGTAAATGTTATTTGCCCACCTGCACTATCTTTAAGAACAGTTTGGTCTAAACCTCTATAATCGGTGTGAGATTCAACATCAACATCAAACAAATTATAATAATGTCCGAGAATCGGGAGGGTTTGCCCATAATAGAAAACAACATACGCATTCTGTGTGTCGGGATTTATTATTGTGACTGTATGCCCTACACCACCCATACCTCTTCGGTAAAATTCGTTAGAAACAAATACGACATAACCTTCAACAAGTGGAATTAACCCACCTCTCCTTCCTTGATGGGAGGAAATGCCTCTTGCGTCATAACCCATTCTCTTCGCCGCCGCTTGAGCAATCTTTGGACGAGTATTTGAAGATGTGCTTGGTGCAGGTGTGCTTGAAGTCGGAGATATAACTTGCCCTTGCACTATAACTTGTGGACGGAACTTATCTTTCACCATTTCAAATTGCTTATCATTTAATCGGGCTTGAGAAACAGCACCCGAATTATTATCAATAGTCCATAAACCATTATTCCCAATATAATCATTTGCTACTAAATTCCAACCCAAAAGAGCAAGGAACTCACTTTCAGTAGGCTGATATGGTATATTCCGATTAGTCGGATAACCATCAGTATAGGAATTTTTTTGTCCTTCTCTTTGAATGCGGTATAATTCAGTTTTGTAAATACTTATTGCCCTTTGTCTGTCTCTCACTATTGCTTCTTCTTTCTTTAGGTCTTCAACAAAGTTACCAAAAGCGGTATGTTGAGCAGGTGTCATCATAACCATTTCAAATTTACTACTCAATGCGGCTTTATGTGCATCGCCCCGTCGGTGAGCGTAATAAGATGGCCCCTTGTATGGATAAATGGTTTTCGCATATTGGTGCATATAATCCTTTTCACCTTCTTTTACTTTATACCATTTCATCCCCGCTACTTGAAAGCCCAAAGCAAGTAATTTTGCTTCATTTACAGTTTTCATTAACTTAGTATCTTCTTTTTTGGAGGCTTTCTTGCGTCTATCAAAATCGGCATGAGAAAACGCTCGCCACAATTCGGTAGCATCTGCGATAGTCTTAGGCCCAACATATCCGATTTTGCACATTGATTTAAGTCTTTGAATCAAATCTGCTACTTTCCCATCTTGAATCTTTTTAGGGTCTGCGGTTTTAATCCACTCAAGCATTCTGTTTCTTGTATTCTCAACATATTTTGACTCTAATGCAGGTGGCAAAACCTCAACAATTGACAATGCCCACTCTCCACGAATATATCCGCCATATCTCTTTCTTGTTGGCCTCAACATTTGTTCAATATATGATGTGGAAGGGACTTTAATTTCAACCATCTTAGCATCGCCTGTTACGGGGTCTATGGTAGGATTTCCTGTCAATGGGTTAATTTCAATTACATCCTTAAACTCACCATATTGTTCCTCTCCGATTTTCCAAAGTTGTTCCATCGTTTGCACACCACCTTTTTTAGATGCAAATGGTTGTAATAGCCACTTAGCCTCTTTAGTGGGGTCTTTTTCAAATAGATTAAACATACGGGCTTGCATCAACATATTGCCTTTGCTTTCAATGAAACAACCTTCACCATCGGCCACATTACCATCAAAGAGTTTTGCCATTGAACCCCTGCCATATAGAAGGTCAGCACTTTCCACCTCCCAAATACTATTCGGAGTTCCCGACGATTTGAGCCATTGTTGCTCACGCATTCCAAAATACCGAACCAAACGGTCTGCAAAATCAATAATCCCCATATCTTTCCAACCCCAACCCGCAGGGTTATTTGGAGAACCATTTGGCCCCCTTGCCGAAACTTCACGGTCTATTTCATAAAATGCCGCCAAAGCCCTCACATCAATACCTGTATAAACATCCATACACGATGAACCAAGTTGAAGAATTTGGCCTTTCTTGAGATTCATTTTGAAACCTTTAGAATTCTTACGGCCACCTCGTCTAACTTGGTCTTTAGTGGATTGAACGATATATACACTATCTCGGTCAATATCATCACCTTCGGGATTACAATGGTCGCAACCTAATGATTTTCCATCTGTGAATTTAGCGGCCATAGCATTTAATTCGGGAGACATTTTAGCAACACGCTTTGCATGAACAGCATCAGTCATCCCAATAGGTTGAACGACTTTTGGGAAGAATCCCGAATTAGTAGTTCCGGTTCTTGTATCATAAATATCGGCGGCATATCCAATAACTCCAATATAATCAAAACCTAAATCTGTTAAATCACCAAATTCAACCTCACATGGAATTACTTCACGAAACCAATCATTCCCAATTTTTACGGTATCTGCTAATTGGTTTGATTGGGCTAAATAAATTAAATGTTGTGGGAGTGGGACGGTTTTCGCATTACCCATTCTTACGAAAAAGTCAATTGGAGGAACTGCATTTAAGGCGGCATTCCTTACCTTTTCCATACGCCTTTCAAAATACTCAAGGCGATTTGGTAATATGTCAAATGTCTTGATAGTGTTCGCCATATCTTATGATGGGTGTTCCATCTATCTAAAGACTACTGATTAAGATTTTTGAAAAGGTATATTTCTTGTTGAAAGACTTCAAGACCCGATGTGGTCGGCAGGTTTTCCCCTAAACTTGCAGGTGGAACAAAGAACATCTATACAATCATTGTTTAATAATAACTCAATGTGTTGCCAAGGCAAGTCCGAAGGAGATTTTACAGGCGTGATATTCTGCATACGATATTCAATGTAAAACTTAATCGGATGGATAGGGAGGTTGCCACAATGAGGACATTCACTATCCCATCGCTTCAAAATATACTCACGCTTACGCTCACGCAAGTCCTTTTTACGAGATGTATTCTTCTTAATCAAAGGTTCACGATTCTCGGTATAATACTTGGGATTATACTTTGCCATATATTCCTTTTTCTTTTCGGGGTCGGAATAAGGCATAATCTATAATAACATTCCCTTCTATCTAAGGCTATGTCTTCAAGACCTGTCTATGAAAACCATGACTAAACCAACAGGAATTGATACTATTCCTAATAAACGAAGATTCGCAGGGTTATACCAAGCGATTAAGCCACCAATACCTGCAACCGTTAATCCAAATGTCGCACTCATGTAAAGATACTTTGACTAAACGACTATCTAACAACGAACTGTGTAGCAGTAGTTTCTGCGGGTTGCAGGTCATCCAACATATTCGGTATTTTAAGACTAAAAACCAACCAAAAGTGCTAAAATTCCGGGTATTGCCGCAATAAGAAACTCCCAACGAACTCGCCTACCCTCAACAGATTCGGCCTCCATAGACTCAATGTTTGACTTAATCTCGCCTACCTTCTCTTCAACAACAGCAATACGAGTAATCAAAGGTGGTTGCCCATTACCATCACGAATTGTCCTGTTTAATGAACCAATGTCATCCTTCAAACGACCTATTTCGGATTCAATACGAGCAATAACTACTTTGGCATCTTGTGTCTCACCAATGAATGTTTCAAGTATAATCGCTAAATCATCGGAAAATTCCGCTACTAATGTTTCTGCCTCTTTACTCAAATTGCCCTCTCCATGATTTTAATTTGAAGGTGTTTCGCTGACCTCAATAGACAATCATAGCGGCGACTTACAAGGCCACACAGAAAATGAACATTTTCTGCCCTATTCTCCGCCTGTTGAATTGTGGATTCTATCGTCACTTTTTCCCTCTCCATAAATAAGCACCGGCTAAACCAATGATGGCCGCCGTAGTTAATGAAATCGCAGACTTAGAAGAAAAACGACCATCGGAATCACGACTATATTCTGCTTTTTGCTTCAAAATCTTCTTAAAATCGGCTTCTTGTCTTGAACCCGATAGATTTGGACGGTATTCTTCCCTCTTTCGGGAATCGGAATGCCCATCATTGTAAGCATAAGAATATGCGTGGGATTCTGCATTCAATAAATCCAAAGGTTGTTTCCCTGTTTTCAAAAATAAATTCCAATTGTCTTGGTAGCATTCCAAACAAAGATGTAGTGGTTTATGTTCTCCAAAATCATATTTATTTGGTTGAGGCCATAATTTCATGTGGTTATAGCAAATATCATTCTCACAGTCGGCACAAACATAGTCTGCCCCCGTATCATCCACACCCCTACAAGGGTCACATACAACATCTTCTTCTGCGGAGAACCCATGTTCTTTATCCCAATTGAGAATTTCTTCTTTATTTTCGTCTTGATGGAAATAACAAAGCCCCTTCTTTATGTCAAGGGGGTTGTCTATTTGGTCGCCACATTCCAAACAGACTTCTCCATA
>Ga0302122_10001527_pt1 | contig 14693 bp, 11 predicted proteins | sample CB21_SCM_MG_FD_203115 | JGI IMG/M metagenome (GOLD analysis project Ga0302122, IMG submission 203115) | Marine microbial communities from Western Arctic Ocean, Canada - CB21_SCM | ecosystem: Environmental > Aquatic > Marine > Oceanic | place: Canada: Western Arctic Ocean | collected 2017-09-28
ACGAGTCGACGCACGAGTGGCACATGGCGCCGAAGGTGCCGAGCATGGCCGCGCGGCCGTTCTGGAGCTCGCACGTGAGGGCGCGGTTGCGCGCCGTGACGTCCTCGATCTGCGTCGTGAAGGGGTAGCCGCCGGGGATGGTGCCCACGGAGCCGTCGTAGCCGCCCGGGAGGTTCTGGGGGCCGCCCGTGTACTGGGCCGCGGGCATGGCGCCGATCTCGGCGAAGCCGGCGAAGGCGACGATCTGGAACAGGCCGAAGACGGGGATGTTCGAGATGGCCGGGAAGCCCATGCCGTCCTTGAGGATGTCCGAGAACTGGACCGAGCCGTCGAGGTTGATGGACCCCGGGAAGGTCACGCCGAGCTCCTCGACGATCATGCCGATGAAGGCAATCATGGAGATGCGGCCGTGCTTGATCTCCACGGCGCGGCGGCGGGCGAGGCCCTCCTGGTCCTCCCAGAACGGGCCCGTGGGCTCGATCGGGCCGGGGTCGACGCCGATGTCGGCCGTTGTGTCGACGGCGCCGCGGGCGGGCGCACCGCCGCCGCCGCCGAAGTTGAAGGCGAGGGCCGGGGCGGCGAGGAGGGCGAGCTTGAGGACAGCCATTTTAGATAGTTGGACTGCGGGGGGTGCGGAGGTGAGTGGGTGCGCACTTCTCTATTGAGACGGGTCACGGCGGCGGGTCGTGGCGCGCGGAATTCTCTGAGAGAGAAGCGGCTTTCGCTGCGGATGCGGGCCGCAGCGCTGCCGCGGCGGCCCGGGAGGGCTGGCGGGCGGGCGCGCTGCGTCGATGCGCGCCTCCAGGCCGCGGCGCGTGCCGAGTTGTCGCTGTCTGCAACAAGGCACGCGCTCGCCCAAGGCGCGCCGCGCGCGGCGCGCAGTTGCCAGAAGAGTGGTGGGATGGCGCGCAGCAAAAATTTGGACGTTATCGGGCACTGTGAATTGCGTTATAGGATATTCTATAGAGGATAAAATTAGCAGATTGCGTGCGGCTTCGCCGGCTGATGTGGTCGCGGACGGGTTTAGGGCTTTTGGTTGCACCCCCCTCAAACTCGCGCGAACATGCAGCCTCGTGTCTGCAGGTAGTCCTAGCGGCGGAAACGCGTCGTGCAGTGTCGCGAGTCCTGCTCGTGCACCACGCGGCCGCCGACTGAGTCGGACTGAAACTGGCAACAACCGGGGAAATGGACTAGCTTGATCAACAAAGCACACTACTTGCGCTATCGGAAGAACGGCTCCGCAGCAAACAGCGCCAAACCGCCAAAGTCGTAGGCGAGCGCGACCGCCCGCGGCGCCTTCCCCCACAGGATCCAGTGGATCACAAGCCCAACCGCGAACTCGGGATGCGGGGTCGCGAAGAAGTCGTCCAGCTCCGCCTCGGTGGCGGCGGCGAACGCGGCCGCGGGCGTCGCGAGAGCCGTGGCGACAGCGGCAGCACTGGCCGCGGCACACGACAGTGCTGCCGGCGCTGTTGGCGCGCGCGCACCAGCGAGCACATCTTGCGATGATGATGGCAGCACCGCGTCTGTCGGAACCGCTCGCAAGGCTGCAACGCCGCAAGCGCACAGCAGCAATTTCAGCAGCAGCATGAATGCGATGTGGCGGCACTTCTACCGCTCACTGATGGAATTGCGCAGTGATTCGATACCACGAGCACTATGCGGGAGTTGCGGCTCAGTGGCGTCGCACTGGTAGCTGCCGGGATCCAGAGAGGAGTGGTGTCTAACTATTGTTCTCCAGCCTCGTGTTGCTCTGCAGCCGAGTGTGCGCTCGTCAGGCTGCTCCAAAACCGCGGCTTTTCCAAACGTTTTGCCCGCAGCACGACTGGGACCTGCTCCAAAGTTGAGCAAAACTGAGAGGGGAAAACCCGTGCGTGCCGGGAAAACACCTCGGGAGCCGTCGCGCGTGCAGGCACGTAGTCCTGCGGCCGCTGGTACGCCTCGGGGCGGCTAAACGCCCCCTCTTCGCACCAACTTTCATCTCAGAGGTTTGAATTGGGCGCTAGCTAACGCGCACAGAGATCGCCTGCTGACTGTCGCATCGCGCCAGCAGCAAGTCGACAGCACGGACAGCACGCGTCGACAGCAGCAACCGAAAAACGCCCGCGGCGCGCCAAACACAAGCAACCAGCATGGAGGCCGCCCTCTTCCGGGACACGCCCGCGCTCCTAGCCGCGCAACTCGAACCCAAGACGCAAAAGGCCGCGGAGGAGGCCTTCGCGCAGCAGCAGCGCAGCAACCCGCGCCAGCTCGCGGGCGAGCTCGTCGCGTGCCTCGGCAACGCGCAGCTCGCCACGCCGGTGCGGCACCTGGCCGCGGTCCTCGCGAAGCGGTTCACGGCGCCGCGGCGCGCCCTGGGCGCTCTGGGGGACTGGGACCCGGCCGCCGTCGCGGGCTTCCGGAACGGGCTCTGGCAAGCTTTGGCGAGCGGACCCGAGCCGCTGGTGGCGCGGGCGCTCTGCGTCACGGTCTCGGAGGAGGCCAGCGACGGGAACCAGCCCTGGGCCGAGGCCAACCGGGACTGCGTCGCCGGGTTGGGCGCGGCGCCGGGCACGCCCCAGGCGACGATCGCGCTCACGCTCTGCGCGGCCCTCGCCGACGGCGACGACGACAAGGTCGGTTTGGCGGGGGACGCGGCCGTGGCCGAGGTCGCTCCTCGATTACAGCAGCACCTGGCGTCGGACGCGGCCACGGGCGTCCTCGCCGTCAAGGCAGCGTGCCGCGTGGCCATCCGGTGCTCCAGCGCCGCGCGCAAGCAGGTCCTGGCGCCGGCCTGCGCGCAGGCGTGTCTGAAGGCGACGGAGCGCTTCCTGACGAGCGACGAAACGAAGGGCGTCGAGTGCCTAGATGCGTTGGTCGACGCCGCGGGCGAGGCCCCCGCGTTCCTCGCGGCGGACGCGGGCCAGCTCTTGGCCCTGGTCGGCGCGGCGGCCAACGCGGCGCAGTTCGAGCCCGAGACGCGTTCGAGAGCGCTGGAAGTGGCGTTGGCGCTGGCCGAGGCGGCGCCGGCGGTGGCGCGGCGCCACGCCCCGGACGTGGTCGCGAACGTGATCCCCGTGGCCGTCGGGCTCAGCAAGTGCCCCGAGGAGATTGACGCCGCGGAGTGGGCGGCCCAGCCGTGCCCTCTACTGGCTTTAGCTGATTGTGATGATGAGGGCGAGCACGTGCGCGGCGGCGACCAGGCGTTACGAAGACTCGCCGCCACTTTAGGCAAGAAGGTCGCGCCCAAGTTACTCGGGGACGCCGGGCCCGCGCTCGCGTCGGCCAAGTGGGAGGACCGCCGGGCCGCCTTGGCGTCCTTGCACGCCTTGGCCCTGGGCGCGCCCAAGGAGCTGAAGCTGCACTTGGCGACGGTGGCGACGGTGGCGGCCTCGACCTTCGAGCGCTACGCCCAGCAGAACGAGGACCCGCGCTGCGTCCTGGAGGCCTGCCGGCTGGTCGGGGCCTTGTCCTGCGCGCCCGGCGAGCCCTACCAGCGGCAGGCGGCCAAGAACAAGGTGCCGTCTCCCTTAAAAGCCATCGCGCAAGCGTTACAGGGCGTGACGTCCGCGCGCGTCGCGGGCGCGTTATGTGCCGCCGCGTCGCTGTACGCGACGGCCGGTTCTGACGACGTGGACGAGCAGGCGGCCTGGGTCCAGGACTCGCTCGACGTGTTAGTGCCCGCGCTCGCGAGGGCTCTGGGCGCGTCCAGCGGCGACGCGTCGGCCCAGAAGGCCGTGCTCGAGGCCATCGGCGCGGTCGCCTCGCGCGCGGACAACGCCTTCGGGCCCCACTACGCTACGTTGATTCCCCTGCTGGCGCAAGCGCTCCAGGGGACCCAGGCGTCCGCGTCCGAGGAGGTGGCGCAGATGCGCGCCCGAGCCATCGAGTGCGCCGCGGCTATCGGCGCGGCCGTGCCCGCCCAGTTCCGCGCGGACGCGCCGGCCGTCTTGACGGCCCTGGTGGCGGACGCGTCTATGCCGCCGTCGACGAGCGACACGGCGGAGGACGACGTGGACGATTTGGCATTGTCCACCTTGCTCCCGGCGGCCATCCGGATCGTGGCGACGTGCGGCGCCCAACATTTGGGGGATGCGGTTCTCGAAGCCGTGGCCAAACCTCTCTTAGTGGCGGCGTCGGCCGAGACGCAGATCTCGCACCAATTGAACGCCGGCGACGAGGACGTGCGAAGGGAGGCGCCCGGGACGTATTCTTGCGTGATCGGCGGGCACCGCGTAGCGGTCAATCTCCGAGCCATTTGGGGCAAAGAAAAAGCCTGCGATTTGTTGGGCGAGCTGGCCGAGGCGTGCGGCCCGGCGCTGCCGGCGGGCGCCGCGGCGGGCTTCGCGAGTGCCTTGGCGTCCAACCAGACCGCCATCGGGGCGGAGGCCGTGCGGTCCACGGCGTCGTGTTCCCTAGCGCAAGTGGCCGGGGCCGCGGTCAGCGCGTTCCGGGAAGACGCTTCAAGGAAGCCCCAAGCGTCCGCCTTGATCGATGGCGCGCTCCGCTCGACCGCTGACGCGTTGCAGGCCGAGCGGTCGGACGAGGCGCGGCCCTTACACGTGCGGGCCCTCGCGGACGTATTGGAGCACGTGGCCCAGTCGCACGTCGGCGGCCTCGAAGCGGGTTTACTAGACGGGTCCAAGCCCGCGCCCCTCGCGGACGCGGTGGACGACCGGTTCCTGGATACCTTGGTCCAGGCCTTGATCGCCGCCGCAAAAGAGTCGGACGCGCGGCGGGACCAGGTTGAAGCCGATTTGAAGGCCGACGGCGCCTTCGACGACGACGACGGCGACGCTTTGGCGGAGGCCCTGGAGGCCGAGGACCAGCTCCAGGAGAACGTCGTCAACGCCGTGGGCTGGGCTTTGAAAGCTAAAAGGGACGCCTTTGCCAATTCGACCTTCAAGGCGAGCGTGTTACCGCATTATGCGCCTTTGTTAACCAAGGCCAACGCGCGCGAGAAGGACGTGCACGCGGCGCTCTGTACCTTGATAGACGTGGTCGAGCACGGCGGCGCGTCCGAGCTCGTGGCGCAGGCGGCGCCCACGGTGCTGGGTGTGTCTCTGCGCTTAGTCGGCGCTAGGGAAACATCGGCGGGCGTGCGCGCGACGGCCTGCTACGGCGTCGCTGTCGTTGCGAGAAAAGCGCCCGGGGCGCTCAAATCCGTTGACGTCACGCAAGCGTGCGCCGTCCTCAAGGCCGTCGTGGATGCCAAGGGCGGGGATGACGACGACGAGGAGACCAAGGCCCGGGCCGTGGAGAACGCGGCCAACGCCGTCTACGCCGTGGCCGAGGTGTACGCGGCGGACAGCCCCGAGCGCCAGCAATTAATTGGGTGGTGGCTCGGGGCCCTGCCCTTCGCGGAGGACGACGAGGAGGCGCGGCGGGCCCACCGGAGCATTTGTAACGGCCTGGAGCGGGGCGACCCGGCCATGCGCGCGCACCTGCCGCTCGTCACGGCGCGGCTGGCCGACGCCCTGTCGACGCTCGAGGGCTCGCCGCCGGCGTCGCCGAGCAAGCCGTGCGAGGCGCCGCTCGACGCGTCCACGGCGCAGCGGGCCGTCCGGGCGCTCAAGGGCCTCAACGCGGAGCAGCCCCAGGCGGTCCAGTCGGCCTACGCGGGCCTCGAGAAGCCCTCGCAGGACGCGCTCCAGAAGGCGCTGGCGTCGGCGTAGGGGCCGCGTGCGTGCTCTCTCCCTCTTATCTATTAATTGGGTTCTCTCTCTCGTTTCGACTGCTTTCAGGCGAAAAACCCTTGAGATTCATGTTTTACCGCGCAACTTATTACCCAGAGCGTCTCCTGTGCTACCACGCAAGCTCTATAAGTTAGTAGCGCACGCTGCCGCGTCGCCACTCTACCGTTTATCGTCTTTTCGTCCGCTCTGGCGCCCTGGTTCTGAGCCAGGAGCGATTTTCCTGATCTGCAACATATTTGTGCCTGGGGACTCTCGGCCCTCCTTGCCGCTGCGCGAGAGTTCCTTGCACCGCGGAGACTCCTGGACTTCCTGCCTTGCGAGCCACCGCCGCCACATTGGAGACGCGGAGCTAGGCCGGGTGGACCGTTCAACACCGCGAATGAAAAAATTACCTTTTTCGCCCCCCAGTAAGCGTCCTATTGATCTCTTTGGACCAGTATCCACCCGAACGATACTCAAACGGCTGCATGTCGTGTCGCACCAAAAACGAAAAGCTCTAATATACTGCAATACGGGTTTCGTCGGCTATGGCCAAGGACAAGCTCTTAGCTAGCGGTGATCCGAGCTGTTCTACGACGCATTCGTGCAACGGGGCACCAGCTGCTACGCAAGCAGTGGATGTGGCGCCGGTGCCGCACGGTGCTCGCCCTCGCCTCAGCACACGCCCTGCAGCCGCGCCGCAGCAGCATGGGCCAAACTGCGTGCTCGCTCTTCTCCACAAATGACGACGCGCTCGACGCGCTGCGCGCCGTCGACAGCGCGCAACTGCTCGCGGAGGTCGCGCGGCGGAACCTGGACGCGAGCGACGCCGCGCCGCCGAAGAGCAGCCACCACGTCGGCGCGCAGCGGGACAAGGCCGCGGACTCGGACCGCCGGGAAGCGGAGCTGCGGGATGCCCTGCAGACGCTCGGCGTGGACGCGGACGCGATCGAGGGCGGGCCTCCGAAAAAGGCGTTCCAGACGTACCTCCGGCCGCGCGACAAGGACAACGCCGTCGGCCAGACGCCGCAGAACGCGGCGCACCAGATCGCGTTCCTGCAGCGCCACGAGCTCGCGCGGCGCGCGACGCACCTGCGCAACACGGACCTCGCGGCCCAGGCGCGCCGCGCGGCCGGCCTCGCGTCGCACCCCCTCTTCGTGGTGCTGGACAACGTGCGCTCGGCCGAGAACGTCGGCTCCATCTACCGCTCGGCGGACTGCGGGCGCGCGGCCGAGGTCATAACGTGCGGCTTCACGCCGAATCCCCTGTCCACGTCCAAGCTCGCGAAGACGGCCTTCGGCGCGGAGAGCGCGGTCAAGGGGTCCCACTACGAGAGCACCGCCGAGGCCCTGAAGGCGTTAAGAGCGCGGGGCGTTGTGGTGTGGGCCCTCGAGACGGTCGACGGCGCCGTGTCTTATACGACGGCGCCGCTGCCCGCCCTGGAGTCGCCGGGCGTGGCCCTCGTGTTCGGGAACGAGGTGACGGGCGTCGACCAGGCGCTCTTCGACCTCGTGGACCACGTCGTCGAGATCCCGACGCACGGCGCGAAGAACTCCATGAACGTGGCGTGCGCGGCGACCGTCGTGGTGATGGACGTGCTGCGGCGCTGGGGGGTTAACGATACTTAGCCTACTAGACTCCCGCGTCGGCAGTGCCTCGTTGGCGGGTGCCGGGACTCGTTCGCTTACAATGATTACTTGGTCGCGTCTACGGCGCACTGATCATACTACTGCGTGTTGAGGCTCCAGTCGTACTCGAAGTAGGCCGGCGGCGCGCCGTTCTCGAGCGCGTCGCGCGCCACGCCCTCGGGCGCGTACCTGGCGGCGTACGCCGGGGCGCCGCCGCGCGAGGCGAAGTCCCCCTCGTACCAGAGGAAGATGCGCGAGAGTGTGGGCGCGTAGCGCGGCTGGTCGTCGGCCCAGGCGCTCGTTCGACTCGTCAGACTCTGGTTCGTTTTACATTGGAGCCCCTTCGTCTCGTCCCGGAGCCAGTGCTTGAAGTGCGAGGTGAGCTGGTCGTCCAAACGGTTGTCGCCGCGATACGCCTGGCCGAGCAGGTCCGGGCAGGACCGCGACGCGCAGTTGACGCAGGCGTGGACGCGCGGCTCGTCCCATAGCGTGCGAATAATACCATGTTCGATCTCGTTCAAGCTAAGCGTCTTGCCCGCCACAGAACCGGTGGGCACGTCCCATATCTCTTTCCTCTGCCCGGCGGGCACGCAGTCCTTGACCGACGCGGGCAGGCCGCCGCCGCTCCGGATCTTGCGGCAGACGTGCTCGGCGCAAAGTATGTTATACACGTTGATATTCGACACGTCCGCGATCGAGCTCGCGATCGTCGAGGCCATCGCGGAGCGGCCCGAGATCGCGGCGCTCATCGACGAGCTCTACTTCGAGTACCACTTCTACTACGACGGCATGAACTTCGGCTGGGGCAATGCCGTATCGGGGGACGTCGACACCGCCATGGGCCTCATGCACCGGCTCCGCGCGCTGGGCATCCGCGCCCACTTCTGGATCTGAGGCACGCGCTGGAACTAACTAATGTACCGCATCTTGGGGCATCCCGCGAGGGGGCAGGTCCGAGTCCATGCGACTTGTGGACCTCCTACGTCCTATCTGGCGGGTGGGCCTGGGGGGAGCGGGAGCTACTAGGGCGGTCGCGCTAATAAACCCGAACCCGAACCAAACAAAAATCGCAGCGCTTGGGCAGCTGGGCCGGGCAGCCCAGCCCGTACGCCACCGACGCGCAGCCCACGCACACATAAAGGGACACACAGGAGCGCTGCGCAGCCCACGCAGCCACCATGCTCGAGTCCTCGGAGAACCGCCGGTTCATGCTCCATTCCAAAAGGGCGGACCAGGAGCCCCAACAGCCCAAAAAACAGAAGGAGGTGGGCTTCCGCTTTTTACAATTACAAGTAGGAGACGAGGTGCCCGATTTCCGGGCGGACTCCACGGTGGGCGAGTTTGGCTACCACGACATGATCGATGGCGTGTGGTCCGTATTGGTGAGCTTTCCCAGAGATGCCGAGGCCGTCGCGACGACGGAACTAGGTCAATTATCAAAACTACATCGGGAGTTCGAGGCGCGGAACTGTCGCTTGATGGGCGTTGCTTGTGCTTCGAAAGAACAGCACCGCGAGTGGATTGAGGCTACGGAGGAGATCGAGGATTGTTCTATTTCGTTTCCCTTGATCTCGGACCCGGACGCTTTGATTGGCGGGAAGTTGGGGCTGGTGAAGCTGGACTGGGAGACCTGGGGGCCCTCGCCCGTGCACGCGTTGGTGCCGTCGACGCTCGTGATTTTGTGCGACATCGACAAACGGGTACGAGCGACGTGGCAGCACCCCACGACGTGCGGGCGGAACTTCTACGAGGTGCTGCGTACTTTAGATGCGTGCCAGCTAGCTCTCTTTCATCAAGTGGCGACGCCGGCGAACTGGCTCCAGGGCCAGGACGTCTACGCCGCGCCGCGCCTCACCAAGGTCGCGGCCAACGAGGCCTTCCCCAAGGGCGTCGTCGAGCAGCGGCCCTGGTACCGGACGACACCCCAGCCGGACACGCCTGTGTAAGATATCCCTGTGTGCTCGTGGAGTCGCGGCGGCGGCGTGGTGGTAAGGAAAAACTATCTACAGAGTTAGGGGCACGCTCGACGCCTCGACGTCGACCTTGTCCACGAGGAAGGAAGTCCAGTCCGCCGCCGTGATCGGCAGCAGGCGCATCGTGTTCAGCTTCCAGAGCGCCAGCGCGAGCATGGCGCAGTTGCACCCGGCGAACGCGAGCTTGGGCAGCGTCAAGTCGAGTTTCTCGCCGTCCGACGACGCGAAGCGCGCGAACGTCTCGTCGATGGCGAGCAACGCTTTGATGGGGTTCACGAAGGCCATGCCCACGACCATCATGGACCAGATGTTGATGCTCGACCCGCTCATGTACATCATGAAGCCCTGCATGAAGATGTTCTTGCCCGGCGCCAGGGCGGTCTCCATCGCGCGCTTCCCCATCAGGTCGGCTTTGTGCTTTTTCTGCGTCGACAGCTGGGCCTCGCCGGGCGGCAGGGCGAGGGCGTCCCGTTCTCCTGCGCCCGGTGGGCTCGGCACGCCTTGCACGGTCGCCGCGGCTAGGTTTATGCGTAAGCGCAGGGGTGGTGCGCCATCTGGGGCGGCGGGCATCGCGCAGCGGTCGCCGCGCTCGTGCTTCAGAGGCTGTGTCTTACTCCAGCGCTCCTTGTGTGATGGCTGCGGCTCCTGTGATGGCTGCGGAGTCGTGCGACGCGCGACACGAGAATGGCGGCCAAAACGGGTTTCGCTGGACTCGTCCGGCGCGCCGACACCCATGGTGAACCCGGATACCCCCAACAGGACCAATCCCCATGGGGACGAAAAGACAAAAACCCAGGAGTTAACCACCCCATGGCCGCGGACGAGGGCGCGCTCCCGACGCCGGCGGGGCTCACCGGGAGCAAGTTTGCGCGTTTTACCGCGACGACGCGCTCGTCGAGTTTGACGTTCACGCGGCATTTCGCCGCGATGTCCGGAGGCGTACGCTCGACGACGACGTGCCGGCCGTTGGCCGCCGCGTTCGACACAAGCCCGCGGAGCTCAACCGTCGCACCGATGCCGAACGGGTCCGCCGGTGGCGCCGCGGCCGGAGCGGCGACGGCGCGCGGCACTCGCTTCGTGCGCTTGAACCGGGACTGCGGCGTCGCTGGCGCCGGAGGAGCGCGTCGCTTCACGCGTTGCGTCGCGGTTCCCCGCGTCCGCGTCGTGCGGGGCCCGAAGGAGCGACGGCGTGCGGCGGCCCGGCGCTCCGCGGGCGTGTCGAAGATGGGCGCGGGTAGCGGCTCGGCCCACCACGGTATTTCCTTCGCCGGAGCCGAAGCGGGCGGCGATGGCGTTGCGGCAGGCACCGCGTCGACGTCGATGACGACCGGGGCCGTCGGTGGCGGCGCGTCAGAGTCGTCCTCGTCCTCGTCGTCGTCGGAGGCACCGTCGAACCACCGAACCGCGGCCTCGCGGCCGCGGAGGCCCGTCGCAGCGGAAGCCCAGAGCGACGGCGGGGGAGGAAGCGATCCATGCCCAGGCCCTCGCCCTGCTTCGACTGTACAGCCTTTTAAGCGGAGGCGCGGCGCGCGGCGTCGCCGATGAACTCGTGCGAGTAGGAGACGCGGCTCTTCATGCTCTCGCGCTCGAGCCGCTGTGCCTCACTCTGGCTTGTGGTGCTCCATTTATTGCACAATCGTTGGCGCTCGGCCGCCGAGTGGACGCCTATCACTGCCTTCCCGTTCGTGCTCATGGAATTGCCGGAGCCAGGCAGGCAGCGTGTTGAGACCGACGGAACGAGAGGCGGTCGATGGCGCGCTGCGGCGTGCCGTGCACCTTCGCTATCGCGGAGATGATCGCTTGGTCCTTCGGCCACGTCGCGGCCACGTCGGTTCGCCTCAGGACGCCGTCGATAAGCCCCGCGTATTTGAGCGTTGATAGGGCGCGCGTCTTGCCGGAGCCCGTCGGGCCGAGGATCACGCCCAGGCCCCACTCGCTACGTTCTTGCAGCTGTTCGAGCCACTCTGGCGGCGCGGCGTCTTCACAGTCCGGCGCCGGCGGGAGCGGTTCCTGGGAGTCCTCTTGCTCCAGGGACATATTTTTATTGCGTCTCGCGAGCGCGTAGATACCCGCAACTCAGTGCTTACTGGCACGCGCCGATGGTCAAGGTGTCTGGACGGGACCCCGGGCCGGCCGGTCAAAGTGAGCTGCAGTAGATCTCGATAAACTAAGAGTACTGCGGCGTCACACGGCTACCGCGCGCCACATTCCAAGTAATTACTGCGCGGCGTTATAGCGCCGGTTGTTACCCGGGGTCCTGCGCGCGAGTAAAGCGGGTAAAATCTGTATTTTGTAAAACCCGTTTTGACCACGCGGCGCGACCGACGCGAAACGCCGGCGACGAGTGCCTTTCAATCACACAAAACCTACTTAACTAAAACCGCAGCGACTCGGGGTGCTCCTCCTCGAGGTCCGCCGGCGACTGGGACCGCCGCCGCGACCCGAGCGCCTCGAGGAGCTTGTTCGAGGACGCCTCGATGCGCCGGTACCACTGTGGGCTCCGCAAGGACTCGGGCCGCATCTCGGACCGGACCTTGTTGCCCATGCCCTCGTCGGACTCGATCGAGGGCAACGACCCGAGCGAGTCGGGCAGCGTCAGCCGCAGCTCCGAGTACGGCAGCCGCGAGCGCCGGCGCCGCGCCGCGTTGAGGCGCAGGACCGTCGCAATGCGCCGCGCCGCTCGACTCCGCAGCGCCGCGACCAGGAGCAACCGTTCCCGGTGCGCGCGCCGCGCCGCCAGCACCAGCAGCACGAGCTTCGCCGAGCCGAGCGTGGAATACACCGTCCGCCGTAACACGCGGTACTCGAAGGCGAGGTCGCCGAGCTGCGGCAGGCGGTTCGCGACGCGCGACCAGCGCTCGAAGCCGTGGCCTAATAACCAGGGCACGAGGAAGTCGTCCAGGAAGCGCTTGACCGGCGCCGGCGGCGGGATCCGCAGTAAGTGGTTCAGGTCGCCCGCGCCCCGGTGCCACCGGATGACCGCGTCCACGGCCGGTGTCCGGCGCACCCACGAGAGCATCCTCAAATTTAACGCATCTACACCTCGTACCGGTTTCGCGGTGTAGTAGAACCGCACGACAAGCCACCAGGGCGGCAATAACACCACATCCAACCAGAACTGCCACCTGATATATTTTTTAAGGGTCGGCCAGGGCCGCATGTCGAAGTGGCCCTTGCTATCTACCGAACCGGTTCGGAGGTTGAACAGAATTTCGAGCATCGCGACCAAAAAGAACCAGCGGTCCCGCTGCGCGCCCTTCGTGGCTTCGCCTAAAGCGGCGTCGACGCAGGGCTGCATCAACTCGTCCTGGGCGCACCGTGCGGCCTGCAACGTTTCTCGGGCGTCCGCCAATATGCGCCACACGAGTAAGCAAAACACGAACCCGCGCCACAGCACGCGCCATAACGATGTCGGGTGCGCCATGATGAAGCGCCTTTCTTCAATCTGGGCCCGGTGCAGCAACTCGAAGGCCTCCGCGGCCCGGTCGTACCGCCGCCGCAGCCGCCGGCGCAGCTTCCGGCTCCGTTTGGAGAGCGCCACCCCAAAAGACCGGACGCGCGCGATCTCCGGCGGGCTGGCCACGCTGTCGATGCTCTTCGTCCTTCGAATTGGAGGCCCCCGCCGGAAGTTGTTCACGCGCGGCGCGCTCCGGTGCGTCGCCGGCCGGCGGCGCAGGCCGTCGGGCGCGCACGGCATCGGGGCCGCCGCTTTTGTTGCCTCTCGCAGCGTGACGCTCCGGGCGTCCTCGTCTGGGGCGGCGGGTGCCATGCCTAATCCAGCTCTGTGCACTGCTTTTTGTTTAGGGTGACTTAGCGCGCGAATCGCTCGTCGTCGACGGCGTGCCGCTGCACACTGCTCACACACAACTGATCTGACGAACCGATTCGATGGCTATGCTTCTAGGCCGCCCGCGATGTCAAATGGCGCCGGCAGAGCATCCAAAACCCGAGCGTTTTTTCGCGGGGCGGCTGTACGAGGTTTCAGCCTCCGAAGAGTCTTTGCGCACGGCAACGAGCCTTCCTGAAGAAGACTGCATCGATGCGATCTCTGAGTGGCAGGGTGTGAGCTGGACTCTGTGGTCCACGCACTGAACACTGTATGCGACCGCACAGATCGCGAGAGCTGCGCTGCAGCGAGCACTGGTACTAAACTTCTCGTGCGGCATCTCATAACATGTCGCCGCGACCGGCACAACATCGTGTAACCACTCTCATCTTGGTACTGGCTGTGCAATGTGATGCCTGGCGGTCCGTGCGCGCACCGTTGAGGCTGCTGCCTAACGTAATTCGGCGCCGGAGCACTGTGTTACCCGTTGTTTACGAGGTCGACGTGCCTACCGGTATCGTCCTCGAAAACGTCGACCCGCTCGCGCTCGACAACGCCCACGCGGAGGCCATGTATCTGCTCTCGATCGACGCCGCGGACGCCGACGCCGCGGACGCCGTCGACGCGGCACCACCAAAAACGGAGGCGTTCATGGACCGGCACCCGCTCCTCACGAAGAGCCTTGCGATGGGCGTGACCTACGGCCTGGCGGACGCCGCGGCGCAGCTCTTCGCGTTCCTCGCCCACGGCGAAGTCGTGCCGCTGGCGGCGCGGCTCCGGCGCGCCATCTCGCTCACCGGCGTGGGCTGCCTCGCGGTCGGTCCGCTCCTGGCCGTGTGGTTCGACTTTTTGGAACGGATCGTGCCCGGCCGCACCAAAAGAGCGACCTTCAAGCGGACAGTGCTTGATCAAGCAATAGAAGTCCCCGTGATGATTTCTCTTATCTTCACGCTGTCGTCGCTTGCCGAGGGGAATACGCTAGCCTACTGCCTGGCCAAGGTCCAGCTGAAGCTCCTGAGCACGTGGAAATCCTGCACGGTCGTCTGGTTCCCGGTGCAGTTTATAAACCAGGGCCTCGTACCTTTGAAGTGGCGCGTGCTCTTCCAGGCCCTGGTCTCCTTCTTCTGGGACACGTACCTGTCGATCGTGTCCCACGCCGCCGTGGTCTAGGACCACGAGCCCTCCTGTTAATATTATGTTGAGTCTTAGGGGCCTCTAGCCCGAGTCCCCGTCGGAGCCGGCGTCGAAGTCCGCCGTCTTGATGCCCTCGCCCACGTTCAGCGTGACCTTGAAGGCCTTGTCGATGTCGTCCGGCAGGCAGCAGACCAGGCCGACGTCGCCCGAGAAGGAGGTGCCCGGCGGCGGGCACGCCGAGACGGTCAGGGTCGTCTCCTCGCCGCCCCTTCTATCTAACTTGCCGATCATACAGGACACGGTCAGCCACTCCGGGCCGTCCTCGAAGCCCGCGTAGTAGTCCTCGTAGCCCATGGAGTCCGGCACGACCTGGACCGAGGCCGTCTTCTCGAGGCCCGCCACCATCTCCTCCGGACTTACCGTGATGGCGCACTCGCCGTCCCAGCGGCCCATAACTTTCGCGGGGATGGGCACCTC
>Ga0302122_10001529_pt1 | contig 14690 bp, 17 predicted proteins | sample CB21_SCM_MG_FD_203115 | JGI IMG/M metagenome (GOLD analysis project Ga0302122, IMG submission 203115) | Marine microbial communities from Western Arctic Ocean, Canada - CB21_SCM | ecosystem: Environmental > Aquatic > Marine > Oceanic | place: Canada: Western Arctic Ocean | collected 2017-09-28
TTAAATCGATCGACGATTTCCTCGTCCAAATACGCCTCTTTAAGGATATCGCTCGCCCAGGTTTCCTTACGGCCAATATAATCGAGTATTCGCGCAGCCAATACCTGTACTACCGGTGTCTCGCTCCAGATAGCTTCACACAAAAAGCGCCAGTAATCGGGGACCAATTGCTTTGGGTTGTTAAGGGGCTTCGTACACGATTCGCACAGAAACAAACAACGCTCGAATTCGGGTTCATTGGGAACGGGAGCCAACTCGTAGATTGACAGCTTAGCACCGCTCGTCCCGCACAACTCGCAACACGAACGCGCCCGACGCGTAAGATCCTTGCCGAACAAGGACAACTGCCGCTGTCGCTCCTGATACTTTTCCAAACCCTTTGCCATACATCACCGCCTATCCTTCGGCTTTGCAGAGGTCAAATGCTCTTTGTCGCGCTCCCCTATCCGATAGTCCGTGAAATCATTCTGGATCCCCTCGTACGGCCGATCCTGTTTAAACAACTCGAGAATCCGTTGATGCTCGTAATCCGAAGTCGGCCATTCCTCATTATGGCCCGGCAACATGAAAACCGTGAACGCCTGCTGACGTGTGACCTTCCTTCTAATGACCAGCATACCAGCCAATCTGCAAAACAACGTAGGCGACGCAACCCTCCATACTCAATCTAAACCAGAAATTCACCATCAGACTTCAACTGCCATTCTTCTCTAAGAGCCTGTTTAATAAGTCCCGCCCGATTAGATAAAGTGGATTTTCCAGCTCAAATTTCGGCTTTCGATTCGAGTAATACCCGGAGCGTATTGCGAAAGGTGGAAACGCAATTCCAGCGGAAAGGACACGAAAATAAGAATTGGCTGACTTATTAAACAGGCTCTAAGACATATCCGTTCCATAGAGAAATCCCTCTATTATGCCCAAAATCGATTGCAACTCAGGGAAAAACCTTTCCTCTTATCAAAAACAATAGCTCCCTACCTGCTCTAAACCCGATTTAGAACTAAACCGAACAACCTTAAAAACGCCGAAAGCACCTCACACTAGCAACCGAACAGCCACAATCAGTAAGACTATGGATAGCATCAATCCAGATTCCCGATTCAACCCTACTGCTCGCCAGGAAGCCCAACCCAAATCGAGCTCAAACGCTCGAGCTCAGTCGCCGCAGAGCAACATCGATACGACGACCGATAGCACTGCCCCGACGCTAAAACCTAGCTATTCCAAAATGTTCGACGACACCGAATTGGAACGATTGCAGGACAATCTCCAATCCATCGCCGATATGGCTGGCAAAGCCCTCGATCGAATCAAGAAATAGCACATTCCCTAGGACGCTACCCAAAATCGATTCCAAACTCCTGTGTCTGACGATATCAGCCAGCTTCGAGAAGACTACACAGGCCACAGCTTGCTCCGAAAAGACCTCGATCCCGATCCCATCGCGCAATTCAAGCACTGGTTCAGCCAAGCCCAAGAACTCCAAGTCGTCGAACCCAATGCTTTAACCTTGGCGACCGTCGATCAAAACGGTCAACCCTGGCAGCGATCCGTGCTCCTCAAAGCCTACGACCAAAAAGGCTTTGTATTCTTCACCAATTTCGAAAGCCGCAAAGCCCAGCAAATCGCCGGCAACCCCCGCGTATCCCTGCTGTTTCCTTGGGTATCGATTCATCGGCAAGTAGCGATCACCGGCCAAGCCGAAAAGATCCCCTCGACCGAATCGCTCAAATACTTCATCACTCGCCCCTTTGGAAGCCGCATCGGAGCCTGGGCATCCAATCAAAGCAGCGTCATTGCTTCGAGATCCCTACTCGTAGCGAAACTCGACGAAATGAAGCGCAAATTTAAAAATGGCGACGTCCCCCTCCCTTCCTTTTGGGGTGGCTACCGCGTCAAGCCCGAGACCATCGAATTCTGGCAAGGCGGCGGCAATCGCGTCCACGACAGATTCCTGTATTCGAAAGATACCGACACCACTTGGACAGTCGACAGACTCTCGCCATAAGAGAGTCCACCACCAGTAAACCGTAGGGTCGACGCTCGTGCCGCGCCGCGTAGGCAACCGCAACACTCTCCGCATCGGCCCATTTCAAAAGGTATGGCCGTCACGAGGTCGCAGAGCAACCCAAGCCCCATCCGACACCCAACCACGGAGCAATAGAGATACCGAAGAAACAACCCCCCAAAAGCCTCGCGCAGCGAATAAGCAGCAACAACAGGTCATTTCACGATATCGACGTGCGCCAGCTATAGAGCGTTAAAGCCCTATCCTCCAACCAATCCACGGAATTAATAACTTGATACGGCAAAACCCAGCCTTCACTCTGCCTTTCGAATCGAATCGGAACACTTGAATTCCCTATCAACAACAATTGAATTCCCTATCAACAACCCGTGCTGTCAGTGCCCGTATTCCTACCGAATACGGTGAGTTCAAACTCGTCTATTACAGCAATACACACGACGACAAGGCGCATCTCGCATTCTACATGGGGGACCTCAGTAAGGGAGAGGACATTCTTGTTCGACTACACTCGGAATGCCTTACCGGTGATGTCTTTGGTTCACTCAGATGTGACTGCGGCGAGCAGCTCGATCAGTCGCTGCAACTTATCGCCGAAGAGGGCCAGGGTATCGTTGTTTATCTTCGCCAGGAAGGCAGAGGCATTGGCTTGCTACAAAAAATTCATGCCTACAATTTGCAGGATGAAGGTCACGATACAGTCGATGCAAACCTGCTACTGGGGCACCAGGCAGATGAGCGCGACTATACGGTGGCTGTTCGCATTCTGGAAGATCTCGGAATAAAGTCTGTTCGCCTTATCACTAATAATCCCGACAAGATCAGTTCACTGGAGGCGGCAGGGATAAAGGTTAATGACCGAGTCGAACTTGATAATTTCGTCAATCCAGAAAATTCGGGCTACCTACTGACCAAAGCCCAACGTATGAACCATTTGCTGCCCTTGACAAATACACCCCCTTCGAAAACTGAAAGTGACCCCCATAAATCTCAATCAGCAGATTGAAACGTGGCTGTATTCCCGCGCCTCGTCTTTCCAAGCTAACAACAGGCCCTTCATAACGCTCTGCTATGCGCAAAGCTGGGATGGAAGCATTACGACGCGCTGTGGAGAATCCGTAAATTTTAGTGGTGAGGAGTCCATGGAATTGACTCACCAACTACGCAGCCTTCATGACGGCATCTTGATTGGTATCGGTACCGTGCTCAGTGATGATCCGCAACTGACTGTCAGGAAGTGGACCGGACCAAACCCTCAGCCTATTGTATTGGACAGTCAATTACGAACGCCGCAGTCCGCCAAAATTTGTCATCACCCTGATAAGGATTGTTGGATCTTAACAGTGCGACCTGACGCTGAACCTCTGGGCGAGCAGGTTGATATATTGGCCGTGCGCAGCGCTGACGGAAGCCAGCGACAGGTACCCTTGGAGGAAGCGATGAGCCTACTGCGGGAGCGAGGAATCAAGAGCCTGATGGTGGAAGGCGGAACCACAGTCATTACTGCCTTCTTGAAGGAGCGCATGGCCGATGCCCTCGTTTTAACCGTCGCCCCCCGGCTTGTGGGCGGCTACAAAGCCGTAGGCAATTTACAAGCAGAGGGCTGTGATTATCAACTGAGTATTCATCCGCTACACACCGCGCTCGCAGGCAAGGACCTTATAGTGTGGGGGGATTTACATTACGAGGGACCCGTCCCTTGAACGCACGTCAACTCTACTTCGTAAAACCTCGCCAGGTCGAAATCCGCGAACAACAGCTGCCATCCTTGCAGCCCGATCAGGTGCTGGTCAAAAACCTGTATTCAAGTATCAGTGCCGGTACCGAGATGCTGGTTTACCGCGGCCAGCTTCCCGATGACATGGCCCTGGATGAAAGCCTGGCCGCTTTCGAAAAGCAGAGAATTAACTATCCCTTACAATATGGCTATGCCTGTGTCGGTCTTATAGAAGAAGCCGGCAAGGACGTGGACGCCGCCTGTGTCGGTAAAACAGTCTTTTCGTTTCAGCCTCATGCAAGTCATCACGTTTGTAGTATGGACGCCGTTATTCCCTTGCCTGAAGGAATAGATTCGAAGGAGGCAGTATTTCTGGCCAATATGGAAACGGCAGTGAACCTCGTCCAGGATGGCAATCCACGCCTCGGTGAACGGGTGGCAGTGCTGGGCCAGGGCATTGTCGGACTGTTGGTGTCCAGTGTGTTGGCTGAATTTCCGCTAGCGGGCCTTTATGCTGTGGAATCAATCGAAGGCCGGCGGGCATTGTCGGGCCACGCGGGTGCGCATGGGACCTTCAATCCCAATTCCGACATTGAGATTAACGCCTTGCAGGAGAAACTGAAACTGAAAGAGGCTTGCGGTGGCGCCGATGTGGTTTTCGAACTGACCGGCTCCCCAGCCGCGTTGAACCTAGCGGTAGACTTATGCGCTTACTCGGGCCGCATCGTCGTTGGCAGTTGGTATGGAACAAAGAGCGCCCAGATTAATCTGGGCGAGAGATTTCATCGCAACCGTATGACACTAGTAAGCAGTCAGGTTAGTACCATCGCCCCAGAGCTAAGCGGTCGCTGGGACAAACCGAGGCGATTCTCTGTGGCATGGGATATGATAAAGAAGTGCCAACCTGCACAGTTTATTAGCCATAGCATGCCATTCGATCAAGCGGGCGAAGCTTACCGGCTACTGGACGAATCACCACAAGACACAACACAGATCATATTTGATTATCAGGACTTAGATTAGAGGTTTTTAGAATGTACACAATTTCAGTAAAACATGACCTGATTGCCAGGCACTATCTCATCGGCGGTGACTGGGGCGCTGAGAACGACCCCCACTCCCACCACTACGTCATTGAAGTCCGGCTTGAGGCCGCTGAGTTAGATCAGCACGGTTACCTGGTGGATATTGTTAAAATCGAGAAAGAACTTCAGGCGGCGGTCGATTATTTTGGTGAGAGTATGCTCAATGACCTGCCTGAATTCGAAGGGCTAAACCCTAGCATTGAACATTTCAGCCGTATTGTTTGCGGCAAGCTGCTTGCGGGCATCGAGCCGCCAGGTTCAGGCCGTTTTTCAGTCAGGATCTGGGAGAATGACAGCTGCTGGGCAGCCTACACCATGGACTATTAAGCAAGCTGACAATAACAGCTAGTTCATGACTCCGTTGCCGCAGTTCCAGGCGAAGGTGACTGCAGGCCCGGCAATGCCGCTGCGCCGGCCAACAGAATAATCACATCCCGTAAGCGCATCAGAACGATCAGACCGGCCGCTGCCGGCAGGGGCAAATCCAGTACCTGAAATGCCCAAAAGAGGCCGGCCTCTACACTGCCGATACCACCGGGCAGGGGCAGCAGAAACGCCAGGCGCACCACGGTAAATAGAAAAACAAAGGTCGCCAGATCCAGGGGCACATCGACAAAGGTGAGCAACAGCCAGAACTCCGCAATCATGCCAATCCAGGCCAGTAGCGACAGACCGAGCGCGACTCCTAAGGCGGGGCGCTGCGTCGTAAAGACCTGTTGCAGCGATTCATTGAGTTGCGACCAATAAGTATCCAGGTGGCGCAGGCGCGCGTGGCGCTGCCAGCGGCTCGTCAGGCGTTTTATCCAATCGCGGATCCGCAGCGGTTTGCGCAAAACGAACCAGCCAAACAGCCCCATCAACAGAATCAATCCCGATAGAACGAATGCGATGATATGCCAGTCCACAAAAACCATGGAGCGCGAAGTCAGCAAGGTAAGCACCGCCAATAACAGGACAGCAAAATTGATCCACAGCTCATAAAATCGATCGAGACCAACGGCGAGGAAGGCGGTATGGCCAGGCGCAGAATACCTCCGCCATAACCAGTACACCTGTAGTGGTTCGCCACCGAACTGGGGGCCAGGTGTCACAAAACTAATTACCTGACCTGCCTGACGCACCCGTAGCAACTGCAAGAATTCGCAAGGCAATGCCATAGCCCGGGTCAACACCTGCCAGCGTCCGGCAAGCAGCATAATAACCATAAGATTGAGGGCAATCCAGACCATCCACTGTGAGAAGTGCAGATCCGCAATGGTCTGCCACAGTGGAGTCAATGGCAGTCTAGACAGTATCCAGCCCGTCAGCCCTAGGGCTAACAACCAGATTAAGGCGCGAAAAAAGTTAGTGGGTAATTTCAAGCGCCGTCGTACCGGTTGAGCCAGTGATCATCCTCTTGCCACAGACTGAAGCGCCCGGTGCCCAAGAGCAGTAGCCAAATCACACTGCAGAATAAAACATAGTCCACCGGCAACAGTGGGTTGGAAAGGTAATACCAGGCAAGCAGACTGATCAGGATGAGGCTGAAACAGCGTCCGGCGACTCCCAGCATAATCATAAGTGCCCCCAAAATAAAACCACCGATCATCACATTGCTCATCCAGGCGGGGTTATGGCCAGGCAGAGGCGGTAGTCCGGACTGAAGGAGAGATACCGTCAGCGTCACCACGACAACAAAGCGCAAGGCAGGTTGCAGAACAGTCTGGCTGAAGTCCGTAAGACGCTGAAAGCGCTGGTTAACGGCATCTGCCTGTCGGTTTATGCGCCCGCTGACAATCAGCCAGTCGATAAAAAACCCGAGTACTGCGGGCAGCATGAAGACCAATCCGGCAAGCGCTGTTACCGGTGGATAAAAAAGGGGCCAGAGCGCCACCACCAGGAAGCCCATCTGAAAACCCGCCCAAGCGCGCCTATGCAATGCCGGCGGCAGTGGATAAACCAGTAAACCGCGCAAGTTGCGCCAAAGTATCCCTGCGTGAAACAGATAGTAGGCAATGCCCAACAACAGGTAACTCCAATGCACCTGGCCGTAACCGAATGCCAGTATTGAGGCGACCGCCAGACCGAGCGCATCAGAGACGGTATCCAGTTCATTGCCAAGCAGACTGCTCTGCCCGGCGCGGCGCGCCACATATCCGTCGACCCGGTCCAGCATTGCGGCGAAGAAATACAGCATGCCCGGCATCCAGGCCAGCGCGGGTCCTTCGGGCCAGGGCTGAAACAGGAAACCCGCCACGGCAGCGATTAACCAGGCCCGCAGCAAGGTGAGCCGGTTGGCCCAGCCCAACTCCCTGTAAAGCGGCGCTTCTGGGTTCGGGCGGTTAAGAGGCAAGCGCCGCTTTGTCTGATAACAGATAAAAGCCCAAATCAGCCCGGCCATCGCTAACCATTGCAGGGCGCCTTGCCAACGCCAGCTCAGGCCCAGCAGAATACTCCCGCCAGCCAGCCCAACCACGCCCAACCAGCCAATGCGAGTGAACTCGCGCTTGAGTGATGCCCCGGTCCGTTGTTGGTCGTCTACGCTCAAAGTATCTGGAATCGGTCAATAACACGGTTGCAGTCGGTGTTTATCAAATCAAAAGGGTTTGGGCGTGTTTTCGAATGATCTCAAAGCTGGCAGGAACCGATATTGGCGAAAACACGCCCTAGGGTTTTATTGTCTTCACTCCTGTTGAGTGGCGTGTGCACAGTAGATTGGATTACGCATGACTGATTTATCGATTTATTTCGCCTTTCCGGGCGATCTCGAAACCCCGACTGGCGGCTATCGCTATGATCGCCGGTTGATTGGCGAACTACGCAGGATAGGAGTCAACGTAGAAACCGTAGCGCTGCCGCACTGCTCTGGCATTCCCGATCAACCGGTCCTATCGAGCGTCCAGCAGACACTGGCGGCGATACCGGATCAGGCCGTTGTCGTGATTGATGGGCTAGCCTTCGGTGTTCTGGATGACATAGCAGTCGCAGAAGCCCAGCGACTGCGACTGGTTGCGCTGTGCCACCACCCCCTGGCACTGGAAACCGGGCTCGACGAGCGACACAGGCAGGCATTGCTGGTCTCGGAGCGACGGGCGTTAAAATGCGCCCGAGCCACGGTGGTTACCAGCGCGCATACCCGCCAGATCCTGATTGATCAGCTTGCCGTGCCACCCGAGAGGGTCAGCGTAGCGCTTCCCGGTACCGACCGGGTTCCCTTCGCGCCCTGCGACGGCGACCCGATCCGACTGCTAACCGTGGCATCACTAACCCGACGCAAAGCGCACGATGTCCTTATCAACTCGCTTGCCCCACTTAAAGCCCTGCCCTGGCAAGCGCGCTTCGTTGGTGGCAAGGGCTTCGACCCAGCCTGGGCTAGGAGCCTGCAGGAGCAGGTAAACACCCTGGAATTGTCGCAACGTATCCATTTCGCTGGCACGGTAGAGAATACGCAGCTTGAATACCAGCAGGCCGATGTGTTTGTTTTGCCCTCGCGATTCGAGGGCTATGGCATGGTGTTCGCCGAAGCCCTGGCAGCCGGATTACCGGTGCTCGCGGGGCGCTCCGGTGCCGTGCCGGACGTGGTGCCCGAAGCGGCCGGCCTGCTGGTGACCCCAGACGATACCCAGGCATTAACAAAAGCGCTGCAGCAGATACTGACCAGCAAACCATTACGTCGGCGCCTGCAAGGCGGTGCCAGGAAAGCAGCCGCGACACTGCCTTCCTGGACTAACACTGCGACCCTTGTGGCCCGAAAGCTCGAGGAGGTCAGCAACTTATGACCGGTTTCAGCATCAATTGGCTGGACTTGCGCGAAGCGGCGGACCGGCGCGCCCGCGAAGATAAATTGCTGGAACAGGCAAGACATTGGCTGAAAACCCATAATACACAGGGAACAGCGAGGACTGCGGTCGATCTTGGCGCTGGCACCGGCTCCACTCTGCGCGCCTTCTCCACGTCCTCTTCTCAGGCCATTGATCGGGAGTCACTATCCTGGCGCCTGGTGGATCAAGATGCGAAGCTGCTAACAGAAGCCAGGCGGCGTCATGGCGGTTCGCACCGGCTAGAGACTCATGAGCTTGACCTCACCGACATTGCCGCGTTGCCTCTGAAAGGCGCTCACCTCATTACCGCCTCGGCGCTATTCGATCTGGTGTCTGCCGATTTCATCGAAACCCTCGTCGGCGCGCTGCAGAGCCAGAGTCAGCAACAGCCTGTCGGCTTCTACGCGGCGCTTAACTACGATGGCGCGACTCGCTGGACACCCGCCCATCCTTTGGACGAAGCCGTACTCATCGCTTTCAATCACGACCAGCAACGGGACAAGGGTTTCGGTGTGGCGCTGGGACCGGATGCCGGCCCCTATATGGAACGGGTATTCAACCGCTCAGGCTTCAGGGTGTTTACCGCCAATAGCCCCTGGGAGATGGATGGGACTGACAGCAATCTAGTGAATGCGCTAATCACTGGAATAGGCGACGCGGTGGCAGGAGATCCAGCGCTGGACGTGGCCTCATTTCAGGACTGGATTCAGTTCAGAAAAGCCCACATCCTAACCGGCACTTGTATCGTGGGACACACGGACTTGTTGGCACTGCCAAATGCTATTTGAATGCGTTCTGAGGGAGGACAATACGGATGGCGCTTCCCATCCAAACCGGTAAAGTCCCCAATCCGATAACCAAGCCTAAAATACCAAGCAGAATCGCCCTCGCAAACCACTTCACAGCTAACCTTCCAAAAGTTGAAATTTTTGTTTTCAATTGAGCAATCCGCTACGCTTCAACAATGCCTCGGGATCCGGCTCCCTTCCCATAAAATCCTTAAAAAGCTCCATTGGGTCCTTCGAATTTCCTTTCGACAAAATAGTCTCTCTGAAGGAAGCGCCGGTTTCTTCATTGAAAACTCCTTCTTTCTCAAATCGCGTAAAAGCATCCGCATCCAACACCTCAGCCCATTTATAGGAATAATAACCCGCTGCATAGCCAACGGGGCTTGAAAACAAATGCCCAAAACGACGAATCATCGCAGGCGGCTTTGTTTTACAAGGGACCGAGTATGATTCCAAAACGCTGCGAATCGATTCGTCCAGATCGCCTTCGTAATATTTTTCTGGATGCAAGTGCAGGTCCAAGTCCATTTTTCCAAAAGCCAATTGACGCATCATCATGATGCCGGAATTGAAATTCCGCGCTGCGACCATTTTCTGAAAAAGCTCTTCGGGAATCGCTTCCCCAGTTTCGTGATGACGGGCAAACCGATTCAAACTCTCACGATTCCAGCACCAGTTCTCCATTATTTGAGAAGGCAACTCTACGAAATCCCAGGCGACATTCACTCCCGAGAGAGACTTAATCCCGACATTGCCGAGCAGGTGATGCAACAAATGCCCGAATTCATGAAACACCGTTTCCACCTCCCCATGCGTCAGGAGAGCCGACTGATCTCCAATCGGCGCGGTCATATTGCCGCAAATCAAACCAACATGCGGCTCCCGCGCTTCGCCGCCGGTTGACTGAGCGCCCGTATCCAGAAAATTCATCCACGCTCCACCTCGCTTCTCTTCCCGAGGGTGCCAATCCGAATAGAAATACCCGAGCAGCTCTCCCGAGGCATCATACAGATCATAGACCTTCACTTCGCCGTGCCAGCCAGCCGCTCCTTCGTGATCGCAAACCCGAAGCCCGAAGAGACCTTCCACAATTCGAAACATGCCATCGATAACCCGATCGATCGGAAAATAAGGCCGCAGTGCCTCCTCATCGAAATCATACCGCTCCTGTCTCATTTGCTCAGCCCAGTAGGTCACATTCCACGGTTCCAAACGCTCCTGAACTCCGCCTATCCGCTTAGCGACATACTGCTCAAGCTCGCCGACCTCTCGGTCAAACGCTTCCTTCGCCTTACCATGAAGGTCTTCGATGAAATCCAAAGCTGCTGCACCCGAACCAGCCATTCGCCGCTGCAACGCATTATCAGCAAAATTGTCCTTGCCCAGCAAAGCTGCTCTCTCGGCCCGCAGCTTCAAAATATCCCTTACCAACTGCGTATTATCGTACGGCTCGCTTAATCCAACTTGGGATGACGCCTCATAGACTTCCTTCCTCAACGCCTCGTCCTCAGCGAATTTCAAAATCGGAAATAGCGATGGAGCATGCAAAGTGAAACGCCAAACCGTCTTTTCGTCCGATCCCAGTTTTTTACTCTGAGCGCTTTGCAGAGCCGCTTGTAAAGCTGACTCCGGCAATCCGCCTAAACGCCCTTCATCCTCGATGACCAACTCAAACGCATTCGTCGCATCAAGCACGTTTTCAGAGTACTTCTGAGTCATTTGGGCCAACTCATTGTTAATTTCCTCCAATCGCGACTTTTTATCAGCCGGCAAATCAGCCCCTGCCTGCTCGAAATCCGCTACAGTCTCGTCGAAAAATCGTTTTTCAATTCCCGTTAAAGCCGCCGCCTCCGGTTTCACCGCAAACGCCTTCAAGGCCTTCCACAAGCCCGCGTTCAGCGGTATGCTCGAATTGAACTCCGTCACTTTAGGCAGCATCTTATTATATTCTGCCCTCAATTCCTTGGAATCCTTTACGGATGTCAAGTGGTCCACCCTTCCCCAATTCCTAGACAGGCGTTCGCCACCACCCTCCAGAGCCATAAACGTGTTTTCGAATGTAGCCTCTTCGGCTTTCACACAGCAAATCGCTTCAATATCAGCCTTAGCCGCTTCCAGGGCCTCTTCTACCTCGGATTCGATTCGATCCACCGTCAAAGCAGACCAATCCACTAGTTTATCTTCGCTCGAAAATCCAGTTTCAATACCCATAGAAGCCCATTAAAGCCTCATCGCCCTGCCTTCAGCAATCTTGTTTTCCTCCGAATCCGCAAAAACCCTTGCCCGCCAAATCCGAATCTATTCAGTCGATTCGTCGAGCCGACCCTCACGACCCTTCCAATCCTCCGCAAGCAGCGCCCAGCGTTCGTGATCCCTCCACTCGCCCCCTATCTTCAAATACTTGGGCGAGAACCCCTCCTTGAGAATCCCTAGGCGATTTGCCAAAGCGATCGATGCCGTATTCGCCGGCTGGATATTCACTTCCAATCGATGCAGGCCCAAGCCGCCAAACGCCTGATCGAAAACCAAAGACAAACCTTCCGTCATATAACCCAGTCCCTCGTATCCACGATACAACCAGTAGCCCACAAACGCCCCATTCAACGCGCCTCGAATAATCTCACTCAAATTAACTACTCCGACAATCGCGTCGTCTTCCTTCCGGCAAATGAAAAAACCTTCGTAGCGAGGCAATTTCATATACTCGCAATAGCTTCGAAATCCAGCCGGAGTCGTCGCCGGGAAAACCCATGGACGATGCATCTCCATGCTTGCCCGGTTCTTATCGACATACTCCTTCACGTCGGAAATCAGCGGTTCTCGAATATACACTCTCATGATTAAAACAGGTAACGCTTGAAGCAGTTCAGCTTAACCGAAGGCTGCGTTTCAAATCCAGAAATGCAACTCGCGATCACGACCGCCACGACAATTCCCAAAAAAATGAATTTACCTTTAAAATCGAATGCTCTCCGACACGCCACCTGCGGCGATCCCAACGAAGTTCTCCGCCTAGAGGAAATCGAACTGCCGTCACTCGCTCCCGGAGAAGTATCTCTCCGTTTTCTCGCGGCTCCAATCAACCCAGCCGACTTCGGCCGTATCAATTCCACCTGACTCGGTTTCCCAATAACCGCAATCCACTCGACAATCTCGCCCCGTCCCCTATCTAATCCCGGCGAATGTCTAAAAAGGCCTACAAGTTCTCCCGACGAGCCGAAAACCTGATAGCCAATCTGCGCGGGGTTCCCGAGAACTATAGCCCCATCGGACGCGAAATTCGAGAAATGGGAGGCATCTTCGACAAGATCCTCGACCGCTACAAAATCGGCGTCGAATCCCTCGAAGACCGCATTCGCGAAAACTGGGAGCAAATCGTCGGCGCACCCAATGCCCAACATTGCAATCCCGTCCGGATCGAACGAGAAAACACGCTTATTATTGCCGTATCCAACCCCATCATACGGCAAGAGTTGCAATTCAACCAATCCCATCTTCTCAAAAACCTGAGATCCATCGAAAAAGGAAACCGAATTCGGTACGTCGTTTTCAGATCGGGCTAGCGCCCTCGCAAAATTTCAATTTCCTTCAGTTCGACTACCACTATCGAATGGCAACGACTCAATCTACAGCTAAACGCATCCGAAGCCGAGCAGACAAACGGCTCAAATTTAACGACGAGACTACCGATAAAAGCAAACTCGCCACTTATCGAGATTTTCTAAAAACGGAAACCGAAGCCATCAAAAAGCTGCACCGCGAAGGAGCCACAGGCCTCGAAGTCACCAAATTGCTCACCGTAGTCGTCGATGTCCTCATCCAGAAACTCGCGGCCCCCGCCTTCGAGACCTACCGTCAGCAAGAAGAAAACAAAGGCATCTCAATCGCTCTTGTCGCAATCGGCGGATACGGACGATCGGAGCTTTGTCCTTTGAGCGACGTGGATCTGATGTTTCTCTATCCCGCGAAAACCAGTCCGAAGATCCTCGAGACCACCCAAGAATTCATGGTGCAACAGATCCTCTACCCGCTCTGGGATACAGGACTGAAAGTCGGCCATTCTTCACGTACGATCGACGACGCCTTCACTGAAGCTCGAAACGATATTCAGACCAAAACCGCCTTGCTAGAATCGCGGCTAATCTTCGGATCCCGCCCGCTTTTCGAGGGATTCCAAACCTCCTACAACCTCTTCTACCGGAAAGAGGACCCCAAAGCCTATATCCAGCAGCGGCTGATAGATCAGCGAGAGCGACGCGCCCGCTACGGCGGCACCGTCTTCATGCAAGAGCCAGACATAAAAAACGGCGTCGGCGGACTTCGCGATTACCACAACACTTTTTGGATGGCCCGCGTTCGCCTCAATGTCGATAGTATCGACGGTCTCGGCGAACAGAACTACCTGCGAAAAATCGAGCTCTCTACATTCAAAAATGCCTACGACTTCCTCCTCAGAACGCGTAACGAACTCCACTTTCGCAGTAAACGCCCCACCGACCTGCTTTCCCTCGAAACGCAACCGAAAATCGCCTACCGACTCGGCTATCGTGAACGCAATATCCTCAAACGTGTCGAGCAGTTCATGCGCGACTACTACCGGCACGCGGAAAACATCAATCGCCTCTCCAAAACCGTCGAGAACCGTATGGCCCTAAACTCGAAGCCGGAAAAGAGACTCAATCCGCTTACGTCGATGAAGAATTTCCTCATCGCTCGCCGACAAGAACGCGTGACGCCTGTCGATGGCTTCCTCATCCGCGGACGCGAAATCCGATTCGAAACGCCCGAAGTATTCAAAGACGATCCCGCGCGCCTCATTCGCATCTTCCGTCACACCCAGCAAAACAATCTCGAAATCGATCTCGACCTAAGCGATCTGATCCGAGCCTCAGTAGACCTGATTGATAAATCAGTCATCAATTCTCCCGACGCTAACCTAAGCTTCCGCACCATTCTCCAAGAAACCGGAAATGTCTACGGCACGCTTGAGGAAATGCACCAGCACGGCGTCCTTGGGAAATTCGTCCCGGAATGGGATCGCCTCACTTGTCTCGTTCAACACGAGTACTACCATCGCTACACAGCCGATATCCACACTCTCCATACGATACGCGAGCTCGATAACATCTTCACCGATCCCGATCCGATCTTCGAGAACTACCGGCACGAGCTTCACGAACTTGACCTACCAAACCTGCTCTACCTAATTCTCTTTTTACATGACATAGGAAAAGCCGACGCAATCAAAGGCCATGCCGAAGCTGGAGCCACCCT
>Ga0302122_10001531_pt1 | contig 14666 bp, 8 predicted proteins | sample CB21_SCM_MG_FD_203115 | JGI IMG/M metagenome (GOLD analysis project Ga0302122, IMG submission 203115) | Marine microbial communities from Western Arctic Ocean, Canada - CB21_SCM | ecosystem: Environmental > Aquatic > Marine > Oceanic | place: Canada: Western Arctic Ocean | collected 2017-09-28
GAGGCCGAGGCGAGCCACGCGTGGACGAAAGACGCGACGATCCAACGGTTCGAGGCGGACCTGGACGCGGGCTTGAGTCAGGCCGAGGTCCTGCGAAGACGAGAACTGAGCGGCCGCAACGTTTTAGTGCAAGCGGCACCAAGGACGCGCTGGTCCATGCTCGTGGACCAGTTCGACGACAACCTCGTCCAAATTTTAGTGGGCGTGGCTGTACTCAGCGCAGTACTAGGCATGCTCGACGCGGACGACCCGACTGCGTGGGTCGACCCTCTGGTGATCTCTCTCATTTTAGCTTCGAACGCCGCGGTGGGCGTGTGGCAGGAGTCGTCGGCCGACGGCGCCTTAGCTGCCCTGGAGAAGCTCCAGCCGGACAAGTGCTGCGTGCGACGAGACGGCGCGTGGGACGGCGAAGTGGCCGCCGGGGAGCTCGTACCCGGGGACGCCGTGTACCTGCGGGTCGGCGACAAGGTGCCGGCGGATTGTCGCTTAGTGCAATTGAAGACGGCCGCGTTCAGCACGGACGAGGCCGCTTTGACCGGTGAATCCCTCACGACCGCGAAGGATCTTGAGGTAGTCAAAGACGAAAAGGCCTCGCTAGCGGATCGCACGAACATGATCTTCGCCGGGACCGTGGTCACGCGGGGCCACGCTTGTGGTATTGTGACGGCCACGGGCATGGCGACCCAAATTGGGAGAGTGCAGGCGGGCGTCGACGCGGCTCGAGAGGACCGGGAAAAAACACCATTAGCGAAAAAACTCGACGAGTTCGGCTCTCAACTCACATTAGTCATCGGCGGCATCTGCGCCCTAACGTTCGCGGCCTCCGTTCCCCGCTTCGGCTCGCCGGTCTTTGGAGGTAACAGACTGAAGGGAGCGGCCCACTACGCGAAGAGCGCCGTGGCGTTAGGTGTCGCGGCCATCCCGGAGGGCCTGCCGGCGGTGATTACGTTATGTCTCTCTCTAGGGACGCGGCGCATGGCCGCTCGTAGGGTGGTGGTCCGTCGACTCCCGTCCGTCGAAACTTTGGGCTGTACCTCTGTTATTTGTTCCGACAAGACAGGCACATTAACCACGAACGCCATGACCGTGGTGGCTCTCTTGGTACCGGCTTCCCAAGGTTTCGAGGAGTTGAAAGTGAGTGGTCAATCGTACGACCCTTCCGACGGTGCCGTCGAGGGCTACGAGGACCGCACACGGTGTGATGAACGCTTAAGCCACTGCGCGGCCGTCTGCGCTCTGTGCAACGACGCCCAGCTCCAGCGGGACGAAAAGGGCTCCTTCGTGCGCGTCGGAGAGCCCACTGAGACAGCGTTGCGAGTGCTCGCGGAGAAGTTCGGGCCGCCGGCGGTGGCGACGCCCGCTGAGGACGCGGACGCCTGGTGCCGCGCGGCGGTCGCGTGGTCCCGTGCTTTCTCTCGAAACGCGACGCTGGAGTTCGATCGCGGGCGCAAGTCGATGTCGACAATTTGTACCGGCGAAGACACGCGTTTGTACGTCAAGGGCGCGCCGGACTCCGTGATTGGACGGTGTTCCCATGTACGGACAACGGATGGTGTGGTGCCGCTGGATGATGTTATGAGAAAGGTTTTACTCGGTAAGGTGTCGGCGATGGCCTCGCGACCTCTGAGATGCCTCGCGCTCGCGACGAAGGATATAGAAGCGTACGGCGACGTGGAGACCCAAGGTGCTAGAGAACACGAGGCCTTTGAATCCGACCTCATACTGGAAGGCGTATGTGGAATTAGGGACCCCCCTCGACCGGAGGCGCAAAGAGCCATCGCGCGGTGCAAGTCCGCCGGCATTAGGGTCTTCATGATCACCGGCGACTCGAAAGAAACGGCGGTGGCTATTGGGAAGGAGCTCGGTATACTACAAGATTCGGAAAGGGCCTGGGAGGGCAATGAATTTTTCAAAGATGATAGCGCGGAGGCCGAAGGCGTGCGCAAGAATTTACTCGCACCCTCAAAAGGTGATGGCGTCTTCTGCCGCACAGCACCAGCGGACAAGCAGCGCATTATTAAACTGTTAGCGGACGCGCACGGCGACATAACGGCCATGACGGGAGATGGCGTGAACGACGCGCCCGCTTTACAACAAGCGTCTATTGGAATAGCCATGGGCATTAGTGGCACGGAAGTCGCGAAGCAGGCGGCGGACATGGTCTTGATGGACGACAATTTTGCGGCGATCGTGGACGCCGTGGAAGAAGGAAGAGCGATCTACAAGAACATGCAGTCCTTCATCTGCTTCTTGCTGTCGTGTAATTTTGGAGAAGTCGCGACGGTCTTCGGAGCGACGTGTTTGGGCGTGCCGGATGTTTTAACACCTCTCCAATTGCTATGGGTCAATTTGGTGACGGACGGGCCACCGGCGACCGCCTTAGGCTTCAACCCGCCGGACCCCGACGCCATGTCCAAACCGCCGCGGGATCCCTCGGCGCCGATCTTGACGCCCTGGTTGCTGACAAGATACGCCGTGACCGGGTCGTACGTCGGTTTTGCGACAATTATGGTGTTCTTGAACGAGTTTAAGGACCGGGGCGTGGCTTTGAGGCAGTTGCGGTCCTGGGCGTCGTGCGACGTCACGGCGGCGGAGTGGACCGGCTTCGCGCCTTCAGGTATTATTGGTGATGCGTGTACGGGCGCGTTCGGCGCCAAGGGCCCCGTCAAGGCCACGGCCCAAACGCTGGCCCTGACCACTTTAGTAGCGATGGAGATGCTCAAGGCGTTGAGCGCGGTGTCGCTGGACCACTCTTTATTACGGGTGCCGCCGACGCGGAACCCGTGGTTGCTCGCGGGCGTCGCGCTGCCGACTATGTTGCATCTATTATTGCTGCACGTAGCGCCGCTCCGGAGTCTCTTCGGGCTGGCGCCGCTGACGAGGGCCCACTGGGCGACGGTCGCCAAGTTCTCCTTGCCGATCCTACTCGTCGAGGAGGCGACGAAGGCCGTGGGGCGCGAGGTCGACCGGCGGGAACATGAAAGACGCGCGGCGTCGAAGGATGAGCCTTAAGTCGAAATATGTAGTCCTATCTAGATAGGACTAAATAGTACACAAAAACCACTACTATTAGGACCCCAGTGAGCTTGCCGGCGGCGCCGCGTCCTCGCCGCTGTAGCGCGAGGGTCGCCCCACAAAGCACAACACGCCCAGCGGTGCACCGCCACCGCCGCGCAAATATACACGAGCCGCGCCAGGCCGTCCCAGACGCCGTACGCCACGCCGGACGCGAGCGCGGCCGACAACGCGGCGCTGGCCGCCCCGCCCGCGTCGAACAAGGACAACAGGGCGCCGTAGGTCCGGCCCCGCGTCACGCCGGGCACTTGTGCCGCGAGGCGCAGCGCGAACGTCGACGAAGCTAATACAGCGCCCTCGCCGAAGAAGGACGCGAGGCGCTTGGTCAGGAGCACAACATCGATGCGGCCGAGGCCCCAGAGTTGCCTTTGGCCGCCCGTCTTCACCCCGAGCGGCCTTAACAGGTTAAGGCCCGCACGCGGCACCGAGGCCAGGGCACTTAAAAATGTCGTCAGCGCCACCCACGCGCGATCGTTCTGTGCGCCTTTCCGGAGGCCGTACGCGCCGCACGCCAGGAGGGAAGCGGCCACGGACGCGAGGGATAATAAAGGCGTCGCGCACGGTTTTCGCGCGAACAACAGCCAGTATTCCACGTTGCCGAGCGTGGGATCCATCGAGGGCATCGCTTCCAGGAGGAAGAGCAGGAGCGCCGGGGGGGCGAGGCGCGGTCTCCTTTCGGCCGCGAGCAGCGGTTCGGCGAGCCTGCGTCGCGGTGTTGGTGGGCTAGTAGTACTCTCTTCCACGTTTCCCCCGAGAGTGCTCGAACTGAGTCGCGTCTCGACGACGACGCGCCCCCACCACGCCATCGACGCGAAGGAAGACACCGCCGCGCACTCGGTCCGCGGCCCGCGCGCGGACAACGCGACGAAGCCGCAGAGTCCCGCGACGAGCGCACAAGCAACGTTGACCCACGCGCCACAGAGCCCGCCGGCGCCCAGGGCCGCGGCCTGCGTTAGTGCGGCGAGAAGTATGATGCGCGGGAGGCTCAGAACGTTCTTCTTCGGGGCCCGTCGATCAATCAAAGCCACGGCCGCCGAAATTATCGCGACGACGGTCGCCACGAGGACGCGTTACGTGTAAAAGAGGCCGAGTTGGCTAGAATGCGGCGCGTTGGCGCACCAATATACATTATTCTCACCGCGCAGAACAATCTTGCATCCACGTATCAAAGGCTTGGGCAGCCTGCAAAGGCCCTGCGCATACTGCAGGAGGTTTGCTCTGGAGCGTTGAATCAATTCGGCGAAGAAGATAAACGTACCCTTTCTGCAACCAACAACCTCGCCGCGTCCCTTCGCGATCTACGGCGCTTTGAAGAAGCCAAGTCGCTGCTCCGCAAAGCGATGCCCGTGGCGCAACGCGCTTTTGGAGAAGGTGACAGACACATAGTTTCGCGACGATGCTCTACAAAGACGACGGAGCCACGCTCGACGATCTCCGCGAGGCCGTAGATACGCTCGAGGAGACTGAAATGAGGATGCGGCGCTTGCTCGGCAGCGCATCTCCTTTCGCGCAACACGCTTTTCTCTCCCTGGGAGAGTCGCGAGCGGCGCTCTCCGCGCGCGAGACGCCGCCGCCGCCGGGAGTTCCTAATTAGCACAGACTCAGGTAGCACACTTAGGCGGGGGGGCTAGACCGCGTCCGCCGCCACGCCGCGCTGGCGCTTGGACGTGGCGCGCATGGTCACGTAGGGTCGCGCGTAGTCGCCGTCCTCGCTGGACTGCTTGAGCCCCAGGGACGTGGACGGGCGACGCGGTTCCTTGGCCAGGGCCATTTGCTTCGCGAAGGCCTCCGAGCAGTCCAGGCGCTCGCGCACGGCGTCCAAGGCCGTCGCCTCGTCCACGCCCACGCGCAGCATGGCCGCGTACCACAGGTGGGAGTCGCGCGACGAGGTGGACTCGCCACCACTTGTCGTGGCGCGCGCGCGCGACCGCTCCGCGCTCGTCGAGGACCGTGGCCGCTTCTTCTGGCCGAAGGGCGGGGGCATGACGGGCCGGGCCAGCGGCTGCTGGGCGAAGGGCACGGGGGGCGCGGACTGCATGGTCAAGGGCTCGTCGTCGTCCGAGTCCGGCACTAAGAGCAGTTTGGAGGCCACGCCGGCGCTCTGGAGCAAGGCCTGCTTGAACGGTGCCGCGTCACTCGTATTATTTCTAGCGGCTTTCCGCACACAAGCTTTATCTACCGCGAGCTGCACTGCTTCCCGGAACGCTTGGCGCGTGCACTTGCCCTCGCCGTCGTAGGCGCCTCTTGTTGCTCTCGCATAACTTCGTAACTCGCCAAGGCCGCCCTCAAAGGGCACGCATCGTAACGCGTCCACCGTCGCGTTGACGTCCCTCCCGACATATAAAACGTCGATCTGGATGCCCGTGAGGTGGCCCCGTCTCGGCGGGCTCGTGCTAATCTTGCACGTCGGCTGGCCGATCTTGATCGACCGCACCGTCGCGGGCCACCAGGGGTAGTGGGCGAACTTCGCGAACACGACATCCCCTTTGCACGCAATGCCTTCCTCGCGCGGCGTCGCACAGGCCGGACAGGCCCAGACCTCAGGCACGTCCGTTAATGGTGGCTCGCAGCACCGCAGGTGGCGCCACCGCCCGCAGCCCGCGTCGCACTCAATCAAGTGCACTTCGTCGTCGCCGCGGTTACATTTTTCGCAGATGATGTCGTCGATGGCGTCGGAGGAGCTGTCGTCGTCCGGGGCCGCGGGGCGTCGACTCTTGGCCGGGGCGCGCACCGGCGCCCGCCCGAAGCTCACCTTCTTGCGGGGCTTGCTCTGCTGCCTCGTCATCGCACGGGGCGCCTTGTTGCCGGGCCAGGCCGTCGCCGGCCGGAGCAGCGACGCGCTGTCCAACGCGTCGTCGTCGTCATCCTCCTCCTCGTCCCCGTTCGGCGCGGGCGGCGACACGGTCGTCGCGAGGCGAGCCTTGAGAGGGACGCGCTTCGGCCGTGCTGCGGCGGGCCCGACGCGCAGAATACGGACGTCGGGGTCCGGGAAGCGCACGGCCTCGCTCTGGCCGTCGTCGTACTGCACCGCGGCGCGGCTCCCGTCCAGCACCTTCTCGACGGTGCCCGGGTATTCCTTGCCGTCACTAAAACGTACGGTGATGCGGCTGCCCGGCGGCGGCGGCGCGGCCGGCGCCGGCGCGGCCTTGGCAGGCGCCTTGGCCACGAAGGGCTGCGCGGCGGCGCTAATAAGGTCGTCCTCCTCATCGTCCGACGCGGACGCGGCGGGCGCCGGCGCAGCCGGTGGCGCGGCCGGCGGCGACGCGGCCGACGCGATCGGCGGCGACGCGACCAACACGGCCGGCAGCGCGGGGGCACCGGCGGCCCCGCTCGGGGCCTGTTTGTCGTCTTCGGGCAACGCCCACGCGGACTCGCTCTCCCACCTTTTGGCCGCGGGCGAGTGCGCTGCAGCCGCCAAGGGCGTCGGCGACGCCAGAAGGCTTTTCTGCTGCGCGGCGGCGATGGCTTTCTGCAAGGCGGAGGAACCGCTGTTGCTGGCGGCCATGTTGCGGCTGGCTTGCGCTGTTCGCAGATGGCTACGCGGCCGATTGCTTTCGGAGAGCACCCTGATTGGGAATGTGCTGCTGTAGCGCGCGGTGCTTTGGCGGAGGCTCCCGCAGTAGGTTATTCGTCTACTCACAGAGAACTCCTGCTGCACGCGCCGGACGTTCTGGATGCGGCCGCGCTCGTTTTTTTGTTGCGCTCTCCGCAGATTTTAGAGATGACCCATGAAACCCGGCACCTGAGGTCGGGGCCACGTAGGCGTCTCCGGACGTCCACGGACGCATCATGGCACACAACAACAGGTCACTTAGCAAGAACACACTAGCGGCGCAGCTTCTTCCCGCCGCCGCGCCGCCGCGCCGCCGGCTTCGCCGCCAAAGCATCGACCGGCGGCGGCGTTGGCGGCAGCGGCGGCATCCGGTCGAAGCGCCGGAACGCCTCGCCCGATGCCGCCGTGAAGGCCGTCGACGAGAGCCAGAAAAGATGAAAACCGCACGGCTGGCCAAACGTGATCGGTGCCGTGACGATCACGGCCAGCTGGCCCACGTGCTTGGCCACGCCGGCCAAGGACGCACCCTTATTGGGCGAGGCGAGCTGGCGCTCCAGGTTCGCGTAGACGGCCGCGATGCAGAGGCACGGGAGGTACGGGTCCGTCATTGTGAGGTCCGGGAACCACAGGCAGCCGCCGTCCGCAAAGCCCGGCGCTTCCACGGGCAGGCCGCGCACGCCGAGGGCGAGCCAGAGGAGCGTGGGTAGCGTCGTGGCGAACGGTAAGAGTAAGAGTGAAGGTCGCGCCCCGTGCAGCTTGATAATACCATTAATGCCTTGCGTGAGCAACTTGGCCGTCCCCAATTTGTCGTCGGGCTTCTCTTGCGATCTTTTGGCGGCCAATTGCTGGATTTGCTTCAGATGCGGTGCCGCCAAATTGACACGCCGGCCGTGCCGCCGCGCGATAATCGACGTGGGCACGAGGGCGCCCCGGACCGCCAGTGTCGTTAAAGGTATCGTAGCGTACCAGGGCAGGTCCGTGCACGCCTGGACGTCGATGAGGAGTTGCGTGGCGTCGGGAATGAACGCACGCGTCGGCGGCCGCGCGCGCGGCAGGCGGCGGGCGAGGCGCCTCGCGACGAGCGCTGCGGCCATGGTTGCGTGCGGACGACGCCGCGGTGGCAGCCTCGAGTGCTACTTGACGACGCAGCGGCGGCAGTGTCGAGTGCTACTTGACGACGCAGCGGCGGCAGTGTCGAGTGCTACTTGACGACGCAGCGGCGGCAGTGTCGAGTGCTACTTGACGACGCAGCGGCGGCAGTGTCGAGTGCTACTACCTGATGCTGATAGCCTTTGCGCCAGCCGGCGCGCTTCAACTCACGTGTGTATTGTGCAACGCAGCGGCGCTCGAGTAATGTGGTCAGAGCGATCGATGCCGTCGAGTAATGCACGTTTCAGCAGCACTCTGCTGCCCACAAGCTGTTTGATCGAAAAACCCGTGTGATAAACCCGTCCAGCCTAACAAAGTACAAGTCAACCCACACCGTGGTGGACGACACGACCCAGGCACACATAATATGCCGTTTTTCACCTCCGCGACGCCGCCGCCGCCGGAGCCAATGGACCGCCTCGGCCAGATCACCGCCCTACCCCTGCACACGAAGGCTCTAGCCGTAATTGTTATAGCGCACGTCGCCTACCGCATAGGACGCTATACTTACCGGCGCCTCCTCACTCTCCTGTGCATGTCGCGGCTTCCGTACGGCGCGCGGGGCGCCGCGCCGCTCATCGTGAGCTATTCGTTAGAAGGCGACGCGTACTTCTCGGCGGACGGCTGCTCCGCAGAAATCGCGGCCCGACGCAAAGAGGGCGCCGACCGGCTGAGCAAGCGGTTTGACGCATTACTGGGCCCGAGGGGCCGGGCGCTCAACGAAACTTTGGTCGCCGGCCTGATGAACCTGTCATGGGTCGGGACCGGGCGGTGTTTGTTTAGTTTGGACTTTTCTCCTTCCGATTACGCGACCGTGAAGGACGCATTACTACGGGCGGCTTTACAAATGCGCGCCGACGGCTGGTGGGCCCACACCACGACCGCGTCGGCCATCGCCAAAATTATTGCCAAGGAGCTGGCCTGGCAGATGGTCGCGCAGCGCGTGGGGCTCGCGTAGTAGCCTTATGTGTAATTTGCTCGTGGACTACGCCGTGTGCATCGCTCCCAGCGCCCGGCACTAACGCTTGGCGGGCGCAGAGCGCTGCTTGCGCGTCATGCAAGCACCGTCCCATCCCCTCGACGGTCGGGTGTGCGCCACCGAGGACGCGCCGCGTGGTCGGTGCCACATCCTCGATTATGGTCACGGCCTCGCGAAGATCGTCGAGCGTGGCGCCATCGTCATAGTAGAGCGACTGCGCGTAAGTACGCCTCATTCTGAGATTGAGTTCATGACTCTCTCCGAGAACACGCCGCGCCACGGGTATCATTTTGCACAACAGAGACTTGGCTTCATCTAAGTGACTACATTGGATGAGCGCCGACGAGAAGCACATTGATTCTCTGAGGGTCTCGCTATTTTCCTCGCCGAGGAGCTTTAAAGTTCCAGAATACACGTCTCGCCGCATGAGCAAGGCCTCCTCATGCTTTCCAACATAATGATACCTAATCGCAAGATTGCCCTGCGTAGCGAGCAAGTTGACCCCAGATGTGCCAAGGCGCACTTCCATGGCCAACTCTGCCTCTCCCACGGACAACGCGTCCGCGTGGTAATGTGCAGCGGATAAACCGTTCCCGAGCACACCAATTGCAGTGGTCCAAGCCCCGTCCTCCTCCTGCCGACCCACGTACGTCTTCCAGCACGCCCAACCGAGCGCACACGCCACGACTCCGTGGTAGTTTTGCTCACACAGACCACACCTGTGCCACCGCACCCACCTTGCATCAAACACCTCATCATCCAAATCGTTCTCCTCGGCGTCCTCACGCAATGTTTTCGCCTGCTCCGCCAGACACGACACATGTGCGAAACCCGCCGTCCCGCGGCATGCGCACCCGCGCACGAGACCCTCCTTTGTTTTCCAGTGGACGGCCTCCGTACAGATGTAGCACGTCTGGCCCTTTGTGTCCTCCGCGCACACCTCCGCCGCCTCCGTCACGGCCTCCGCGTACTTCTTGTCGGCATGATGCTGCTCGGCTCCGCCCCCGCGCTCTATCTGCTGACAGAGGTCCTTGTGGCCGCCTTTCCAGTGTTGCTTTGGCAGTCCCGCCCGCAGTAGCGCGTCTTACAGATGCCGCATCGCGGTGCCTTGTGTACGAGGGGTGCAGCGCACGAGGCGCACTGTGTGAGGATCATGTATTTACTATGGCCTTATCGTTAAGGCAGCGCACGACGCTTTGCTTGCGAGATTTTGAGATTGCCAAAACCCGTACCGTCGTGCGGACCCGAACCCGAACCCGTGCGTGTTTTATGCGCAATCGATCGAGTCGCTTTTGTGCCAATTAGCAGCCAAAAAGCAGCCAAAAAGCAGGCGTGTGACGCAGCCGGTGCGCGACCGAACGAGAGAAATGGCGCCGCCCAAGGCCCGCTGGCCCGGCCAGGCTCTAGGCGTGGCCCGGCCGCCACCTTTAATTGACCGCCTCCTCCGAGCCGACTCCATCGCCTTCCTCCTCTGCGTGAGCATGACCCTCGGCAGCGCCTTCGTCACAGTGTACTGGCTCCTCGCGCCCGTATGAGGTTTTTCTTCCTCGCCGTCGTGACGGCCGTGCCGCTACCCGAGTTCGACGCCGACGCCTTCGTAGCAGCGACCTTCGAGGGCGTGGCCGTAGCCGTGCCGCGGTTTAGCGACCTCGGGCCATCACAGTCCTACGCCGCGTTCCTCGCCTCTTTAGGTATTGGCGGCGTCGCGTCCTTTAGGGGCGAATATCGGAGAGTGGTCGCGTGTTGTGCCGAGCAGCCCATCGCCAAGGAGCTGGAGCTTGCTGCGGCCTCCGAGGCACCGTTGCACGCAGCCGTGGCCGTGCGCGTCGCCGACCGGAGCTTGCTCGCCGAGTGGCGCGGGGCCGAGACCGCGGACGCCGCGGCCACGAGGCTCGTCCGGGCGGCATCAGAATACGTCGCCCTGAACGGCAGTGTCGCGGTCGCGGTCGCCGAGGGCGTCGCGGCGCAGTTAAAAGTGCGGGCGGCGCAGCGGTCGACGCAGAACGCGGCCTTTGACGTGCTGAGGCGACTGCCCGGCTCCGAGGGGCGGTCCACGGCCCCGACGAGCCTGAAACCCTTCGAGGGGTTCCTGTTCGATGGCGTCTACCGCACGGCACTGGAGCATGGCGAGCTGCCCACGTTCGTCCTCAACCTCGCCGCGAGCTTCGGGCGCCGCCAGCACGTGCGCGGGCAACTGGAAAGAGCGAACTTGCTTGACGAGACGCGGTGGGTCTCGGCTGTGGACGGGTCGTTGTTGTCACCTAGAGTGACGCGGGCGACGCTGAGGGAGGGCGCGGTGCTCTCGCAAGGTGAAGTGGGGATCTGGCTCTCGCACCTGACGGCCTGGCACGACATTGTCGAAGAGGGCCTGCCCTACGCTCTAGTTCTTGAAGATGACGTGATACTAGCGGAAGATATCAAGCACGTACTAAGGAACATCCTGGCAGCGCTCGAAGGTAAAGATTGGGATATGGTGGCTCTGGACGTGGGCGTGCCCGGCCATACGTACGTGGGCGTCGAGACCACGCGGCCCTTGGTGGCACAACGGTGCGTGGATGTCGCATTAAAAGCGTACGCAGGCGGTGCGGTCGTCTCGAAACTAGGGGGCGGCTGCGCGCACGCGTCTATTGGCGGTGCGCTGATCTCTTGGGAGGGCGCCCGGAAGTTGAGCCAAAACGCCTTACCGGTCGCACGGCCCGTGGACACGTACCTGGAGCGGCTGGTGCGCGACGGCGAGCTCAACGCCTGGGCCGCGCTCCCTGCGGTGGCCCACGTCGACGGCCGCAACACGTCCGACTCGGTGCGGCGGTACTTGCGCGTCGAGGGCCCCCACGTGCACTACACGTTCCGGGCGGACGACGACTCGCTGCCCACGTGCTTCGATACACCGTGCCAAATTACTGTTGCCGTCGAGTAATAGATTTTTACTAGGATACACCTCCCGGTGGCGGCGTGTCGCGGGCGCGGAGGGCGGCTTGCGACCATCGCAGGTATTTCTCATTATCCACTGTGGCCGGGTGCGCGCCACCGAGCACGCGCCGCGCGGTTTGTGCCATCTCCTCGAGCGTATTCACGGCCTCCCGGAGATCGCCGAGTGTGGCGCTGTCGTCCAGGTAGAGCACCCTCGCGTAAATACACCGCATTTTGAGCGTGATGTCGTTACTCTCCCCGAGAACACGTCGCGCCACAGGAATATTTTTGCGCATTGGTGACTTCGCATCTTCAAACTGCTTGTTTTTGAGGAGGGACGACGCGTAGTTCAGGGCTGATATAAAGGTATTTCTATTTTCTTTGCCAAAGACCCTCAAACATCCAGAGTATACCTCTTGTCGCATGCTTAAAGCGTGTTCAACCCGTCCAAGGACTTGATACGTGCCTGCAAGATTGCCCTGCACAGCGAGTATGCCTTTTTCTGATACACCAAGCCGCAGCTTCATAGCCAACTCGGCCTGTCTGACGGACAACGCGGCCGCCAGGTGTCCTGCAAGGTATAAACCGTTCCCAAGCAGGGTCATCGCCTTGAACCGAGCTTGGTCCGTCTCCAGCCGGCCCAAGTACGTCTTCCAGCACGCCCAGCCGAGCGCACACACCACGACGCCGTGGTAGTTTTGCTCGCACAGGCTACACGTCCACCACTGCTCCCACTTATCATCCTTCACCTTGCAGTCCAAATTCCTCTCCTCGGCATCCCCGACCAAAATCTTCGCCTGCTCCGCCAGACACGACACATGCGCGAAGCCCGCCGTCCCGCGGCACGCACACCCGCGCACGAGGCCCTCCTTCGTTTTCCAGTGGAGATCCTCCGTGCAGATGTAGCACGTCTGGCCCTTGGTGTCCTCCGCGCACTTCTCGACCGCGACTATTACAGCCTGCGCGTACTTGTCATTGGCATGATACTGCTCGGCGCCGCCGCCTTTCTTAATCTTTTTGCAGAGCTTGTCATGGCCGCCTTCTTTCCAGTGCTGCTCCTGGCAGGCCGGCCCGCAGTAGCGCGTAGTGCAGCGGCCGCATTTCTTCCCCAAAGCATGACCAAGGGGAGCAGCGCACGCAGCGCATTGCGTGAGGATCGTTGTCCTGCTTAGTAGCGGTGGGACGCGGTCGAGCTGTAGGCTCAAATACCCGCACGCCCTGCGCCGCACTCCTCGACGCCGCGCCGCGCCCCCTCAGAAAAAAAAAGACCGTCATTAGGCCTCCCCCCACCAAAAGAAACTCCGCCCCTTAGGCCTCCCGCGCGTCGTCCTCGGCCGAGGGCGCCACGTCTATTAAGAAATCGAACTCCGAGCAGCGCTGGATGGCGTTGCCCACGTCCCGTCTTCTTAAACACTTCCGGCCCTTTCGTTGCGCCCCGGCCCAGGCTCGGGCGCTTAAAGAGCGCGTAAACAGTTCGCACGCCTTGGCCATCACGCGCGGCGCCTCCCGCCCTAGAGCCAGCGGCTGCCGCTTCTCCAGAATGGCCTGGACCTGATCTTCGGCCTTCATGATGCGCCGGACCCGGTGGTAGGGGTAGATGACGGGCGCGCCGGACTCGACCTTGACCTCGGTGCACACGGCGAGTTGGTCGGCGTACATGGCCGCGTCCGCCTTCTCTTCTAACTCCGCTAAGGGCGGCCCCGTGTCCTCCTCGAGGTCGTCCTCGTCCAGCTCGTCGTCACTTCGGGCGCGCTTGCGGCCCGCGCCGCCCAGGGCGGCTAACGCGAGGGCGTCGTCGTTGGCGCCGGCGTCGGCCATGGTATGTGCGCGGAGGGGCTGGAGGGACGCGCCGCGGGTGCTCGTGAACGCGCGGGGGGCGGGGCTGCGAAATGGGTGCGCGCGGCTTAGGTTGCGATGTGCCGCAAAGTCGTGAATCAAATGGGTTCGGGGGCGGCGCCTAGCCGAGGGCTCCTTGGCGGGGCGCCGGAGGCCTGCACAGACCTGCCGCCGGCGCGGGGCGCGCGGCGGGGCCTCTCGCGAACGTGCGGGTATTTTTCATTTTAATTAGCATAATATGCATGGCCATGTGGCCTTTTGGCACGGCAGAAGCTGGACGCATCCGATAGCGGTGGTTACACATTGCTCGACCGGCAGCTACGACCCGCGCGGGAGATTATTTCGGCTGCCCGACGCCCTCGACGTGCAGACACCGCAAGCCGCGGCCCTGGGTCAGAGCCCAGTGGTTACCACGCAGGGCAGACACGGCATGGCCGAGCAGGAGCTGCGCTGGCTCGCGGCCCACAAAGATCAGATCGCGGCGCTCGGCGAGGACCCGCACTTGGTCGAGGCCCTAGTCCGTGGAAGACTATTATCGGGATCGCTATCGGGAACCGGGGGGAGAACCGGCGGGGGAACCGGCGGGGGGGTGTCCTACGCTCCTCTGGTAAGGCACGTCCGGCAAAACCAGTCTACGCGGGGCGCGCCCGCAGGATTTGCAGCACCTCGTCAAACCTCGCGTCTAGACTCGCGTCCATCCGCTTGTTTATGCGGTCTTCGAGCTCCGCGACGGCGCGCCTCGTGTCTGCATGGACAGCGCGTTGCAACCGTCTCGTGATATCAGTGGTCCGGCCCGGGTCGTCGCCGTCCTCGTTCTCCTCAAGAGCAGCCGCAAGCCGCTTTTTGATCCAGTCTTCGTCGATCTTCGGCAGCAACCGCTTCGGAAAACACTTTGCGACCCAAGCCGTCTCCGTCACGAGTTCGAAGTTCGCGCGGTAATAGAGCGCCTCGCTCTTCGCCATCGCAGCGTCGTAAGAGTCACTGACGATCGCGATCAAAATATTCAACTGCACCACGACGACGACGACCAAAAACAATACGAGGTAGCCGCGATCGGCTGGACGAGGGTAGTTATCGAGATCATAGTCGCCGACGAATGCGAGAAGGAGCAGCGAGAACATCGTCATCTTGGCCGATTCGAACGAGTTGGGCGCGCCGTCGTCG
>Ga0302122_10001533_pt1 | contig 14657 bp, 6 predicted proteins | sample CB21_SCM_MG_FD_203115 | JGI IMG/M metagenome (GOLD analysis project Ga0302122, IMG submission 203115) | Marine microbial communities from Western Arctic Ocean, Canada - CB21_SCM | ecosystem: Environmental > Aquatic > Marine > Oceanic | place: Canada: Western Arctic Ocean | collected 2017-09-28
TTTCGTCGTCCCGCAGCGCCGCCGCGTTCCGGAGGGGCGCGTAATGGCGCGCGACCGCTCTCCGGAACGCGGCGACGGCGCCCGCCGGGAGGGCAGTCTGCGCTTCCAGGGCTTCCAGGTCCCGCTCGAGGAGCGCCTCGACGCTCAGGACGGGCGGCGCGACGGCCCGGAGCGCATCCGTCACCGTCTCGGCGGCGGCGGCGTCGGGGAGCACCAGGGTACCGAGGAGCGGCATTCGTCGTGGGCGCTGGGACGCGCGCGCAGCGGCTTAGGTCGTACAGAGGTGCAGGCTGTGTCAATCGGCGGGCACCACGTGTGGATTCGCTGTGTGTTAAGTCGTTTGCACGCACGCGACACCTATCTGCGAGTATCTAAGTGCACGTACAGCTGTATAGGCCAGCGCGTGGGCGCGCCCCATGCGTACGGGTTTTTGGTGCCGGGATTTTTGCCTGGCGCTTAGCTAGAGCTAGGAGCTCGCCATCGTGGCTAACGGCTCTCGCTGGCGTTCTTCAGCCCTGCTTTTACCCATCGCTTGCATTAGCCTCGCGAAAATCGCGCGCCGCACGCCGTCGGCCGCCGTGCGCCACTCCAAACCCCTCGGCTGCAGCGAGCAACGATGGCCGGCCGCGACTGGGCCGGTGCGCCGCCCACGGCCTGGGACGCCGACGTCGTCGCCACGAGATGCGCCTTAAGTCTAGACGTGGCCGCCCGGAAGTTTACAGGCAGAGCGGCACTGTGGGTGCGGGCGCCGCGCGCGACCTGTTTGCGGCTGCACTGCCGCGGCGTGACGATCAAATCCATCGAAGTAAATAACGAGGCGGCGCGGTGGCGCCTCCGGGACCCCATTTCTGAAATAGCGGCCACCAAGGTCAAAGGCGCCGGTTCTCTCGAAGCCGCCGCGTGGTTGTCAGCAGCAGAAGAGGCGTGCAAAGCGGGCGAGCTGGAGATCGAGGTGCCCGCCAAAACCGTGCTGAGTGGCCTGCCGGCCCATGACGGCACCGACGACGCTTTTGCGCGAAAGGCGCGGCGGAGTTGCGCCGCGCACCTGCCCAGCGTGGACGGCAACGCGCTGGATAACCGGCTGGTGGTCATCGAGTACGACGGGACCGACGGCTTGGATTTTACACCCGCCACCGGTCCCGCGACCGCGTGCTTGACACGAGCGCGGCGGGGCGCGGCGCCCGACGTCAACGGTTTGCGGTGCTGGTGCCCCTGCGTCGACCGCACGGACGTGACCTGCGCGTGGCGGTTAGAGGTGACTGTAACGGAGGATTTGGGCGTGGCCTGCGGCGGCACGAGACGGCCCGACGTCGCGGGCGCGAGTTGCTACGACATTGCGAAAGCAAGGGCGCGAAGCGTCGGTTTTGTGGTAGGCCGCTTCGTGGCCAAGGAAACGGCCGTACACTTGGCCTCGACCAAGGCTTGTCTAGAAAGCGGCCCGCCCAAGCTCACGCGGGTCGACACCGACGCGCCCTCGCACTACCGCTCGCTCAATAGCGACGCGACGACACGGGAGTCGCCCCTGCGCGACGATCCTATAACGCAAACGCCCGATGTATCGAGGCCGGACCTGGCGCGGGCGCCGTCCAGTATAACGTCGGAACCGTGGATCCCGCCGACGCCGGGCCGGGCCGTGTCGCGGACCCTGCCCGGGACGCAAAACGACCAGACGGCGTTATTCGTGTTCGACGAGCGCCAGGACGTGATTGATCAAAGGCGGGAGACGGCCCGGGCGCGGGCCGTGAGCGGCGCTCTGGAGGCTCTAAGTGACGCGGCCCAGTTCTATTCAGCCTTTCTAAAATCCAATACCGCGGACCACGCCGTCGTGTTGTTAGATGACGTGCCCCAGGGGACGTGCGTGTCCTTCGCCAACCTGACCATCTTAAAAAGAAGCTTGGCGTGCGGTTTGGACCGGTGCGACGTCGGTTGTGTTGGCGACGCCGTGGCTCTAGCGCTGTTCGAATCGTTGGCGCTGCAATTGGCGTGCGACGACGACTGCACCTTAGCCAATGGTATTCCCTGGTACATCCTCTTAAAATATGTGGACCGGAGTCGGGGCCGCGACGCCGCGTCCGCCTTGACCAAATTTATGAGGGATGACCTTAATGTAACAAAGGATCCGCTCAACGCGGGTTGCGTCGGGTGCTTGGCGCTCAAAGAACTCGAAACGCAAGGGCGCCAGGTCCTGCGGGACGCCCTTCGTAGTGTAGTATCTTCGAACGTGTGGTCCCGGGACGCCTTGCAGGCGTGTTTTGTGGAGGACGTAGATAAGACCTTCAAGGCTCTCGTGTCCAATTCCCTCGGGAAGAGCGTCCAGGTGTCGTACGCCTACGAGCCCCAGAAGCATTTGGTCGTTTGTGAACTTTCAGGAGACAAGCAGTTCCGAGGGCCTCTCTCCGTTAGAGTGGTCGAAGCGGAGAGCGGCTGGGACTACGAAAAGGTCGTGGAGGCCTCGACGCACACGTGGGAGTTCGGGTGTAGGGGGAGCGGGGGAGCGTACGCGTCCTTACGCCAAAAGCACGGAAGGCACCACCACATCGCTTCCAAAGCTCTGACCGAAGATGATCGCAAGCGCGTGACGTCGTACGACGAGTCCCGGGACCACCAGCAGCCGAAGATCCCGCCGCGCGCCACGCGGCGGCCGTGGCGCGCGAAACGGGACGAGCCCGAGCGCGCGACGGACGCGGCGGAGTTCGCGCAGCGGGCGGTCGACCAAGAGAAGAAGAGGAAACGCAAGCGGGAGGAACGGGGCAAGGACACTTCTTCAAGTTCGGACTCGTCGTCCGAGGACGAGGAGTCCAACGACGAGAAGCCGCGGCGGGCGGCGGTCGAAGCGGAGGACGTGTTACGGGCCGCGCGGTCGACGCAGGATCCCGTTTTATATGTGGCGGCGGACCCCGAGCGCGCGCGGTTCCGCACGATTCACGTGGCGCAGTCCTGCAAGGCCTGGGTCGAGCGCCTCATTGGAGACGACGAGTGCGCGTCGCAACTCGAAAGCGTGGACGCGTTAACGAGTGTGGTGCATGGCGAGGTGGAGGACCGGTTGCTGGCGGCCCGGGCGCTCGCGTGCGTCGCGCGGGGCTCCGCCAAACGAAGGGACGCCTCCGTGGCGACGCGGGCGTCCTGCGTGGCGGCGCTGGCGGCGTGGCAGCGCCTGGAACTCGTGCGGGCCCAGGAGGAGAAGACGCCCCCTTCCGCCTTCGGCGACGCGCAACTCCGCGTGGCCTTCGACGAACGGTTCCGGAGGAACGGCCGGGCCTTCCCCCACGGCTGCTTACGGGCGCCCTCGTTCCGGCGGGACGACGCCAAGGCCGCGGACGCCCTGGCGCTGAAGACGGCGCTGGTGGCCGCCTTGGGCGACGCGCGGCCGCACCGCGCGAAGCGACGGGCGCGGGGCGCGGACGACGCGTTATTGCGGCTGGTGGAGGTGCTGCGGCACCACCACGAGGCCGTGGACGACGATGCGGTCCTGCCGTCCGACCTGTTCATTGCGCACGCTTTGGCTGCGCTAGCCCAGTGCTGCCGGACGTCCGGGTCCGCGAAAGATTTGGAAAAGGCCAAAAAACAGGCGCAGCGGTACTTGGACTGGGACCTGCGGCACCGGACCAGTGTGAACGCCTGCGTGGCGAGCGCGGCGCTCCACGCGCTGTGCCACGTCTCCAAGGCCTTGTGTCGGCGCGCCATGGTCGCTTCAATAGTCCAAGGCGAGCGCGACTCGGACGAGGGACCGGTAGAGGACGACGCGAAGAAGGTCCAGGCGCGCTTAAGAGTAGCGGCAGAGCGCGAGGCCGTGTTGCTGCCGCGCGCCTACGCCGGGGCGGCCTACCCCCGCGCGGTCCGCGCCACGGCCGTGCGGCTGGCGCTAGATCTCGCTTCGGAAGTCAAAGGCCAGCTCGCGTCTGCATTAGCGTGGTGCATTGATACGCTCGAGGGGGAGGAGACTTATGTCAGACGTATTGGAGGCGCGGCGCTGGTCTCGATGCTGCGGGGCGAGGACGCGGCGTTTTTAAAGGCGCGGCCCGGGTCCGCGTTGGGCGTGCCCTGCGGGTTGGACCTGGACGAGCCGCTGCTTGGGCGGCCCCGCGTCCGCGCCGATGCGCACGCGGTCAAGGACGAGCAAATCCCCGGCGCGGCCAAGGTTTTAGTACTGATTGACGCTGCGCTGACGCAGCGCCCGGCGTGCTTCGACGCCGTGTGGCGCCGCTGTTTACTAGATGTGCGCTTCGCCCTGGGCGCGCCGCAGGACGCGCTCGTCGCGAAGGACAAGCTGCCCCCGGAGTTGGGGGTCCACGTCGACGCCGTCGCGGCGCTCGACAAGCGGCGGTTTTCGCGCGAGGCGCCGGCGTGCTATGTGACGAAGAGCACGGCGCCCAAGTTCAAGTTCACGGTGAAGCGGAAGAGCCAGTTCTCGCTGTCGCCGGGCGTGTCACCCGGCGCGGGAGCGGCCTAAGTCTAGTAGGATGTAGCACGACATTGGAGGCGCGGTTGCCTTGCGTTTATCAGTCGCGGCCGGATATGGAAGCTTATGCGCGCGGCGCAGTGTTGGGGAAGGACGGGAGTGGGGTGGGAGCGCGCGTCCACGTGCCCCGTACCGTTAACGGTACGGGGCACACAGGTCCTAGTAGGTTTTGCGCCACTAGCCCCTAGTGTGTTTTGCGCCGCTCGTCAGAACGCTGTTCTTCGCCGCTCGCCTCTTCGCCACACCTGAAAACGTTTCTCTCGGCCCCAGCGTTCCGATGAGCACTTTTTCAAAACCACCCGAGCCCATGCTGCCGCGAAACTGCCGCCGACACTAGCCGCTCGGCGACTGGAGCATCAACGAGGTCACGAGCATGGCCAATATGTTCCTCTCCGCCTCGTCGTTCGACCAGGACCTCGGCTGGTGCGTGGACACCGGCATCGACCTGGCCTTTGCGTTTACCAGCACCGTATGCGCGGCAGCGTCGTGCGGTGTCGTGCAAGGTGGCTGCACGAACGCGCCGACGGCGTCGCCCGCACCAGTGGCCGCACCTATCACAGACGAAGGACATTGCCTTCATTGCTATGTCTACCTCTCCATACTCTTCGCGTGTCTCCTTCTTTGAGAATGCGATATTGTTCTGTCTCAACGCCCGACAAAAACTAAGCCCCCCCCCCCTTTCCGACAGTCATGATTCCGATCCGCCGAACGTTAAAATCGCCCGTCGTCCACCCCCTCGTAATACATCGTACATCGTGGATTTAGTACACACAACAACACATTCTTTGACCCGTTCCAAACCCGCACGCTTTAAACCCGCACATAAAACCCGCACGTTAAAAAGAAACAAGTACGAACAGAACGCCGATTTAGTCCGCTTTACATAGTCCCTTGGCGCTATAGAGACGTGCAAACACCGTACGAACACATTCCATACAAAGACGGGCACAAGACCTGGACCAGCGAGTATCAGCGGTCACATTACCCAAAGGAACCATATCTCCGTTGTTCTATTCACAGTCGACCGACTTGACCGTTCTCCGCGGACGACGGTGCGTAGGCGGACCTTCAAAAAGGCCCCAGACCCGTGAGTTGTGAAATAAATTTGCGTTTGAGGCGCTTCGGTCATGGGACGGTACATTCGAACCGCCCGAACGACTACTACATTGAATTATATGTTCCGTATGCTCCGCGCGGCTGCCGGACTACGCGACCCTGTTATCTTGTTAATTCGGGCACAAGACCTAGACCTGGGACTACCAGGGCCGGTACCATCACCATGGACCTTGGGGCGATCGTTTGTTTCATCATCGACCGACCTGCGCGAGGTCCAGATTAATAATATTCAGAACCGAGCATGGGCAGCTCAAAGTACCCTTCTCGTGGTGTAGATGTCATATACTTGATTTCTACTATCGGTGGGGTAGTATGGGGTCCAACGAGATTGCTATTACGATTCCTGGGGGCCCTCGAGTAATTAGCGTATTTGACGGTAGCGGGCGCTGTCGAGCCCAAATAAAACACTTTTTGGGGGTGCTGATCGGCTCTCGGACTCCCTATGGGTTAGGCGTGATGGTGGGTAGACGCCTACACCGCGTGCGCATGCGCTTCGGGCATCCCATAGCTCTCAAAGCTCTGGAACTATTCATCCTAAAAAGTGAGCTGAACTGCTAGAAAGAGAGTTGGCAGATATGATCGAAGCACCAGCGTGTGCGGTGTAGGCGATTGCGCACGTCTATTACCGACCCTAAGCGACCCCAGGGAGACTTCTGGACCACGAATCGACCGCATTCCACTGACGCGACCACCAAAATAGTGGCATCGTCAGCGCCGCGAATTAAGAAATTACCCTTTTCACCCCCCAGTAAGTGCCCCACTGATCGTTTTGGACCAGTAGCGAACCGAACGATAGTCAAACAACTGCATGCCGCGTTTCCTCAAAAGCTTTAGACGGGTTTTTCGCATGCACCCGAGCTCAGTACTTAGTATGTCCACAGCGGCTCCATCCTTGCAGCATTTGCTCACTGCGGCGTGCTCCTCGCTATAAAATACAGCATTCGTGCGATTCGTGCATGAACGGCGGCCAATTGATTCCAGGTAGCACCCACTGCAGCACAGCACACCATTGCCAGCAAGCAGCACGCAACACCGCTCACGCCGCCGCAGCGCTCTCAATATGCACGCGACGATGCGCGCAGTCCTACTCCTAGCAGTCACAGCGACCGCTACCGATTTCCCGCTGCTGCCCATCGTGCCGCCGCTCGCCACGCTCACCGGCCTCCGTGCGGCGCCGAGCGACGTCTTCGTATGCTCCTGGCCCAAGAGCGGCACGACCTGGATGCAGGCCATCGTCGCGCACCTCGTGGCGCCGGACCGGGCCTGGGCGCACGTGTCCGAGGTCACACCGTTCTACGACGTCCAGGCGTCGTGGGACGGCGGGGGGCCGTCCGAAACGCTCCGAGCCCACTTTGCGAAGCGAGGCCGGCGCTGCTGGAACACGCATTTGCTTTACTCCTTGATTCCAAAAGGTGCGCGCTACATCTACGTCGTGCGCGACCCGGCCGACGCGGTCGTATCGTTCTGGCACCACTTGCGGCACCAGCGCGGCGCCGCGGGCACCTACGAGGGGACCTTGGCGGCCTTCGCGGCGGAGACGTGCACTGGTGCGCTGCCGTACGGCTCCTGGGTGGCGCACGTGTCGGACTGGGCGGGGGCCGTCGACGACGAGGCCGTCCTGGTCGTCCGCTACACCGACATGAAGCGCGACCTTGGGGCCGTCATAAGACGCGTCGCGGCGCACCTCGGCGTCGATGGCGTCGACGCGGACGCGATCGCGCACCTTACGTCGTTCGGTGCGATGAAGGCCGACGCCAAACGCTACGCGCCCGTGTCCGTGGAGTGGGCGCCCGGCTTCGAGTTCATCCGCGCGGGCCGCGTCGGCGACGGCGCCGCGCTCGACGAGGACGCGCGGAAAGCGCTGGTCGCGGGGCTGACGCCGGCGGCGCGGGAGATGGTGTTTGGCGGGCGCGGCGCGGAGCTTTGAGTAATACTGTGTTTGTAACACTGTCCACTGGCACGCACATCACACTAATCACAATTATTACTGCTACTCGGACGACGGCAGCTCGCGCGCCCGCTCGCGGAGGACGAACTTCTGGATCTTGCCCGTACTCGTCCGCGGCAGCTCTCCAAAGATGACCGACTTCGGCGCCGCGAACTTCGGCAGGCGGGCCTTCGCGAACGCGAGGAGCTCACCCGCGTCCACCTCAGCCGCGGTCTCGACGAAGGCGCAGGGCACCTCGCCCCACTTGGCGTCCGGCCGCGCCACGACGGCGCAGAGCGCGACGGCGGCGTGCTCCATGAGCGCCGACTCGACCAGCAGCGAAGAAATATTCTCCCCGCCCGAGATGATCAGGTCCTTGGACCGGTCCCGGATCGCCACGTAGCCGTCCGGGTCCTTCACCGCTAGATCCCCAGAGGCCAAGACGCCAAATCGAAACGCGTCTTCAGTGGCCACCGGATCTTTGAGGTAGCCCTTCATGACCACGTTGCCCCCGAACACGACCTCGCCCATGGTCTCCCCGTCGCACGGCACCGGCGCGCCGGTTGCGTCGACGACGTCCAGGCGGCCGCCCGCGGCGTGCGCGACGCCCTGGCGCGCGGTCCGCGCCGGGACCTCGGCCGCGGGCCACGTCGCCCGCGCCTCGCAGACCGCCGCCGGGCCGAACGTCTCCGTCATGCCGTACACATGAATCACATCTAAGCCTGCGGCGGCCGCGCGCCGTAGTGTTGCGGCCGCGGGTGCCGCACCCGCCGTCATCATCCTTATCCGCCGTCCCGGCTGCGCGCGCTCCATGGCCTCGATCGCGAGGTTGACCACGATCGGCGCGCCGCACATATGAGTGACGCCCTGCTCGGCGAAGGCGTGCGCGATGCCGTCGGCCGTCACGTCGCGCAGGCAGACGTTCGTGCCGCCTACGGCCGCGAGCGTGCTCGGGAAGCCCCAGCCGTTGCCTGCGTTGTGTCTTTGGTCAGACTTCGCGCTCGTGGTCTAGAAGAGTACCGTCTACCCCACCGGCACGCCATCGCCGCGAGTCGAACCTTCGGAAGGGACGCCGGCCGCCGCAGTGGAACATGGGAAGCGTCCACAGGTAGCGCGTGGCGCCGTCGGCCGGCAGGCCCCCGAAGTCGATCGTGTTCGAGAGGGCCTGCACGTAGGCGCCTGCGCGTGTGTTTCGTGACCTCTGGGAACGGAGCCCGCTCACGCCATCGCCGCGACCCACCTACGCCATCGTGGACGCGGGTCCACGCCACGGTGATGCACCACCACTCCCTTGGGCCGGCCCGTCGTGCCCGACGTGTAGTTGAGCGCGAGCGCGTCCCACTCGTTCTCGGGCCGGATCCACGGCGCCGCCGGATGCCCGCTCGCGAGCAGCGCCTCGTAGCCGTCGGCGGGGCCGCCCACGACGATGAGGGGCGGCGGCTGCTCGAGCGTTGCAAGCGCTTCGCGGCACGTGTCCTCGTAGCACGCGTCCGCGATAAGCAACCGCGCGTCGCTGTGCTCGATCACGTACGCCACCGTCGCGGCGTCGAGGCGCGTGTTCACGCTGCCGAGCGTCGCGCCGGCCATGGCCACGCCCTGCTGGGCCTCGACCATCTCCGCCGTGTTGTCGAGCATGCATTGGACCACACTTCCGCGCCCGCAGCCGTGGTGCGTGCGTAACGCGTCGCCGAGCTGCGCGCAGCGGTCGTAGAGCTGCGCCCACGTCCGTTGTATGTCGCCGTCGACGACCGCCGGGCCGTCCGCGAAGACGCGCCGCGCGCAGTCGATGAAGGCGAGCGGCGTGAGCGGGACGTAGTTGGCGCCGGGGCGTTTCGGGAAGGCGTTGACCGCGTCGGTGGTGAGGCGTCTGCGGAGGCGGTGCATCTCTTCTTGCTATGCTCGGTGTACTCTGGCGGGCTGCGAGGGCCGTCGATTGCTGCCGCTGCGATCTTGCTATGCTAGGCGTGCAGGTGGGCTGCTAGGGCTGCCACTGTCAATTGCTGCCGTTGCAATCCTGCTATCTAGGCGCGCTCGCGGACTGCGAGGGCTGCCAAAGCTGTTGTCAGAATTTATGCAGAAGAAGTGCTGCCGCTGCTCTCTGGCTACTAAAGCGTACTGGCAGGCTGCGCGGGCGGTCGAGGCTGCTCGCAGACGTGTTTTAGCGAGTCACCCCTGATGAAGTGGCTCGCTCCGCGCGGTTTTGCCCAAAATTGGACGCTGCACGGGTTTTTGAGTGACCGCCTTTAATTACGGTTAGTTTTTTTTGAATCCGGATCCTCACTCCTCGTGTTTGAGCGATCAGCATCATTGGCCGAGCGGTCTAAGGCGCTGCATTCAAGTCGCAGTCTCTTCGGAGGCGAGAGTTCGAACCTCTCATGATGCATATGATACATCAGTGATGTAATGGTAACATTAAAGTTTCCCATACTTAGCCCTCTAAAAAGGGCGTATACTGCCTCCGGGTTCGATTCCCGGCTGGTGTACACATTCTTTTTGCTTCACACGACCCCCGGAGCCCACGCTTCGTATTGAGGACAAAATTTGCACTCACTGACTACGGGACCCCAACGTCTGGCGACGAGAGCCGCTCAGCCAATATCAATTCTCCAACGCCGCCTCGTCGGGCAGGCGGGTCGCGTCGGTGGCGTGAGGCAGGACGGTGGTAAAAGCGACGCCGGTTCATCTCTCGAGAGCATGCGGACCGGTCGCCGCCATCGACTGGCGTCGCTGCCTGCGAAGGGGCATCTAGCGGGCCGCGCACCCGCGTAGCCCAGCCGGGACCCGGCGGGACCATCCCGCCGGGGCCCGCTGGGGTCCGCCGGGGCGTCCAGCATTACAATGGGCACGGGACAGGCGCGGTACCGGCGGGGCCGCGGCTTGCGGCCCCTTTCACCGATGCGGGCGGTCAGTGCGAGTACATCTCCCAGACTCCGCGGGTCGATTGATTCATACTGTCCCCGTAAAACGTTCTTGAAAACCCGAATTAATCGTGAACCAAAAAATGTGGGCGCCGGTTTTGCTGCAGAGCACCGAGCATTCACACTCACCGCAACGCCGGAACGCACGCCATCGATCCAGCACAACTGCTCTGCGTCGCGCGCGATGCTCAAGACGCGCATCGAGGACGCGGCCAGCAAGGTCAAGCGCCGGCGGCGGCGCGGCCTGGGTCGGGACTGGAGGAAGTTCGGCGAGAAATGGCGCGGCTCCAAGGCCGCGGCGCTGGGCGCCAACCTCGTCGGAGCGATCGGCTGCATCCTGGGCAACAAGCACGTCATGACGCACGGCGCGCGCGCGCCGCTCTTCCTCACCTTCATGGGCTACTTGCTCATTGTGCTGTACCACCAGCTGGAGCGGCGGCGCAACATCGGCGTCGCGCCCGTGTTCGATGTGGAAGGCGCCCAATTACCACCTTATAGACCACCAAAAAAAGTGGTCGTGGCGCTCGTATTACTTACGGCGACGGCGCCCTCGTTAGCGAACGCCTCGCTCATGTTCAACTCCGTCGGCTTTACCCAATTATCCAAGGTCCTGACGACGCCCAGCATCGCGTTCATCGAGCGAGCAAGAGGCCACGGCCACCCGCTCGACACTGGACGAATCATCTGCCTCCTCTTCATCCATATTGGCGTTTATGTAGCTTCAGTAGCCGACGTGACGCTCAATAGAACGGGCTGTCTCGTCGCGCTCGCGAACGTGTGCGTCACGGCGCGGTACAAGACCGCCTGGTCCTCGGCGTCAAGGGCGGCCATCGCGCGGCGGCGCGCGACGCGGGGCGCCCACGAGGCCGCGGCGACGCTTGGTTTAGACGAGCGCGCGGCCGTGCGGGAATTGGTGGAGCACACGCTGCCTTACGCCGCCGCGGCGCTCGTGCCCTGGATTTTCGTTTTCGAGCGGGAGGCTTTAACGCACATGGTCGCGACCTTCGATGCGGCAGCCTACGGGCGCCTGTTCGGCGTGGCCGTGCTGGGCGCGTGGACGTCGGCGACGGGCTACATGGTCATAGGGAGGTTGAGCGCTTTAACGCACCAGGTCCTCGGCCAGTTCAAGATGGCTTGTCTGTTGCTGGGGTCCTACGTGTTACTGGGCGCGGACCTGAATAGGCAGCAGTTCGGCGGCGCGTCGTTAACGATGGCGTCGATCGTGCTCTACACGCGGTGCACGTTAACGCAGCGGCGGCGCCTCGCGAAGCGCGACGACGAGCCGAGCTCTTCTGGTGCTTCAGATCCGCTCCTCTCGCCGGGCCGGCGGCGGCGCGTGTCCTCGCCGACGAACGGCCACGCGCGGCGGATGCCGGGCGTGCTGAGCTCCCGGGGCGTGCTGAGCTCCCGGGGCGTGAAGGTCGTGTAATTAATGGTTTATCTTAGGCGTGGTGTGTGTGTGTCCCCCCTCGTCTTCGACGGCGTGCTGCGGCTCGGCTTCGGGGCTTCGGCTCGGGGGGCTAAAAGGGCAAATCGGGTTTTCCAAGCCGGGCCTGACGCCACGGCGTTCTACCGCGCGGAGGAGCCAAAAGGTGGCACCGCGCGCATCCCTCTGGCACAAAGCGATGGAGGAGTTGTCACCCGCCGGGCCCTGGACACACTCTGGTGAGCGACCTGTCTTGCTCAATGAATATTGGCTCCGTAATCACTATGCTGTCGTGTGCCCTGTAACGTTGGCCCGCCGCCCATTCGGAGGAGACCCGCCTCGCGCGGCACGCGACCTCTTGGTCTACATCGGGCACCAGCTGGAATATTTAACTGGTGAGGTAGACGAGATAGAGATGAGCCGCCACGCCGCAAACGTGGACTCGAACGCTCAACCGGCCTGCACTGCAAAACAGGAGCCTCGTCGCGCCGAATCCCGAGTTCGGGCAGGTGCGCGCGCCGGACGGGATACAAACGATTCTTACTCACGGACCCCGGACGCCAGCCGAGCGCGAAGGGAATAGACGCGGCCCGGCCAAGCATCGGGTTAAGCGACTACCGTTCACAGAGCCCGTTCGTCTTGGAGTACGATTCGAATTGGTGAGGGACACTCGAGGCTAGGGGGGCGCTGGGCGCGCGTGGGAATAGTTGCAGCGCGGGACTCACTGATAAAATTAACGATTCCTGTGTCGAGCGATTGACCCATGGCTTAGGCCGTTGCACCACTCCACGGAACACCCGCCTCGTGCCTGGAGCAAGACGAAGCAAAGCGTTGCCCTAAGAGGGCGAATAAATCTTGCGGCCGAGCGCGCGGCGCCGGCGCGGGCCGCGCGGCCAGATTGATATTAAGATGCACCCTGAGAAACGGACGCGAGTAGCAATACATGTGGATATTATTAGCACCGGAAGAACCCTACAATCGCCACGGCGAGGGGGAGCGCCGCGACCAATGATGACGTCGCCGGCGCGATTCCACTGTCCACGATCGAGGCTCCGCTACCCTCGGTCGCGAGCTCCTCTCGACAAGGGCTGTTACGAACCGAAAATGAAAGGACCAACAAGCACAAGGTACACGGTTAGGACACATTCGTCACGGCGCGCCGTCGGGAGGCCTCTTCGGGACCATGGCTTCGCGGTGCTCGCGCCACTTCTTCCTCGCGATATTCACGCGGACCGACGCGATGAACAGCTCGATGACGTACATCCCGACGCAGACGAGCGCCAGCAGGACCACGATGGCAGCGGACGCGTCGCCGACGGCGTTGGCGAGGAGGATCGCGGGCAGCATGACGAAGAAGCAGGTCGTCACCAGGCATTGCAGCGCGGCGGCGGCGCCCATCGCGGCGGCCTGGCGCGGCTGTTGGCCCGCGCAGAGGTGATACGTCAGCACGAGAGCCATCTCGAAGGCCGTCAGGCCGTCGTAGAAGAACGTGACGAACCCGACTCCGTTGGAGATGCCGGACGACACGTCCCCGCCGATCGTCTCGAGGAGCACAGCGTCTGTCGTCGCCGTGCAGGCCACGACAGTGAGCACGTGGTGGAGCACGATGGACCAGTGCGGCGCGCGCGTCGCCGCGAGCTCGTAGAGCATCAGCGCGGCGAGCATGTAGCGCGCCGTGTAGAACGCCCGCGCGGCGGCGACGCCGGACGAGTCGACGTCGCAGCGGCCATCCCACGTCGTCGTCCTAAAGTCGAGACCGCGGCGGAACGAGAAGTGGGCCCAGCCCGGCAGCAGGAGCACGGCGCACAGCACGCGCACGAGAATCGGCAGCGTGAGTGCGGTGATTTTCTCGCCCCACGCAGCCCGCATGGCGTCATCTTTGAGTGCGCGGAGCCGCGTCGCGAAGGCCCACGGGATGACGTGGTCGTGCATGAGCCGCGCAAAAAGGAGGTAGCACAGGAACGCGTAGACCACCGACGAGAGGCTGCCCAGGACGTGGCACTGGCCGGTCATGCGTCGGGCTTGCGCGCGCGAGACGCGCCGGAACGTCGCGGCGAGCGGTGCAGCCAGCATGCCGGCGATCACGACCATCGCTGCGTACGCGCGTCGCCGTTGTCCCATCGCTGCGGGCCCTCCCGGGAGCTGCTCCATCACTGCGGCCGGGGGCTGCCCCATGGCTCTCCGGTACGCTCGGCCTGCGCTGCTCGAACCACCGGCTACAAGAACCACCGGCTACACGTCGTACACGTCGTTTGTTGAGGTTAAGCCGATCCTGCCGCGCTTCTTGCGCCCAGGAGAGGCAAAATCTTTGGCAGTGGACTGAAAAGCCAAAAACCCGCAGGCTGTGCGGCCGTGGTCAGAGTGCTGAGGACTAGCTAGCCCGGTCGCGCGTCGTGAATAACAGTGCTGAAGACTAGCTAGCCCACACAAGAAAACCCGCGCGGTCGAACCAGTCGACGTCGACCGACCGCTTATGATAACGTAGACGTGACATTATCATAGCCACCTTCACGCCATCGAAGCGAGGCGGCTCGAGTACCGGCGGCTAGTCTGGGAGCCTCGCTGTCTTTGTCACCAATCACGTCTGACGGGGCTCGGAGGCGACCAGGATCGGCCTTGTTCGCTGGAATACAGGAGCATCCCGGGGCGCGGGGCCCATCGTGGACCGTGAGGCGGGTATTGGTGGCTGACCCGTACCGTTAACGGTACGGGGCACACAGACCCTAGTAGGTTTTGCGCCACTAGCTCCTAGTGTGTTTTGCGCCGCTCGCCAGAACGCTGTTCTTCGCCGCTCGCCTCTTCGCCCCACGT
>Ga0302122_10001534_pt1 | contig 14648 bp, 10 predicted proteins | sample CB21_SCM_MG_FD_203115 | JGI IMG/M metagenome (GOLD analysis project Ga0302122, IMG submission 203115) | Marine microbial communities from Western Arctic Ocean, Canada - CB21_SCM | ecosystem: Environmental > Aquatic > Marine > Oceanic | place: Canada: Western Arctic Ocean | collected 2017-09-28
GCCGCTGCATCGCTGCTGCGCGGGGTTTTTGTCGTTGAGGCCGCTCCAAGCGGCCGAGGCGCCGAAAATCCCGCCTTCGGCGGCGCCTTCGGCGGACGGCTGCTCCCAGACGCCGTCGACATACGAAACTCACCGCCCCCGTCGCTCGAGAGAACGCTCAGAGCCCGTCCTGACTGCTTCCTGCGCAGGTAAATCAACAAAATGGCCCGCCTGCTCTTCGTCGCCGCCACTTTGGCTTGCGCCTCGGCGCTCGCGCCCCCCACCAAGACGCTCGTCGCACAGAAGGTGCAGAGCGCCGCGCCTTGGGCCGCCGCCGCCGTCATCCCGGCCGTCGCCGCGCAGCCCGCGTCGGCCGCCATCCTCGGCATCAACATCGGCTCGCTCGGCTCGGCCGGCGTCGTGCTGGCGCCCGTCGCCCTCGTCGCGGTCCCCATCGTGCTCATCGTGATCGGCAACGGCGCGATCCAGCAGGCCAAGCGCGTCCTGTCCGGCGAGGGCGCGAAGTACACGAAGAGCGAGAACTAAACGACGCGTCTCCTTTTCCTTTTGTAATAGTACTCGCCAAATTAGCACAGTAAACTTACGACCCAAACGACACGCGCTTCGGCCGCATCTCGTGTTCCGGCGACTCCGTGGGGCTCGCCGCCGCCGGCGACGGGAGCGCCGGCGCAAGCTCGTCGGCCACGGCGGCGAGCCGCGACGCGGGCACGTGTGCCGCCTCCTCCAGGTCCCGCAGCGCGTGCTGCCGCGCCAGCGCGGCGTACCGCCGCGGCTTTGTCGTATACAGCTTGAACAGCTCCGCCGCGATGCGGTCGGCCCGGCGCTTGGCCCGCACGTCGTGGCCCAGCGGCTCCACGCCGCGCGCGCCGGCCTCGGCGTCGATGCCGCCGTCGCCGTCCTCGTCGCCGTCCCGCGCGAGGGCGTGCTCGGGCCGCGCGCTCGGAGGCACGAGCTCGGGCTCCGGCCGTTTGAGCAATTCGACGACCCGCTCCAGCAGCCACCGGACGTCGCACACGCCGGACCACGTATTCAACAATTGGGTAAGATGCGTCTCGCCGGACGGCGCGACGTCGAAGTTCAGGTGCACGAGGCGCCGCGTAAAAAACACGCGCGGCGTTGATATGGGGTAGTGGTGGTCGCCGGCGACCCGCAGCCTCAGGAGGCGCCCCTCGTACGGCGTCCCCACGAGCACCTCGCCCAGGAACGTCGCCTCGAGGGACGGGAAGGGCTTCGTGGCTTGCAGCGTCACATCCGACACGCCCTTCGGTAGATTCTTGAAGCCTAACACACGGCCGTGCTCGTCCGTGGCTTCCCGTACCAACTCGTCGACCTGGCGCTTGACCTTCTCCAGGCCCAGCGAGCCGGCGAAGGCGCCCTGGAGCACCGACGCCCCGACGTTGAACTGGCCGTCCACGCACTTGCCCATGAGCTGGCAGAACTCGCCGAAGTCGATCTCGAAGCTCCGGTCCTTGTCCACCTGGCCCAGCACGCGCTTGAACTCGTCGTCCGTGAGGTCGTGGCCCAGGGAACGCATCGCCGTCGCGAACTCGTCCAGATCTAGTAAGCCGTCGCCGCTGCTGTCGAACTGGCCGAAGGACACCGTTAGAGCTGCTACTGTTTCCTCGTCCAACTCTAAAAGCTCTCGTAGTTTGTCCGATAACACGTACTTCGTGACGCGCTTCTGCACGATCTTGTCGCCGACCCGGAGATCATCTAACATGCCGCAGAACTCGTCGAAGTCCAGGAACCCGCCTTGATCCGCATCATACTTGCGAAACACCTCTTCCACCTCGTCTTCCGGCAACGGCAGGCCGTGGCTGGTCAGGCATTCGTTCGTGCCCGGCAGGGTCACGCCCTCCTGGTTGTGGCCCACGAGGCCCTTCCACACCGCGTACATCTGCCTGAATTCCGGCGTTAATGCTAAAACCTGCTGCGGACTGAGGGCGGCACTACAGGCGGCACAAGCCGGGTTCGCGCAGCATTTCGGTAAAGCGATGAACCTTCTGCCAACATCTCCGAAGGGCCGCTTCGAACATCGCAGCTCCTTGATGCGCTCGCGCGCGAGCCACGAGCACACCGTCGGGAACGTCGCGTGTATATCAGAAGTGCAGCCCAGGTCGTTTCGGCAGTGCGCGGCCTTGGCCGACGCCACGACGGGGTTCTCAAACGCGCACGCCATGAGCTGCGTGACGTGCTGCTGTTCGCAGACGCCCCACTTCAGCGTTTTACCAGTCTCTCGCAGTTTCTCCAGGGTGGCGGCGTCGATGGCGGCCGTGGTGTGCGCGGGCAGGTACAGGGGGTCCATCATCGCGGACCCCACCTGGCCCACCTTGGCGCACCGGCGCTGGATGCAGACCTTGTGGCTGCGGGCCTGCGGTCTTATAACCACGGTGCCCTCCTCCGTGGCCGATCGCGGCGCAAAGGTGTTCCGGTGGTAGGGGTCCCACGTCGGCGTCGTGTGCGCGGGCCGTCTTACCACAGCCGTCGTCGGCGCCCAGTTCTTTAGACCAATACACGCCGGCTTCACGGCTTCGGGCTCGTACGCGTCGAAGGCCGGCCGCCGCCTATCATCGAAGACGCGGCCCCGCGACCGCTCGGCCCGGATCGGGCTCGTCGGCGGACTCAGGGGCGCGACCTTGCGCCGGCGCACGCCCGGGACGCGGCGCGGCGTCGGGTCCGGCGTCGGGTCCGGCGTCGGTTCAGCGGAGCGGGGCGTGGGCTCCGGCGTCGGGAGGGGGTCCGGGACGTAGACCTTGCGCTGCGGCGGGCCGCCGTCGAGGGTCCGGACCATTGTCTCTGATGGGCACCGCTGCCGACGGCGTCAAGGCTCCGGCGACGAACCAACGCGCAGCCGGGTTGACCCCGGCAGCCGTTTTTGCGTGTGGAGGCTGCACCACGCTCTGGCAGCTTGGCCTCGCAGCGCCGTTTGGGCCGCGCGGGTTCGTGCACGGGTTTTCCTCATGTCGGATTGTACACATGCTGCACTGTAGAGCTGGATAGCCATCAGTTTGAGCACAGTAGATTAGTGCAGTCTTAAAAACTTGTGTGAGTGCTGCGAAGCCGGAGCTTGTGGTAACCCCTCCTGAAGTCCGTTCTCCTCGGACTCACATGCTCCCACACATAGCTAACGAGTACGCCACTGCCTTCACATATTTGCTCCTGTGCTGCATCGCATGCTGGCTGCATTGCACGCCAATGGCCGACTCCGACCTGCCTCCACCGCGCATCAGCGCCGCGGACGCTCAGGCCACGCCCGTGGTGCGGCTGCCGGCGTTTCTCACGCCGGACGAGGTCGCGGAGATCGACGCGTTTCACGCGGCTACATCGGATGAGTGCGGACGCGTCGCCAAAGCTTCGTGCGCGGTTACGGGCGCCGCCCTGTGGACGACGACATACCTCTCGACCGATCGACGATTCAACGCACGTTTCCCGGGACTGCTGCAGCGCATGCTCGCCGCGGCGCGCGCATCGGACGTGGCGCACTTCGGTGATTTCGGTTCGGGGGCGGTCCTGGCGCCGCGAGTCGTGGAATATCACACTGTGTTGCCCGGCGGTGCGCTAAAGCATGAGAAGCACTACGACTCCGGGAGCGTTTATACCGTCGATATTATGCTCGCGCGGCCGGGAGATGATTTCGACGGTGGCGAGTTCGTGTCCGCCGACACTGGTGACAAGCCATGTTTTGTGAACTCCGGTGACGCGATCGTGTTCTGTTCTCATAAATATCACAGCGTGCGACCAGTCACGCGCGGTACACGACGTGTCCTCGTCGTCGAGTTTTGGGAAGGTTCGGAGCGGTCCTGCGGACACCGGTGTGAGCGCGCGAGCGGCCCCTGCTCCGTCCGGCCGCTCCGGACCCTTGTCGAGGAGAGCCTCGGGGGGATGTCCGCCGACGACCGCGCGAGCGCGCTGCGCTTCCTGTGTGGCCGGCAACCACTGCTCGCCCCGGGCTAATTCAAGTTGAAGAATCTATTTTTTCTTCTTAAACCACCCCTTTTTCTTGGCCGGGGCAGGCTTCGCATCGGAAGGATGGACCTTGCCGTCGGGCTTGGCCGCCCGCGCCGCCCGCGCCGCCTCCCGCCGCTCCCGCGCCGCGTCGAGCGCCGCCTGCGCCGCCTGGGCCGCCTGCTCCGCGTCCAAGGCCTGGGCGTGGAAGGCCGCGCAGGCCGTCCGCAGCGTCACGATGTCGACCGTCGCCAGACTTTCCCCGGCACATAACCGTGCGCCCTCCGCCGCGTCAAACGCGGCCGCGAATGCCCTCCGGTACTTCGCTCGCAATCGCAAACGAAAGGCCGCCTTCCAGACGACGCCCAGTTTGCGCGAGCACACGGCGTTCAGGATCGCCTCGAGCCTTTTCTTCTTGTCCTCGTCCGCGCCGGCGGCGCAAATAGTCACGGCCGCCCGCGCGCGGTGTATGAAATCCGCCGCGGCGTCCCACGCCTTCCGCGCGGCCGTACAGGCGTCGGCCGCCGCGTTGGAGCGCGCCGCGGCGTGCCGCGCGGCCGCCTTCTTGAGGCGCTTGGCCTCGGCCGCGACGGACGGCGCCGACCCGTGCCGCCGCTCCATCTCCGCGTCGACCCGGGCGAGTGCCCGGCGCAGGCGCGCGTCGACGTCCGCGACCGTCGGCGCGTCGTCAATCAACGTCTCGGACTTGACGGACGTGGGGCTCCCGAAGGCCTTGAGCAGACTGCGCCGCCGCAGGATCTCCTGGCCCACGTTCTTGAGCTTGGCGTCCACCGCCCACTCGCCCGCGGCCGCCCAGCGGCTCTCGCCCGTCTTCTCGTCGAGGAGGTACTCGTCGCCCGTCTCCGGGTCCGTGTACCGGATGAGGCCACCCTTTTTAGGTGAAGGCGCCGGGAGCGATGCGCTTCGGTTCTGAAAGGCCCGCCGCAGCTTCCGCCGCGCGTCGCGGTTGCACGCGACTAAGGAAAAGTCCCGCCCGGCCGACACGCGCGCCACGGCGGCCGCGTCCACGAGGGCGGCGTAGAGGGCGCCCACTAGTGCCGATGCGGCCCGACACACTTCGGGCCGCGGATCCTGCTCGAGCACCGCGTTCACTAAGACGGCGATGTCCCGTGCATCGAGCACGGAGTCGGGCAGCGCCCCGAACCGCGCCACTAAGAGCGCCAGGGTCCGCAGGCGCGCCGAAGCGAGCTTCGCGGGCTGCGCCGGGAAGGCGAGCGCTTGACTTGCGTGCGCGCGCCGGTCCTGCGCCGCGAGGACGTGCGCGCCGCAGGGCGGCGGCCGCGGCAGCACGGCCGCGGCGACGAGCGGGGCGCCCAGCCACGGCGTCCGCGCGAGCCGCGAGATGCAGCGCGCCGCGACGCGCGCCGCGCGCCGCGCGGCCACGTGCGCGCTCCGCTCGAGCTCGGGCTCGCCGCAGTGCCGCGCGCAGCGCTGGGCCACGAGCGGGAGCAGGGCGCGGAGGGCGACGAGGGCATCCCGCAGGGGCGCGCCGCGCAGCCGGATGCCCCGCTTCAATAATGTTGAGGGCGCGAGCACGTCGCCGTCGTCGTCGTCGTTCGTCGCGTCGCTCCGGATGGATTGGTAGGTCGGGCTCTCCGCGAACAGAACCTTGCCCTGGCGCTTCCGTCCCCGGAACATGTCCACCAGCAAGCGGCAGGCCTCGGCGAAGACGTCCGCGGACTCGGAAGATAAACCCTGCTGGAGCAGCGCGCAGAGCGCCGCGAACAACAAGCGCCGCCGCCGCGTGTGCGGGTGCGGGATCTCCGGTCGCACAACGTCCTCCACCCCCCGTCGCTCCGCGTCCTCGCTACGTTCCGCGCGCGCCAACGCGTCCGCGGCGTCCGCCAACGCCGGGCCATCGATGATACACGTGCCGTCCCGCACCAACACCAAGACCTGCCGCCGCATGAGCCAGTTCCCCTGGCAGGCGAACGCTAAAGCCAACGGACCGATCACCGCCGTTAAAGCGTCGCTGACCGCTTTGCGCCGCCAGGGTTTCGTTTTGTGGAGCAGCGCCTCCAGACTTGGCTTCAAGTCGTCGTCCTCGTCCGTGGCCGCGTGGTCCGCACCGGGCGGCCGGTCCGGCGGGCTCAGGCGCACGGCGCGCATCTGCGCTAACGCGTCGGCGACGCCCTCGAGGTCGCTTACGTTATCAGTCATCCACCGGACTAGCCGCGCAGAGACGCTCGCCGTGGTCAAGAGCCGGTCCAGGGCATTTCTAGCGCGGTCCCGCCGTTGGTCCTCGTCCGACGCTTCCGGCGGCCGTCGCTCCTCGTCGTCATTCAAATCCAGATCCAGCGGCCGGTCGAGGATCGCGAGCGGGTACTCGTCGAAGCCCCACCAGCCCCGCTCCGAGGCCGAGGGCATGCTTGCCTCGCCCACGAACCGCCGTGCGTTCCAGTCGTGCACCCCGAACGCCGGCGACTTCAGAGTGGCTAACGCGTCGTCGCCCAGCGTCTGGTCCAGCAGGGTCTGTATGGGCTCGTCGTCCGACGACTCCACGGCGTCCGATTCCGAGGACGCGTACGAGGCCTCGTCGAAGACGTCCCGCGTCGACTGGTCGCGGGCCCTTCTCCTCGCGGCCACCCGGGCCGCGGCGGCCACGTCGGCCACGGCGTCCGACGCGTCCCGGATGTCCGCCCGCTCCAGCTGGGACGCGTCCAAAAACGCGTCCTCGTCCTCGAGCAGCGCCGGAGCGGGTTCCTCTGTTTTCTCAAATGCGTGGCAGAAGACGGACCCGGGCTTGGCGGACGACGCCGGGCGGTCCGAAGTGACCACTAAATCGTCGTGCGCCTCTAAGGAACGCGCCGCGGCCCGGCGCCTGCTATTTGTTAATGCGAGCGTCTCCGTCTTCGCCAACTGGGCCCCCTCGAAGTCCTCTTGGTCCACGGCCGCGCGCTGCGTCTCCTGCGAACGGCGGATGGCCTCATCAGCGAGACGCGCCTCCTTGTCGGCCGTTCTCAGCGCGTTCGCGGCCTTGGTCCTCTTGGCCGTTGTAGCGCGATCATGCGCCGCGGCTAGCGCGGCCAAGACGGGATCCGCTTCGGTGGCGGCGTCCCCTTGAGCCCGCTCGATGAGCGCCGCTTCGCCCGCGCGGACGTCGTCGGCCCGGAAGGCGTCGGCGGCGGCCCGCGTCTTGTGCAACACACCACGCTCCTGGACCCGCGCCAGCGCGAGGGCCCTAACGACCTCGGTGGCGACGCCGGCCTTCTCGAGTTCGGCCTCCGCCGCGTCGAGCCGCGGGTGCTGCAAAAACCGCACGGGCAAGCGCCCCTCGGCGCCCCGGCCCAGTAACGCGATGCGCGCAAATCCGATGCGGGACCCGTCTCCTTTCTCACCCGGGAGCGGCGCCCGCACGGGTTCGTGGAGCACGAGGCGCACGAACTTGGTGTGCCGCGCGGCCCGACTCAGTCGAGCCACCTTGCGCTCGCGCGCGTCTCCACCGGTCCGCGACGGGCCGCTCTCGCCAAACCGAATGGACCCGCAGCGCGTGAACACGGCCCGGCAGTACTCCGCGCGCCACTTTTGCCGTGTCGCGTCCGTGACGCCCTCCTCTACCCTCGGCATGGCGAAGGCGTCGTCGAGGGGGTCACCAGTCTCCTCTTCCAGACCCGGGGCGGCGAAGACCTCCACCCGCCGCGGCGCCAATAGTTCGGGCGCGACGAGCCGCAGCCCCTCGAGCGTCGCGTCGCCCACCCAGAATCCCAGCTCCACGGGCCAGCGGTGGCGCGCGTCGCTCGTCCAGCCGCCGCGCGGCGTCTCCAGGGTTTGTGCGTCCCCGAAGACGGCGACGAAGGGCAGCTCACCGGAGGCCATCGTCCCTGTGTGCTGTCCTGGCCGCAGCGGTGCGCGCTTCCGCGCTGCGAGCGCGGCGAGTCCGACGGCCGAGGGAGTATGGCACTCCTGTCCGCTTGGGGCGTGGTGCTGACTGCTCCGCAAGTTCGCAGCAGGCTGCCCAATCGTTGGCCCGTTGCCACAGACGATCAGACTCTGATGAAAACCACTGCTCTAGTCACGAGATCCCGGGGTGCGGATTGCGGTCTGCACAGAGCTGTGGCGACATGTCGTTGGTTTTTTTTGCGCCCGGGTTTTTTTTGCCGCCGCACAGTTTTGGAGGCGCGGCGCTCACTGCCGCGGACAAACTGCTACGCAAGTCGGTGCTGCTGTTTTCGCCGCCGTGCCGCTTTGAACGCGTTCAAGCACGCCTCACGATTGGAACAGGGTGGGAGCCAACAGCCCGAATCGAAATTCGCGCGGCCGTACAGCTGTAGTGACGTCGGTTCCGGGGAACAGACAAATGCTTTCGGTCGTGGTAGCCGCCTGGGGCGGCTGGCTCAGCTTCCAGGCCCTGAAACCGCGGGACGACGTCGACGCGGAGGACGCCGCCGTGCGCAAGATCCTGCGCTACTGGACCTGCTACGCGTTTCTGCTGGCCTACGACGCCTACGGGTGCTTCGCCTGGGTCCCGGGCCACGGCCTAGCCCGCATGATTGTTTCGAGTTTTGTTTTTCTGCTGCCGCCGGCCTGGGGCGCCACGGACGTGGCTTTTTTCGTCGGCCTCCTGCCGTCCGCATACGCGGCCTGGGCCGTGGCGCACGGCTGCGTCTTCAAGGCGCTCGCCGCCGTGCACGATGTGGCGGCCGAGTGCGCGCGGCCGTTCTCGCCCGCGCAGCGCGCGCCGAAGACGCCGCCGCGCGACCCGCGGCGGCGCATCGCCGAGCTGCTCCGGGACTCGGACGACGACGAACCTCCCGCGGCGGTGGCGACTCCGCGCCTGCCCTGCGAGCCTGCAGAGCCGGCGTCCTGCGTGGCCGAGCCGGGGACGCCGCGCGACCGGCCGACGCCGCGAGACCCGTGCGACTCGCTCGACACCGTCGCGAGCGCGACGTCGTCTCCACAGATGCTGCGCGCCTGGTCGCGCGAGATCTCTTCGGACGATGACTTCGACGCGGACGCCGCGACGAAAGGAGCCAAGAGGATGAAGGTCACGGAGCTGAGGGCTGCTCTCGCGGCCGCCGGCGCCGATCCGAAGGGCTTCAAGGCCGCGCTCGTCGAACGGCTCGTGGGCGTCCAGCGAGCTGCCGCGTCGGGCCGGAGGCCCGCACCCCCGACGTTGTCGCCTGCCGCGTTCAGCGAGACGGACGAAGCGGATGCCGAGCCGCCTCGGAAGTCGCCCTTTAAGCGAATGCTGGGGTTGGGCCGCCGACTGTCGCCCCGGAAAACGCGACCAACGCACGCGCCGCCGAAGCCGCCGCGGACTTCGCCCCGGCGACGAGCTGCGTCGCGGCCCGCAGAAGCGCCCCAGTGAGTATGTTGTTGAATGTTCTTCTCCAAGACTTAGTCTCTTCGCCACGGGTTTTTACTCAGAGTCGCGCGCGCGCGCTCGCGTGCCTGCAAAGTGCCCTTGCCCAGCGGCATCAGTCTCGTGTGCGCGTAGAAGCTACTAAAAATTGACACAGTACGTCGAGCAAAGTCGTCGAGCAATGGCAAGCTGCTCGTACCAGCAAAAGGCCTTACGCCGCCAGCTCTCCGCAGCCGACTACCTAGGCTCGCGCGGCGCCGACGGCATCGATGCGCTCAGACGCCTTGCAAGCGAGACGGAAGCGAGCGACGGCGACGGCCAAGCGCTCGTCGGACTGCCACAAAATTGGCACCGCGCCATCCCGCTCAAAGGTGCGTGCATGAACGGCCACGTGCAAACGCTGGCGTATCTCGTGGACGAATGTAGGGTGGACATTGATCTCGTAGATACCCATACGGGCGACACCGCGGCGCACGTCGCAGTGGCCTGGGGGCGCCTCGACGCTGTCGCATGGCTACTAGCACGAGGTGCGCGGCACGACATCAGAGATGAAGCTGACCTCACGCTCGCCGGCGCGGCGCGGCGACGGCTGGAGCTCCTGGACCGCGGCGATGAGGCCTTCTCCGAGCGCTTGAGGGCAAGAGGCATGGATATCGACGCGTTACGCGAGGAAGGCGCGCAATTTTCGAAGCTGTTAAGCGCCGTCGAGGCCGCGGGCTCCTGGACGAGATTCGCCGCGCGCTTCCAACAACGACTGCGCGTGCGGCGGGCCGCACCTTGGCTCGGGGCCGCTTCGGACCGCGCGGCGCTCGCCGTGGCCTATGCGAACGCGATGCGCCCGGGAAAATCGGCGCCGGCCGTCGTCGAAGTGAAGACGACAGCTGGGGCGCAGCGGAAGCGGGCTCACGCATTGTCTCGTCGTATCGCCGGCGCCGAGGCGGCCGCCGCTACTGCTGCGCGCGCGGCGGTGCGAGCCGACGACCCTCCGCTAGACGACGCGCTGCTGTCGGCGGGCCTCACGTCCGCCGCGCCGGGCGAGCATAACCTGGTCGACCCGGTGTTTCCCCGCGCTTTGCGGTGGCTCTCGGCGACGACCGTCGACGACATGCGAGGGCTAGAGCGCGACGAAGTTTCGCAGGTCGAGGGGCCGTCGTCCGCCGACCGGCGCAAGTTGTGGTTGTTCTGTGTGGCGCAGCGGGAGGCGCTGGAGGCCGCCGTCGCGGACGCGACACGAGTCGCGGCGGCCGAGGTGCGGGCGTTGGAAGCGGCGAAGCGCGCGGCCTCGCGGCCCGTGGACCCGCGCGCGGTGATCGCGTTCCGCGTGCCGGAGGCGTGCTTCGTCCGCGTCGCCCGCTATCTCTATTACGCGCCGTGGCCGCCGCCGACGCCACCCCCGCTCGACGCGGCACTTCTTGTGTTGTTGGAGGGGTTCGTGCGGAGGCCTCCTTCGCCTGGTTAATGTTAGTTTTTCTGTATCCCACCCCGTAGAGCGGCGTCTTTCGGTGGTCTTACTCCCCGATAGCGCGCATTTATCCGAGCGCGCGCGTCACGGCGGCGCGGTCCAATACGACCTACCGGTCTTGAGGCCGGCTTATGCGTACTGAAAAGTGGGGGAGATTCCCGTTGGTCCCCAGAAACTTGCCGATGAGCCAGACCACGGAAACAAACCTGGGCAAAATGTCCGATGGATAGACCTTTGGAAAAACCCGTTTTGACGACGTCGCGTCGTTACCCCGCGGGCTTCTCTAGGCCGCCCATCTCCTACAATCCGAATTGACTATAATTATCTCGGCCACGCACACTCGTAGAGCACGCCGGCGGTTGCAGGATAGCGCGGACCTCGCGCTCACTCGTTGATCGCCGCGTAGGCGATGTAAGAGGCGATCGCTCCCCAGGCGAAGAACGGCACCTTGCCCATCGGAACCTTGTCCGCGTCGAAGAGGCCGGCCTTAAACGCCGCGGCTGCGATCACGGCGTACCGGTCGACGGGGTTGCCGCAGCCCACGAGCTTCGACCGCCAGACCTCGCCCTGGTACCCGGCCGAGACCTCGCACTTGCGCACTCGATGCGATCGGAAGGAGTCCACGAGGAGCGAGTAGCCGAGCTGCGGCACCACGGACGCGGCGCGCTGCGACTCGACGGACGCCTCGAAGAGCGGGTAGACCTTCCGCGTGACCTTCTTCTTGGTGCCGCCCCGCTTGTACCTCACTTCCTTCTTGACGACCATGACGTTGTAGCACGCGAGGCAGCCGACCTGGGCGATCAGCGCGTACAGGGCCGCGGTCGTCGGCGACCGGAGGACGGGCAGCATCGTCGCCGCGAAACTTTGAGATACGAGCACGATGATGTAGACGTAGTGCAGCGCCAGCAGGATGCCGAAGGGGTCGTCGTGGTGGCCCGCGGCGTTGAACAGGCCGCCTACTGCCACGCACGCGACGAGGAACTCGCTCCAGAAGCCCGTGATCAGCGCCTCGAAGATGAACGTGGCCGACCAGTAGGAGACCGGCTTCAGCCCGGCCATGCGCATCGCCTCGACGAGCTTGTCGCGGTGCTCGACGACGACGCCCACCACCACAACCTGGAGGAAGGGCACGAAGGCGATCGGCGCGAGGAAGTTCTCCAGGTAGCCGTGCGAGATGTAGTCGCCCCGTTCGCGCGACCCCATGCGGCCCTTGGCCCGGGTCCGCGCGGCTGAGCGCTTGCAGGCGAAGTTGTAGTGGCCCTTGTTCCAGCGCAGGTTGTAGCTCCAGTACGTGCGCGCCATGAAGATGTAGAGCATCCAGATGAACACGAACCAGAGGGCCGGGAAGAGGAGCTGCGCCAGGATCGCGAAGGGGCTCCGGCCCTTGACCCGCAGCTGCTTCCAGAGCACCAACCTTATCTGCCGCAGGACGGACCGCGGCCGCGCCACGACCTCGAGCGCGTCGTCGAGCTGCCGCGGCGGCGGCGGCGCGGCAGCCACGGGCTGCGCCGTGACCAGCACGGCGACGGCGAACGTCAAGCCCGCGGCCACGCCGGTCGGCACCACCGCCTGGACGGCGCCGCCGCCGGGCAGCGGCACGGCCATCGCCGTGCCCGGCGGGCCGGCCGCGACGACCTCGAGGTGGAGCGGGGCGAGCTCGACGCCGCCGGACGCGGCGACGACGGGGCACGGCTTCTCGCGCTGGCACCGGCAGCAGAACTTGCAGCACCGCTTGCGCCAGTCGTCGCACCTGTTGCAAACGCCGACGCAGCAGCACTACAGGCACTTCGCGAGCGCGGGGCAGAGCTTCGCGAAATTGTTGCGCGTCCGCTGCAGCGGCCCGTACCACGGGCACCAGTCGTGCGACGCGCAGCACGCCGTCAGAGGGGGCACGACGCACAGGATCGCCAGCAACGCGATCACCAGCGCGTGGCCCGTCGTGATCCAGAACCACTGCCCTTGGTCGTGATAGTTCGACGGAGGAAAAGTTTTGCCGAAGCACGCGGCGTCTGCCTCGTTGCCCAGCGGCGCCATCGCAGCGCCGCCGCCGCTCATCCCGTAGACCCGCTCCAAATTCGCCAGTATTTGCAGCTCTTCCGCCGAGGCCGCGATGGCGGCGCAGCCGCCGCACTCGTCGGCGCACGCCCTCACGACGCGGCCGTAGTAGCTCGCGTTGCCCAGCGGCGACGCCACGTCCTGGAAGCGGTCCCAGTGGCCCCTTCCCTTCCACATCCACCCTTCAAACTTGCCCTGCCACTGAGCGATGCTCTGGCGCGCGTACGCGCCGTCCGTCCTCGCGACGAGGCACGCGAGCCGCTCCTCGCGCCAAAAGTTCCGTTTCCTGGATTCGCTGCTTTCAAACCCGCGCTCCGCGTACGGCACGTGGCCCGCGAAGAAGATGGTCTCCGTGGCGGGGTCGCAGCGCAGCGCGTCGCAGATCTGCTCCTCGCCGTCCACGTGCCAGCCCTGCCACGTCGTCTCGTGCCAGCAGTGCTCCTCGCCGTCCCACGTCTCGCACTCATAGCCTTCCGCGTGGTCCCTTAACAGGCAACGCGGCAGCTCGGGCAGCGTTTGATCCGCGACGCAGAGACGCAGCTACCCGCGTGTTGCGAGTATTGGCCCGCCGGGCACCGCAGCACGGTCTCGCCCATCCCGAGTGGCGAGCCGTTCCAGCACGTCGTGCCCGTCGCGCGCTCCGTGCCCGCCGTCCTCGTGAAATTCCCCGGTCCCGGGAGCTTCTTTCAGCATTCCTGCCAGCAGTCCGCCGTGCAGCAATCGTCCGTGTCGTCCCACCAGTCGCAGTTGCACTGGCCACACGAGGGGTAGCGACAGTCCGGGAGGCACGGGTCCAACGAGTTACACTCGCAGTTGTCCCGGAGCTCCGGGTCGCTCTCGCAGACGGCTCGGTTGAGCGGACATTCCCCCCAAGCGTCGCAAACGTCGTACGCGGTCGCGTTGTACGCGCGCACGATTTCCGGGTGCGTCGTCCCGTCGATGAGGTGCAGGATGGTGTCCGTCGACAAGGGCGTCGCGCTAGACGTCGGCGCGGGCGTCGCGTCCGCGTCGGGCTGGAGGCAGCGGTACCCCATGTTGCCCGGCCAGCAGCCGCCGCCTTCGTTGCCGCGCACGAGCGTGTACCCGTCCGCGCACCACGTTTCATAGTCGTCGCCGCAGCAGTCGCCGTCGTGGTGTCCGCAGTCATGCTCCCGGCACTTGTCCGGGTCGTGGGCCGAGAGGTCCTGCGACCCGTCGTAGTAGGCCGCGGTGGTCGTGCACTCTTGCTGGCGGCACACCTCGTACGCCGGCTGCCCGCCCGCGCAGGAGAACTCGACCGCGAGGTCACAGTATGGACCGACCGCGTCGCTGTGCATGGTGAGCTCCGGGGACGAGTCCCACGCGCCGGCGCCGAGGAGCAGCGGCAGCAGGAATGATTGGCGCCCCATGGGGTGGTGCGGACGGGCCGCTCGCCGGGCAGGCCGCACTCCTCGCAACTCCTCCCGGCGCTCTTACCAGCTTGACGACCGAGCAAAGCTTTGCTGCCCCACTAGGGCTCCCTAGTGAGTTTTGCGCCACTAGCCTTTAAGCTGTTTTGCGCCGCTCGTCAGAACGCTGTTCTTCGCCGCTCGCCCTTTCGCCCCGCCTAAAAACGCTTCTCTCGCTCCCCGCGTTCCGATGAGCACCTTTTCAAAACCATCGGTGCCGATGCTAGGTGTGTTATGGTTTGAGGGAACGCAAAAGTATAAAACCCGCACCATCGAGCCCTCGCACACGCTCTCACGTCGCACGCGCACACCAGCCGCGCTTCATCCCGTGCACCGCCCACGCGCAGCGCGTAGCATGAGGACGCGATCCGCACACGTGCGAGATGCACTCAGCAGTAGCAGGTGACGACCATCAGTTTCCCTCCTGAGCTCCGGC
>Ga0302122_10001535_pt1 | contig 14648 bp, 6 predicted proteins | sample CB21_SCM_MG_FD_203115 | JGI IMG/M metagenome (GOLD analysis project Ga0302122, IMG submission 203115) | Marine microbial communities from Western Arctic Ocean, Canada - CB21_SCM | ecosystem: Environmental > Aquatic > Marine > Oceanic | place: Canada: Western Arctic Ocean | collected 2017-09-28
ATAGGCGGAGAGGAGGGCGTGCCCAGCTGAGCGGCCGTGCCCAGGCCACTGGCGGCTGATATCCTGCCAATGCGAGATAGAGTTCAGTTGGGCATGGCGACGGGCCTGGGGTTCAAGCTATCAAACTTAAAGCTCGTATAGGCACGCTGACCCACCCAGAGGGGGGTGGGCCAGGGAAAAGGTCATCGAAGGGATATGTTAAACTCCTCCACGACCACCTGCCCTGAGTGCAGCTAAACGTTGAGTAGTTCACAAATTTCTTCCCTGCCGGGGGCTGCTACGTAAAGACAAAAACCCGGCGTGGGAGCGTCCGTTAGGGGAAATATTTTGAAACTTAGATAAACCATCAATTTCGGGTTTCGAGGAAGATTCCTGAGCCAAGGAGCTCGGCTTTAGGTCCAAGTTGCCCTCAAGTAACGCGGCACGTCTCCTTCGGACGCGTGCGGGGGACGAAACCCGTACGTAAGAACTTGAATATATATATATAACGGCGGGTTTTAAAACGATGGTTTATTTTGCCTAGACAGCGAGGGGAGCGGCTTAAGTCAGAAGGTTCCGAACTTCCCCACTTCGCTCGTCACGGTTCTGTTTTGGATGTACCGTGACCTTGTACATACTTAGTACAACCGTACATACATCAGTTTTATCTTTTACACTATATTATAAGGCAGTTCGAAATGGAGGAGCATGTACGAGTTATCACGCGCATTCGGCCGGAGCCGTCATCCATAAGCGGTTGTTCCTGCCTCACAGTAACGAGCAATACTTGCGTCGAACTGCGCGACCCGCCGGACGGAACGGTTCACTCGCACAGCAAGCGCGGCCGGCCGAGGACGAGAATCTTCACATTGGATCGAGTACTCGGGCCACAGTCAGCCCAGAAGGATGTGTATGAACACGTAAAGCCGTAAAATAACTGCGTATTCAATCACTCAGTCGTTCACGTTTTATTTTCCTCCACCTAGGCTAGTGCATTCGGCAGCACATGGGTATAACGCCACCGTGTTCGCATATGGGCACACGGGATCAGGGAAGACGCACACGATGACAGGCGATGTCGCCCAGCCCGGTGTGACACCGCGGGCAGTGCGAGAACTTTTTGCAGTGATCGAGCATGCAACTCGTACAAAGGACGCAGTTTTCCTCGTGCACGTGAGTTACGTCGAGCTGTACAACAACCAATTTCGCAATCTTCTCGATGATGTAGGAAACCTTTGCCATAAGTCGAGCTGTACCAAAATTGAGATCCGCGAGTCACGTGACACGGGTGTCTTTCTTACGGGCCCAGCCAACCTCAAGGTCGCCGTAACATCGGAGCAGGAAGTTCAGGAGCTTATTTTCTTGGGAGACAAAGCTCGGGCATATGCACTAACGCGATGCAATGATCATTCCAGTCGGAGCCATTGCATCCTGACTTTGCATATTCAGTCGCAAAGGGCTAGTGCTACTCTACAGAATTCACAAAATACAGCGTCGACGTCCGTGCGTGTTGGTAGGTTGAATTTAGTAGATCTTGCCGGATCGGAGCGTGTGTCGCTATCCGGTGCCCAAGGCGAGACGCTCGTCGAGGCGCAGAACATTAACCTCTCGTTGGCACTCCTTGGAGACGTACTTGCTGCACTCTCACGCAACTCACTGCGCAGAGACCAAGGTACGCAATCCCCTCGGTCTGGTGGCTCCCTCGAGCCAGTCCCCTATCGCAATTCAAAGCTGACTTATCTTCTCAAGGATTCGCTCGGTGGTAACTCAAAGACTCTTATGATCACAACTCTTCGAAGCTCAGACACATATTATCGCCAGTCGCTCGTGTCGTTAATGTATGCATCCCGGGCACGGACGATTGAGAATTCGAGCACCGTAAACTTGGACCGTGGATTGGACCCGCGGACAACAGAGTCACTGCAGGTTGTCTCAGAACAACTTAATCACCTCCACGCGCGATTACGTGTTCGCGAATGTCAGTTTGATGCACTCTGCGCAGCATCGGCATCCTCAACTTCAGAGAATATGCGACTCAAAAGTGAGCTTCAGTGCCTCGAGACCCTCAACGAGGCAGGGCGCTGTGAGCTTGAGCACAAGCTAAATACCGTTATTCATGGCCACTCAAGCGAGCTTCGGACCCGCACAGAGCAGTTTGGCAGGCTGCAGACTCGCCTCCAGGAACGGATTCTGAAATACCGCAGAGCCTGCGCAGAACAGGAAGAAGAGATTAATCGCCTTCGTGATGAGAGAGTGCTTCTCGAACAGCAGGTGTCTACTGTTGGTGCGACCCGGATGGAAGTTAGAGAGATGCAGACTGTCATGGACGCCTGGCAGGTGCAGGCAACGGCTTTGCAACGCGAACTTGAACACTACAAGCAGATTCTAGTCCTTCAGACGGATCAAAATAAAATGGGAGGACGAAGACGCCGCCGCGGGCTGAGCCGAAACGTCTGTCACGAGAACCATTGCAAAATCATAGCCTCTGTGCCTGATACTGTCGTGCCTGGTGACCGCATGCGCTTCACTTGTCGAGCTTTAATGCTTGAATCAGCGCTTAGATTTGTGTGTACTGACCTGGACAATGTTTTGAGTGAGTCAAATGGCACGGGAAATTTACTCACGAGCCAGCTGGTAGAGGCACTCACTACGAGATGGAGCATGGCGCAGGGAAAGAGAAAAATCAGCTTATGGGCAAAGCATGTTCTGGTTACGGCACAAAGATGTGCCGCCTTTGAGGCTGGAGATCGGGAGTATATGTTTTCTGAAGCTACATCCCTGGAACCTAGTGCGCAAGCAAACACCTTGGATGTACTACGGGCACGACTTATCGAGATGGAGCGTCGTCTAGGCGAATCCCTTCAACTTTCTGAAGAGTTAGTCTCGCAACATGCTTATTCACGGACAGAACATGCAATGCTCAATGACATAGCCGACTCCAGTCTCGCGCGCATTGTCGCAGAAACTGCACTTCTCAGCAAGATCTCGGTCCAAGAGATTTCAGATAAGATACTCACGACCGCACGGGTGGATGCTACAGCTGAAATTTTTGCTCTTTGGACTGCCAGGGAATTTTTGGCGGTGGCTGCCCTCAGGCGACGCGACGCGCACGAAACAAGCACTGTGCGAGCGCTAAAGAAAAAGTTTGCAGAGTCCTTCCAAGTACAGACGAGGGCGACAGTTGAGCGTTCTCGGCGAAATTTCGTGTGTAAATTGCAGACAGTATACAAGGCTCGTGATCTTGCTTGTAGGGTAACCCGGCAGGAGCTTGATCACGCAAAATCAAACGTAATACACACAGTTCAGCGCAACAGAGACTCATTAGTTGACATAATATGCCTTGAGCACGCTGGGAAGATGCGACTGGTCTATGCGATATCCACAGCAACAGCTGGGGCAGCCGCTGCACTACGAGTTGAATTTGAGTCCACTGCTGCATCACATGCTGCAAAGCTTTTTCGGCTCGATGTGGATCTCGCTGTAATAGTCGGAGAGTTTTTCGCATTGCAGGAGAAACAATGCCGTCACTTTCACTTGTTTGGACGATCACTGGACGCTCTAGTGTTTTGTCACTTGTCAGAGATTCAAAAAAATGCTTGTGAAGCGGCATGTGCTATTCATAATGAGCGTATATGCTCATGCGATAAACTGGCTACAACTCAGCTTGCCCAAATATCCAAAATTTGCATCGCTGAACAGCAGGCTCAAACCAAACTTCAGGCAAGCCTGGACAATCACCAGCGGCAAATGGTCTTTTTAAATGATGCCAATGCATCATTTGAGCTCAAGTGCGTGACTGCTTGCGGCAATCGTGAGGGGCTTGTCTCAATACTCTACAAAGAACGGGCGCGGGACCTCGGTACGGAACATGAGCGAAAGCAATGCACGAAACAGGCTTTGACCTTTGGCATAGTGCTGGAACACAGTCTTTCTAAGAACCTACGCGACAACAACGTCGTACTTGATGCCTTGGATATGTCGTATGCAGCTGTGATTGAGCTCCTTCGTGCGCGGATCAAGGAATGCACAGCTGCACGCTACGAGGCCCTGTCGTCCTTAAAGGGAACACTCAATGTAGCTCAATCTGATCTAGATAACGCCAGTGTGGATGTTACTTCACTGCAAGAGGAGCTCAATCTGTCACAAGTTCTGGCCAATTTGCTGCAACAAAAGCTCGAAGTTATGGCAGGCAGTCGATTCGATGAGCAGATGACGTGGCATGCAACAACCAGACAGATGAGAGATGCACACGAGAAAGATATTTTCTTGTGGAAGAACGCCCGGCGCATGGCTGTTAAAGAGAAGGAAACCCTCAAAGGGCAGCTCATTCGAGTCACGAAGTTGCTACGAGAGATAATGACAACTCAGAAGAAGAATCGTTTAGCTGCGCTAGAGGCACAGAATGAGGCGATTACTGTCGACCACGATCGTACTAGCCAGAAGTATGAGGCAAGTTTGGCCCTAACAGCATGCCACTACGAGCGGCGGCTCAAGATATCGAGTGCAGAGCATGCATGTGTCAGTGCTGCTGCGGTCGAGCGCTGCACGGTTGTTAGCATGGCGCCTTATTTAGCTGCCGTTTCGGCAAATGCGATGCTCAGAACGTTTCAACGCTCATACAAACGTGTGCTCAGCACACAGCGACGTGTATTCAAGAGTTCCCTGGCGAGAATTCAAGGGAATCTAAAACAGTCTGCACTCAATCCTTTTGAAAGCTCAGCGCGCCTATTCAAAGCCGAGGTGGATGCAACCAACGCCAAAATTGCTCTAGCTTTGAGGTCAGAGCATGTGATGGCATCCTGTCGTGCTGTAAATGCGGTCAGTTTAGTTTTTCCCAAAGAGACGACATCTCTTTGTGCCACTGCGGTTGGCCACGATGTAAATATCACTCATCTTGCTAGGAAGCTTGTCGTGCAGCTTCAAGCACTTTGTGAAATGCACAGGCGTCATGTTGAGACCGTTGATGCATTTCATGCTTCAAGACTTCAGGAGGTCATGGCGACTGCGGGCTGCGAGGCGACTGCGAACACCGGCCACTTGTTTCAGGCGGCGGCTGACGCCACGCGCGTGGACCTCCCATGCACTCACCTCGAGAAGCTCGAGGAGAGTGCATCCGCGAAGGCCAAGCCCAACTTGCTGGTCGCTCTGGCGGAGGCACAGGTTATACAGATTAAAGAAAGTCTTTGTCCAACAAAAAATGTGTTTCGTATTTGCAAGCCCAAAGCTGAGTGCGGGGCGGGCGGGGAGGCGGTTGCGTCTGGCCTTGCAGCTACCAAAACCGCACTGAGTAACCGCATCGTACAGCAGATCGAGGGGCGGGGACAATTCACTGCAGCAATTTGGACGACAGCGATCACAAACGAGACTTCAGAAATGCCATGGTCCGTCCTCGATGATTCAGTTGCTCGGCGTATGGCGCTAAAGAAGTCCATGAAGGCCAAGTTGGTTGTCATCCAAAAGCACCTCGAGACCAGATTGGTTGAAACAACCTATCAGAATTCATTAGAGTTCACATGTGGGAGATATGATGCGCAGGACCTCGTTTTTGTTGAGTATTTTGGGCGTTTGAACTTGCCCTGTGGACGCTTTTCAAAGCCAAAGGCAATTTGCTTGATTGAATCAAGTAATATTTCACATGATAATGTTCACTGGCGGCGGTGTGATAGGGAACTCAAATTACGAAAGGGAGAGCATGTCAGTGCTATCGAAAAAGCCTGCGCCAAGCAAGAACGATGGCTTGAAAATAATCTTGCATACAAAGCAGCAAGGCTAGACTTGAATCACGGCTCACGTGCTCACCTTGACGAACTTCAATGTCACGATGCTGCTGTCCTTGAGTTCTGCCGCTATTGCGATCGGGAATATGCAGTACGTCTGCGTGAGGCGCTAAAGCAACAAGAGCACATGAACCGCAGGCGCCTCAGCGCATTGAAGCGCCAGATTGCATGCAATTTTGAGAAAGCGATCGTAGCCGGGACTAGCTTACATCTCAATGCATGGACTTGCTTTGAAAATCTTGTTTTCGCAACTGGACAACATTTTTGCTCGCTTGTAAATACTACTGGTGTCTCGGTCCCCCAACTGCCAAGAGGTGTAGTTGAGGCCCGAGAGACACCAGGCAAAGATCCCATCAATCCATTCAAAAGGGTTCTTAGTGCGATCGAGAAACCGTTGGCTATATATTTAACTCAGCCAACCACATCAATCCAGAAGACTCTTAAACGTCGAGATGCCAACTCAGTTTTGGCGCTTCATGCAGCCCTTCATCGGGGGAATATGCGACACTTTCGTCGACTGAGTGTTGTCGTCAAACTAAGAGACATGTACTGGCAGGAGCTTCTTGGTGCTGCGCTCCAAGAAAGCGATTCAAAATATACTACTCTTGATCTGCCGCCGCCATCGAGTTACCGACGTCGAGGAATATGAGGGATAAATGGGCATAAATTAGGGAGGGGCACCCCCCCCTGACCAATCGGCCTAACTCGTCCGCTTTTTGCTTTGTAGCGGGGACACGGCCGTATGGAGGTGCTATTATGACCCCTCGGACGTGACCAAAATTAAAGCTCTAATTACCCACGGATAGTTCCGAAGCGTGGGCCGCGGGCACCGTGCGCCGGTCCTGACGCCCATCCCCGCATTATCCAGAAGCAGTCCGGCCGCTTGGGTCCCCGCCCATGACCATGTGGTTGGGTCTGGGGCCGCCAAGAAGGTCCACGACGCCGTAGTGCCGCCATTCAGCCCACCGAGGGCGTTCCTTCGCGGGGCCGTCGCGTGCACTCTCGGTCCAATTTGGGCAAACTAAGGCCACAGAGCGTCTACTACGGTCCCATGCGACCGGATTGGCACGCTTTTAGCGTCATTGACCCGCGGAGGACATTACCGGATTAGGTGAGGAGGCCGTATTGCCAAGCGGATTGCTAAGCGCAGCCCGCATGGAATGCCAAGCGGATTTGCCTCCGCGTAGTTCATGGAGTGCTTGGGCCGCGCGCACCCCGCAGCTTCCACAGCCAGGCTGGTATGGCGCACACGCGGTGTCCAAAAACAGGCTGCGGCGCCGTCTAAGCGTTTTTAGCGGTAGAGTTGCTAGGAATGGTTCAACATGCCCCTGGTTGAACTCGGCCGTACCGCCCCGTGAGCCAGGTAACCGTATGAGACCCCCACACGAGTCCACAGGCCGTCTGGCCCTGCTACCACTCTCCCGGAAGGTAAAAATTAAAATCGGGTGCCCCCCCCTCATAGTAAATTACTACGATGCAGGGACTCGATGTCCAGGAGCCTGGCGATATGAGCGGGCCGAGACCGTATTTCTGTGGCCTAAAATAATAGCTCGAGATCAGAGCCAGTCCAGTCCGAGTGAGGAGACTGCGGGGAGGGACGGTGCTCTAAGCGCCACGCATTTTTCGCTTTTCGCGCTGCCTGAAAAATACAGCTGTGGGCCCCACAGCAAGCTATGTGCCTATAACCTGCGATCGGCCTAACTCCAGGGCTTTTTAACTTGGGATCAGCAGTGGCTAAGACAGTCCGCTGATGAAAATTCCCGGGTTGAGCACATTGAGGACGCCGCAAAGGTGTACATCTCGGCGCTGCCTAGCGGCGACTTATACGTTTGTTTTAAGCGAGGCGTAGTATCGAGCTCGCCACGGTAGAGGCGTGATGTAGAAAATGGGATTACATGCGTTTTATCCCGGCTGTTGGACAATTCGCCGGCATGTGGAGAATACCCCTATACATTAAATGGTTACGTTTGTCGCGACAAAACTACCAGGCGATTTTATTACAATGGCGTGTGCGTCGCAAATAACGCGACTTTCGCGCCTCAAAAACGACTTCAGCAGCCCATCACGTAATTGTACACATATGTACCATCGTATATCAGTGGCGCGTCGCCGGAGATCTCGTTTAAACGCGATGCCATGATCTAGGAGCGCGATACGCAGTTTGAGCCCCCTTGAGCTTCAAAACAGCCCCCGAACCCCCGCGCATGCCCGCCGTGGTAGCTGGGAAGGCATACAGAAAAAGCGCTGCACTTTCGGCGCAATATTCGCCCGAAACGCGTCTACGGCGAGAACGCGGACCACGCATAGACTGACATCTTAAGGGCCGCTGCTACGGTTAAGTGTCTCAGATCGTCGGCGACCGTACGGACGACGATATCTGATGCTGCGGTGGCCCGATGGGATCGAAACGGCGCCAAGAAAGGCGATCGCGTGGGTTTTTATAGGTTTTTGCCCGTTTTCTCTACGTGAACGCGTTCCCCGATTCTCAAATCTGCGCCTGCGCGCCTGGCAAAAGCGCTGGCAGATACGCTGGCCAGTCGCCGCGCTTCTCATCGGCGTAGATTTCGCGTATGTCTGGTATATACGCCATAATGTCAAAGGACCATTTAGTAGCAGTACTACTATGGCACCTATTCTCCGTATGAACCCACCTTTTTTTCTCCGCATGGGACCTAAGGACAGCCGGATACACTGGCAAAAAGTATATATAATCCAAACTAAGTTTTTCAATTCAATAATTTGAAAATATACTGCTGGCACATCCCCCCTTTTTATACCACGCCGCACCCGTGACAGAAAACATGAGCCTGAGCGAGTAAATGGCATCTATAGATAAAACCTGTTCCCGGCTCATTCGAGCCTACGGCATGATAACCGAGTCGCTACCTCGTCGGGCTTAAAGGCAGCGCCAGGCGGCAGCACGAAGGCCACATCTCAGTAGCGTGTAAGTGGTGTGGGCGCCTTATATCGCGCTCGTGGAGCGCGCAGCGCAGTTACGCGCTACCCAGAGGCAGCAGAGGCAGCACAAACTGCTGGAGCGGTGCTACCTGCCGTTGACGCTCGCGCTCGATATCGCCTAGCCTGCATCTACGCGCGTCGCACCCAGCAGACGATATGGCACCATGTTGAAGCCAAAGGCCACGCGGCGGTTTTACTTCACGTTGGCGCCTAGCTCCTCTAGTCGAGATCCGCCTGTTCCGCTGGCGTCTTTCTAGGGTGGTCCGGCACACATTCTGAGGTGAGAGGCGGCGGGCTTGTGCGGTGCCGCTGTCGCTTCGCCAGAGCGAAGAAGTGGCTTGTTGAACTGCAGCCACTCGCAAGTTGGCGCGTCCCGACCAGCGGGCCTTGACTCAGGCCCTGACTCACGAGGCGTTCCGCATCGGACCCGACTCGGGTCAGTTTCTTACATCGAGCCCATTGGACTAAGCCTTCTAGTTGTTTTGAGTTTACAGGCACAAGATCGGAGTTAGTCCTGACTCCGGCGCCTGCTCCTGTCGTTCTCCACGACAGCCGAATTGAGCGGGGATCTGTGGCATCATCATGATGCTTTGGCTCATTCTAAGTAACGACCAGGGTATCCAATGGCAGTCGCTATCTCGACCAGATCGTCGAGTCAGGCCACGAGCTCACCCACTTACACAATGACTTATATTCTTGCGATCTACTGAACTGCTACGGCCCGGGGGTGCGACGCGTGTAGATGCCGGCGTGGCGAGATCGAGCGCAGGCGTCAACGGTAGGTCACCGCTTCAGCAGATTGTGCCGTGAACCTAATCCCGGTCAGCACGTATACAGACGCTAGTTTAGGGGGTGGTTTTGACATCCCATAGGACAGGAGCGTTTTAGGTCCGGGCTAGCTTCAATCTACTTACGGGGTCTGTGGACTCGGGAATCACACCCTAGTGGAACTGTGGAAGGGCACCGTGACGACAAGTGCGCCATCCCGGGGCGCCCACTGCAGCACAACGACCCCCCCCTTACCAAACGCGCCTAATTTTTGGTACATACCTTTTAACAAGTACCGTTTGAGGCCCTCTGGCCCTCAACACAGGCCCCGAACTCCCGCGTACACCCGCCATGGTAGCTGAGCAGGCCCCACCAAAAGTGGCGCGCTTGCGGCGCGATAATCGCCCGAAGCGCGTTACGGCCGAGAAACGCGGACGACGCATTGACCGACATCTGATGGGCCACTGCTGCGGTAAAGCATCTCAGATCGTCGGCGGCCACACAAACGACGATATCCGACGCTGCGGTGGCCTGATCGGCTCGAAACGGCGTCAAAAAAGACGATCGCGTCGAACTTTTCATGGTTTGCTCATTTTCTCGGCTCGACGCAGCTCATTTGCTGCCGCGTTTTTTGCATAGCGTCGTCCGGTTGCCGGCGCCCACGAAAATGACTGGGCTGCATGCTCCGAGTATACGATACGGCCAAAGCGCGCGGCCATACCAATAAATATAGACTACCGTTCGTGCGGGCACAAACGACTAAACTCGCTTTGTTCCCAGCGTTTGGTAAGGGGGGTCGAAGTGAGGCGGCCCTTTGCAGCTGTAGCGTGGGGCTAGAGTGTGGGGCGTTTTCAGAAGTTTCCAGGCTAGTAACTCCGCCTCCGAGTCGGACTCGGAGTCCGACTCAGGACCATAGTATCCGTCGGAACCTCCAGTAGACGTTTCTTAAACGAGTCCGCCATCGTAGCTTACCGTATGGCCATCTGGAGGTCCTAGGCCCGCCGCTGTTGGAACCTGTTGGAGCCTGAGATACTGCTAACTTAAACCGTCACGGTCACGGTGCCAGTGACATCACGGACATGCGGAGAATAGGTACCGTGACTGCTACTAAACCGTGACTTGAATGGCCCTGCGGCATTGGCAATCCGCTTTTTCGACCAGATAGTCGAGTTAGACCACGAGTCCATTTACACAAGGGTTTATAATCTTGCGATCTACTGAAGTGCCGCTGGATGCGACGCGCGTAGATGCCGGCGTGGCGAGATCGAGCGCAGGCGTCGACGGCAGGTAGCACCGCTTCAATGGCCTGGCTGCCTCTGAGTACCGTTTTTTGTGCGCCGTGCGCCGAGGCGTACACATAATATAAGACGTGGGGCGCTTCGTGTGCTCTCTTCAGATGCCCTCTTTTGTGCTGCCCGGTGCTGCGAGATCGCCTGGTAGTTTGTGGCCACAAATGTGACCATTTAAGCTCATCATGATTTAGTAGCATGGGGGGTTCTCGTATGGACCAGCGTGACGCGGCTTGACGCGGCTACTCAAACGATGCGCCGCGCACGAAACGATGCTGGCTTCGCGTTTTTGACGCCGCAGCACAACCGTCCGCACTGCTGGCTGTTCGCCGGCTGTTCCGAGTGGTATGTCGTCGACTGCCTCTCAGCCAACTCTTGTGGCGTGGGGCTGCGCGGAAGTCACCGTGTGCGGAAAGCGCGTTAAGCATGTTTGGAGCTTTTCGGTGGCAAAGTTACACCCCCTTCCCACACCCTAGTCCGAGTTTAGCAAACTCCTTGCATTCGGACAGTGAGATAGGAGAAAAACCTGAACCGGCGGCAGTCACCGCGCAGTGCGCACCGCACCGCAGCTCCGGTTGTCGGGCTGCTGGGGGGCAGGCGGCCCGCGGGGTATAGGCCGAAAACGGTGTGAAATCCCCCCTCGGCGCACACTCGCTATGACGGGGTATAGGCCGCCTTAGGCGCGCCGATGCCCGCGCCCAGCCCCCAGCGAAGTGGCGGGATCCGCGTCGGCGCCTACGTCGCACTGCCGGGCTCCCCGACAACTTTCGCGCGCTGTGCAAGTTCTTTCCTGTGTGCTCGCACGATACCAGACGCTAAGCGACTCGACAACCATGGATGGAGGCCAATATGATACTGCAAACCTTACAATGGCAAATGCGCACCACCTGGCACCGTTTCGAGTAAAAATTGCTACGCCCAGCAGCTGCGCTTCCACTCCACTCCTTATGGGAGTTGTGCTTCAATTCGCGCTTCCTGCGCGGATCCGGCAGCAAGGCTGAGTTCCACACGGAAGCCAGCTTTTTTGCTTTTGAGAGATTAGGGCTTCGGGTTTTACACCCCCTCACATACACTACAGCTAGCGCAAACGAAGAAACTTGCCGGCCCTTTCCGGCCCCAGGAGGGCGCCAACGGGAAGCTTCCACGGCCTACGCTGATGGGGTGTCTGTTCCCCACCGCGGCCGCGTGCCTATTCACCCGCTGCCGAACTCAACGAGCGGCTATAGCTCGATATTAAGTTTAAATCTTACCTAGAGGGAAATCTTAACAATGATAATGATACCTGTAATGGGGATGGCGATCTAAAAAAGATCCACAGACCAAAATGGTCCGCGAGATGGTGATGGTGCAAGTAGGTCAATGCGGGAACCAAATCGGGCGGCGTTTCTGGATGGAGTTAGTGCAAGAAGCTGCGTCGCAAGGGGGCTTTGATGCTGCAATGTCAGCCCTCTTTCGAAATGTAGACACGCGATACGAGCCCGCAATAGAACTTGATGTCGGGAGCTTGCTGGCATCCTTGCGAGCACGGGCAATCCTGGTCGACACAGAAGAAGGAGTAGTTTCAGAGACAAGGCGGCATCCAATTTTGGGAGATTTATTTGAGGAGACACAGGTAATAACGGATGTGGGTGGTGCAGGCAACAATTGGGCTCGTGGATATGCTTCATATGGTCCGAAGTTTCAGCCGCGGGTAGAGGTGGCGCTGCGTAAAGCTGTTGAGGCATGTGACTCACCGCAGGCATTTTTCCTCGTTTATTCAGTAGGAGGCGGTACTGGATCTGGTCTCGGGTCATCAGTGCTTGAACTACTCAGAGATATGTATCCTGATTTATGTCGATTCAATGTTGCGGTGTATCCGTCTGCAGATTATGAAGATGTCATCACAGGCCCATACAACGCTGTTCTTGCCACAAAATGTCTCACAGAAGCCTCTGACTGCGTTATACCGCTTGAGAATAGGGCGTTGCTGGACTACCGTGCAAGACAGGCTGGTCTTGGCGCATCGCAACTTCCTGATGGAATCGGCACTGGCTTCGACGGGATTAATGATGTTATCGCACAGCTGCTTTCTCATCTAACGGCTGGCGCTCGCTACCCCGGTGGACTGAACATGGACCTCAACGAGATTACCACCAACCTTGTGCCCTTTCAGCGACTTCACTACCTGACCGCCAGCTTCTCGCCACTTATTTCTTGTAACCGATCAAACTTAGACAAGGGAATAATAGACTCCAAGCGTGAGCATAGAATCTTTCTGGAAGCATGTGCTACTACCTCTAAATTAGTTACTACGTATGCAAAGACGAGTCAGACCTCGAGTAACAGAGCCCTCGCCTGTGCCTTGTTTGTAAGAGGGGAGGCGGCCTCCGCAAACGTCATTCATGCTTCAAATTGTCTGCGTCCATCATTGAAACTTCCCCGATGGAACCCTGATGGCTTAAAGATGGGTCTATGTCGTGTGCCACCCCTTGGTGCCACAAGTGCAGTGCTTTGTTTGAAGAATTCTCCTTCCATCGCTCAAAATTTTGATACACTGAAAAATCGTTTTAACAAGCTGTATAAAGTTAAAGCCATGCTGCATCACTACACTCAGGTTGTAGATTCGACTGTCTTTGAAGATGCAATCAGCGACTTAGAGGGTGTAATTGAATGTTACAAAAGCGCTGATCTGAATGCACCGAATTTTCATGTTTAGTCACAGAAAGAGGAATACATGTACGCTGGCACCACTTTTGTAGATTTCTTTAAGCACATGTGTTGGATTTTTTTTCAGCCTTTCAGCTGGGCTCACGTTCGGAGCCCGTGTTACTCGCCTGACTTCATGGGGCTTCTTTGTTAGGTTTAACACACGATTACTTGCGCTCGAGTATTTGCTTCTAAGCGATATGATTAAATCGCAAGCACGCACAGGTCACTGGGTGGCCACTTGGTTGGTCACTGGCACGTCGTGCCCATTCGGAAACCTCAGGCCCGTTTCGAGTCGACCGTGGCCCCGTGACACGACGTGTGACGTCTGCAATTATCATGATCTTTTCCGGCGATACAGAACCCACCTCTAGCGGCCAGTTGAAGTTTGCCACACTCTCGCGTTACCCGCCTGAGCGTCCACATTTCAATACCTTCTACTCCTATAGCCACAGCCTGAGTGCCCGGGCCAGTCGGTGAGCTCGGAGCACAATGTCACGGTAGTATAACCACAATGTCAAGAGCAGACTCCAAGTCGGAGCTTCAATTTCAATGAAGTTAGCGGGGGTGGCCATATCTTTGTGTATCCAACTCGTTGAGTACGACTCGGAACACGTGACGGTTGAGAAGAAGTCTAAGTCTAGTAGTATGCCAAGACTTGGATAGCCTCCGGCGTTATTTACGCATCTCGGGCCGAGACATGGAGTCTATTTCAATCGCCAGATGGATTTTCTAAAAAACAAACATACCTTTCAAGTTTATTTTCAAGTTGGGACAGAGAAAGCGACGGGCCGCCTGGGCGCGGGGGGTCTGACCGAGTCTCAAGCGGATCCTAGCTCCGTAACAAAGTGCCTGTCCCGGGGCCAACTCCGAGTGGGAGTTCCTGTCCACCCCCTAGGAAATTCCCTAGGACGTGACCAAAGCCTGAGCTAGGGGGGGGGACTGTCGAGATAATTGTCGTGATCGTCTCTGCTAACAATCTCAGCCACGGTGGCCTTCGTACGTCGCGCCGCTGAAGTTATTGTAAAAGCAGGCTAAAGAACGGGAGGCCAAAATATGATACTTCGTGGCTGCGTCCCGCCGCGGAAGTAAGCCCCCCCTCTCAACCCACCCGGGCCGGTCTCGGGGCACACAAAGGCCCCCTGCGGGACTCCGCCGCGAAAGTTGACTCCGGGAGAATCCTCCGAGTCGG
>Ga0302122_10001538_pt1 | contig 14643 bp, 10 predicted proteins | sample CB21_SCM_MG_FD_203115 | JGI IMG/M metagenome (GOLD analysis project Ga0302122, IMG submission 203115) | Marine microbial communities from Western Arctic Ocean, Canada - CB21_SCM | ecosystem: Environmental > Aquatic > Marine > Oceanic | place: Canada: Western Arctic Ocean | collected 2017-09-28
TAAAAACGTTATAGTATACGGCACTCTCCAGGTAGACACTACGCAGCCGAGTCGGCTTCGGCGTCGTGAACGTTCCGGCGATGGCGTGCTGGCGGGGTAGGGGCCCTTGGAATCAGAGAAGTTTACTGGTAGGGGGTGGAAATATGGTGGAACACTAGAGGGGCTGCCTCGGCAGGCGTTGAGGTTTTTGACACTCTTGTATCCAACTCCGCTGCACAACTAGATCGTAAAAGAGCCGCCACACGACTCCGAGGACCTGGTTCAGCAAGGTCAGCGATGGAGCGCAGCGCTTGCTTGCATCTACTATAGGCTCAACATGCGCGTGCCGATCATGGTGAGGCGTCTCCCACGAGGAAGCGCATATACTATAAGAAAGTTTACTATATACCTATATAAGGTGAGCTCACCGAGCTCAGTCGTCCTCCGCCGCCGCGTCCCGCTTCTTCTTGCCGCCCTCCATGATGGCCTTCTTCTTCTCGAGGGCCTCGATGGCCGACGTGATCGAAGGCCGCTTCGAGTCGATGACCTGGATGTCGTACTCCTTCGGCCGCCGGCAGCAGAAGACCTTCATGAGCGTCTCGCCCGTGGACAACGGCGGGTCCCGGCCGTGCGTCCGCCGGTGCTCGTTCTTGAAGCGCTGTTTTTGCACGGATTTCATGAGGTCGCGCCATCGCGTCTCGCCCAGCGTCTTCTGCTGCATGCGATCTTGCAGGCGGAAGGCCGGGAAGAAGATCATGGGGTACCGCGTCTCGATCACCTTAAATTCCTGGAAGTCGATGAGGCCGTCGTCGTTCGAGTCGAAGTTCATCAGCGCCGTACCCATGTTCCCGGGAAACAAAGGCGCCCCATTATTCACCGTGCTCAGTAGAGCCATGAACTCGTTCTCGTCGATGGAGTTGGACTTGTCCTTATCGAACGTATCAAAACAGAACCGCAAGATATCATCTTTCGTGTACATGCAGTAGGTGAGTAACACGGCGATGAATTCGTCGAACTCGATGGTCCCCGAACCATCTAAATCCATCAACGCGAAGAGCTCGTCCGTTAGGGGCGTGCGCTCCTCGTCGAGCCTGCGTGAGGACGGTGGGACGCGGTGGCACTCTCGCGGACGTCGACCCCTCTGACACCGCACGCCCTCCGCGCCATCGTCGTGAAGACCGCGACGCCATCTCCCAAGTTGAAGCCGCATCAACACTGAGTCACGCACATGTCGAAGAACTCGACGGCGTCCATACTGCCCGAGTTGTCCACGTCGATCTCCTGGAACTCCTTCATGAGGTGCCGCAGGTCTCTTTGTGTCAAATTCAAAGCGTTCACGGCCTCCCGGGATTCCTGCCGTTCGATCTTGACGGTTTCGGGGACGCCGAACATCTGCCAGAGCTTCTTGAAGCGCTTGGACCGCTTCTCCTGCTTGCGCTTCTGTTCCGAGGCTTTGAGGCGCTTCTGCCTATCTTCGTAGGACTCTTCTTGCGCCATGGCGTACTTGTCGCTGGGGCCGCCGACCGCCGCCAAACTCGCTTTCAACGCCTCCGCGGCGGACGCGGTGGGGTTCCCGCGCTTCTGCGCGGGCGCCTTGAACTGCTTCCCGCGTTGCGACGTGGACTCCTCCTTGGTCTCCTCCTTGGAGCTCTTCTTCTTCTTCTTCTTCTTCGCGTCGCGGCGCTTCCCGGGCGTCTTCGGTGACTCGTCGCCGTTCTCGTCGCCGGGCCAGGACTTCCGGTTCCGCCGCTTCGCCGAGCCGGAGCCCTGCTTCGCGAGCGCGCCGCCCTCGGGGCTCACCTTCTGCTTGTCCTTGGCCATAGCGCGGCGCCTCTCGCTGGGCTGGGTTCCCTGGGGAGCTGCCTACGGCACGTACGCGTGCGCCATCGCACGGAACAAGCTGCCGAGCAGGCCTGGGGACCGCCGAGGCCGGCGCCGGGCTGCCTCGCACACCCTGAATCTCACTCAAATTCACTGGAGACAACGCGAGAGGTTGATCACGTACGAACCCGCACCCGACGCGGCCCGAGCCGCGGTGCCCCAATGAGCATTGTGGGGAGGCGTGGGCGGTCCTTGCGTCGTGGTCCCGACGGCTGCTTTTGTGCGCGGGTTTCGGAGGACATCGAGTCTAGTCTTGCCCAGGCGCCCGAGGCACGCCATCGGTTTGAAGCGCCAGTAGTGCAACACGCTATCGTGCAACGATTTATAACAACGCAAGCCGCGAGCTGTCACGTCGATACAGCTCCGCACCACACTGGGGGAGCGATATAGCTCTCACCGCGACACGCGAGCACCAGCGCACGCCACGCGTAGAGCAACACAAGCGACGTTGATCGGGTGATCGCACAATCTGCGCCGCGAGACGCCAGCCATGGCCCAGGGCTCCGGCGCCAAGCCCAAGAAGAAAAATGTCACGCGCCCGAAGAAGAAGCCCCTCACGAAGCGCCAGCGGACTTTTACTCAAATAAAAACGGTGAAGCGCAAGAAGCACGACCTGGCCACGAAGGTCATCAACGCCGGCGTCGAGAAGCGCGTCGCCGGCGCCGCCGCGCGTGGCGGCCAGCACTTCGAGCTGGCCACCGTGTCCGACGCGTCCAAGGTGGCGTGCGCGGAACAGCGCGCCGCCGGCAAGACGTCGAAGAAGGCGCGGCGCTTGGAAAAGGCCGCGGGTAAAGCCACGGCCGTGGCCGCGCGCCAGGCGGGCGAGCGCGTCTACACGTGGCTCTAAGTATGTGTGATTCAAGGCGCTATCGAGGCGTAAGGCGACCGGCCGCCGCCCTGGGGGCTGGGGATGTGAACTTTAAAAATTACTCCTGCTTGGCCATCTGCTCTTCATAAACCTTCTTGGCCTCCTCGGCCGCTCGTTGCCGCAGGTCCTGCTGCTTCTTCATGATGATTTCCCCGATCTTCTGCTGCTCCTCCGTCTTCGCTTTTACCTGGGCGTCCACTTTGTCCACTTCCGCCGCAATGAACTCCAAACGCTTTTGAACATTTTCCTTCACCTCGTCATAATCCTGCCGGAAGAGCACGGGGCCCACCGTCTTAAAGACGTTGGCGCCCTCGTCCAGCGCCAACTCGTCGCGCACGGCCTCGTTCTCCACTCTTTGTTGTACAAAGCGCCCTCTTGATTGATGCAGCTGCTCGACGTGCCCCTGCAAGATCTTGTAGGCCTGGAGCTCGTCGCCCGCTTCCGCTTCTAATTGGGCGTTCAGGTTGGCGGCCATGGTTTGGTTGCTCCGCGGCGGCGGGCGTGCTGTGGCGTGCTTTTGAGTTGGCTGGCGCTGTGGTGCAGCTTGCCCGGCGATCGCTCAGTGTTTGCGAATGGATGCAACGTCCTTCCTGCACAACACAACACGCTAGAGGGCAACAAATACGGCTCGATCTGGGTGTAAAGCGAGACGACCTCGATTGGCAAATAGAGTAAACCCGCACGATACTCCCAGCAGTCCTCTTCTCGCGAAGGCGGCTCCTTGCGGGCCCGCAAACCCCGGGAAGTGCCCGCTTACACAAGTGCCCGGACCCTGGGGCAGAACCCGAACGCTAAACCCGAGACTGATCCCGCAAAACAAACGCAGCGCTAAAGACCGCCTATACACGCCGCGCTGCCACTTACGACGTTCAACGCCGCGTCCAAAACACACCTACCAACCGCTGCGCTGCGTTGACGCCGCGAAACGCGCTGCGCAACGCCGCTGCGGGCCTCAAAACGTTCCCTGACGCCGCGCGCCGTTCTGTGCCTAAACGCTCGGTGCGGCGCGCCGCGCGCGTCGTGGCTACGCCAGCGCCGGTCCACGAGCTGCTGAAACGCGTGTGCGCAGCGCGCGCGAGCAATATACGCGCCCGCAAGGCTGCGCCGGCGCACACACACCCGCGCGCCCGCCCTACGCCGCCGCCGCCGCGCCGCACCGAGCCCACGCGCCCCGCAGGTTACCACACACACCAACAACCAACCATGGCCGCCGTGGAGATGGCCGTCGAGACGACCCAGATGGAGGAGCACGAGGAGGCCATGGAGGAGGCCGAGGAGGGCGCCTACGCGGCGTACTGCCACGTCAGCGAGATGGAGCAGCACGGCATCAACCGCAAGGACACGGAGAAGCTGGCCGCGGCGGGCTTCTGCACGGTCCAGGCCGTGGCCTTTGCGACTTTAAAGAGCCTCTGCCAGGTCAAGGGCGTCTCGGACGCCAAGGCTAAAAAATTGCGGGAGATCGCTTATAAAATAGTGCCCTCGACCTTCACCACGGCCGCGGAAGAATTACAGCAGCGCCAGAATTTAGTGCAGCTCTCAACGGGCTCCAAAGAGCTCGACAAGCTCCTCGAGGGCGGCATCGAGACCGGAAGCATCACGGAGCTCTACGGCGAGTTCCGCACGGGCAAGACCCAGCTCTGCCACACATTATGCGTCACGGCCCAACTCCCCCTGGACCAGGGCGGCGGCGAGGGCAAGGCCATGTACATTGATACGGAAGGGACGTTTCGGCCCCAGCGCCTCGTGGCCATCGCCGAACGCTACGGCGTCGCCGCCGAGATGGTTTTAGAAAATGTGGTCTACGCCCGGGCGCACAACTCGGAGCAGCAGAAGGAGTTGCTGAAACAAGCTTGTGCCCTGATGTCCGAGGATCGCTTCTCGTTGTTAGTGGTAGACTCCGCCACGGCCCTGTATAGGACGGACTACATGGGCCGGGGGGAACTCTCGGAGCGCCAGATGCAGCTGGCCCAGTTCCTGCGGGCGTTGACGCGCATGTCGGCGGAGTTCGGCATCGCGGTCGTCATCACGAACCAGGTCGTCGCGAACCCCGACGGCATGTCCTTCGCCAAGGACGCCACCAAGCCCATCGGGGGCAACATCATCGCCCACGCGTCGCACACGCGCCTGCAGTTCAAGAAGGCGCGCGGCGAGAACCGCGTGTGCAAGGTGATCGACTCCCCCTCCATCGCGGAGAGCGAGGCGAGCTTTAGTGTGGGGGCGGCGGGCGTCGACGACGCGAAGGAGTAGACGGCTCCGCAAGACCAAGCAACCCCTCCCCCATCGTGATAACTGATTCTATATGCTCTAGCCCGCCCGGATAATGCGCCGGTACCGCCTCGTCGGCGCGGTTGTCGGCGCCGACGGCGTTCCGATCGAGAAGCTCCCCATCGCCCGCGGCGCCGCGTCAAGGTGTGCCGCACGCACGGCGAGTTCCGCGTCGTGGATGGCGCGCGCGAGCGCCTCGTCGCCCTCGGTCTCCGGCGGCGGCAGCGGCGGCGCGCTTGGCGAGTGGTGGAAGCTAAAGTCCCCCGAGTCGAACCTCGACGCGTTCGGCGGCCGCGCGTCTGCCGAGGAGCTTCGGTTGAGGTCGAAATCCGGCGTCGCGGGTGATGCGCCCCCGCCGACCTCAGGCGCACCTGTTCGCCGGCTCAGCTCGTGGCGTTTTTCCGTCAGTTGCGCTTCAAGTTGGGCGATCTCTGCCTTGAGCTCGGCGTTCGGGTCCTCGGTGGCGCTCGCATCTGCCCCGTTCTCCTCGTGAGCGGTCTCCGCACGTGCGTGTGCGGCACCGAGGTCGACGACTGGCGCCGAATCCGCAGCCGGCGTGGGCGTTGAGAAGGAGTAAATGCTGGTGCCGGCGCGGGCGGCGTCGGCGCGGGTACTGAGGATTGCTCGCGACTTCCGCAGGGACTGCTCAATATCCACCACGAGTGGATGTGAGGCTCCGAATACGCGTCGCGCAATTTGATCTGTGTCCTCGAGCGTACTCACGGCCTCGCGGAGATCGCCGAGCGTAGAGCCCACGTCCTTGTAGCGCCTCTGCGTAAATCCATCTCATCTTGAGCGTGAGTCTATGCTCCTCGCCGAGAATGCGCGACGCCACCCAAAGATTCCGATGGCAAAGAATATTGAAGGATTGGCGTGTCGTGGTCGTTGTGTGCAGCAACTCCCTGGCTTCTTCGAAGCGCTGTAGATCGACAAGGGCCGACACGCAGTTGCTAGCTGCTTTGAGGGTGTCTTTATGTTGATCGCCATGGAGCATCCTAAGCCCGGAGTATACGCTTTGCTTCAACTTTAGGGCCTCTTCGGGCCTGCCGAGCATTTGATACGTGCTCGCAATATTGCTCTTCACGGTGAGTATGGTGCTCTCTGGCGCGCCTCGGCGCTGCTCCATAGCCAACTCGGCCTCTCCCACGGTCAACGCGTCCTCGTGGTGTTCTACCTCTGATAAACCGTTCCCGAGCTGATTTATCGCCCCTAGCCGAAGGTCGTTGTCCTCCGGTCGCCGCGCGTACGTCTTCCAGCACGCCCACCCGAGCGCGCACTTCACGACGCCGTGGTACTCTTGCTCGCACAGGCGGCAGGCGGACCACCGATCCCACTTCTGATGAAACTCGTCGTCGTCCACGTCACTTTCCTCGGCCTGCTTGACCTCGACCTGCGCCTGCCGCGCCAGGCATGACACGTGCGCAAAACCGTTCCCGCCGCGGCACGCGCACCCGCGCACGAGGCCCTCCTCCTCGGCGCCATCCATACAAATGAAGCATGTCTGGCCCGCAGTGTCCTCCGCGCACGCTGTGGCCGCGGTCACGATCGCCTCAGCGTATTTTCGGTCAACTACATCAGCCCTTAGCAGGTCCGGTTCCCAATCCATGGGCAGCCTCTAAACTATTGGAATGTGTCCAATGTGAGATATGGTTCAGACTCCGGTTCAGCCTCCGGTTCAGCCTCCAGCTCTGGTTGTGAGACGGCTGAGCGCAGCGCCCCTCCCACTCAGGGTTAGCATAAGCTTCCCCCCTCATGGCTCTGGAGAGACCCGCACGTTCGCCCCGCCGCCGCCGATGAATCGGTGAAGCGCGGTGTCAACTCCCCCCGGGCCCCGCCCACTAGTCCCGGCATCAGGGCAAATACCAGATACTGAGAGTCCGTATTAGTCGTCGCAGTCGTCCAGCCCGAACACCGGGAGGTGGTCCGCGAGGGCGTCCTTCAGCGCCCGCTCCCGCGCGCCCCGGCCGTCCAGGGAATCCGCCAGCTGCTGAATTGAAGAAGCGTCGTGGAATTTCCAAGAGGGCGCGCCTGAGGAACGCGTCTCGACCCAGACACGCAGCGGCGACGCCGGCCGCGGCCGCGGTACGCTCTCAATCTCAAGAGTGTCCCGGCGCGGGAAGAGCCAGTACGCGTTCTTGTCCCTATCAAAACCGAGCGGCTCGAGCCGCGGTAAAGCTCGCGCGCGCACGTCCCGGCCCTTTGCCCGGCGCCGTCCAATGTCGTCCAGCTTCCCCTCGGCGTCCCGTAAAGCTTCACATGCGGCCGCCACCTCCCGGCAGACCCAGCGCTTCGGTTTCTGTTCTGGGACTTTGACCACGGGCTCTTCCGAGAAGCAGAAGTCGACCTGGGGGTCTAGAATTCGACCCTCGACCTCGGCCATCTCGGGTTTTCCTTCGAAATATCTGCGGACGTCCGGCCGGCTTCTTAACTGAACACCGTCGGGCGGGAAGTAGTACACATCCACTTTATCTGAGGACTTGCGCGGTTCGCACTTGCGCGTCCATCCAACAACGGGGTCGTCCTCGCCCTTGACCGGCTCCGGTTCCTCCTCTTCCGGCTCCTCCACGCCTTCCAATAATACGTCAGTACTGCGGGCCTTGGCTACGGCGTCCCTTAGACTTTGGACGTCGATCCCGTGCTCGCCCGGCTCACTCGCCTTCCTTAAACTAATGACACAGAGCCGCCGCGCCTCCCTGAGTCGTTCCGTCCGCGCCTCTAAACCCAGCGCCGCCTCCCGCCGTTCTAACGCCGGAATAGAAGCCACGAACTCGACGTCGCCGCCGCCGCACGCGTCCACGGCCCGCGCGTGCGCTATTTCCGCCCGGAAGCGGTGGCGCGTGGGCTGCGCGGCGGCCAGCGTCGGCGAGCTGGTCTCCGGCGGCGTGACTTCAGCCTCCGGCTCAACAACGGGCGTATCGTCGCCAACACAATACGCGGCGAAGTCGGGGATTGCGTCCTCCTCGCCCAATAACCGGGCGGCGGCGTACTGGCGCGCGTGCAACGGCGTCTGTAGAATGGAGTAGCCCCGGGCGAGATCGTTGAAGACGTCGCCGCGCCGCCCCCCGAGCCGCATGACTTGTTTTATTGTGGTACCTTGCCGGTAGCCCTCGTACAACGCGTGGCACCGACTTCCGGGCAGCTTCGGGTTGCGTTGATCGACGACACAAGGGGCGTCACACGCAATAAAATGATCTAGGAGAGCCGATAAAGGCGGCGGCGCCGCGCCGGGCCGGGGCCGCGGTCTTTTCCGCGGCCGCCCGTGTGTATCCAAGTCCGGCGCCTTGGGCGCTTTCTGCGCCTTCTTGCGCGGCTTCTTTTCCGCCGGAACGAGTTTATTAAGTTCTTCGGGCGGTAAGGTGGCGAGCTCGGCACTTAGTTTCTCACGAACAAGAGACGCCGTCTCGCGCTCCTTCTCCGCTACACGTCTCTTCCGGTCGCGCTCGTCCGCTTCTAACTTGGCATCTCTAAGAGCGCGCTGCTCCGCGGCCTCGTCGACTAAAGTGGCACATCCATAAGACGAGGCGTAGGCGTCACATAGTGCTTTAAGAATTGCCACGCGTTCTCGTGTACCCAATCCTCCATAAGGATAGCCCTCGCTCAGCCACTTGGCCGCGCGATGTAACGCTTGCGGCGCTTCATCTCGTTGTGCTAATCTAGCGCCGACGGCGCCAGCTAAACAAGCCCAGGTTTTAGGTCCGACGGCCTGCTGGGGCGGCCGCGGCAGCCGCAACGGCGCGGGCGGCGGCGGCGCGGGTGGCGCGTCCAAATTATCTTCAAAGGGGTCGAACTCGGGGGGCGGCGGAATATCTTCCTCCCTCAATCGCTTCTTGGACGCGGCCCGGTCCCGCGCGTCCAAGACCAAAGCTTCTTGGACTTGATCCCGGGGGAACGGGGCCTGCTTGGACCCGCCCAGTTGGTCCAAAATGCGCTCCCGTTCCTCCCCGTACTCCTCTAGGATCGTTTTCTTGGCCTTGCGGCCCCTCCTCCGGTCTTTGGTCTTCTCCTCTTCTACTATAACTTTAACTTTGGGCACCTTCGGTAAACTTACAGGTTCGTCGTCGTCCGTGTCGTCATTTTTAGGTACTAAAGAAGCCACGAGCTCGTTGAGTTCCAAATCTTCCTCGTCGCCCTCCAGGTCGCCGGTCGAGAAGTAGACGTGCCACAGCGCGGCCGGTTTTCCTGAACTATCGGCGTAGTCGGATCTAGAAGCATCCAACCACCCGCGCACCGCCCCGTCGCTATGGGATGTGGCCTGCCCTGACGCATCTAGGACAGATCGCCGCACGGTCCGCCCGAGGTACTGGGACCCTTCTATTCTCCAACCTTCCGCTCTTGCCCTTCTAGTTTCTTCGCGGGCCTTGTGCGTCGTCGCAGGTAGACTTGCTAAGTGGCCCGCCCACGTCTGGGCCGCTTTCTCCGCGTCCTCGCGCCGCGCCGTATCCCGGTCCGCCGCGGCGCCGACCCAGCACTTCGGCCGCGCCTCCCGCGCCGCGCTCGCGAGGCCCAGGGCACCTTCCCTACGTTCGTCATTGGATAACGATGAGAGGTGCTCTAGTAACGTCCGCGCGGACCGCATCGTGGTGAACCGCGCCGCACATCTTAACACGTCGCTCGAGACCTGCTCACATGCAGAGACCCAGCGTCGTGTGTCGGCGTTCTCCTCGACGCCGCTCTGCAACTCGCGTATCACAGCTTCCGTCGCGTGTTGCAAGTCCCAGATGCGCTCCGAAGGTGCTTCCTCGGGGTCCGACGGATCTTCGCTCAACCGTTGCGTGGCGGCTCTCGCAAATCTACGAGCGACGCGCGCCCAGGGGTGCTGCTTCGCTCGTAACTTCGTCGCTCGTTCCGCGGGGTCCGGCTCGTCGTCACTATCAATACCGAAGAAGCCCGGGTCCTTCTTGTCGTGCACGGCGAGCCAGTAGTCGTCGGCCGAGGCGTCGTCCAATAATACTTCTAACAGACAGGAGTGGGCCCTCCTCAAGGGTTCTAAAGCGCCTCTGGGCCCCGGCAGGGTCTTCAGCGGCGAGGCCAAAGCGGCGACGAAGGCTTGGAGGGGCGGCGGTTGGTTCGGCGCCTCCTCGAGGTCCAGTCCCGTGGACGGTCGGCCTCTTTTTAAACCTTGAGCGGTTCTACGCGCCGCCACGGCCTTCAACAACGCGTGGATCGCCAGGACGTCGCCGACCTTATCCGGGGGTAGGCCTCTTAGTAAATCGGAGCAGGGATCCGTGGGCTCGGGCCTCGCAGGCAACCCGAGGTCCGGCTCGTGCACGAGTAACGCGTCATCAATCGGATACTTCTGCTTCCGCCGCGACGGCTCTTTGGCCACGGCGCTCTTGCGCGGGGCTCTTTTGGGCGCGCGTTTTCGCTCCTCTTGCTTGAGCAAAGCGTCCCTCTGCTTGGCGCTGCGCTTCTTCTTGCGCTCTTCCTCCTGGGCGGCGCGCTTCTCCGCGGCCAAGCGCGCCTCCTGGTAGAGCTCTTCTAATTTTAAAGTGGTAGTGCTCAGCCGGTCCACACCTCGCCGTTCCCGCTCCGCTTCCTTTGTGATAGCTTCGTGGCTCGCTCGAGCCTGCTGGTACTGCTCGATTTTATAAGCTAGTTGTAAATCGGTCTCGTGGATGGGCACGGAGCCGGGGGCCTGGGTCTCGGCCGCGTGTACCGCCGCGACCAGCTCTTCAGAAGCGTCAGGTGGAGAGGACTCGCCCAGCGCGTGTTCCGCTTGGAGTAAGCGTTCGCGCGCCGCCGTCTCCTTCGCCCGGGACTCTTCTAATTTTTGTAAAAAACGCTCCGCCCGCGAGGCCCCCGCGGCCACCGCCCGAGCGCCTCGATCATCCGCCTCCGCGTTCTGCTTGGCTAAGACGGACGGCGAGATGTCCTCCACTTCGTCGTCCAAGACCCGGCCCAGGGCCGCTCGTAAATGCAGAGTACAAGCCGCAAACCGTTTCGCGTGGGCCGTTCGTCTCCGACCCTTCTTCGTGCGGCCGAAGGACGCGCCCGCCGTGACCTTGGTCCGGCGCTGGGGCACGGCCAGGTAGAAGGCTCGAGCGACCTCCGCCCGACTTCTAAAACGTTTTCCGGAAGTGTCGAAATAGTAGACGTCGTACGTGCCGGCCGTGCCGCCCTCCTTCCGCGTCTCGACCGTGGCGGTCCAGCCCTTCACCAAGTCCGCAGAACCACCACAGGCCACGACGTACCGCTCCAAAGCTTGGACGCAGGCCGTGTTTCTCTCTGAGATGTCCATACTGGCGAGGTTCTGCCGCGCTATTGGTGCGGCCGCCGGCTGGCCGATTGCACCCCAGCGGTTGCCGCCTAGCGGCGCGCCCGTGACCCGAGAACCCGTTAACGCGCAGGGGATCGGTAGTAGTTCATTATCGTTTTCCTGGACGGATGAGCCGTTGACCTTCAACCGAACCTTCACGTGCCGAGTCACGGACGCTCTTGGTGTAGACGGCGGCAGCGCCCCGCTCGCGAGGAAGTCGTCATCTACGTCATCCTCGTCGTCCGACGAGGACTCCTCCATTGGTGCTGGTGGGATGGCCAGCGGCGGAGGGATGGCCCACAACATCGGCTGGGGGTGGCCCGCCACGAACTGCAGGGGCGGGGGGTAGCCCGGCGGCAGCTGCATGAGCGGCACCTGGCCCGGGTGCGGGTACACGGCGTACGGCGGCGCCGCGCCGGTCGCCCACGGCGGCGGCGGCTGTGGGGCCGGATTTTGCGCCGCTGGGGCGGTCAAGTTCGCCCAGGGCGGCGCCGGCTCGGCCGCTGGCGGGCCGCGCGGCGGGTTGGTGCCGCTCATTGCGGTTTCGCGCTGTTAGAGCTCTGCCTATCCGCGCGCTCTGCGCAACGGTGCGGGGTGGCGCCTTGCCTCACGGATGCCTTCGGCTAGCTCCACTGGATGCACCTATTCCGTCGCGGCGGTCTTCCAGCCGCTGCGCTCTGTCGATTGCGATCCAGCGAGTATACGGCAAAAGTGGCTTTGTTGCGCCTTGGCAAGTCCATACCAGAGAGCCAGAGTAGGGGGTCCCGTAAGGCCGCCTAACGACGCCTATTTTGCGCCTGGGTCACTTGTCCATATCTCCCCTTGCTCCACCGCAAGCGCCAGATGTTTCTGGACATTTCCGGTTCAAATTAAAGCATTTAATGGGCGAGGCAAGACGTTGCCACCGAGCCTCTGTAAATACGCACCTGTGCAACTACAGCCGTGCAGACTGCACGAACAAATCGATCAAATACATAAGCAGCGGCGCGTTTCAAAAGACGCCTTCGTTGCAGCCGTATTGGACAACTAGAGCACAGCACAGCAGCCTCGCAGCTGCAAAACGCAACCATGCCCCTCGGCAACAAAGCTTTAAAGAAGCGCCAGCAGAACGAGGACGCCAAGAACGGCATTGTCCGGGACGAGCTTTCGCTGCGCAAAGCCGCCAACGCCAAAGCGGATGTGACGTGCACGGTCTGCGCGCAAACTTTCAAACTCACGAAGAAGAACGTCGACGCCCGGAACCACGCCGACTCGAAACATAGCGCCAAGACCTTCGCCGAGTGCTTTCCTTGTTGTGTAAAACACGAGGCCGAGCTGGCCGCGGGCGGCGGCCCGACGTCGAACAAAAACCCGGCCAAGGGCGGCGCGGGCAAGACGGGGGGCAAGAAGAAGAAGAAGAACGACGAGGACCTGTCGTCGTTGCTGAGCGAGGGCCTCTCCGCCGGCGGGAAGAAGGGGAAGGGTAAGAAGTAGCCTGACCGCCACTCGGTGTGTATCTAAGGGGCGCGTCACGGTGACGCCATCGTACAGATAGTCGGCAACTATGGCTTACTCCGCCGGCCCCTCCGCTTCGTCTCCGCGGCGGGCGCCACGGCCTCGACGCCGCCCCCCTTTACGTTCCCCACGAGCGTGTTCCGCAGCTTCCGCAGGTACTTCGGCACGCGCGGCGTGGGCATCGACAGGCCGTGGCCGATGGCCCTTCTATACAAGTCGCCGGCCGCGGTACTAGCATTCGCGTACATCATGTGGGATACGAGAGCTATCTCCAGCGAGGGCATGGAGAGGCCGCTCGTGGTGTTGTACACATCCGAACGTAGCTCGGCGAAGATTTCGCGCAAATCGTCCTTTTCGAACGTTTGCGCGTTCTCCGCGGACGGGACCACATAAAGGTAGACGGCGAACCAGTGCGTGACGGCGCCGGCCATGACGAAGAGGTGCCACACGACGTGCCAGCCCGGGTGCTTGTCCGCTAAGATGAAGGGTCCCACGCCGATGGCGTAGAACGCGCCTCCAAGAGCCACCATGAACAACGCCTCCGGCGCCATGATGGATCGCACCAAGCCTAGTATGGGTAAACACGCGAAGCCCATCAGTCCAAAACTTCCGAGCTCTAGCCAATTCGTCTCCGTCTTTGACAGTCCGACGCCCGCGGCACTAAACAAACAACCGCCACCGGCCATCAACCATTCAAAAGCTACTACAATTGCGATGCGCACGTGGCCCCGACACCCCACACTAATGAGAGCAGTGTAGCTCCCCGCAATCAATAAATATATTCCCATGTGATCCACGCGCATCCAAAAGTCGAACTGTTTGGGGTTCGAGAAGTGGCCGTGGTACAGCGTTGAAGACCCAAAACACACTAACAACGTGCATTCGTACGCCACGCAGCACCAGAACGTGAACCGATCGGCTTGGTAGGCGTCCGTTAAGAGTGGAATGCACGCGACCAATGCCACGACGAAGCTTAAACCGTGGGTCAAGGCGGACAACAGTTCTTCGGTCGTGAAATTCCCGACACTTTCCACGTCCACGTTCTTTTCGGAAGCGGCATGGCTTATTTTCTGCACGCCCGGAAAGAACAGCTGGTTGTTCGAGACGTCTAAGAGCTCCAGCTGGCCATCGGACGCGTGAATCGCGTCGGCTAGTGCAGCACACGCGTCGTCGCCGAAGGTGTAATTTTGGGTCAGGCGCACGACTTTTAGGGACTTGGAGGCTCGTAACCCGTCGGCGATCTCTTGCACAGAGACGTCGTCGAGGCCGCACTGGGACAGGTCTAAAGTTTCTAACGACGTGTTCCGCTTCAGGATCTCGGCTAACGCTCGCGCATCCGCGGCGGGACTGGCACCTTTGTCGCCGTCCGCCCTCAGCTTCAACTCCGTGATGGTCTTGGAAGTGCTGAGCACGTCTATTAATGGTAATAGGCCACCTCTTCCAAAGCCGATGGAGGGCGCTAATAACCACCAGCCGGTCGCGAGCGTCGTCGCGGTGGCGGCGTCGGGCGCGACCGCGTACGCGCGGCACGAGTTCAAGTAGGCGGCGACCTCCGCGTCGGCCGGCGGCGTGCGCTTGGGGCTGCGCGGTTGCGGCATCGCGTCGATGGCGTGCCGCGCAGTGTCCTCTGCACACCTGATGAGAGTATGAGAGCTCAGCAGGGCTCGCAGCGCTCAGTTTCTTTCAAAATTCGTTCGCCCCAGCTAATAATCTGTGTATTGCAGCACTGTACGACCACGGATGTCCGTTTACGCGGCGCGCACGCTGTGCGGCGCGCACGCAGTGCTTTTTGCACCAAGCGCCTTGGCAAAGTGCTGTGCCAGAGTTCGCGGAGGCATCCGAAAACCAGCGATCACACCTAGGAGGCCTCCGTGGACGCCTCGAGCTTGTTCTTTCGTCA
>Ga0302122_10001540_pt1 | contig 14635 bp, 14 predicted proteins | sample CB21_SCM_MG_FD_203115 | JGI IMG/M metagenome (GOLD analysis project Ga0302122, IMG submission 203115) | Marine microbial communities from Western Arctic Ocean, Canada - CB21_SCM | ecosystem: Environmental > Aquatic > Marine > Oceanic | place: Canada: Western Arctic Ocean | collected 2017-09-28
GCCCACGCAGGGATCTGGACGATGTCATCATCACAACTCCTACGCACGTACATGGGGGCGTCTACAGAGTGCCTGAGGAGCTGCCGCTGCTCGACTACCTAGAGCAGCAGGTTCGTGTCCATGACTTCGCAGAGATCATGGACGAGTTCTACGAGTGGGTCGAGGAGGACCGCTACCCTGTGTGGATAGAGATCTTGGAGGCGTACAAGATCCACAACGAGTCACCCGACCAGGCCCGAGGACCGCACGGGATCAGGTCTGTGCGACGCATGTACAACAAGTACGGCGAAGCTGTGTGGCGTGCGAACCCACACCTGACCAAGGCAGACGTGTACAGACACATGGTCGACATGGGGTTCGACGGCACCCAGTGGGCGTTCTACCAGTTCCTGAACCGCAACGGCGGCGACGCCGCCACCAACACAGAACGCACCCGCCTCGCCCGAGGGAAAGGCCGCAGGCCATGAGGAAGACGTACACGTTCCGTCAGTCGTGGGCCAAAGACTTTCTGCTGTGCCCCGAGCGCAGCAGACGTTCAGCGTTCGATCCCGAATGGGACTCGCCAGACACAGACGCCACAGTGCTGGGCACAGCCCTGCACGAGTACATGGAGTCACGTCTGCACGGGCTGAGTCACAGCGAAGCCGAAGAGGACGCTGTGGCGTGGCTCGACGCACGCATGGAAGCCGAAGACTTCGAACGGATCCAGATCAAAGGAGACGACACCCTGCGAGGAAAACTGGTGGGCTGTGCATCGCGCATGAACGTCAGCGTCGTGCCATCGATCCCGCCAGTAGACCCTGCAGAGATCGAACGCCTCTTCAACGTCCCCCTCACAGCCGACGGCACCATACGCCTCAAGGGCGCATGGGACGCACGCGACATCAACGGCCGTATCTGGGACTGGAAGACCGCAGCCCAGATCGAACGCTACCAAGGGTGGGAGATCGACCGCTGGCACGTCCAGCCCACCTTCTACTGTGTCGCAGCTACCATCGTTGACCTTGTCGAGGCGCACGGCGAAGACGCAGCCATGGAGCTGATGTGGAAAGAAGCGCCTACGAGCGCGATGGCCGAGGTCGACTTCACATACGCAGTCGTGTCCAAGTCCACACAACCCATCGCCAAACTGTTCCACACAACGCGCAACATCGGGCACGCCTCATGGCTTGCAGAGCAGCTACGCTCGTTCGTGACCCTGTACGAGGGCGTAGGTGTCGACCACGCTTGGCCCAAGAACGACCAGCACGCTCTGTGCAGCGCCAAATGGTGCCCAGCATGGAACGACTGCAAAGGCAAACACTTCGCACAATGATTGTACGTCACTGCAACAGTGGCTGTACCTTGTAGATCTGAGCAACGGCAAGCAGAGTTCGTTGCCAGTACCGCCCATAGGAGGGCACACATGAGTAAGAATGACTTCACACCCAAAGACCAGTTGATTGTCGCACAGGTCTGCGTCAAGGGAGCGATCGAGATGATCGTTGCCGACAAGACAGACCAGCCGCTCGCTGCGGCTGCAGCGTACATCGAGAAGGTCGTATGGGATCTTGCAGGTAGCGGAGGCTGGGCCACCGATACCGTGCTGCAGGCCGTCCCAACCCCAGCCCCACAGGTCGTCCCACAGAGCGGCCCCGATGCCTTCGCAGACGCAGCCCGTGAAGCCTTCGGAGGCGCACAGGTCATCACGATGCCACAGGGCAACGTAGCGGCCATGCCGCCACACTCGGGAGACTCCCGAGACAAAGCAGAGAAGGCAGCTAACAAGGCGTGGGGCAAAGCCCGCTACGCCATCGCCCCAGACGAGTTCTGGGACAACCGCCCCAAGAAGGCCGCTGGCGAGTACAAGCCCACCAGCCCCGACTTGAAGCACAAGGATTCAGCCCTAGCCCTCTGGCTGGACTAGGTCCATGAAATGGGCAGGGGTGCAGCTTCACAGCCGCCCCTGCCCGCTCCAACCCACACACCCGCCTACTGGGAGGTAGAACCGTGGCCATGCCACAGATCCTTGACGACGCCCAAATCGAAGCAGCAATAGCTGCACAACAGACCACCTCCCATGGCACGGGGTCAGATGCAGACGGTAATGATCCGCCCGTGTCTGACCCCGAATGGAGGTTCGTTCGCCACCTCGGGTCCGCAGTCGACCCGCTGGTCGACGCCCTGCAGAACGTCGACGGTCGCCTCATGTGGGGCATCCGAGACATTGATGTCATGATGCGAGGCGTAGGCGACGGTGACCTGTGCTTCGTCACAGGCCGCGCACACAGCGGCAAGACACAGCTCGTCATGCAAGCCATCTGCAACAACGCCCACGGCCGCTTCATCCTGTTCACACCCGACGAGATGGCAGAGCTGGTACTGATGAAACTCGCAGCCATCATGCGAGGACTGAACCCCGAAGACGTTGAGCAGGCCATCAAGGCAGGCGACAACGACATGATCGACACCCTGAGAGCAGTCGCTGTAGACGACTTCCCGAACCTTGTAGTCATAGACGAGGGTCTCGACTTCGATGACATGGGCAAAGCCGTCATGGAATGCGAACAGTATTGGGGTGCGCCTACACAGGGAGTCTTCATCGACTATCTGGAGCTGATCCCAGGCGACGGCGACCACGACGGAGTGACATGGAAGGTGCAGGAGCTGAAGCGTTTCGCCAAGTCAGCGAAACGCCCCATCGTCTGCCTGCATCAAGGCAAACGCTCCGACCGAGGCACAGCACGAGGCATGGATTCGATGCGTTACGGAGGCGAGAACGAGGCCACCTACGTGGTCGAAGTGTTCCGCAAATGCCAAGACGAGTCGCTGGACGCCTATGAACGTGAAGCGGAGAAGAACACGATCACCGTAGGTGTCGTGAAGAACAAGCGTCCCCCGTCGAAGACGGGCTATGTGGACCTGCACATAACGTCACAGACAGGGGCGATCCGTACGCTGCAGGACGGCGACGGGTACGTCCCGCCGCCCGACGACGGTGCAGGGCCGACCACAGACAGGGCATCACACAACGCTGCCGCTCTCACAGCTCTGAAGGAAGAGGTGAGTGCAGCGCAACCAGCCCCCACTCCCATCATTAACCGCCCGATGTTCTAGGAAAGACATGAAAGAAACATTCATTGCCCTCTTTGGCGGCAACCCTGCCGTGATCGGCACCGAGAAAGGCGGCTGCGACCGCAGCCCGCACAAGACGCTAGAAGCCCAAATTAGGTGGTGGGTCGAACAACTAGAGCAGCACCTAGACGGCGGGCCACAAGCAGGCGTCTACCCCATGGTCAAAGCCCCCACAGGGTTCGTTGTCTGCTGGGGCTGCATCGACGTAGACGAGGGCGAAGAAGCTTCGCTGATCCACGCCCGAAACATCACGACCGTTCTCGCCAAGTTCGGGATCACAGGATGGATCGAACGATCCCGCTCAAAGGGCTACCACGTATGGGTGTTCGCTGACGGCTGGCTGCCCGCAGAGTTGATGCGCCACGCACTGCTGGCAGCAGCACAACTAGCACAGGCACCAACCCGCGAGATCAACCCGAAGCAAGCAGCTCTCGCTGACGGTGCCGTCGGCAACTACGTGCGGCTGCCGTACCCAGGAAACAACCCAGGCGAGGCAGAGCATCGACGCATGATTGTCGACTGCACACTGGAAGACTTCGCCAACCAGGCAGCAGCCTCGACCGTTAAAGCCGCCCAGCTAGAACCCCTAGCTGCCCTGTATGACGCCCCCGTGCTAGTGACAGCCAAGAACTTCGGCACAGGATCCGTCACACGCAACAAGTCGTCCCGCAACCGCCTCTCAGGTCTAGCGTTCCACATGTACACGCAAGGTGCAGGCCGCTCCGACGACCGATCCGAATGGCTGTGGAGCTTCTCTCGGGAACTAGCCAAATGCGACTTGAGCTTCACAGAAGCACAAGGGTTCCTGTACGAAGCGCACGACCAGCACGCACCCAAATGGGTGGCCCGAGCAGACCAGGGACGCCCACAACTCGACAGGATGCTCGCCAAAGCATCTGGCCAAGCCGCATAACACCAAAGGAAACCATGGGATTAGTAGTACTACCGCCAGAAGAACGACCACTGAACTTGCCTCCCGAGGAGCGCAAAGACATACGAGGCGACGAGCTACCCGAAGAGTGGATAGCTCGCATACTCGGACCACGCCGCTACAGGTATTACACGAAAGGAACATGATGAATCTAGAAATAAGTGACACAGCCATCCTCGTTTGCGGAGCGATCTGGGCTGTGATGTTTGTCTCCCTGGTCTGGTACTTGGTTCGCGACGAACTGAACCCCGCAGACTCGCCCAAGTCGAAACGCTGGTGGCAAGAAGATGACTGACGACTGGAGAACATCAGCGAACTGCCAAGGCAAAGACACCACAGCTTTCTTCAGCCGAGATCCACAGAAAAGACAAGAATCCCTAGCGACATGCGCCGCCTGCCTCGTAGTAGCCGACTGTCTGCAACATCGCATGGAAGAGATGAAAGAAACGCCACTAGATGACTGCGGGATCTACGGTGGTACCACCCCAGCTCAACGACACAGGCTCAGGGGCAAGGACACCAGACGCAAACCCAGAACGGTTTCCCGTTGATCGGAATTAAAGACCTCAGTTTGGCAGAACTGCGCTCCGTCAACAGAGCAAACAATCTCCCAGACAGCTACTGGCGTCCAACGCTGGAGGCACAGGTCTTGGAGCACTACAGAGGAAAGGCTACCTATGTCACGTAAACCGATGCGGACCTACATACAGATAAAGCCCAGAGTTAAGCAACGGCCACGGCTCGGTCGCCGAGGGCGTGTCTTCACGCCCGCAGCGACACAGATACACGAGGCTGCGATAGCTGCAGCGTGGAAGACCAGATTCGGTCGACGCAAACCACTAGAAGGACCAGTGAAAGTCACGGTCGACTTCGACAAGAACGGCATGTGGATCGAAGTTGCTCCTACAGAGCTGCCAACTGTGCTGCGAGGCGACATCGACAACTACATGAAGGCAGTGCTGGATGCCCTGAACGGGATCGCTTACTTGGACGACGGCCAGATATCTGTATTAGAATCCACAACCACAGGACACCTGTGGATAAGTGAAAGCGGCGACGAAGAAAATGACTGATCCCAAGACACTGGCAGAGCTGTACGAAGATGGCGAACTGATGGGCGAATACGGCACAGTCGGTATCGACTGGGGCAAAGACGCCGATGAACTGATCGAACAATCCTGCGACTTGGAAAACCCCGAGTCGTGCGAGTCATGCCAATAGGAGGCGCTATGGACCCAAAGCCAGGAACAAGAGTAAAGAAACCAGCTCAGAAACGGCCGTCGGCCGCACCGATCCCCAAGGTTGAAGAGCCTGTGATCGAACTAGAGCCGTGGCAAAACGACTACAAGATCGACATTGTCAAAGTCTTGTACGACAAGCAGATCCAGTTGCGTAAAAAAACGGCAGATGGATACGTCCCGTTCTCCGTCGACAGCGGCTGGGTATATCTGAAGAAGGATCTGTAACGATGGCTGGCGGGCCGTTCAGAGAAATGGCGTGGAGCCAACGCTACGCCCAAATGGGTGACGTGGCAGAAGAGCGGTGCGCCGCATGGCTCGACAGTCAGAACCGTGGCTGGATCCCGTACGGCCTGAACCGTCCCCCACTCAAACTATCGATGCTGTCCGAGTTCATCCGTCACACCCCCGACTTTCTGACCTCGCAGGCACTGGTCGAAGCGAAAGGGTTCGGACGTGACAAGCTCGCCAAAATCAAGTACGCCAATCTGGATGCTTTGATCGAATGGCAGAAACATCACCCCGTAGAAGTGTTCTTCTACGACTCCCACGAAGACCGTTCAATAGTTGTCGAGCTGAGTGCCCTCGTACGGGCTGTAGAAACCTCCCCGCACGTAGGCAAAGGCGTGTTCGACGACGCGACCCCGAAGCATTACTGGGCATTCCCATCCGATCTCCTAATAGAGATCGGTGAGGTCCATCATGTCGAACCGTCGCCGTAGGAAAGAAATGTCTGATGAAGAACGGGAAGAACTGTTTAACAAGTGGGACCGAATACTGCTTCGTGACGGGTTGTCTGTCGAGCCGAGGCGTCCGCTGATGAGAGACAAGCAGAAAGATTCTGGCGGGGTTCGCAAGTGGCGTGGTCCCCGTGAGATCAGCTCGAACCTGATCGACGTTCTCGGATACGACCAAAGATTGATGGATGCCACTGAGAAGCTCATGGAAGAGCCGCACAAGCCAATGGGCGGATATACCACCGAAGAGCTACAGGAGCTACGAGAGACGCTCCTAGACGCCATAGAGGATACTTTGACGCTACGGGAAGCCGAAGCTATGATCTCCATCGTCCTCGGGTCAGAAACATACGCATCCGTCTCGCAACGGATGGCTCTCCCCAAGTCAACATGTTACCTGACGGTAACCAGAGCCATCGAGAAAATGGAAGCAGCCCTTGAAGACAGTCCACAAGTAACTAAGTACCTACAACGACACAGTCGAGAGGAAACAGAATAATGACTACAGCCATGGGATATTTTGAAGGGCTAGGCATCGCCACAGCGGTGCAATACGACGGATCCGTTTACACGGCCTACCTGATGCAAGACTGGATCGACGGCGACATCGCCCCCGAACCAGAAGACGACCTGCAAGACAGCACCACAGAGCTATACATCTACGGAACCGTCATCGAAATTGGCCCCACAGACTGGCTAGTCAACACCATCGACGGCGACTGGTTCGTATTCGGCGACGCCTCCTGGGCAGAAATGGAAGAATGGGTTGAAGAAGACGAACCAGCGTAAAGCCGCACGAGACGACGCCCACAAAGAACCGCTAGGAGAACTAGGCTGGTTCGACTGGGCACCACTCGCATGGCACTGCCACGTCGGACGCACCAAATACCCCGACGTAGACGGCAAACCCAACTGGATACTCGGAGGCAAACCAGACTCCGAGTACATAGACGCTGCCCTACGGCACCTGATGAAGATGGCTCAAGGCCAAACCCACGACACAGAAACAGGCACGCTGCACGCAGCCGCCGTCCAGTGGAACATGGGCGCGCTACTCACCCTAAATATGGCTCCTACACAGGAGTGACACGGCGACGGGTCACAAGCCCCAACCAAGTCGCAGCGCACGCACCGATACCAGCAAGCTGATCGGCCGACAAGTCCACACCGAACAGCACAGCCAACGCCAACGACGCCTGCAGTGCAGCCACAACGGCCACAGGTTCGGCAGCCAACAGGTTACGAATATGGAATATCATGCCCCATGGTGGACGGCATCTACCGATCCAGCCACTCTGCGTTGTCGCGCCGCCACTGCTCCCACTTGCGTTGATCCTCAGTGATCCGCCTAAACCCGATACCTGAAGTCCAGTTCACCCAGTTCTGCATAGTGCGAGACTCAGTCTTCTCGTCACCCAACGTCGGCCACAGCCGACGCAGCGCAGAGAAAATCGGCAACGTCGACTCCAAATGGTGCATGTTCCGATCAGTAGCCACCCACTCGCCATCCTCACGACGGCCAACCATCCCAGCCCCATGCAACGCAGGCAACAACGGAGCCAAAACGGTGTCCCACGCCTTCGGCAACGGCTTGTAATCATCGCGGAAATCGCTATCAAAGAAGAAGTTCTTGTCAGCAATCTCAGACAACGGAATCTTAACCAAAGGACTCATAGACGCAACGATCAGCCTCGGGTTCATCGCCCGATCAAGCTCGGCAAACGGCAAATCAGGAACCAAGAAAACCGAATCGCCGCCCATCGACATAGGCAACTGGATATGGAACCGATCCTCGATCCACTTCGGCAACAACGTTTCCTTCTCCGAATCCCGCTCAAGTTCCCGCTTCAAAGAATGAACACGGTTATAAACCTTCGGGTTCTTAAACATCATCTCCAACTGCAACGGCAAATTCTTGCGAGTCCACGTATAGAACGGGATCGCACGCCGCATCACGCCACGCTCAAACCCAGACAAATCGTCATAATCGAAGTGATACTTGTACACGTCAGCCACAGCCAAATCAATATCAAGACCCTTCGTGAGCCTGTCCATCGCCAACGTCCCACGCAACATGTTCTCAACATGCAACGCAGGCCGACGGGCCGTAGCCGTAACAATGTTGTTCGGGTTCAACGGATTGATCGACCGCGCCCGAGCCACCCTCTGCAACTCCGTCGTCTGACCACCATTCAAAACGCCGTTCCGCATCAACGTCGCCATGTGATCCACAAACCGACCATTGCCGCTATCTACCAGCCTCTGAGCCTGCTTGCTGCCCCGCAACGCAGCCACCTGCTCATCAACAGAACCACCCGCATCAATAGCAGCCCGCACAGGCTTATAAAGCTGATGGAAACGACCATACGAAGAAAGCTCAACACCAGCCAAAGCATTATTGAACACGCCGCCAAAGAAGTTCCGAGAATGGAAACCAGGCGACGCAATAGCCCACGCCTTAAACAAGTCGTTCACCTTGTCAAAAACCGTCACAACACTATTGCTGCCACGCGCACCAATAATCCGATTCACATCAGCCAAACCCTGAGCCACTTCCTCAGGAATCTGACCATCAGCACCGAACGCCGTAAACCCACGCATAACCGAAGACAAAGCCTCGGTGCGCTCAGGCATAGACATCGTCGCAAACCGAGTAGCAATCAAATCCCTGTCATGGGACAGACGGGCCAAATCGGCCTCCAACATCTTCGCATTAGCCTCCAACCGAAGAAACTGGGCGTTCGTCTGATTCAACGACACAGTCTGAGCCGCACGCTCAACCCGCATATCGGCAACACGACCAGCCGCAACATTAGGAACTTCCACAGAAGCAACCCGCTCCGAAGGACGAGGCACAGGCACACCATCCATGCTCACATCCGTAACAGACGCCCGCCTCGCCCGCTCAGCAGCCTCAAGCTCCTCATTATCAAGACGATTAGCCATCTCAAACCGCTCAGTCGCCTCACCCCTGAGACTCAACTCCTGAGACCTAAAATACGCCACCGTCCCGTCCGCTGTAGTAGCCTCCTCAGCCATATCAGCGTCGATCTGAGCGATCCTTCGCTGGTTCTCGGCAAGCTGCTCGGCAGCTTGCCGAACACTGCCCTGAGCCTCAGCAACAAAGGGAGAGATCTCGTCAGCGGCATCAGCAATCTCCTGATACCTCTTTACTTTGCGTGCCTCCAAGGCCAGCATCGACTCATCGATCAACCCCACAAACTGTTTGGCAGTACGGGCCTGAAGATTCTTTGCTCCTACACGCTTCGCCTCAGAGAAAGCACGACCGATGCTCCACGAAACTTGAGTAGTGTCGGAAAGGTATTTCCGCAACATGTCTATTTGTTGCCTGAGGGGAGCGGCCATAGCCGCCGCTTGAGCAGGATCGATCGCTTCTATTTTGTCAGCAACCTTACTCAGCGCGCCGATTTCCTGAGCAAGTTTCCCTCTGGCCGAAGTCAAATTCGTTAGGATTTGCTCTGGATGCCTGGTATTCCCGCCAGTCGAATCGACAAAGTTCTGGGTAACCCAGGTCTCAATGGTGGATTCGAAGTCATTTAATGTCGACTCGACGCGATCCGTGATGACATCGTATTCGTGCTTGGCCCAGTTCTTTTTTGAGGTAGCTTCAATCCCAAGCGCGGCTGAATCCAGCGCTTTATTAACGTCCATTCTGCTTTGATATCTGATTATGTTTTTAGGACTGGAGCCAATCGCATTAGCGCCGCCAATTGCCCCTGAGCCACTGGCAGCATCGTCTAACTGTTTCCCAAACTCTCGTGAAGTGATAAACGATTTACTAGTGTCCTCATCACCCAACATAGAGGCGTTCAAAGAGTCCTTGTTCTTAGGCGTCAACTCGTCGGCGCCACCCGCAAACGGCTGTAACTGCTTCTTCGGATCCAACGGAATAGCGTTCCATTGCCCGCCGTGCTCAAACCCTGTGTACAAGATCGAATCGTAACCTTCGGCGCGAAGCTCCCGATGGAAATCCGCTACCCAATCCATCAACCCGTCAGCAAAGTCGTCCTTCAGTTGTGAACCTCCCATGCTGGACAATCCTGAGGCGGGGCTGCCGCCAATCCACTGATTCGAAGAAACTGGCTTGATGTAAGTATTGAACCATTGACCATTCGGGTCTTCTACAAGCTGCTTCGGGGTTAGAGGGATTCTCTCCAACGGCTCAACACCGTTTCGTTTAGCTTTAACGATCAGGTTGGCGATCCACCGCTCCTCTTGCAGTACACCTTCTTTGCTCAAAGGCCCGCCAGCTCCAGCCGAACGGTTGCCTGTCCATGGGGAACGCTTGTACTTCAAACGGCCCAGAAGCGTCGGATCTTCCAGAGCGAGAGCATTAAGAATTCCAGCAGCGTCGTGGCTGCCTTGGTATGTTAGAAGGTCCATCCCGCCCCGAGCCAGAATGTCCACTGCACCAGAATCGTACTCGGCCATGGTTCCGCCCATCTGTTGCACACGATGGGCCACTTGCTTGTGTTCGTCGCGGAGTTCGGAAATGATACCTGTGATGGGAAAAGGTTGGGTGCCGTCGTCGCCGACAATAGCGGCCGCTTCCGAGTAAGACAGTTTGACGCCGCTCTGAACGCCGATCAGTTCTTCAACCCTTAAAGACTTCTCGACGGCCGCTTTGGCGTCATCCATATTAGTGCGGGCTTGGATCAGAATTGATTTGTTAACAATTGCTTTAGGGTTTGAGGTGATGGGCACGATGTGTCTGACCGCTTCAGGAGGGATCTGTACTAGAACCACATTGGCTTTGTCATCAGGCGCATAAATCTGGGTCGGAATAACTTCGTCAGTGTCGCCTGCCAAATCGCTAGTTTTAACCCACACCCCGATGGTGTCCGCATCGAGGTCGAGGGCGCCGATGTCGTCGAGGGCGTCCATCCTGACTTGAGCGGTCAGATAGAGCCGTTCACGCATCTCGCGGACATCAGCGAGCACATCGCCAGTCCCAGGAGCATCCGCCCAATCCGAAATATCTAGAGTCGAGATCCAATCTCCTGTCTCCCAAAGATCATCATCAAATAGTTGATTAACCTCTATCTCGTGAAAGTTTTGGAGATTTACGGTGCCGTCCCTGCTCCAGCCCGTGTTCCAGTTCTCGATCCACATAGCCTGTGCGGCTTCATCAAGATCATCAAAATTAACGTCACTGTAAGTTACATCTCTGGGGTGAGGGCCACGCTTCCACCGCTCAAATAAATCTCTGCCACGAGGGTGCGAGAGTGAAGTACGGCCAGCGTGATCGATTTCAGCTCTAGTCATCCGTTTAGGCAAACCGTCAAGAAACGGCAGGATCGGAACATACGGACGCTGAGGGGCACCGCCCATCAAATCCCAAATACGTTGAGCGTTCGGGACACCCATCTCCTTCATATGTTCCAAAGTGATATGGCCGTTCCTCACCCCAGAATCGACCATGTCCACATGCATCTGAGCCAAACCGCGACCGCGATGCGACTCCGAAGATTGACCCCACAAAGCAGTATGCCCATGCAAGAAATCGTCGCCAGTCCCGCCATAAATCACAGGGTTCTTCGCAACCATCCGAAACCCCAAGATCTTCGAAGGATCGCTAGCGTACCGCAAACTAATCTCATGATCGAACGAAAGGTGAAGCTGCCCAATCGAATCGATCTCGCTAGTAGACCTCGACGCGGCATCAGGAACTTTATTCAAATCGATCTCGGCATGATTCCGATTCATACCGTGATACAAAGCAGTCGACCCGTCAAACGACATGTAGCCGTCCTTCGTAGGAGCCAAAGTTTCCAAAGAAAGACGGATCTCCTCAGCAACATCAGGCGGTAAATCGTCACCCAACTGGGCGATCAAACTGTCGCGTTCAGCGACCATCTCTTTCTGCCAAGCCTTCAAATCAGTGTGCTCAGAAGTCGCAGCGCTCATCACCTTGCGGGCAACAGCAACATTTCGGCCAGCAGCCCGACGCGCCCGCCCAATATTTATCTCAAAGTCGATTAGCGCCTCGTACGTCTTTGGTCGAAGGTTCAACGGGATGTTCATTTCGTCCATCAAACTGCTGACCTGCTTAGCCCAAGCATCCTGAGACTGAAGATCATTAGGGAAACCCTTTTTGAACTGAAACAGTCTTTTCAGTTTTCTGAGCTGCTCCTCAACAACGTTAGAACCCACAACAACTTTCGCCGACATCCTGATGACCTCTTGGGCCTCTTCGATCTCGCCAGCCTGAAGAAGGAAACTCGTACGAGCCGCAGCTAGCGGCTCGTTGATGTCACGCAGATCTTGAGCGATCTCATCCAACCGCGCCAAATCCTTCAACGCTGCACGCGTCCCCTGCGAAACCTGAAGCTCTACCTTTGCGTACAGATCATGTTGCTCAAGGCGCAGATTTGCCTGACGGGCACGAAGCTTGCTAAGCCCGCCCTTAATCCGATCAAGTTCACCTTCCAAATAGTCGGCGCGGCGCTCAAGAGCAGCAGCACCATCCTTCAACACCTCTATGTTGTTAAACGCCTCATCAGAACGCTGATCAGCTAAACGGCCGATCCGCTCAGCGTCTTCCAAACTTTCTCCAGCCAGCTGCCGCCAAATAGTGCCGTTCTTCGACGGCGGAACCCAAGTGACACCAAACTTTGCTGCCTTCTTAGCCTGATCGGCATGCCACCGCAGCGTCTCAATAATCTTGTTCTCAAGGTCAACGCCACGCTGAGCAAACGGCATACCACCGTCACGGGCAGCATCAGCAGCTTCCCGTTCCAAAACTGCTGCCGCCTCAAGTTCTTCGATCTGAAGATTCAGATCGTTCAGAACCTCATCAACCTGACGGTAATCTCTGGCCTGCCGCACCGACGCATCCAAAGTGACGGTGCGATCCAGATTCACACCAACTTTACGAAGTTTACGTTCGACATACTTGCCACGGGCACGACGAGACAACAACTTGATGTGTTGTGGCATCGCCACAAACACATCGTCTTCGAACCAGTCAAAGATTTCATCGTGCCCATACCCGTTCTCGGCAGCGTTCTCTTCAAGAATGTTGACCGCTTGTTCCCTCGGGCCACGGCCCTTAGCAACATCAACAGTTCCGTCGTCCAACAAGATCCCGCGTCGAGCAGCATCTTCAGAGGCGTCTACAAGCGGGACGCCCATGAACTCGCCGCCAGCAACAATGTTCGCTTGCTTCTCAAAGCCCTGCATGTCGAACATGCCGCCAGAAGGCTCACTTTTACGTGCCTCTTTCAACCAGAGACGAAATTCCTGCGTCCTGTACGTCGGCTGCCAGTTGCTGCGTCGAACAAGCCAATCAACGCCATCCATCGACTCGCGCATGATGTCGTTCGATTGTTTCAGAACGTCATCACTGAACGCCGTCAACGCCTCAAACAGCTCCTGAGACATGCCATCGGGGGCAACATCCATCCCCATCGCACGATAAGCAACTTTGCCGCTGACACCTTCCTTGACGATCATTTGATCAAGGACATTCCAAGCTTGAGTCAACGAATTGTCGAGACTCTTCTCGATCCCTCGGCCAACATTGTCAGCCAATATCCCGTGGAATGCCCCCCGCCAAACGTCGTCAGAAACATTCGGGTCACGCAAAGCAGTCTTAAGAAGGTTTCTGTCCCCGCCGAAGAACCCGCCCAAAGCTGAAAGGCGGACCCGTTGAGCCGCAGTGTTCGCTCCCATACGGGGAGTGAACCTCAACAGCATGTTGTCCTGAGACATTAGCTGCAACTGTTTCGCCTTCGTAGGCCCGCTATGGAGACGAGACAACGTTTTGCTGCCAGGGATCCTGAACTGGATACCGCCCTTGAGTTCATCAGCGGCACCAATCCAACCATTGCTGCGTGCCGAAACGGTCAACCGAGCCAGATCATCGCCAGACAAAGCACGGACACCGTTCCGCATCACAGCACGAGCTTTGACCGTATCGCCCAAAGCATCAAGCATCTTTACGACACCCATAGTGCCCTGTTTCGCCATCGGCAAAGTGCCCAATGTCAGCCAAGTAAACGGATCGAACAAGACATCGCCAACAAACCCAGCAAGATTGTCCAGCGGCTTCACACCAAACATTTCGATCTCGCCCAGGCCAGGTGCCCAGTCGTGTATTAAGTCACCAAACCCGATGGCACGCTCTTCGCCCAAACCAAGCTGACTGCCCCACTCGTTTAGAGAGAACTTTTCATCAGAGTCAAAGATGTCACCAAACTCTTTGATCGTAGAAACAACACCAGCCCGAGGCAGATCAATCGCTGTCAGAATCGTTTCGCCTACACCGAGCAAAGCGCCCGTGATCCCGCCGCGTTCATCAACGTCGTCTTTCTTCCAACTCGCACGGATCGCTTCGATCATCGAATCCGAAAGCTGAAAGGCTGGGTTAGCGAAAGACTGGCCAGAAACGCCACCAGAGCCACTGAAGTCGTGGATGGGATCCCACGTCCCTTGAGGGTCGAGAGGATCAAACGCCGCCAACCGTGGCGTGTTCTTCTTGATGTTCAGAACAGCTTGTTCTGAAACATCGTGCTTTGCCGCTATGTCGGCAATGGCTTGATCAAACTCAGTGGTAGACACTATGGGTATCCACCACCGAGGGCTAGAGCGTC
>Ga0302122_10001544_pt1 | contig 14623 bp, 14 predicted proteins | sample CB21_SCM_MG_FD_203115 | JGI IMG/M metagenome (GOLD analysis project Ga0302122, IMG submission 203115) | Marine microbial communities from Western Arctic Ocean, Canada - CB21_SCM | ecosystem: Environmental > Aquatic > Marine > Oceanic | place: Canada: Western Arctic Ocean | collected 2017-09-28
GCCGCGCAAGAGATTTGCGACAACCTGCCCCCTGATGTGATAGATATGAAAGACAAGCCGTTTATCGCAAGCACGATGGAGGGCTATTACGCTATGAAAATGCACGTGCTTGTGCGTTTTGGAAAATGGCGTGAAATCATTGATACCCCAATGCCCCAAGATCCAAAGCTTTATTGTGTTTCGACCTGTATGCATCACTACGCCAAAGGGATTGCGTATGCAGCAATGAAAGAATTCACAAAAGCTGAACATCAAAAGCGCCAATTTTATGGGGCTCTTAAACGGGTCCACCCGAACCGAAAATTCTTTAATAACCCGGCAATCGAAACACTGGGTGTTGGCGAAAAGATGCTGCTCGGGGAATTGGAGTACCACACAGGCAATCACGAAGTCGCTTATGCGCATTTGCGTGAAAGTGTGCAGCGTTGTGACGATCTACACTATTCCGAGCCATGGCCCTGGATGCATCCGCCACGCCATGCTCTGGGGGCTTTACTGATGGAGCAGGGTCACTACAAAGAAGCTGAAGAAGTCTATCGCACAGATTTAGGATTAATCGACGCTGTACAACGTTGCGCTCAGCACAAGAACAATGTCTGGTCTCTTCACGGTTTGGTTGAATGCTTAAAGCATAGCGGCGAAACCAAAGAACGCATTGATCTTCAGGTGCTCTTGACGAGCGCACTTGCGAATACCGACGTTGCTGTCACGTCCTCGTGTTGTTGCCGCAAAACGGTCGTTGATACCGGTAACTGCTGAGCGACCAGCTTTATAAATAGAGGCCACCGACAGCTCTACTCGCCTTCTTCGCACATTAGTTCATCCGCATGTATCCAATGGCGGACGCTATCGGGTGGAGGTATGGGTGCACCGTCGTAATTCATGGCATCCAGCAAGTCGGCGGTGGGGACAGATTGCCCACGGGTTCTGAATAGACCGCGGGCGGTGGCGCGGGCTGCACGGGTGTCGCCGGCCAGTATGTCGTGGCGAAAATAAAGCCACTTGTCATCCCAGCCAAGAATACTGCTCTTCAGCGTAATTTTCTCAAAAGCATGCAGCGGTCGCTCAAAGCGCACCATGACACCTCCGGCAATTGGAAACCAACGCTGGCGCAATACCACACCCACCAGGCCACACTGGGTCATCAGGTCAAAGCGTCCCAGATCCATCAGGGTGAGGTAGCGCCCATTATTCATATGGGCATTGGTGTCCAGATCGTTGGGCCATACCCGCATGGTGATCACTGATGGGCGCAGGGCAGGGCTAAGCCGGGTCGTCAGCGCCCGACCGAACACCCGGCTGGCACGCAAAAAGGGATACACGCGCTTATCAGCTTGTTAAACCGCCGGTGGAATACTTAAAAGGCATCATCTGGAAAGGTCATCATGGTGGCGCCACCCGACATGATGGATGCAAAAAGCGCGCCGCTTTGCGGCAGAATGCGCTCCATGAAAAAGCGTGCAGTGGCGATTTTCGCCTGGTAAAACCCGGTGTCATCATTGTCTTGTTTTTCCAGTGCGACTTTGGCCATCTTTGCCCACAGGAAGGCCAATGTCACCAGCGCAAAAAGTTTCAGGTATTCGCTCGAGGCAGCGCCTGCCTCATTAGGGTCTTTCAGGCCGGCCTGGGCAATTTGTCCGGTGGCCAGTTGCAGGCGGCCAAAGGCCTTGGCCAGCGGCAGCACAAAGGGCTGCAGTTCGGTGTTTGCCGTGTTGCTGGAAATCCAGGCCTGCACCGGATGAAAGAAGCGTCGCAGGTAGCGACCCATGTGGGCCGTCAGTTTTCGTCCCACCAGGTCCAGCGCCTGGATGCCGTTAGCACCTTCATAAATCATGGCGATGCGCGCGTCACGGGCGTATTGCTCCACGCCGTTATCGTGAATATATCCATGGCCGCCATAGACCTGCACCGCCATCTGCGCCGTGTCGTGGCCGACTTCTGAGAGATAGGATTTCACCAGCGGGGTGAGCAGCTGCACCAGATCATCGGCCTGTTTGCGCTGTTCGGCATCTTCGCTGCGATCGCGAATATCGATTTGCCGGCCGACCCATACGGCGAGTGCCCGCGTACCTTCAGTAAAGACGCGCATGGTCAGGAGCATCCGTCGGATGTCGGGGTGTACCAACAATGGGTCGGCGGCCTGCTCGGGGTAGCGTGCCCCACTAAGCGCACGGCCCTGCTGACGATCACGCGCATACTCGACCGCGGCCTGGTAGGCGCTTTCCCCCAAGCCCAGTCCCTGGATGCCGACACCGAGTCGGGCATCATTCATCATGGCGAACATCGCCCGCATACCCTTGTGCGGTTCACCGATCAGCCAGCCGGTGGCGCTCTCCAGGCTCATCTCGCAGGTGGCCGAAGCCTTGATTCCCATCTTGCTTTCTATCCGTGTGCAGCGTATCGGGTTGCGCTCGCCCGCTTCTCCATCATCGTTGGGCAGAAATTTGGGCACAAGAAATAAACTGATACCTTTAATACCCTCCGGGGCATCCGGCAGCCGCGCCAGCACCAGGTGAATGATGTTCTCGGTCAGGTCGTGCTCCCCGGCCGTGATGAATATCTTGGTGCCACTGATAGCATACGAGCCGTTTTCGTTGGCGACTGCCTTGGTGCGAATGAGCCCTAGGTCGGTGCCGCACTGGGGCTCGGTCAGGCACATGGTGCCCGACCAGATGCCGCTGACCATCTTTGGCAGATAGCAGTTTTTGAGCTCATCGCTGGCAAAAGTATTTATCGCGCGATAGGCGCCACGCGTCAGTCCGACATAGGTCGCAAACGCAACGTTGGCCGAGCAAGCCATTTCCTCGAGCAGCACATTAAGCGCTCCGGGCATGCCTTGGCCACCGTACTTCGGGTCACAGGGCAGGCCGATCCAGCCGCCCTCGGCATACTGGCGGTAAGCATCGGCAAATCCTGGCGGGGTGGTGACTTTGCCATCGTCGTACTGGCAGCCACTGCTATCACCGCTGTGGTTTAAAGGGAAAAGTTCGTTCTGCGCCAGCCGGGCGGCTTCTTCCAGAACAGGATCGACAAGGTCAGCGGTGGCATCTTCACAGCCGGGCAGAGCGGTGATCTCGGTCGGGTCGAAAAGCTCGTTATAAACGAACTGCATATCGCGTAGTGGTGCGGTGTAGCTGGGCATGGTTTTCTCTTTATCGGATTCAGTTACGCAAAGGCTTACCGGTCTCAAGCATGTGCTCGATACGGTCCAACGTCTGCGGCGTACGCAGCAGACTGACAATCGCGTTGCGTTCCAGGGTAAACAGCTTGTCCTCGCTAAGGGTCTCGGTGGGGTCCACCTTACCGCCGGCCAGCACGTGGGCCAGTTTCTTACCGACGGTGACGTCATGGTCGGTGGCTTTGCCAGCACGATGAAAGTCATTCAAAGCCAGTGTCATGGCCGCTTCTCCCGACGGGCCCGGCAGCGTGAGTTCGCGCGGTTCGGGTGGCGTATAGTCCTGCGCCATGACGAGCGCACGCTCCTTGGCACTTGCCAGCAGGCGGTCGCGGTTCATGACGATGTTGTCGCTGGGCCTTAGGTACAGCAAGGCCCGCGATTCCTCCGCCGATTTGCCGACTGTCGCTGTGGCTACAGTTTCGAACACTTTGCTTACGGCTGGCATTGGTCCCTTGGGATGCCTTGGGTTTTCACTCCAGCGCAGCAGCATCTCCTTGCAGCCACCCCACGCCGGCACCAGCCCTACACCCACTTCGACAAGGCCCATGTAGGTCTCGGCATGGGCTTCTAATGCATCGCAGTGCAGTAAGACCTCGCAGCCACCACCAAGGGCCATGCCTGACGGGGCGCCGACCACTGGGAAGGGGGCGAACTTGAGTGCCTTGTACACATCCTGACCCTGCTTTACGGACTCGGTGATCTTGGGCCAGGCTGCGATATTGGCAGCAAAAAGACCTACGCCGACATTGGCACCCACCGAGAAATTCGTACCTTCGTTGTGAATTACCAAAGCCCGGTAACCCTGCGCTGGGATAATTTTGAGTGCCTTGGAGGCTACCGCCATGATGCCCTCATCAATGGCATTCATCTTAGAGTGAAATTCCAGGCATAGCACCTTGTCGCCGATATCCCACAGACTGGCCGAACGGTTGCCATCGATGCGTTCCCCAGCTCTCTTGATGTCTGCCAGCAGCAACACGCCATCAGCGCGGTCTACATTGTGGTAGCTACCATCGGTGCCAAAATACTGCAGTTTGCCGTTTTCTACTTGGTAAAAACTGCCTTCACCCACCTGTTGCAGCAATGGCGGTACCGCCATGCCTTGTTCGGTCAGTTGTTTTGCAAACCATTGTGGGCCGAGTTTGTCGATCAGCTCGAATGGGCCCCATTTCCAGGCGTAACCATTTTTCATGGCCTCGTCGACTGCGTGAATGTGATCCGCGATCTGCGGTACCAGCGCGGCGGCATAACTTAAGGTATGCGAAAGCACCCGCCAGGCGTACTGGCCACCACGGTCAGGGTGTTCCACTAGAGCACGCAGTCCCTTGCGCCCGGCTTCAACGCTAGCGAGCGAGGGTTGGTTGGCTGGGTGATATTCACCGGTCTTAAGATCCAGCGCTTCTTTCACCTTTTTGCCACCGGCACGGTTGAGGCGATAAAAGCCGCCTTTACCTTTGCGTCCGGTAGAGCCTTGCGCAATCATCTTTTCGATAAAGGCGCTGGGCCGGTGGATGTCGCGATACATGTCGACCTCGGGAAGTGTTGCCAGCATCGAACTTTCCACGTGCGGCTGCAGGTCTATGCCGACGAGATCCAGTAGGCCGAATATTCCGGTCTTGGGAATGCCCATGGGCTTGCCGATTATCGCGTCGGCTTCTTCGACAGTGAGGCCGTCCTCAAAAGCAAAGCGCACGGCAACTCCCATCCACAAGATGCCAATTCGGTTGGCAATAAAACCCGGAGTATCCTTGCAGTCCACTACCGATTTACCCAACATGCGGTCACCAAAATCCCGCAGGGTGGAGACAACCTCAGGACGGGTATCAGGTCCAGCGACCAGCTCCAGTAGCCGCATGTAGCGTGGTGGATTAAAGAAGTGAGTCACAGCAAAATGCTGGCGAAAATCCTCGCCCATGCCTTCGACAAGATGGGCGAGCGGAATGGTCGAGGTGTTGGAGGTGACGATCGCACTGGCCTTGCGATGTTGGTCGATCTTGCGGTACAGCGCTTGCTTAATTTCAAGGTTCTCAATAACGACTTCGATCACAAGATCGCACTCGGCAAGCCACTCCAGGTGATCCTCAACATTGCCAGGCCGGATCCGTTTCGCATTGCGTTGGTGCATCAGTGGCGCTGGGCTGGTTTTGAGCATCCGTTGGATAGCGCCTTTTGCGATCGCGTCCCGGTCCGACCCTTCCTTGGGGAGGATATCGAGCAGGATTACGTCCATCCCGGCGTTGGCTGCCTGGGCGGCAATGCCCGAACCCATGACACCTGAGCCAATAACAGCCATTTTTTCTATAGATGACATTCAGGCAGCCTCAAGCACGGTGGCAATACCCTGGCCCCCACCGATACATTGGGCCGATAGGGCATAGCGACCTCCCTCGCGTTGCAGGACCTGGGCCGCTTTGCCCGTGATCCGTGCGCCAGTTGCGCCCAGCGGGTGGCCAATGGCGATCGCGCCACCATCCATGTTTACCTTGGTCGAGTCCAACTCCAGGTCGCGTATCGAGGCGATAGACTGAGTTGCGAAAGCTTCGTTGATCTCGATCACATCTAGATCAGTGGCACTGATACCGGCACGTGCCAGCGCTTTACGGGAGGAGAATATCGGGCCAAGTCCCATGGTCTCGGGCTTGCAACCCGAGACTGCAAAACTGACGATGCGGGCCATTGGCTCAAGACCGTTCGCCTTGGCGTAATCGGACGAGCAGACCAGCGTCGCTGCGGCACCATCGGTCAGCGGTGAGGCGGTACCGGCAGTTACGCTACCGTTCTCATCGAAAGCCAGTTTCAGGCCGGCCAGCCCTTCAAGGTCGGTAGTCGGACGCAGACAGCCATCAGCATCAATGGTGCTGCCATTAACCTCAATCGGCACTATCTCACCAGCCAGCCGACCTTGTGACTGTGCATCACCGGCTTTTTGCTGACTGGCGACAGCGAAGACTTCTTGCTCCTCCCGGCTGATCTGATACTCACGGCCGACGTTCTCGGCAGTCTCGCCCATGGACATATAAGCTGCCGGCATGCTTTGGCACAGTGCAGGATTCAGCATCGGATTAAAGCCTGACATCGGCACACGACTCATAGATTCGACCCCGGCGCATATAAAGACATCACCCGCACCCATTTGAATGGCGCCAGCGGCCATATGGATAGCCTGCATGGATGAGCCGCAAAAGCGGTTGACGGTGGTGCCGGCAACGGAAATCGGCAGGCCAGCCATCAGCACTACCAGCCGGGCCATGTTGAGGCCCTGTTCGCCTTCGGGAAAGGCGCAGCCGAGGATCAGGTCCTCGATTTCATCGGGGTTGACCCCAGTGCGTTCGATCAGGGCCTTGACTACGTGGGCAGCAAGATCGTCCGGACGTACCTTGGCTAACCCGCCTTTAGTGGCAAAGTGAAAAGGGGACCGCATGTAGCCAGCTATAACGATGTCTTTCATTCAGAAACTCCTTTGGAAATCGATAACAGGTTGTGATCGATAATTCAGTATTCAATAACTAAGGTATCAGCTGCCAGCTGCCACCCGGACCGGCTCTTCATCAAGCGCGATCAGGGCCTGCTTGCGAACACTGGCAAGCTCTTCCAGCGTCGCGTCAAGATCAGTTTTTTGTACTTCCAGTGCCGTAATACGAGTGTTGACCTTTTCCAGCAACATCAGAATTTGGTCATGCTGAGCTGGGTCGGCATCGTACAGATCAAGATACTCGCCGATATCAGTGAGGCTGAATCCCAGGCGCTTGCCGCGCAGAATAAGTTGTAGCCGGCCACGTTCCCGGTGGGTATAGATTCGGGTAGTGCCCGCCCGGCGCGGATTTACCAGGCCCTTGGTTTCATAAAAACGCATCGCCCGAGGGGTGATCCCGAGCTCCCGGGCGAGCTCGGTGACTGTCAACATATCACCGGTTCCGTCATTCATGACGTACTAGACCCTTTGTGCTTTTCCACCTCTTCGGCTACCAGTTCTTTTTTCGACAGTTTGCCAATGATGGTTTTGGGTAGCTCGAGACGGAACTCGATCCGCGAGGGCATCTCTATCTTGGAAAGCTTGTCTGCAAGGAAAGTTTTCATCTCATCTTCCGTGATCTTTTCTCCCTCTTTCAGTTTGACGAAGGCCTTGGGGCTCTGGCCACGGTAGTCATCGTCAATACCGATGACGGTCACCTCGGCAACAGCGGGGTGCAGGTAGATAGCTTCTTCGACCATTCGCGGATAGACGTTGTAGCCGCTACAGAGAATAAGGTCTTTGAGCCGGTCAACCAGGAAAAAGTGTCCGTCTTCATCCATGTAACCCACATCACCAGTGCGAAACCACCCTTCGCGCAGGCTGTCGGCAGTTTCTTGTGGGCGGTTCAAGTAGCCTTTCATGACCTGTGGGCCTTTTATCCAAACTTCACCGCGTTCGCCGGTGGGCACAACGTTGTTAGGTGCTTCGAGATCGTGAATCGAGATTTCTGTACCGGGTACGACCTGGCCGATCGAGCCGGACTTATTAATATCTTGCATGGCGTTACAGGTGGCGACCGGTGCGGTCTCGCTTAGACCGTAGCCTTCGACCAGCCGGCATCCTGTCAGGCGCTCAAAAGTTTCTTTGACTTCAAGCGGTAGCGGCGCACCACCAGAGATGCAGTAGCGCACGGCAGATAGGTCGTACTTCGCAAGATCCGGCGCTTGGTTAATTGCGGTGTAGATGGTCGGCACTGCTGGGAAAATAGTCGGCTTTTTCTTATTGATTGTCGCCAGGGTTTGACCCAGTTCGTAGCGGGGCAGCAGGATCATCTGTGCACCTGCGGCAACGGCGAAGTTCATTACCGCTGTCATCGCAAAAACATGAAAAAATGGCAAAACCCCGAGTACTTTTTCTTCTCCGGGGTTCAGATCCACATACCATAGAAGCATCTGCGAGACGTTGGCCGAAAGGTTACCCTGGGTCAGCATTGCGCCCTTAGGCCGTCCTGTGGTGCCACCGGTGTACTGTAGTACTGCAATGTCGTTATCCAGATCAACGTTAACCAGACTCGGGTCGCCGTCGTTATCAAGCAGATCCTGAAAATGAACAATCGCCTCGCTGGGCTCAATGTTCGCAATCTCTTTACGTTTTAACAGGCGAAACAGAATGCTTTTAATCTTGGGTAATATCGCTGCCATCGGGCAGACAATGATCTTCTTGAGACTTTCCGTGCGTGAGAGCATCGCCGCTACTTTCGGGTAAAGCACTTCAAGATCCATAGTGATCATGATCTCGGTATTGCTGTCATCAATCTGGAAGGCGAGCTCGCGTTCAACATACAACGGGTTGTAGTTAACGACAGTGGCGCCAGCGCGTAATGCGCCGTAATAGCAGATAACTGAGTAAGGGGTGTTCGGTAGGCAAAGGCCGACCCGGGCACCTGGGGTCACCCCCATTAGCTGCAGGCCTTTGGCCATGTGGTTGACCTGCTCGAGCAGTTCGCCATAACTAAGACAATAATCAAGGAAATCAATTGCAGTGTTGTCGCGACAGCGTTCTGTCGTGCGCTCCAGAGTCTCGTACAGCGGGCGGCGCTCGATGCTGGCGTTCCAGTCGATACCCTCGGGATAATTGCTCAGCCAGGGATGAGTTGTGGCTTCCATGGTGGTACCCTCCTTACTTGGTTGTACGGCCCTTTGGAGTCTGCGTGAACCGGCTCCGCTGGGGTTGATTGGTTTAGTATCAGTGCTTGATCAGGTTAGATAGCCCCGGACAAACCATCTTTGGAATGCATCCGGATGTACGCAAGCTCCAGATCAAGCTTGTCAGAGCCCTGTAAATTCTCGATCGATATACCGATTGCAAGCAGGTCTTTGAGCATGGCAAAACTTGCCTTTGAATTGTGGCTTTCAGGGTGAATGCGCTTGTTTTGAGGTTGCACAGTTAACGTTAACGTCAACTATATTACGCTAGGGTAAATATCGTCGTCAAATTTTAATAAGGCGCTGAAAAATAACAATAATTAATTCTATAAACACAAATTCGAATCAGACAGGGCGCTAACAGAGAGATTTTCGGCGAGATATAGTCCTGGCCGTCGGTGCAGCGCGGTTCTGGATGTGAAGGGTTGATTCAGGGGGGGCTACTTATTTCCTAAGTTCCCTGATCGGTCTTAAAGCTGTTCTAAGCATTACTGCTACGGTTCGGCTTTGGTGCCAGTAGTTATTTCGGCCGTTTGAGCTCTTTACTAGCTGGGCTACCGTACTCTACCTGGATTAGTGGGGATAATGCCCATCAATAAAGTGTTTGTGCGTTTTGCTTAAGGCATGCGATCATCAGTTCAGTTTTGAAACCTAAGTATTTAAATGTCGGGCACAGGCAGCTAAGCGCGTGCAGACTGAAAGTGGAGGATTTATGCCAGGCTTAAATTCCGATGTAGACCCGCAGGGTCTGCTCGAATACTCGGTGGTCTACACCGATCGTGCGTTGAATCACATGTCGCAGTCGTTTCAGGGCGTGATGAACGACATCTCTTCAATGCTAAAGGAGGCGTACAACGCGGACGCAGTAGCTGTGGTTCCGGGCAGCGGTACCTTTGGTATGGAAGCGGTGGCGCGTCAGTTTGCAACTGGCAAGAAATGCCTGGTGGTGCGTAACGGCTGGTTTAGTTTCCGCTGGAGTCAGATCTTTGACATGGGCGATATCCCCTCCAATCACAGTGTGCATAAGGCGAGACCCGTGGAATCGGGAAGGCATCCCGCCTACGCACCGGCACCAATTGATGAAGTAGTCGCCGCGATCCGTAGTGAAAAACCTGATCTTGTTTTCGCGCCACATGTCGAGACTTCTGCAGGCATGATCCTGCCGGATGACTACATCAAGGCGCTTGCAGACGCGGTGCACACACACGGTGGGATGATGGTGCTCGACTGCATTGCTTCAGGTACTTTGTGGGTAGATATGCAAGCGCTTGGAGTGGATGTGTTGATCAGCGCGCCACAAAAAGGTTGGAGTGGCTCTCCGTGCGCGGGGCTTGTCATGCTTAGCGCGCTTGCGAGTGAGCGCCTGCAACAAACCGCTAGCACCAGTTTCTCCTGCGACCTCAAAAAATGGCGTGACATCATGGCTGCCTATGAAAAAGGGGGCCATGCTTATCATGCGACCATGCCCACTGATGGCCTCAAGGCCTTTGCTGAGGTGATGCGCGAGACCCAGGAGATGGGTTTTGCCAATGCGCGCGCCGCACAGGAAGAACTGGGTGCCAAAGTCCGAGAGTTGCTTGTCGGTCAGGGCATCAAGAATTTGGTTGCGCCCGGTTTTGAGGCGCCCAGCGTAGTGGTCAGTTACACCGATGATGGAGAAATGCGGTCAGGCAAGAGGTTTGCTGAACTCGGTATGCAGATTGCGGCGGGCGTACCTTTGCAGTGTGATGAAGCAGAGGACTTTCAGACATTCCGTATCGGGCTATTTGGCCTCGACAAACTCAAGAATGTCGATAGAACAGTTACGTCACTGGCAAAAACGTTAAACAAGATGTCTCTTGAAGCGGTGGCCTGATTACAGGCCATCAAGCTGGGCGATGCCGATGCCACTTTCGCCCGCACCGCTGTAAAAAAGATAGGCTCGCCCATCTTCAATAAAGATCCCCGGGTCGCGCAACTCGCTAAGGCGGGAGTCGGCCGCACCTATTACTGATGTAGTGGGAGGCCGATCTGCACCTTCCCAGATCAGCTCGGGACTGAGGATGACCTGCGGTCTGGAAAACTCCCAACGAGCCCAGTCATCGTGCACCCCACACTGGCTGTGATAGATCCGCTCAGGATAATCTCCGGTGCAGGAGAAGAAAAGATGCAGCACGTTGCCCTGGCGCCAGAGCGCAGGATGGCGCAACTCGATGCCACTGCCATCATTGAAAAGACACATTGCTGGGCCGGGCTCATGCTGCGCTTCAAAGGGGCCGCACCATTCACGTGAGCGTAAAAAGATCCCCCGCCAGCTGATGGCATAGATCCACTGGCCGTATTCAAATACCCGAAAGTAAGGCGGACCGAGCAGCGGCGCTTCGGGCTTGAACGACAGCCCGTCTTTGGAGCAGGCCACACGGGTCATCTGATCACCGTTGGGCAGCAAGCCATGGTAGTACATACGGATCTGACGCTGCGATGCATCGATATGCACATCCGGAGAGGCAACATGGGCATAAAGGTATCCGCCAGCCAGAGTATCCGCCCAGCTTGGGCGCGCGCCAGGGGGCGGCTCTGGTGGGTCCGTGGCGGCGAACAGCGATTGCGATACGTCTAGAACCCCGGGGGAGTGTATTTTCCATGGACCCGTTAATGCATTGGCATAGGCAAGACGGATATAGGTCCCCTTGTGATGAGAAAAATAAAGGTAGTAGCGGCCCAACGGTTGTTGTACCCAGTCGGGCACGCGGATCACGCTGGGTCCGTTTATGTTGGATCCCATACGCTCGTCCATGTCCGGATAGATAATGGGCTCATCCAGCAGACGTGTCGCGACGATAGTTATGGCAGATGACCTTAGGACGGTTTGAATTCGTCAGTAGACAGCATTAATGGGAATGTTTACCACTCAGCGCCCTGATCGGGCTGCCACAGAACCCATCAACGGCCGATCCAAAGAGTCTATGCCGGCCCATATTAAAATCATTGTCTCGGTCATCACGCTTGCGGTTGGCGGAGCGTTTTATTTTTCTGAAAGCCACTATGGGGAGACGATCCTTGGCTGGGTGGGAATAGGGTTATCGGTGTTTATGGTTATTGCCATGTGGCTGTTTCGTGAGTCGGGTCGGCGAAACTGATATTATGCTATGAAACATTATCTAGGGCATCGAACCATCGACGGCATTATTGTTACTGTTAATGGTGTCCCGCTTGATCCATGCTATGACCTTGAGAGGTTTACTGAACTGGGTTTTGAGTGGTCCTATAAGCGCGATTCTCCACAGCAGTTAGCCCTGGCGCTGATTGCCGACTGCGTTGGGCCAGATCAGGCCCGCCGGTGGTCAGAGCCATTTATAGTCAAGGTGGTTTCGCACCTTGATAATGACTAATGATAGTTTCCGGTATTCAAAATAGTTCTTCAAAGACACATGGATAACAAAGAACTTGTTCACATGGTTTACCGGGGGGTAAATCCAGGCGCCACATCGACAGTCAAAATATTCCGCCGAGGAATCGAGCAATCTCCCTATGCTAAAAAATGGATTACTGACGACACTATTTATTCGATATACGCTAGTCGTTTGTCTGCGGTAGGGACAGATCAGGATGACCCTTTGGATAAGTACTGGAAATTGCGGCGCAACATCATGCTTTACGATATTCCAGAAAGACCGATTGATATCCGGGGTCCAGATGCGGTCCGTCTTTTGGAAAAATCCTTTACCCGCAAGATCAGTGATCTGAAAGTTTGGAGGGCACGTTATGGCATTATTTGTGCGCCCAATGGCGGGCTTGTGATGGATGGCGTGTTGATCCGGTTGGCCGAGGACCATTTTTGGTATGTCGAGGCTAATGGCGACACTGCGAAATGGTTCTTGGCGTTGTCTGATGGGATGAATGTCAGCATAAGCGATCCAAAATCGAGAGTGCTTCAGGTCCAGGGGCCCAACTCACTCAAGTTTCTCGATGCGGCAGCACCTGGACAGATGCCCGAGAACTTTGGCTACTTTCATGCAGGAATGTTTGATTTTGATGGCCAAAGCCTCTTGGTCTCGCGAACTGGATGGACCGGAGAATTGGGTATCGAGATTTATGGCCATGCTCAACTAGATCATTCGGCATTGTGGGATTACCTTTTTAAAGTGGGCGAGGCTTTTCAACTGGAACGTGCCGGTAGTGCGTCACTGGGGTTGCGGCGTATTGAGGCGGGTATTTTGGATTACCAGTCGGATATAGACCTCACCATGACCCCTTATGATGCGGGATTGGGCGACTATGTGGATTTGTCGAAAGGGGAGTTCGTTGGCCGACAAGCACTTGAATACGTCAATAAGTCGTGTCGACTCTATGGTTATGTTAGTGAGACAGCCATGCCCAACTCTGGACTGGAGATTTTTCAGGGCAGTAACAAGGTTGGTGTAACCAAGAGTAGTTGCTGGTCACCTACCCTGGAAAAAGGAATCGGATACGTGGTTTTTGATCATCCAGATGCGGCGGGGGAAGACTGGTTTGGCAAGACCCTTTCTCTTTATGATTCAGACCGTTGCCACCATGACTGTGTGATTGTCAAACCGCCCTTTTTTGATAACGAGAAGAAAATTCCCCGGGGCTTATCTGATGAGTTATCTTTTAAAGATTAGATACCCCTTTACAAACTTTTAGCTAAAGAGTTGTTGGTTATGTTCCAGGTTGAGTCCGATAGCATCCAGGTAATAGACTCGATTTACCTGAAAGCCAGCACCGTTGGGTTAAGTCTTGTAGATCACTAATTAGATGGAACACTTATGACATCTCAGAATCGCATACGTAATCTTTTTGAACTTGAAGGAAAGGTCGCTTTGATCACTGGTGCCAGTAAGGGCATTGGTGAGGCTATGGCGAGAGGCCTTGCTGAGTTTGGCGCCAAGGTGGTGGTCAGCAGTCGCAAGGCAGATGCGGTTGAAGCAGTGGCCGAGTCGTTCAGAGCGGATGGCCTGGAGGCAAGCGGCATTGCAGCCAATATGGGCCGAATCGAGGATATCGAAGCGCTGGTGGATAAAGTTGTCGGGGTATACGGTGGATTGGACATTCTCATTAATAACGCGGCAACCAATCCAGTCTACGGCCCCATACAACAGACCGATGAGCGCGCGTTTGACAAGATCATAGATGTCAACCTCAAGGGCCCATTTGCGCTGTGCAATAAGGCCTACCCGATTCTCAAGGATCGCGGCGGAGGTGCCATCATACATATCAGCTCGATCGGTGGACTGACACCAGAGCAGGGTATCGGTATGTACAGTGTCAGCAAGGCGGCATTGATTAATCTCACTAAGGCAATGGCCCAGGATTGGGGTCCCGACAATATACGGGTGAATGCAATCTGTCCGGGCCTTATTAAAACCAAGTTCAGTGAAGCGCTGTGGAGCGATGAGGCGAATCTAAAGCGGTTTCTGCACAGCATTCCGTTGGGTCGTCTAGGCATGGCTGATGACATCGCTGGGCTTGCGGTTTATTTGGCCTCGGATGCATCGACATATTGCACCGGTGGGGTGTATATGGTCGATGGGGGGTATGCGGCTTCTTAACGATCAGATAGTTGTCACCTGATACCAGCTTGTAGGTGGCAATCACAGGGCGATGGCGCGCCAAGCTAGCGTTGGGGGTAGGCGTTGGGTATATACACGATCATATCAACAAGCCGCTTTTCCTGGCGCAAACTAATTAGGATGCTCACAAGGTAGTCATTGGTAACAGGAGGTGCGGTGGTTGGGTTGCCAGATGACAAGTGGAGTGAGGTGGTCGCCTGTTTTATCCGTAGTGAGT
>Ga0302122_10001546_pt1 | contig 14621 bp, 7 predicted proteins | sample CB21_SCM_MG_FD_203115 | JGI IMG/M metagenome (GOLD analysis project Ga0302122, IMG submission 203115) | Marine microbial communities from Western Arctic Ocean, Canada - CB21_SCM | ecosystem: Environmental > Aquatic > Marine > Oceanic | place: Canada: Western Arctic Ocean | collected 2017-09-28
CCAGGTCCGCGCGCGCCCGCGCCGCGCCGCCCTCGCGCGCGGCGAAGTCGTAGTCGCCGCCGGCGTGCCCGAAGAAGCCCTTTTCGTGGGGGATCCACGCGTGCTTCTCCGTCAGCGACTCGACGCGCCGGGCCGCGCCGGCGGCCTCCGCCCGCAGGCGCTGGGCGGCGTGCGCGGCCTTCTTGGCCTCGACCTCGCAGGCCGCGGCGCGCTTCCGCGCGGCGGCGGCGTCCTCGCCGAGCTGGCGCGCCTCGGACTCGGCCGCGTCGAGCTCGGCCTTGGCCTCGTCTAAACCGGCCTGCGCCTCGTCGAGCGCCGCCTGCGCCTCGCCGACGGCCGCGTCCGCCCGCTCGAGGGCCCGCCGACTGCTGTTGAGCGCGTTCTCCAGGCCCTTGAGAGAGGTGTCCGACGCGCTGCGCTCCTCGCCCAGGGCCTCGAGCTCCGCGCGCGCCTGTGTGGGAAAGAGTAGGACGCGACCACGCCGCGCGCGCGACGATGTATGCACTAAAGCGCCTCGGAAACGTCCTTGAAGTGGTTCAGCAGGGGCGAGCCGCGGTTCTCACGCCGCGGCCCCTCAGTTTTAGGTATTCGTGTCTTCGTCACCGGCGCGGTGAAGTAAAAGGCCGGACGCCGCGGTGCACCTTCTTCAAGTTCTTCTCGGCCTCGCTGAGCTGCTTCTTGGCGCCGTCGGCGCCCTTCTTGGCCGCCTTCGACGCCTTGTTGAGCTTCTCGAGCTCCGCCTGTCTTGCTGATTCAATGGCCTTGCCGTCGCGTTCCAACGCGTCGAGTTTGGCCGAGGTCTCCGCGTCGACCTTCAACGCCTCGGCGCGGTCCTCCTCTAATACACTCAACTCTTTGTCCAGCGTCTCCAACTTGACCACGGCCGAGCCGGCGTCCGACGCCTCGAGCTCCTCGCGCGCCGCGCCCAGCTCCGCGCTCGCGACGCCGAGGGCCGACGTCAAGGTCCGCGCTTCGTTCGCGTGCTTCGATGCCGCGTCACTCAGAGCGCACGCGGCGTCGGCTAATTCCCTCGCCTCCGCGAAGGCCGCCTGCTGCGCGTGCAACTGCACGACGAGCCCCAGGCACGCGCCCAGGTTGCCCGACTTGGACCCGCCGCTCAACGTGCCCCGAGGGTCACAAACATCGCCATCTAACGTGATGCACCGCGCCTTGACCCCGTTGTCGAACGCGACCGCTCTAGCCACGTCCATCGTGTCACAAACAAGAGCACCGCCGAAGGCGTACTCCACGGCCTTCTTCACGTGCTCCGCGTGGCCGACGAACTCCAGCGCTATTCTCGCGTCGCCGCCGGCCTTCTTGGCGACACTGGCCGCTCTCGCGCAGCGCTTGTCGTCGAGCTTGCCCGCGCGGACCTTGTTCAACGGAATCAGCGTCACCCGCCGCCGCAGCTGGCCCATTTCTAACAAAGCTTTGCCCGTCTTCTCGTCGTCCACCACGACTTGATAGAGGCGCCCGCCGGCCACGACCTCCAGCGCCGCGGCGTACTTGGCGTCACTGGGAGTCACGAGCGACGCGAGCACGCCGCGCACTTTCTCCGCGTCGAAGCCCTTGCCCGGGTGCTCGTAGTCGAAGCGCAAGCGCGCCTTGAGCTGGGCCTCCGTGCGCTGCGCTTTTTGCCCGGCGTCCCGCGCGGTCCGCGAGCACTCCTGCGCGGCCCGCTTCAACTCGGCCGCGTCGCCCGGGGACGTCGCCTCGTGCGCGTCCACGCGCTGCTGGCACGCCTCGACCTTGCCCTCGCATTGGGTGAACACCTTCTTCAGACCGCTCGCCGACGACGCGAACTTCGACGCTACTTGCGCCGCGTCGGCCCGCCGCTTCTCCAGGGAGGACTGCTTCGCGTCGCACTTCTTGAGCGTCGCGCGCGCGGTGCGCTGGGCGTCCTTGTTGGCCGCCAGCTGCTCGCTGACGGACTTCGTGTCGCCCGCGCCCCGGCCGGCTAACGCCTCCTTGTGCGTGGACTCGGCCGCCGCGAACGCGTTGTCCGCGTCCTCCTTGGTGGACGCCGCCGCCGCCTGGGCGCGCTCGCACAGAGCCATTTCCTCGCGCTTCGCGCTCTCGACGCGCTTGTTCTCGTCCGCCGCGTCGGCCTCGCCCTTGAGGCGCGCGTCGTCCGCTTCAAGGGCCGTTTTCGCACATTTCCGGGCCGCCTCTAAGCGCGCGACCTCGGTGGAGGCGTCGTCGACGCGCTTCTTCAGCTCCTTCCGCCGCTGGCTCGACACGCCGGCGGCGCCGTCCGCCGCTCTACATGTGGTCTCCTGGGCCTTCTTGGTGTCGGCCTCCTTGGCCTTGGATTTGGCCTCCTTCTCCAAGTCACGTGCCTCCCCTTCGGCGAGGTCGGCACCTCGTCCCGACGCGTCCGCGGCCATCTCGGCCTCGTCGTACTCGGCCGCGACGCAGAAGCGCTCCAACCGAGAAACTTCGGCGGCGTTCGCGGACCACCGCAGGTAGTGGGACTTCTCCTCCCGCAACCGCTCCAGCGTCGGCGTGATGTCCGCCGCCAGGACCCGGTCGATCTCGTCCACCTTGGCCTGCTTCTTCTCGAGCATCTTCAGGGCCGCCTGCTTCTTCGATTCGAACATGCGCGTGCCCGCGGCCTCCTCGACCATGGACAGGATTTCCGGCGGCTTCATGTTCAGGACCTTGGTGATCCTTCCCTGCATGATGAGGAAGTGGGGGTTGTTCACGTTCAATTGAACGGACTGGAAGAGGTTGGCCACCGACGAGGCCTGGGCGCCCTTGCCGTTGATCAGGTAGCGGTTCCGGCCGCCTACTACCACTTCTCTGGTGACACATAATTTCTTGTTTCCTTCATAACCCACGGGGCTCCCCTTCATGTCCGAGTTGTCAAACACTATAGTCACACTTGCCTTGGTGATGCCCGCCTGGCCCTGCTTGTAGACCAGGTCCTGTAAGTTGGCGGCCCGGACCTGGCTTAAGTTGGAGATGCCCAGCACAAAGCAGATCGCGTCCAAAATATTGGACTTGCCACTTCCATTGAGCCCGGTAATAGCGTTGAAGGCCGGGTCGAAGCCGCTCACGACGGTGCGCGTCGCGTAGGACTTGAAGCCGTCGATGATGACCTCGAGGATGTGCATGGTCGCTGGCTTACGTCGCTGGCGGCTCTGTAACGGCGTTACTGAGTCAAGTGCGCCGCGGCGGCGTCAACTGCTTCTTCTGCTGTTCAGGCAGTTGCGCAAGCTCCAGGGCGTTAAGCGCGGCTGTTTGCGCTTACGCGAGGAAAGGCACGCTGTGAGAGCAGCTGTGAGACGCGACAGCGGCCTGTGGCTGCGTCTGCGTCGTCAATAGCGCTCTTTTTGGTGTGCCGTTTTGCTTAAGCGGCGCAAACCCGAGTTTGCTGTTTTAGGCTTAGAACGGTCCCAGCGCTACGGAGGGGACGCCCGAGCCATAGACGGCACATGGGAGGCATTTCCGCGGTTTCTTTTTGCTCGCGCGGGTTTTAAGGCTCAAATCAGTGCGCAAAAATCAGCCGCCGCGCGGACGCTACGACCGGTGAGATCATAAGACCTGTCAAAGCTGTCCTAAAACAGCATCTGCGCTAGCAGCAACCGCTATCTGCCCCAGCACCACGTTATGGCCAGAGCAAAAGCCAGCTTCTTCCCTTATGTAGCAGCCGAGGCGGCCGCGGCTCAAGCACCGCTCAAGGACGAGGCCGCAGCGCTGCGCAAGAGCTTAGCTGATAAGGCCAAGCAAAACGAGGAGACCGCGGGCCGGCGCCAAGTGCTGGAGGCACGGCGAGAGGAGCAGGTCCTTGTGAGACGCAAATCACGAGCAACGGAACGCGCCGCCGCGACGAGAAGCGCCGTCGCCACCGCAAGAAGCGCTGAGGCGGCGCGTGCCGAAGCGGCCAAATCTACCGCCGAAGCTGCGACACAGCGCTGCGCCGACGCCGACGCCGCGGCGGCCTCCAGAGTGCAAGAGCGCTCCGATGCGGCCCTAGAAAAGCGCCGCGCCGAGTTCAAGAAGGCCGTCGCGAAGGCCCAGAAGCGCGCCGCCGACGTGGCCCAAGTATGGGAGCGGCGCGACCGGCGGACGAACGAGCGCCGGCGCGATATGCGCGTGCTCCCGGCCAAAGCCGCTGCATAAAGCCCTGTTCTGTGAATCCCAGTTTATCCACGCCACCAGTCCTATTTTTGGGCCAAGCGTGCGGGTTTCTCACCTCGCATTTATATTTCAATTTTTCTCAACGGTTGTAGCAGCTACCGGTTTGCACAGATACTGAAGAGAACAGCGTTGCATCACTCCTTGCACGCCATCGTAGCGAGCCTGAGCTCGTTTGCTTCGCGTTTGCTACAGCACCTGTCGAGCAGCAAAGCACAGCACAACATGGCCGACCGCATGCTCGAGTTCGCGCTCGACGGCGACGCGACGCACGCGGAGTGTCGGGAGGCCGGCGTCCGGGTCGCGAGCGAGGCCGGCGCCTTCTTCGCGGTCACCGCGGCATCGAGGTGCGCCCAGGCGGCGCTGGGCATCTCGACGCGGCTGCCGCCCGTCGCGTCGTTTGCCACGCTCGTGACGGTGGCAGTGGGCGCCGTGGCGGCGTCCTGCGCCGGCGGCGGGCAGATGCACTTTGAGCGGCCGACGGCGGACGACTTAGTGCGGGCCTCAATATGCGGCCTCACGGCGTACGCCGTCCTCGGCGGCCGGCTCACGTCGTTATCGCCGTCGAACCTAAGTTCGGTCGGCGCCTTCGGCCGGCGCGCGGCCTCCCTGCCGGCCTCGCGCAGCTACGCCACGGACGCGCAGCGACGACAATTGGCGGATATGGGACGGCGCTTCGGCTGCCACACGTGCGGCGTCAAGCGGAGCTTCCAGTGGATCGCGGACCACCAGCCGCCCCAGAAGATCGCGGCGCTCCGCGACGCGCGGTGGTGGAAGCGGCTCCCCTTCCTCGGCGCGCCCACGTCCCAACGCTTCTTCCCCCAGTGCGCGCCGTGCTCCCAGAAGCAGGCCGCGGCCGTGCGCGTGCTCGCCGGGCGGAGCGTCCTCCACCTGCCGACGGTGCGGCCCTTCCACCTGACGGGCGTCGTGGCCGCGCCGCTGGCGCGGTCGGCCACCTGCCGGCGGTGGTACGAGGAATAAACTTTACCTAGAGGTCCGTTCATATATCCGCCTCCTCTCCGATAGCGTATTAATGGGACCGAATGATATTACGCGAGACGGGGGCCTAGGCGAACTCGGGCGAGACGCGCGACGCGGGGTGCCGCGGCGAGCCCTTCGACGAGGTCGTCCCCACGCTCAAATCATCATCTTCTTCGGTGACGTAGCAGCCCGAGAAGACAGAGTTCTCGAACTCCGTTAAAGTGGGATTCAGTTCACGAACGCAAGCCTCGAGATCCACCAGGTCCTGGAACAGCACCCAGTCCGCTTTAATAAAAGTCGCGACCTCGTCCGCCGTCCGCCCGTGCGCGATGAGCTCGTTGTGCGTCGAGATGTTGATGCCGTACACGTTCGGATGACGGACCTCGGGCGACGCACTGACGAAGTACACGTTCTTGGCGCCCGCCTCCCGCGCCATTAAGACTAATTCTCTAGACGTTGTTCCCCTAACAATAGAATCATCGATGAGTAGCACGGTCCGCCCGGCGAACTCGCTCTTGATCGTGTTGAGCTTCATGCGCACGCCTTTCCTCCGCTCCTCCTGGCCGGGCATGATGAAGGTTCGGCCGATGTACCGGTTCTTGATGAAGCCTTCTCGGTACACGCTGTCTAGCGAGTAGGCGCACTGTAAGGCAATGGGTCTCGACGTGTCGGGTACGGCAATAACCACATCGGGAAAGGGCCTAGAACCGATGGTCCTCTTAATTTTAGCAGCGAGCTTCTCGCCCATCTTCAATTGGGCCGCGTAGACACTCACACCATCCATGATCGAGTCCGGCCGGGCGAAGTACACGTACTCGAAGATGCACGGCCGGTGCAAAGCTCTCTCAGCACAACGTTGCGTCAAGACGGGGAAGCCCGGTCGCAGTAGAACGGCCTCGCCCGGCGCCACGTCCCGACATAAAGTGTAGCCCAATGTGTCTAGAGCCACGCTCTCCGAAGACGCCGCGCGGTCCCAGTCGCCGGCCTTCGTGCGACTGGGCCGCTCGCCGAACACTAAGGGTCGAATGCCCCAGGGGTCTCTAAACGCGATGACGCCCACGTTGTGCACCAAAATGACGACCGCGTAGCCGCCGACGCACCGCCGCATCGTCCGCTCGACGGCGTCGAAGAGAGTCTCCGGCGACACGGGCGTGCTCAGCGGCTCGCCGGCGTGGCCCACCGACCCCTTCCGCCGCGCTTCCAAGTTGGCCGCTAAGTGTTCGGCGAAGACGTTGAGCAGCGCTTCGGAGTCGGACGTCGTATTCAAGTGGCGGTGCCGGCTCACGAGCTCCTTCCGCAACTTCTCGGAGTTGGTTAGATTGCCGTTGTGCGCCAGAGCCAGGCCACAGGGAAAGTTCGCGTAGAAGGGCTGCACGTCGTCCAGGCCCGACCCGCCGGCCGTCGGGTAGCGCACGTGGGCGATGCCCACGTTCCCCAATAATTCCTGCGCCTTGGACGGCTCGGCGAATACCTCCCGGACCATGCCCGTGCCCTTGACCGTCTTGAAGGTCACCTTCTCCCAGTCCTGGCTCGTCGAGGCCGTCGTGAACCCTGCCGCGTCCTGGCCCCGGTGCTGCAAGACGGTCATGCCGTCCACTAAATCGCCGACGCAGTGCCCCCCCTCGTCGGCGAGTAAGGCGGCGAGGATGCCGCACATGGTGACTGCTGGGGGGCGGCGCTCGCGGTGCAGTTTTGGCGCCCGCTGGCGTACGGGTGGAGCGGAGGGCGCGGTGGCGTCCTCTTAGGCTGGGAGCGAAACTTGACGGCTGCGCGCGCCGCAGCTGGTGCAGCAGGCCGACCGGAGGGGTTTCAATTCAAACTTGCTCTCCGATTTTGACCTAGGCTGGCAAAGTGCGGGTTCCATAGTTTTTACCAGCGGTGGGGAGGCGGGTCACAACGTCGCGAAGAGTCGCCGCGCGAAGGAGGAAGTAGGGTAACTCCCCACGCGCGAGGTTGTGACCTGGCGTCCGGTCGGGCGCGGGCGCCGCCGCGACGACCTCGCCGCCGGGCGGCCCGGACGCGCCAGCCGGAACCGGGCTAGACCTCGACGACGACAGCGACGGCGGCGTCCGGGTGGACGCGCCCGGCCGAGTGCCGCCAGACGCTGCACGACCCGAGCCCCGCGTACGCCATCACCGCGATGGCCAGTACCAGGGCGAAGGTCCCAACGATGCGTGTCTCGCGGCGCTCCTCCGGGGCCCAGTCCCCGGCGCCATTCAGCCGTGGCCGCGGTTAGGGCACGATAGGCCTTCAGGGCTGCCCGGGGCTGCTCTTCACTGCGCATCGGCGGGGCGCGGCTGGGCGGAAGGTGTCGTCGTGCGACAAGCTCGTTCGTCCCGTGCCGACAGCCAGTCCCAGGCGGCGTGAAGCAGCAGCACACCCTCCATCGCGCTCCTATGCGATCAGGCTCATGACCCAACTCCAGACAGAGGCTGAGAGCTCCAGCCTGAACATGCGAGCCAGGAGTCGGGCGCCCGGCACGGCACGACTAGGAGGCCTCGGCGATGGGCTCGGGATCCGGGAGAAACCCGCATGGAAAACCCGGCATGAGATGCTTGATGAGCTTGGCTTGATGCATCTCCGCACGCTGGGGCACTGCTGCAGGGTGGTCTAACACGTGGTCGTGACTCGTATCAATCGCACAACAATCGCTCAGCTCAACGTACAGCAACGCACGCCATCGGTGCGGCCGCGTAGCAAACTCTGCTCGGGTGCAAGCTAGGCGCAAGGACCGCGGAGGCAACAATCATGGTGCTCCGGCGAACCACCCTCGCGCTCGCCACGCTCGCGGCAGCGTTACAAACACCGCCGCGCCGCAGCACGCGCCTCCGCGCCGCCGCCGGCAGTAAGGAGTGGGACCTGACGCTCTTCAGTCCCGCGAAGATCAACCTCTTCCTGCGCATCATCAAGAAGCGCGACGACGGCTTCCACGAGCTGGCGTCGCTCTTCCAGGCCATTGATTTGGGCGACGACTTGAGCTTCGAGAAACTCGCATCGGGTGAGGCGGACGTTTTGGAATGTAGTACAGAAGGCATGCCCCTGGATGCTTCCAATTTGGTACTAAGAGCCGTCTCGTTACTCAGGGACAAGTGCGGCGCCGACAAGGTCCCCGGGTTTAGAGTTTTGCTAGAAAAACAAACGCCCATGCAAGCGGGATTAGGCGGCGGCTCCTCCAACGCCGCCACGGCCCTGTACGGGGTGAACGAGCTTTGCGGAAACCCGGCGTCCCAAGCCCAGCTCATCGAGTGGTCCGGGGCGCTCGGAAGTGACATCACGTTCTTTTTGGGGCCGACGGGCAGCGCCTTCTGTACCGGAAGAGGAGAAGTCTTGGAGCCCATCGCGGCCCTACCGTCCACGTTCAAGCACGTCTTCGTCATCAAGCCGTACCGCGGCCTGTCCACACCTCTCGTGTTCAAAACGCTCGCGGCCTCGGAATATGCTACGTTGCGCACGGACGTGGACCCGCGCGTTTTGTTAAAGTCGTTCGGCGATGCGTCGCGGAGCGCACCGCTCATGGACTACGTCAACGACCTCGAGCCGCCCTCCTTCGCGTGCGAACCGGTGCTGGCCGAGATCAAAACGAAGTTGCTGGACAAGTACGGCTTCCACGCGGCCATGATGTCCGGCTCGGGGACTTCCTTGTTCGCCGTGGCGACGGGCGACGAGGTGGACGCGGCGGCGTTCCCCGCGGCGTTCGCGGCCGAATGTAAAAAAGAGCTCGCCGTCGACGTGGACGTGTGGCCGGCGCGCTTCCTGGGGCGGGAGGAGGGGGAGTGGTACGCGCGGGGCGAGTAAGGGGCCGCATCTTATCCCTGTTAGAATTTTCGGCGGTCGCGTCGACGGCGCCGGGAGCGCGCCTCCGATTACGGCGACGCTGGCCGAGGGGTTACTTGGGGCCTTCTAGCTGCCTGCTAGAGCTGCCTGCGAAAGAGGGGCAGCCCCTGCCCCTTGCAGTGGGGATAGCTCATGAGGTAAGTGTAGCGCGGCTAGTTGAGGCGTTGCGTGACCCATATAGTGGGTACCTGGCAGCAGGATGAGGAGCCCTCGGCGCAAAGGCGCCGACTCAACATGTTCCGAGTGCGCACTAGCCCACGTCACCTCTTTCGTGCGTTTTGAGTTCAGTTTTGTCGATAGCGCGTCGACAGCTTAATTCGCATGCCACAGCGTCGCATACTGCACCGCAGCCGGCGCGCGCGCGCGCAAAAGCCTCCCCACACCACCGCGGCCCACTGCACCAACGGGGGCTGCCCCAAAACGCGCGCGCGCGGCACACACTGGTCGCCTCCAAAAATATCGCTATCGCCCCCTCACCGAGCCGCACCGCAGGCACATTACAACCATGGCCACCACCATGAACGCTATCGCCGACGCCATCCAGCCGTCCGCCCTCGAGGCGCTGCTCACGCAGACCATCGCGGACGAGGCCGGCGTCGCCGACGTCGCCGCGGGCTTCAAGCCCATCCTCGCCTATGTCGCGAACCTGGCGTCGAACCAGTGCATCGCCGAGGCGTTCCACATGTTCGAGTGGGAGAGGACCTGCAAGGCCTACCTCGCGCCCATCCTCAACAGCGAGGAGAAGTGCGCCGCCGTCACGAAGAAGTTCATGGACGAGTCCGAGAAGCGCGTGCCCAAGCGCGAAGTCGTCTTAGACATCCCCGAGGGCGAGGGCGAGATCCTCTGCAACGTCGAGTTCAAGCTCGCGTACGGCGGCAAGATCCTGCTCAACACGACGCACTTCCACGTGCGCCGCGGCCGCATCTACGGCCTCCTCGGCCACAACGGCTGCGGCAAGTCCACGCTCATGCGCGCCATCTCCAGCGGCGCGCTCGCGGGCTTCCCGGGCGCCGAGGAGCTCATGAAGCTCCGCGCCTGCTTCGTCGACCACGACATCGACGGCTCCGACGCGAACACGCCGACCATCGACTTCTGCCTCGCGGAGCCGATCCTGGCCCCGCTCGGCCGCGAGAAGATCTACGAGAAGCTCATCGAGATGGAGTTCACGGACGAGCTCATCAACAAGCCCATCTGCAACCTCAGCGGCGGCTGGAAGATGAAGCTCGCGCTCGCGCGCGCCGTGCTCCTGAACGCCGATCTCCTGCTCCTCGATGAGCCGACGAACCACCTCGACGTGCAGAAGCAGCAGTGGCTCGTGGACTTCCTGACGGGCCCGCAATGCTCGCACGTCACGACCCTGGTCGTGTCGCACGACTCCAAGTTCCTCAACAAGGTGCTGTCGGACGTGATCCACTACGAGAACATGCGCCTCAAGCGCTACACGGGCAACCTCGACTCCTTCGTGGAGCAGTGCCCCATGGCCAAGGCCTACTTCTCGATCCACGACACGGAGATGAAGTTCACGTTCCCGGTGCCGGGCCCGCTCGAGGGCGTCAAGTCGCGCACCAAGGCCATCATCCAGGCCAAGAACATCACCTTCACCTACCCGACCCAGGAGGAGAAGGAGAAGGGCCCCTCCTACAAGCAGCGCGACGGCAAGCCGACGATCATCGACGCCTCCGTGCAGCTGTCCCAGGCGTCGCGCGTCGCGTGCATTGGCCCGAACGGCGCGGGCAAGTCCACCCTCATCAAGGTGCTGGTGGGCGAGACCAAGCCCAACGAGGGCTGCCCCGAGGTCTACCGCCACCAGAACTGCCGCATCGCCTACGTGGCGCAGCACGCGTTCCACCACATCGAGCAGCACCTCGAGATGTCGCCCGTGGAGTACATCCAGTGGCGCTTCTCCGGCGGCCTCGACAAGGAGCAGCAGGCCATGGAGGCCGCGCAGATGACCGACGAGGAGAAGGCCATGCTCAAGCAGCCCTTCATCGTCTACCTCACCGAGCTCGCCGCCGAGCTCGACGAGGCCGGCAACGCCACGGGCGAGCGCGACATCGTCTTCCAGAAGATGGAGCCGCTCCTCAAGGGCCGCAAGGCACCGCCGCTCGACCCGGTCAACGGCATCTTCCCGCACTGCGTGCGCACCATCAAGCAGCTCGTCGGTCGCCGCTCGTACCGCGACCGCGTCTTTTTATTCTTCAACTCCGTGGCGCAATGGATAGCGTATCAGACTTCGAATCTGGGGGTTGCGGGTTCGAGTCCCGTCGGGGTTGGTCGCGTTTGGAGTCCGTGGATGATGTGGCCGAGTGGTCTAACCTCTTCGGAGGGACCCTAGGCGCTGGTTTTAGGCACCAGTCTTCGGGCGTGGGTTCGAACCCCACCATCATCACACTCCTTCGCACTAGACTCATTGGCGCAACGGTAGCGCGTCAGATTCCAGACCTGAAGGTTACGTGTTCGAATCACGTATGGGTCATCTAAGAACGCGTGTCGACGGTACGTTCCCCTCGCAGGCGCCACGGTGACTACGAGTACGAGTGCAAGTGGGGAGACAAGGACATGACGTCCATGGACCTCAAGCACAACCTGTACGTGCCCAAGGTGGTTTTAGAGACGCATGGCTTCCTCAAGCTGATGAAGGCCGTCGACGACCGCATCGCGGCCGAGGCCGGCAACGTCAAGCCGCTCACGACGACGGCGATCCAGCGCCACCTGGACGACTTCGGGCTACACGAGGAGTTCGGCACGTACGGCAAGATGAAGAATCTGTCGGGTGGCCAGAAGGTCAAGTGCGTGATCGGCGCGTCCATGTGGTTCTGCCCGCACATCGTCATCCTCGACGAGCCGACGAACTACCTCGACCGCGACTCGCTCGGCGCGCTCTCGCGGGCGATCAAGGAGTTCCAGGGGGGTTGCCTCATGATCTCCCACAACGCGGAGTTCTTCGGCGACATCGCCCCCGAGGTCTGGGAGGTGCCCGGCGACCAGAAGGTGCACGTCTCCGGCGCGGAGTGGATGGAGGCCGTGCGGGCCAAAGAACTCAAGGAAGCGCGGGACAAGAAGAAAATGGCTCCCAAGCAGGACGTGGACAAATTCGACGCCCTCGGCAACAAGATCGAGGTCGCCGTCGTCGCCACGGACGTGGACCGCGATTACGTCAAGCGCATGACGAAGCAGCTGAAGGCGCTCAAGGAGCGCGTAAAGAAGGGCGACCTGAGCGCGGAGGACGAGATGTACGAGGTCGAGGACGCCTTGGACAAGGCCAACGCCATGCTCAAGAAAGAGAAAGAGGCGGCCAAGAAGGAGAAGGACGCCAAGAAGGCCTTGGAGAAGGCGGCGAAGAAGGCGAGCAAGAAGTAGCTGTCTAGTTCAAAGTGTAACTCAAGTCTAATTCTATGTTCGCCCTTACAACCCCACTGTGAAACATTGACGCGTTTAGGACTTATTGCTGCATTGAAAATACGTCACAAAAACCCGTGCCCTACTCTCCATCCTGCGCGCGACAGAGACCTAGCCTAGATCACAAGCAAGCAAGCAGGCAAGCAGGCAGCAGGAGGAGACCCAAACGACGCACATCGACCACTCACAGCATCGCTCTTGAACACTGTGCAAGTCCAGCAGGCGATGCAGTCCAGCACTAGCAAGCCAGCGCTTGCCGCGGCCGCCGCCCTCGCCGTGGCGGCCTGGTACGCCGCGCACCTCCGCAAGCGGTTACAACGGGAGCAGCGCCTCCGAAGCGAGGAGCGGAAAGGCCGGACGCGGGCCGAGGCCGCGCTGCGCAATTTGTCCAAGCAGCGGGACCGCATCCCGACGCAGAGTCTACGCACACGCCAGGTCACCGCCATCGGCCACGTGGAGACGCCGTTTGTGAAAAGAAGCGGCACGCCGAGGCAGGGCATGGTGGCCCCGTCCTCGAGAGGTGTCGTGAAACTCGACCAGAGCACGCACGCGTGTTTGAGTGCCGCCGCGCTAGATGGTCTCGAGGACTACTCGCACATCTGGCTGCTCTTTGAATTCCACGCCAATACTGATATGCACTTCAAGGCATCCAAAGTGGCGCCGCCGCGCGGGTACGGGGCCAAGGTCGGGTGGTTGGCGACCCGAGCGCCCCATAGAGCGGTGCCGGTCGGCCTCTCGCTAGTCAAGGTCGATTCCATCGACGCCAAGAAGCTGGAGATTCGCATTTCGGCCCTGGACCTGTGCCACGGAACGCCGATCTGGGACGTCAAGCCCTACGTGCCGTGGGACGCGCCGCTCGACGAGGTGCGGTACCCGACCTGGGTGTCGCGGAACGACGTGCTCAACGGCGTGCGGTGGGAACCGAGCGCGTTGTTGGCGTTGCAGAGTTTGGCGCCGCCGTTATTATGTACGCACGGCTTCCCGCAACACGCGACGGCCCTGGACGCGAAACAGGCGCTCGAGGAGGTCCTCGTGCAGGACCCCCGGAATAAGAGAAGGCGCCACACGCGCGGGCCGACGGGCGCCGGCGCGGGGACGGGCGCGTCGTACAAGATTCCCTTCGCCGGCCTGGACGTGGGCTTCCGCGTGGACGAGTCCCGGATGGTCGTGGTGGAGGCGGTCGCGGTCGGGGCGGAGGACACGGACTTGTTGCGGACCGCCGTGGTCGAGTAAGGTTTTGTTGTGTGACTGGCGCGACAGCGTGTTTGTGTGACTGCATATTGTGACTAACCCCACTAGTACGGGCCGCGTACAGCGAATTGTTTTGGCCACACTTACGCTACCGCCGCGCCGCCATGGCCTTCTCCAATAGCTGCGGGATGTCCGTCGCGAACATGCGGTCCATCTCGGCCACCTTCGACTTGTCCAGCTTCGGGAACTTGGACAAGTCGTCGATTTCTAAGAGCGCCTCCCGGAACTCGTCCACGTCCGGGAAGTCGCCGCGCGTCAAGCCGTACCTGTTGGCGCACTTGGCGAACTGCCGAGGTAAGTCCGCCAGCAGTTTTTGTTGCATTTCTTCCTTCCGGAAAAAAGTAGGCATCTGCTTCCTCAGGTAGTGAATTAAATAACAGTGGACCTTGAGCTTGCGCGCTCGTCGCGAAAGTTCGTTGATCCTTCGCAGGACGGCGTTTTTGGGGAGATTCCTTAGTTCGTCCAGCAGATCGTCGCGCTCCCTACTTAACAAAGCAAGGTCCGCGCCCCGGCGAGGATCGGGCGGCCGGTCCCAGAAGGACCCGAGGTGGACGCGCACCACCTCCGGCGTGCTCACGACCCGTCCTAGTTGCCACATTAGAGCTCCGTAGACCCTTAATAGCTGTTGAGGAGTCACCTGGTCCGCCTTGTTTAAAACAACCCTCAGCTTCTGGGCGTGGGGCCGCAGACAGTCGACCGTCTGCTTCAACTCGTCGGAGATGTCCAGCTTGTGCGCGTCGAACATGACGACGATCATGTCCGAGCGCTCCGCGAACCACCGCACGACTTGCGGGAAGTCGTAGTCTCTTCCTAATCTCTGCTTGGCCCCGCTCAGCACGCCGGGCGTGTCCACTAGTGTGACGTTGTCCAGGATGGGGCAGCCGGGGACCTCCGCGCCCTGTAGCTTCTCGAGAAATGCATTCCCGAACCCCTGCAAACCAGCAAACGGCTTGTCGTGCCTCATAGCCAGCGCGTTGCCCGGCACCACCCGGTCCTGGTCGCCTCGCATAATAGCC
>Ga0302122_10001547_pt1 | contig 14620 bp, 13 predicted proteins | sample CB21_SCM_MG_FD_203115 | JGI IMG/M metagenome (GOLD analysis project Ga0302122, IMG submission 203115) | Marine microbial communities from Western Arctic Ocean, Canada - CB21_SCM | ecosystem: Environmental > Aquatic > Marine > Oceanic | place: Canada: Western Arctic Ocean | collected 2017-09-28
GCTTTTACCAGGCCGCGATAGTAAAGCTCGGTGGCGGCGGGGCCGATCCCGCCAATCAGACCGATATGCATGCGCGGTCTCCCCTGTCGCCTAGCCCCACACGTCGCCGGCGATTTTCAGCATCATACCAAGCTTGGCGGATTGTTCGTCGAACGCGATCTTGTTGCCGATATCGATTGACGCGAAACCGCATTGCGGGCTGAGCGCCAAGTTCTCCAGCGGTATCACTTTGGCGGCCTGATCGACGCGGGCGCGAATTTCGGCGGGGTCTTCCATCTGTCCGGACTTGGTGGTGATCAGGCCGAGCACCACCTTGGTGCCGTCGGGCATGAAGCGCAGCGGTTCGAACCCGCCCGACCGGTCGTCGTCGTATTCGAGGAACCACGCATCGACATTCACCCGCGGGAACAGCTCCTCGGCCATGGCGTCGTAACTGCCCGATGCGATCCATTGGCTCTGAGCGTTGCCGCGGCACAGATGGATCGAGATGCAGGTGTCGGACGAGCGTTTCTCGATACACGCATTGATGACGTCGCCATACAGTCCCAGCAGCTTGTCTGGGTCCTCGCCGATATCGGCGGCGTTCGACCGCAGCCGGTCGTCGAGAAAATATGTCAGCACCGGGTCGTCGATCTGGATATAGCGGCAGCCGCGATCTTCGAGCGCCGCGATCTCCGCCTGATACAGCGCCGCGATATCGGCCCAGAAATCGTCCATCGACGGATAGATATCTTCGCTGACCGCCTTGCGGCCGCCGTGAAAGTGGATGCGGCTGGGCGACGGGATCATGACCTTGGCGGTTTTCGACGTGCATTGGTTGAGATAGTCGAAATCGGCGACCGAGATCGTACCGCCGCCGCCGATCTTGCCGGTGGTCAGAACGTTTTTCGGCACATAGGTGCCGCCATGTTCTGGGTTCTGATGAAACGCGGAATCTGCGTCGGGTTCGGCGATCTCGATGCCGTCGATGGCCTGGATAAAATCGATCCACCAGTTTTCGCGCCGGAATTCGCCATCCGTGACCGCGTCGAGACCCAGGTCTTCCTGCATCTTCACGACGTCGGCGATGGCAGCGTCTTCTATCTTGCGAAGATCCTCAGCAGACAGTTTGCCCGCCTTCCAGTCGAGCCGCGCGTCGAGCAGGTTTTGCGGGCGCAGCAGGCTGCCGACCTGATCGGCATGAAAAAACGGTTTGGTGGACATGGACGTTCCTTTTGGTTCAGCGGCGGATACCCGATTGTTCAATGACCTGCGGTACCGCGTCAATCCCGAGCGGCGCGCGCAGGCGAAAGTTTGCGATTGGCGCGAAATTTCTGCGCGCGGCGCCCAAATTGTTTAAACAATGGATATGACAGATCGAGAACAACTCCTCCTGACTCCCGGCCCGCTGACGACCTCGGCGGCGACGCGCAAGGCGATGCTGCGCGACTGGGGCTCCCGCGATCCGGCCTTTATCGAGCTGACGCGGCGTATTCGCACGCGGATTGCCGATATTGCCGGCGGCGCCGAAACCCATAGCTGCATCCTGCTGCAGGGCAGCGGCACCTACGGCCTCGAAGCCGCGATGGCGACATTCGTGCCGCCGGGCGGACGCGTGCTGGTGCTCGCCAACGGTGCCTATTGCCACCGGATCGCGGCGATCTGCGGCATCCTTGGGCGGCCAACGGAACTTTACGAGACCGATGAGAACGTGCCGCCCGATCCGGCGGCGGTCGCCCGCATTCTGGCGGCGGACGAGACCATCGGCCATGTCGTGATGGTTCATTGCGAAACCACGTCGGGGATACTTAATCCGCTCGCCGAAATTGCGGCGGTCGTCGCAGACCATGACCGGTCGCTGATGGTCGATGCGATGAGTTCGTTCGGCGCGCTCCCGATCGATGTGAACGCGTCGCCGATCGACGTGGTTATCTCGTCGTCCAACAAATGCCTCGAAGGAGTGCCGGGGATCGCGTTCGCGCTCGCGCGGTACACTGTTCTCGCTGCCGCCGCCGGCAACGCGCCGTCGATGGTGCTCGATCTGCAGGCTCAGGCGGCGGGGTTCGACAAGTCCGGCGAATGGCGCTTCACGCCGCCGACCCATGTCGTCGCTGCGCTCGATGCGGCCCTCGATCAGCTCGAAGACGAAGGCGGCGTCGCAGCCCGCGGCGCGCGCTATGCCGAGAACTGCGCCATTCTCGTCGACGGCATGACGGCGCTCGGGTTTCGGACCTATCTGTCGCACAATCTGCAGGCGCCGATTATCGTCACGTTTCACACGCCGGACGATCCGGGTTTCGATTTTGCGCGGTTTTACGACGGTCTGCAGCAACGCGGATTCACGATCTATCCCGGCAAGCTCACAAAAGCCGATTCCTTCCGGATCGGCTGCATTGGCCAGGTCTTTCCTGACGACATACGCCGGGCCATCGCCGTAATCGGCGAACTGGTCGCCGAAATGGAGATAAATCTGTGATGGATATCAGGATGCCCTACGCCCTTCCCGACGATCTTGCCGCCCTTGTGGCATCCGACTGGCCATATTTTTCCGTCGCTGAAATGGCGCGGCGGCGGACGGCGATAGAGACTGTGATGGCCGAGGCCGATGTCAAATTCATGCTGGTCTACGGGTTTTACTGGAACGGTCCCGCCGTGCCGTGGCTGACCCACTGGCCGACATCGGCCGAGGCGGCGATGGTCGTCACGCCCGGCGATCTGAACACGCTCTACGTCCAGTTTCACAACCACGTGCCGCAGGCCACGCTCGGCGCCACCCATTGCGAAGTGAAATGGGGCGGACCGGATACGATGGAAGCAGTGATCGACGATTTCAGGGCGCGCGGCGCGACCGCCAATGACCGGATCGGCGTTATCGGGCCGCTCGGTATGGCCGGGCATGGACGCCTGCAAGCGGCGTTCGGCGGCGTCGTCGATCTCAACCGCGCCTTTACCGGGCTGCGGCTGGTAAAATCGCCCGAGGAAGTCGACTGGATGCGGATCGGCGGCTGGTATTCCGACCGTGCCATCGCCGCGGTCGCCGAAAACCTCCGGCCCGGCATCACCGATCGCGAGCTGGGCGATCTGTGCCAGCGCGCCTGGGTGCCGCATGGCGGCGAGACCGTCATCCACTTTTTCGGCTCGACCCCGATGGCCAGCCCCGACTGCAAGGTGCCGCGCCAGATCGCCGCGACCCGCCCGATCGAGGCCGGCGATGTGGTGTTTTGCGAAATCTCGGGCGCATTCCGGGGCTATTCGGGCCAGGTTTTACGGAGCTTTACGGTCGAAGCCGACCCGACGCCGCTCTACCGCGATCTCCACGCCACCGCGCAGGCCGCGTTCGACGCGATCTGCGGCGTGCTTAAGGCCGGCGTCACACCGGCCGAAATCGTCGCCGCGTCCAGCGTGATCGAAGCGGCCGGGTTCACCACCTGCGATGACCTGGTGCACGGATATGGCGGTGGCTACTTCCCACCCATCGTCGGGTCCGCCAGCCGTCCCGCCGGGCCGCTGCCGGATATGGTTTTGAAAGCCGGGATGATGGTCGTCGTGCAGCCCAACGTGACGTCGCTCGACGGTAAGGCGGGCGTTCAGACCGGCGAATGCGTTCTTATCACCGAAGATGGCTGCGAGAGCATCCACGATTTTCCGATGGGGCTTCGCCGCATCGGCTAATTCCCGGTGGGGGTCTCCGCCGCATCGCCCGCTTTTGCACCTGACCGCCGTCTTCGTATACTGCGCTGCGACGCACTATAAGAATTGGCAGGAAACAACGCCCATGCAGACCGTCTGGGATCACATCCGGCTCGCCGCGGCGCGGACGCCGGACAGGATCGCCGTTGTCGACGATAATTCCGACAATGTGCTCAGTTATTCGGCGTTGATCGCGGAGATCGAGAGCATGGCGGCCGGGTTTGCCGCGGCGGGTATTTCGCCCGGCGACCGGGTGGCGACGGCGCTGCCCAATTTTCTCGAACATGCGGTGGCGATTCTGGCCCTGCACCGGCTCGGCACCGTCGTCTGCCTGATCAATCCGCGGCTGAAACCGGAAGAGGCTGCGGCGCTTATGGCGGATGCGGCCGCCGTCGCGGTAGTCTGCATGGCGGATGCGGCAATCGTGGCGGCGGCGCAGGGCGCTCTGCCGACCGGCGCGCCCGTGTTCACCTATGGCGGTATAACCGCCGACACGCGCGACCTCGAGGTCTGCCGGGGTGACGGCGGAAGCCTGCCGGGCTGGAAAACACCGGCAGCCGATGCGCTGGCCTTTGTGATGTACACATCCGGCACGACCGGTTTGCCCAAGGGGGTGATGCTGCCGCACGGTGCGACGGATGCACGGGTGATCTTCACCCCGGTTCAGTGCGGGATGCGCCATGGCGGCCATAATCGCGGGCTCGGCCTGATGCCATTATTCCATGCCGTGGGGTTCTATTCCGGCCTGGTCACGACGCTGTCGCTGAACGGGACCTATTATGTCCATGCCGCCTTCGATCCCGCGGCGGCGGTCGGCGCGGTGAAGCGGCATGGTCTGACCTATTTGTTCGGTGCGCCGGCGCATTTCCACGCCATGCTGGCAGTGCCCGGTTTCCAACCCGCCGACGTCGCCACGGTCGAAACCCTCGCCTACGCAGGCGCTGTGATGCCGGGCGCATTGCTCGACCGGGTCAAAGCAGCGTTTTCCGGCGCGCTTATGACCAATATCTACGGCACGACCGAGATGATGAATTCGCTGTATATGACCGATCCCGTCGGCAAGCCGACGCGTCTGCGGCCCGGGTTTTATTCCGACGTGCGAATCGGCCGCATCGGCGGCACGGTGCAGGAAGTCTGTGCGATTGGCGAAGAAGGAGAATTGCTGGTCGACGCCGATTGCGATGCGGCGGCTCTGGGCTATCTCAACCGGCCCGAAATCACCGCCGAAAAATTCATCGACGGCTGGTACCGCACCGGCGACATCGTGGTGTTGCTTGACGACGGCGATGTCGAACTGCGCGGCCGGGTCGATGATATGATCGTTTCGGGCGGCGAGAACATTCACCCGGAAGAGATTGAAACTGTGCTGATGCTGCACCCCGCAGTGCAGGATGCCGCGGTGACCGGCATGCCCGACGATCAATGGTCGGAACGCGTCGTGGCCTGCGTCGTGGTAAACGACGAAGCGACGGATGCCGAGGCGCTGGACGCGTGGTGCCGCGAGTCCGCGCTCGCCAATTACAAGCGGCCGCGCGACTACCTGTTTCTTGATGCCTTGCCGCGCAACGCCGCCAACAAGGTGCTGCGGCGCGAGCTGAAAGAACGCGCAATCGCGGATTTGTGAACCCGGGAAACCGGGCGGCCGACGCCGACAATGCCGATATTTCGTGCCATCGTGCTCTCCCGTTTTTCAGTATGCCAGCTATACTGAAGCCATAACAACAGGTCCACGCGCGTCGCGTTCCGGACCGAACAGGGAGCCAGATATGTCCAGACTGCCGTTAACCTTCGCCTGCGGGCCCTATGACCGGATGGAGGCGCTGAATTACGGGCTGATCGATGTTGAAGGCATCGATCTGAACTTCATCGAAATCCAGGCGCCGCGCGAAATATTCGACCGCATGGTCGGCGCACAGGAATTCGACGTGTCGGAAATGTCGCTCGCCGAATACGTGACCATGACGGCAAAGGGTATCAGTCCGTTCATCGCCATCCCGGTATTTCCGTCAAAGGCATTCCGCCACGCGTTCATCTGCGTGAACCGCAATTCCGGCATCAAGGAGCCCAAGGATCTCGCCGGCAAGCGGATCGGTACGCCGCTTTATACCCAGACCGCGGCGATCTGGATTCGCGGCGATCTCGAAGACAAATACGGCGTCGATTTGTCCGGCGTTCAATGGATTCAGGGCGCGGTCGAAAAGGCCGGCACCCATGGCGACCCACCCGCCCCGCCGCAGCTTCTGAAACCAATCGAGATCACCCCCAACACGTCCGACAAATCGCTGTCCGATATGCTGGCCGACGGCGACATCGACGCCATTCTCGGCTCGCGCATGCCGGATTCGGTGCGCACCCAGCCCGACAAGGTCGGCCATCTGTTCCCCAATTTTCGCGACGAGGAAAAGCGCTACTACCAGGAACACCGCATTCACCCGATCATGCACACAGTCGTCATCCGCAAGGATATCTATGCCGAAAACAAATGGATGGCCCAGAGCCTGTTCAAGGCGTTCCAGGCGGCCAAGGAATGGGCGGTGGAACAGATGTATTTCTCCGGCGCGCAGAAATATATGCTGCCCTGGCTGTTCGACGATCTGCGCGAGATAGACGAAATTTTTGGCGGCGATCCGTGGCCCTACGGCATAGATGAAAACCGCCCAACGCTGGAGGCGTTCGTCAAATACATGCACCAGCAGAACTTCATCCCGGAAATCTTGGCGGTCGAAGACCTGTTCGCCCCGATCCACGGACGGGTGGATTAGGGACGGGCCTGCGCGGGGATGGCGTGGAAAGGGGGCCGCCTCCTATGCCGTTGCGTCTTTCCCGAAAATGTCGGTCAGCCTCGCGCCTTGATAATAGGTCTTGGCGAAGGACTCGCGCGCCGCATAGCGGTCGTACCAGGCCTTGAGCGTGGGCCGGCTGTCGATCATGTCGCCGAGCCCGAGGTCGATCATGCGGTCGACGGTCGGCATATAGGCGGCATCGACGATGGTCAGCATGTCGCCCATGATCCAGTCCTTGCCGTGGGCGTCGAGCCCGTCACTGAAGCGCTGGGCGGCGATGTCGAGCCGGTCGAGCGCCTCGGCGGTTTCCTCGGCGCTGAAACCGGTTTTGTTCATCCGTTTGTAGAAATGTTTGCGCACCGGGTGGCTGTCGGCCATGTCCTGATAGGCCGCGTCGTCCATGCTCTTATAGCGTTTGGCGAGATGCTTGTTGAAGGACGGCACCCGGATCGCCGGGGTCGGGACTTCCTCGAGATAGCGCATCCATTTCCGCATATGCGCGCGGCCGACCGGATCGGACGGCGACATCGGGGTGTCGGGATATCTTTCCTCAAGATATTCGAGGATGACCGACGAATCGACGATCACATCGTCGCCATCGGTGATCGTCGGCACCACCCCGTTGGGGTTGAGCTTCAGATAGGCCACGCCGAGATGCTCGCGTTCCTTGTGGTTGACGATGCGGTCCTGATAGGCAATTCCCTTTTCCCACATCGCGAGGCGCACCTTCTGGCTGCAGGTCGAATTCGGGAAGTTGTAAAGCGTTATCGTGGCCATGAAATTTTCTCCCTTGGTCGCGTCAGTCTTTGTGCGGGGTTCGCCACGCGTCAGCCGGCGAGGAACGTCTTGAACCGGCGCGCGACTTCAGGCGGTTTTACCGTCGGGCGGCCGAGTACGTCCAGCGATCCGGGCTGTATACGCATGTGGATCAGATGCGGGCCATCGCCCGTGAGCGCCGCCGCGTAAGCCGTTTCGAACCCGGCGATGGAATCGCATTTTGCCGCGCTCGCGTAGCCCGACGAAATGGCGATCTCGGCAAATTCGACCGACGCCGACACGGTCGACTGGCCGCCGGTGGAATCGTGGACGCCGTTGTCGAGCAGGATATGGATCAGGTTTTTCGGCCGATAGGCGCCGACGGTCGCGAGAGCGCCCATTTTCATCAGCACCGCGCCGTCGCCGTCGAGCGCGATGACCTTGCGGCTTGAATTCAGCGCCACGCCGAGGGCCATGCCGCTGGCGCACCCCATTGAGCCGACCTGGTACAGATGCTGGTCGCGGTCGTCGAGGGTGAACAGCTCGCGCCCCGATTTCCCAGTCGACGCGATAACCCCGGCACTGTCCGGCACCAGGGCGAGATGGCTTTCCAGCGCCTGAATCCGGGTCGGGCGCGCGACGCCTTCGCAATAATCGGTCAGGGCGCCACGCGGTGGCAGGGCGCGCTGCGCCTCGTCGAGTTCTTCGGGCGCCACGGATCCCTTGGGCATGACAAAGGCGAACGGCAAATCGGTGTCGTCCATGATTTTCTGCGCCGCCGCCAACGCGCCAGGTATCTCGTCTTCCGATTGGGGGAATACGGCGTGCGGAATACGCATCGTGTCCAGTATTTCCGGGGTAATCGGGCCCATCAATTCGTGCTGTGGCTCATCGGTGATGCCTGGCTGGCCGCGCCAGGTGACGATCATCATGGTCGGGATCCGGAACGGGTAGTTCAGCGAGGTCAGCGGATTGACCGTATTACCGAGCCCGGAATTCTGGCACATCACGACGGTTTTGCGGCCCGCGAGCCAGGCACCCGACGCGATCGCCACCGCTTCGCCCTCGCTCGCCGCGCCGATGTAATCGAGCGACGTGTCGGAGATTACCCGGTTGATGATTTCGGTCAGGAACGAGCACGGCACACCGGTGAAGAAATCGTAACCTGCATCGCGGGCGGGCATCAGGAATTCGTCGGCTTTGATCATTTTTGGTTGTCTCCCGGTATTTTTTGGCGCCGTTCAGCTCATCGTCGTCATTCTCGCGAAAGCGGGAATCTCGATCCCACTGGGCCCCTTGCAAGGAGATCCCCGCTTTCGCGGGGATGACGTCAGGTGTACCGCGGTGGTGACGGGACGCGTTGAAGTCAATCCTACAGAAATTCGCGGGCCCGGGCGAGATCGAAGGCGTCGTTTACGTCGAGCCAGTGGCCGGAGACGTATTGAATCCGCGGGGCGTTGCCATTGGCGGCGAGGCGGGCGAACAGGGTGGCGAGATCGGCGTTCTGCAGGCTGCCGTCCTTGCCCATGACCTCCAGCTCGGCCCGCACGAGGGTCGCGCCGGCGGCGGTGAGCCGGGCAATGCCGATCCATTCGCCGGTGCAGTCATCGGCGTCGGCCTTGTCGGCAACGATCGCCTCGAACAGGACCGGATCGTCTTCGATAAAGCTTGGCGAAAACGGGCGCGAGCAGCGGATTAGGTCGCGGCCCGAACTTTCGGACCGGTCGGTGCGTTCGTTCCACATGGCGTCCACGGCGAGCACGATATCGCCGTCGATGTCGAGCAGCGCGTCGAGGATATAGCGCCGGAACATGATGTCGCCATAGGCGATCACGGTGTCGCCTTTAAGCCGGTCAATGGCCGTTGCCAGCGAGGCGGCTTCGCCCGTGGTCGCGAATGCGTCATTGTCGATATAGGTCAGATTGGGCAGGTCGACCGCTTCCTTGGCGTAACCGCGGACCACGGCGACATCGCGAATGCCGGACTGGCGCAGCGTGCGCGTCAGGCGGCGGAGCAAAGGCTGGCCCTGGATTTCGACCATGCACTTCGGCCGGTCTTCGGTCAGCGGGGCGAGCGCGCTGCCGCGGGTTGCCGCGAGCACGATGGCGCGCGGCGCATCGTCGTCGACCGGAAGGTAGCGGTCCTCGGCGTCTTTTAGTTCGGCATTGCCGGCAAGATGGAAGATATCCTTCACCGTGGCGATGCCGTCTTCGAGCCCGACGACGCTTTCTTCGTCATATATCCGTTTGGCGGCGACGCGCATGGCGCTGATCGAGGCGCGGATCGAATGATTCGCCCAGATGACGGCATCTATTCTGGCGGCGCGGAACTGGTCGGTCGGCGTGCCGTAATACGTCGTGGGCACGATGATGACCGGGCAGGAATCGTCCCATTCGCGCATGAAGGACATGATTTCGGCGGCGCTCGACTGCTTGGAATGGATCAGCACCGCATCGGCGCCGGCTTCCTGATAGGCGTGGGCGCGTTTGAGCGCTTCGTCCAGGCCCCAGCCCGAAATCAGCGCCTCGACCCGGGCGACGAGCACGAAATCGGGGTCGGTCTGGCTGTCCTTGCCGGCTTTGATCTTGCCGCAGAATTCCTCCATGTCGGCAAGCGGCTGGCCGTGGCCGATAAACGAATTGGTCTTGGGGAACAGCTTGTCTTCGATGCAGGCGCCGGCGATGCCGCGCTGGCACAGCTTCATCACCAGGCGGCGGACATTGTTGAAATTGCCGTAACCGGTGTCGCCGTCCATCAGGATTGGGATGGTGGTGGCGTCGGCCATGAATTCAAGCACTTCGAGCACCTGGGTCCACGACGCCTCGTTGGAATCGCGCACGCCAAGCGCTGCCGACATCGACAGCCCGGACGCCCAGACCGCCTGAAAACCGGCTTCTTCGGCGATCTTTGCCGACAGCCCGTGATGGGCTTCCATCAGGAAACCGAGTTCGGGGCCTTCGATCAGCGCCCGCAGGCGCGCCGATTTGCTCGGATCCGCTTCGGCTTTGCCCGGTAGTGAGTCGGAATCGGCTTTCGTCGCCATCAGCGGGAACTTTCTGCAAAATGTCTGAAATATAAGGGATTTTTTACAGGTTTCGAGGGATCAAGCAAGGATGGTGATCGTACTGCCGCGCTCCTGCCGAGCGCATTGCGCACCGCGCGGCGCAGCTCGTTCATTCCGGGATTGGTCTTTTTCGCGCCCTTGCCGTGGACGAAATGAAACTGCGCCCGGCCGTCACGGCCAAATACGAGCACGGTCGGCAGGCGTTCGATGCCGCCGAACAGATTTGCCGTCTCATCGGTTCCCCTGACGACCGAATATACCGGTTCGTGGCGGCCGAGGAAGCGTTTCAGGCGTTTGCCGTCATCCGCGAAGCCGGTGAAGTCCTCGAACAGATTGACGGCGATAACCGTCAGGCCCTGCGCGGCATGATCCAGATGCAGCAGCTTCATGTGCTCGAATTCGGCGTTGCAGGGCGTGCACCAGCTTGCGAAGAACGACACCAGCGCCGCGCGGTCGTCGAGCTGGTTGGCGGTCATGGCCCGGCCGTCGATGCGCAGCAGATGGGCACGGCGTTGGTCGTCGAGCGGCACGGCATCGGATGCCTGAACCGAACCGGTCAAAACAATGGTGCCCTAAAGAACGCCCAGAAAACGCCCCAAGTTGCCTGCCACTTTATTTTCCACCAGTCGCGTATTGTGAAATTTTCGCCTCGATCTGGGCCATCAGCGCCGCGAAACCCTGGCGCCGGATGATACTGGAGTATTCGGACCTTTTGGTCGCGAGCTCGGAATAGGACTGCTTCAGGAAAACGTCGATCACCCGCCAGCCGGTCGAAAATTCCCGCATCAGATAGTTGATCTCCACCGGGTCGTCGTTGGGGCGGATGATGGCGGTTTTCACCATTACGGTCTTGGCGCGCACGGTGTCGACACCCCGCATCTCGAAACTTTCGCCCGACCAGCCGTCGAAGCGGGCGGCATAAGTGGCGACTGTCATGCGGCTGAAACCGTCGACCAGCGTGTCCCGCTGGGCCGGAGTCAGTTTGCGCCAGTGGGCGCCAACGGCGATCCGCGCCATCACCGGCAGATGGAAGATCTCGCCGATTTTCTTACTGAGAATTTCGCGCCGTCCGGCATAGCCGAGTTTCTTTTCGTTGCGCATGACATCGAGCAGGACGGCGTCGAAGCCCTGTATCAGCGCTGCAGGTTGCATTTCCGCAGGTTTCATTGCAGATGGCTGCCTTGGCGATGGCTGTGTGGCCGGCTTTTGCGCCGATACCGGGCCGCCGAACGCCACGAGCGCTCCAAAGAGAGCGAGCGCTCTCCCGAGTACGAGCGCCGGGGCGCCTCTGAAATATCCGTGTGCCAACCCGTTTCTCCAACCGATCCGTTAAACCCGTCATTCCCGCGCTGTTCGAGACGCCGCCTGCGGCGGCTCCTCCCGATGAAGCGGGAATCTCTATCCGTCTGCGACCTGCCACCGGAAGATCCCCGCTTTCGCAGGGATGACATACCCAATTTATGCTTCGCCCAGAACGCACGTCCCCAGTTATGTAGGGTGCGCACTGCCCGGGTGCAATGACCGCAGCGATGACACTCACGCGGTTTTTATCTAGGGTGCCGGCCGGAAACAAACCGTCCTACCGCCGGATGGCTCGAAACGAGGGAACACACGAAAATGTCAGTAGCACGCGCCTGCATCCTCGCCGCTGGGGTGGGGAACCGGCTTGGCGATCTTCAGGATAAGCCGCCGAAGGCTTTGCTTGAATTCGGCGGCCGGTCGCTGCTGTCGCGCCACCTCGGCAATCTTGTGGGAATCGGTGTGAACAGCGTCGTTATCGGCACCGGCTACCGGGCGGACGACCTGCGGGCAGAGGCCGCGCGCGCCGGCTTTCCGGGCAAGATCGACTTCGTTCACAATCCCGATTTCGAAGAGGGCAGCGTCATCACTATGGCGGTGCTGGGCGATGCGATGGTGTCCGCCGGCGGACCGGTGATCCTGATGGATGCCGATGTGCTCTACGATCCGCGGCTGATGGCGCGACTGGCGAATTCCGCCCATGCCAACTGCCTGCTCCTCGACCGCAATTTCGAAGACGGCGACGAGCCCGTAAAGATCTGCGTCCGCGGCGCGGCGGACCTGGTCGATTTCCGCAAGATCGTCGAGACCCCCTATGATTGGTGTGGCGAATCGGTCGGTTTCTTCAGGTGGTCGCCGGACATGGCGCAAAACCTTACCGACCGCGCCAAAAGCTATATCGCGCGCGGCGACCGCGAAGCGCCCTATGAAGAAGTCATCCGCGACGCGATTTTGGCAACGCCCGCCGCGTTCGGTTTCGAGGACATTACCGGCACACCGTGGGTCGAGATCGACTTTCTCGAGGATGTCAGACGGGCGGAGACCGAGGTGCTGCCGGTGATCGAGACCGGGCTGCGGTAGTCGATTCACGCGGGAAGACCGTCAAGAAATGCCTTTAATTCGCCGCAATTCGGCACAATATTGAAACCGTAGTATCAATTGTCCGGGGTTCATCATGCGTAATCTTTATCTGCTGGCGTCATTGTTCGCCGCCGTTTTCGCCGCCGCTTCCATCACCGTTGCAGGTCCGGCGTCCGCCCAGCTCAGCGACATCCTGCTGGGTCCGAAAACGCTGTTCGACCGCGCGATCGAGGCCCGGTCGTCGTCCAATAACTCGCGCGACAATGCGATCGTCATCGATGCGAACAAGATCATGGCGGAACTCGGCACGATCAAGGCGTCGACAAAAAACTACGAGCAGCGGCTTCTCGTCACCGGTCTGTTTGCCGAAGCCCGGACATATCGGAAATTCGAAACCGGCATGCGCAAGATCGAAGGGGTCAAAAACCTTTACTGGTACGTTACCTAAATGACGGACGCGGCCAAGGGCGACGCCATAAAGGCCGGCCGGATGATGGACTGGAAGGACGTGCTGGCCTTCGAGACCAAAGCGGGCGCGCGCCTGATCGGCACCGCGGGTGTCGCCGACGAGAATTTTCGCGTTACCGGCGATCCGTTCGGCAATCTGTATCTTCTCGGCCGCGCCCGGTCGGGCGAGGAGCTTAAAAAGGCAATCGCCAAGCTCGAAGAAGGCGACGGCGTGAAGAAAGTCTGCGATTACGTCATCGTCCGACCCTGATCCGTGACCTGACCGGCGGAGAAATACGCGATCGCCGCCGAGTTCGGCAATTCATCGATCGGGCCGGTATGGCTGTGGCTTTTCCGCCTCATCGCGCCCGGCAACGATCGCGTTGATCCTGTACGATACGATCGGCGCCCTTTGAATCCCGCCGCATGAGACAATAGGAAACGACGAATGGAATACATCGCCCAGCTTGCCGCCAGCCCGGAGGCATGGGTGGCACTCGCCACCCTCATCGTTATGGAAGTCGTTCTTGGGATCGACAATCTGATTTTCATTTCGATCTTGACCAACCGGCTGCCAGAGGCGGACCGGCCACGTGCGCGCAGAATCGGCATCGGCGCGGCGCTGATTCTGCGGCTGGCGCTGCTCAGCCTGATCTTCGTCATTGTCGGGCTGACCGCACCGGTGTTTACCGCCTTCGGGGAAGCGTTTTCATGGCGCGACATGATCCTGATCGCCGGCGGGCTGTTCCTGGTATGGAAAGCGACAACTGAAATTCACCAAAACGTCGATCCCGATGGCGGCCCCGAAAAGGGTCCGGTGTCCACCGCCGGGTTTGCCGCGATGATCGCGCAAATTCTCATGCTCGATCTGGTGTTTTCGATGGACAGCATCCTGACCGCTGTCGGCATGACGGCGCATCTGCCGATCATGGTCGCGGCCGTTGTCGTGTCGGTCGCACTGATGATGTTCGCGGCCAAACCGCTTGCAGATTTCATCCACGGCAATCCGACCGTCGTGATGCTGGCGCTCGGCTTTTTGCTGATGATCGGCATGGTGCTGATGGCCGACGGTTTCGGCGCCCATGTGCCGAAGGGCTATATCTACGCCGCGATGGCGTTCTCGGCGTTGGTCGAGGGCCTGAACATGATGGCGCGGCGGGCGCGAAAACGGCGCAGCGCCGCCGGTTAAGGTTGGGATTGGGTGGAGCGGCGTCCGCTTCTTTATTCCCTCGGCCTTGTGCCGAGGGACCATGGCTGACATAGGCGCGGTGGAGCAATGGACCCTCGGCACACGGCCGAGGGAATAGGCCTATTTGTGTTTAATAAAACATTCTTTTTGCTCCCTGACCGTCTCCCGCGACTTCTCTTTATTCACTTCCCCGGGCCCGACCCGTGGATCCAGTCTGTCGCCGGGCTAACCGACACGAATCTGGACCCTCCGGTCGGGTCCGAGGGAATAAGAAGGGGAGCGAACCATCGCGGCCGCTATTCGACGCCCCACGAAACAGGCCCCGCCACAGGG
>Ga0302122_10001551_pt1 | contig 14599 bp, 9 predicted proteins | sample CB21_SCM_MG_FD_203115 | JGI IMG/M metagenome (GOLD analysis project Ga0302122, IMG submission 203115) | Marine microbial communities from Western Arctic Ocean, Canada - CB21_SCM | ecosystem: Environmental > Aquatic > Marine > Oceanic | place: Canada: Western Arctic Ocean | collected 2017-09-28
TTAGGTGGCCCCGAACGAGAAGGTAAAGGCCGTCTTGCGGAGCTACCCCCCGCGAGCGGGTACCACGCTTAGCTTTCCACGCTAGTAGTACTCAAGGCGCCATTAGGTGGCCCCGAAAGAGAAGGTAAAGGCCGCCTTGCACGCCTCGGGGACTGCGTCGCGCAGCCGCCGCGCCGCGGCCCGGGCCGCGGCGCGCCGGGCGATCTCCCCCTCGGCGCGCTCGAGGATGTCGGGCCGCGCGCGTTGTAACGCGTCGACGAGGGCGTCGTGGAGCCTGAGGCCCGCGGCGCGGCGGCGGCGGTGGTCGTCCGAAGCGGCGGCCGCGCCGCGGGCGCGCTTGGCGGCGCGGTCGGCGGAGAGGCCCCGGTCGACGCCGGAGACCTCCTCGGGCTTGTCCCGCAGCCGCCCGAGGACGCGGGGGAGGCCCAGCGGCGAGGCGAAGTGGTGGCTCACGGCCACGGTCAACACGGGGTCGACGTTCAGGACCATGTGCCACCAGCCGCGGGGCACGAAGCACACGTCGCCCGGCCCAGTCTCGCCCTCGCGGAAGTCGGGCCGTTTTAGACAGTCGGCGTAGAAGGCCTGAGCCCACTCGGCCATACTGACGGGGCTCAAGTAGTTGTCCCCGTCGCCGTCGACGGAGGGCCGGACGCCCGGCGGCGGGCAGCCCGGCGGGAAGAAGAGCCAGCGCTTCCGGCCCCGCAGTGTCAGGTTCCAGGCGCTCGTGGAGTTCGGGTCCGTGTGCCAGCTCTGGCCCGACCGGGGCCCGCCCACGAGTAACCACCGGTAGTCGGGCCGCACGCTCTCGGGGAGTAGATCAAAGAGGTCGTCGGCGAAGTACGCCGGCTTCTCGTACGCTTCGGAAAGCTCCGGGAGACTGTTGGCGAAGGTCGGGTCGAAGAGGTAGTGCGGCGGGTCGTCCACGGTGGTCGCCGCATACTTTAAAAAGTCGCGCAGCGCGAAGTTCACCCCGCCCGCGTGCGCGACTCGGTTTCCCAGCGTTTGTCCTAACTCGTCCCAGACGGAGTTTGCCGCCGCGCTCTTCCCGCAGCCCTCGATCACGACGGGCGTGCCGTTATTTGCCTCGTACCGCTCCCGGAAGGCCGCCGGCGTCAGCGTGTCCGCCTGTTCGCGCGCGAGCGGCGGCCCGCGCGGCGCCGCGCCCACGCTCCGCGGCGCGCGCGCGCGCACGTGCGCCTCGCAGAGCGCGTCCGAGAAGACCAGCGTCCGCTTTGGCCCTTCAGGCATCAATTCGACCCCCCGGGCCGCGACGTACGTCCGCCGCCACGACCCGCGCCACGGCGGCAGCGCGCCGCCGCCGAGGGCCACCGCGAAGCCCTTCCAGAGCGCGTCGTGCGCCGTGTAGCACCCCAGGACCGCCGACGCGCGGCCCGCGCGCCCGAGGCCGCCCGCGCCGACGCCCTCGAGCACGCGGAGCACGAGGCGGTCCTCCACCGCCGCCAGCGCGCCCAGCCCGCGCCGCCGCGCCGCCGCCGCCGCCACGCGCGCGCTCGCCTCGGCCATAAATAAATGGCCCTGCGGCTCGACGCCGGGCGGGTGCGACGGAATTGCGCTCTCCATGGCTTTACTGGACGTGACGCTCGCGATCAGCGCGTGGCGCAGACTGGATGAGCAATCGTGTACAATCCGTGTGACAGTGGCTCACGCTGCACGGCGCGAATGGCGCGAATGGCTGTGCTCTAGATCGAGGCAGTGCGCGTCGCTGTGCACTTCTACACCCCTGTGCGTCGCTCTAGCCAAGCTGCTGAGAGCCAAAAACCCGTGCACCATGAACAGGTTGTGAACGTGGACAATTCAAAACAGGCTTATCAAACAAACGCCGCGTCTTCTTCGAGCCGCCGCAGCGCCCCGAGAAGATCACCGACCAGGTCGTCGGGGTCCTCGAGCCCTATCGAGAGGCGGACGAGGTCCGGGCTCACGGCGTCGTCGTACTTCCGCCGCCACTCGGCGAGGGACTCGACGCCGCCCAGCGACGTCGCGCTCCGGAAGAGGGACAGCGCCCCGGGCAGCGCCTTGGCGGCGGCCTCCGACCGGCACTCGACCGCCAGGATGGACCCGAACGACGCCATCTGCCGTTTGGCGACGGCGCGGTCCGGGTGGGAGGCGAGCCCGGGGTACAGGACCCGTTTGAGGAGACCCGAGACCTCGAGCGCCTCGGCGACGCGCTGTGCCGTCGCGCCCTGCCGCGCCACGCGCACGTCGAGCGTCCGCAGCGACCGCAGCAGCAACCAACAATCCAGCGAGCCCGGCGCCGCGCCGGCCGCGGTCCGATACCACGCCAGGCGGTCGGCCAGGTCCGCGTCGCGCGTCACCGCGACGCCGCCCAAGAGGTCCGAGTGGCCTCCCAACCCCTTGGTCGCCGAGTGCACGACGCAAGCGACGTGATCCAGGAGCTTCTCCTGCGCCAGCGGCGCGAAGGTCGCGTCGACGACGACCGCGGCCGGGGCGGCGCAGGCCTTGGCAACGTCCGGCACGCGCAGGTCCGGGTTCCGCGGGCTCTCGAGCCACACGACGTCGCCCTCTGCCAGACCGTCGGCGCTTTCAACCACCTCGACGGCGGGGCCGAGGGCCGCGATCGCGTCGCGCGTGCCGTGGTACCCGATTCCATCGATGGAGACGCGCGTGCGGCCGCGGCCCCTTTCTCTATTCCGCGCCGCGAGGCTCGCGAGCACGGCGTGCGTCGCGGCGTTGCCGCTCGCGAACAAGACCGCGCGCGCGCCGTCGCCGCCCTCGAGGGCCGCGAGGACCGCCTCGCAGCGGTGTCGCGTCGGCGCGCTGATCCTTGAGTAGACGTGGTCCGAGCCGTCTTCAAAGGTTGTTGAGAGACCAATGGGCGGTGCGACATCTCCGTCGTGCGAAGTCGCGGCGAGCGCCGCGTCGGCGTGGACCGCGGCCGTCGCGGGTGCCCAGGTCGTGTGCCGCCGGAGTGCGCGCTGTAGGAGGGCTCTCTGCAGCGGTCGCTGTGCGCTCCCACGCTGAACCATGGCCCGCAGGAGTCGCATAGCTCTATTTCTAAGTCAACCAGCGTCTCTTTTGGCAGCAGGGCGATACCCGCACGAACTCAAAGAAATTAGACGGGTTTCAAGCAATCGCTGCACGCTCCTCTGAAGCAGCTTCCTCCGCGGGCACAAGACTTGTCACGCTGCCAATTCTGCACTGAACATCTTTGCTGGCGCTGTGGCCATTGTTTGACGATTCCGCAGAGGCGGTGTCACCGGTTTTGCCATTTTTTGCACATACCGCCCAGTAAACGCCCATTAGAACCCGATGCTTGTCGACCTCTACGCCACGCCCTGCACCGCGGCGGCGCTCATCGCCACGACGGCCCTCGTCCTGCTCTACGGCCGCCAAACAAAAACGCACAAGAAGCCGCGGCCCGCGCGCGACGTGCGCCTGAAGGGCGGCGAGCGGTGCGTCGTCAGCGGCGTGGCCCTGGGCCTGCCCGGCACGCGCCGCAGGGTCTTCGACCCGAACAACTTCGCGTTATTAAGGGACGGCACGAACTTGTTGGAGCGGGTCGACGCGGCCGGCGTCCGGGCTATGGTCCGGCGGAACGTGGCTAGGTTACGCAAGGAGAAGGACGGGACGGCCACGAAACTCCCCGTGACGGCCAGTAACGGCATCGCCGTGTCGTCGCGACTGGGCGTGTTCGATTTAAGTAAGGAGTACGGCGTACCCGCGCCGCTGGTGAAAACCATGGGCCGGGCCACACAGCTGGCCGTCGCGGCCGGGCTCGAGGCGCTGAAGGACGCCGGGCTGATCGAATGTATTGACGGGCGGTGGACGCAGCTCCCCGAAAGTCTACGGGACGGCACGGGCGTCATCTACGCGACATCCTTTCCAGCACTAGATGCGGCCCTGGGCGAGGTGGCCAAGTTCGGCGACCCGCGGCGGCGGCCGACCTCCGAACTCTTAGATGCCTTGGCCAGTCGAGTGGACCCGGAAAACCAGGAGTTGCAGGCCGCGTTGCATTTGCTACGGGCCAAGGCCCAGGAAGCCCAGAAACCGTATGCGTTCGACCGCAAGTTCCTGTTCAAGGTCTTGTGCCTCGCGAACTCGCAATTAGCCCAGTTAGTAAAAGCGCGCGGGCCGAACCTTCAGACGAACGCCGCGTGCGCCGGCACGACGCAGGCCGTAAGTCTAGCCCAAGATCTTATTAGAGCGGGCCGGTGCGACCGCGTGATTGTGGTCTCGGGCGACGACGCGTCGGGCGATGCTTTAATGCCCTGGGTGGGGAACGGCTTCGCGGCGTTGGGCGCCGCCTCAATAGCAAGGGATCCTACACAAGTAGCGCGGCCCTTCGATCGGAGAAGGAGCGGCATGGTCGTGGGCGCCGGGGCGTGCGGTCTGGTGATCGAGCGCGCCGCACACGGGGGGCCGCCCTGCGCGGCGCCACGGTCGAGTGGCCGACCGCGGCGCGCAAGGTGTCGGGTCGTGGACTCGCTCGTGTCCAACTCGGCGTTTCATGGCGCGGCGATGTGCGCGCAACATATTGCTTCGGAATTGGAGGCGTTCTTACAACTCGTCGAAAGGAAGCACGGCATAACTCGAGCGCAAATAGCGACGCAGGGCGTGTACCTGAGCCACGAGACGGGCACGCACGCGACGCCCGCGTCCTCGTGCGCCTCGAACGAGGTCCAGGCCCTGCGCAAATGCTTCGGGGACGACTTACTAAGTCACCTGCGCCTCGTGAACACGAAGGCTCTGACCGGGCACCCGATGGCCGTCGGTATTGAGGACGTGATCGCGGCCTACGCACTTAGCAAGAACTGCGCGCTGCCGCCGCGGCCGGCGGGCTGCGTCGCGGATGCCAACCTGGGGCCCGGTCTATGCTTCGCCGACGACCGGAGCGCCCAGTACGCGCTTCGCTTCGCGGCCGGCTTTGGCTCGCAGGTCGCGTTCGTCCTGTACGCCGCCGCGTAAGAGTCGCACATTACATAGGTTACCAGAGTCCCGCCCCGTAGCCCGCGAAGGGCCGCAGCTGGTGGGTTTCGGGCGGGACACGCGGCGGTAGCGCGCCGACAGAGGGCGCCGCCGCCTCGACGACGACGCTTGCCTTCGCCGGGCCGCCGGCGAGCACGAGAGCGCCGCGCACGTCCGTCGCGGCGGCGTCGCGCACGTCCAAGGTCGCCACCGTCGCGTCGTCGAAGCGCTCGCAGGCGGTGATCGTCATCGCACCGGCGAGGGAGGCGCCGTGCGCCGTTTCGAGCGCAGTGGTGAGGAGTTGCTCGGCATAGTGCGGCTCGATCGGAGGCATTAGTGCGATGCGGAGGGCGACCATCACGTCGTTGTGCGGTGCTGCCGCCGTGCAGTGCGGCGATTGGAGCAGTTCCCAAAGTATGCTGTTTGGCTCTGCCTTGGTGCTCCGGCGGTGGCTGCTTGGTTCAGTTATAACTCAGCTGGCGTATTGCCGGCGTAAAGCATAGATCGTAGCGACTAATTACAGCGTTTTGGTGCCTCCACAAAAAAGTTGAGTCGGTTTGTCCCGCCTGCGTGTTGCGGGTTGTATGGCGCGGGTTTTAGGGAGTCCTCCATTTTTGCAAGACGCCCAATCCAGATACTTAGCCTACTTGACCCGGAGGATCTTCACGTCAAAGAGCAGCGCGGCATCGCGTCTCGGGTTCCGCAGCACGCTGTCGAGGGCGCGTTTGTCCTCAGTCGTCGGCGGGATCGGCTCGAGGTCCGTCGTCTCGGAGTATCCTAGGTTCGAGGGGACGATGATACGGCGTATCTCCCCTTTCTTTGCGCCTTGGAGGCCTTCTTCTAGGCCCGGCACGACGCTGCCCGAGCTGAGCTTGAGAATTTGCTCCGCACCGCCGAGCTTTTCGGCCCCGGGGAGGCGTTTGGTCGTGTAGAACACCACGCCGTTCAAGTTGAGGAGGCGGCCCGTGGCTTCAACTGCAATCGTGCTGCTGCGGCCGACCGATGCACCCTCACCCGGTCGTAGCTGTTGCACCTTGACCCCAGAGGTCAGAATCTGAAACTGCACGTTGTCGCGATCAGTGAGCGGCTGCTCCTGGCCAACGCGGAGCAACTGTTCGTCGCGTGCGAACGCTGGTGGTGCGAGCACTGTTGCAGCCACAAGAGAGCTGCCACTGCCAACAAGAACGCCACGTCGCGACGTCGGCGTCAGCGCATGCGCTGTGCAAACGAGTGCAATGCACAGGCGCGACATGTCGCTGTCTAGTGCGCTGCGTGTGCCAAGCTCTCTCTCTTGCTCATTAGCTCTAAATTTAGCTCTGACAGGGAAAAACCCGTCTAAGACCGCCAAGTTGAAGCGGCTATTCTCCCCCCCGGGCCCCGCCCACTAGTCCTAGCACCGTAACACAAAAAAATGCCCCGAACTGAAGCGGCCATTCTCGCTACGTTTTGAGGTGAAGCGAATAAACGCCACCCGGGGCGATGCCAGATGGCGATGCCGGGCTCAAAAGAATAAACCAAACGGACACGTTACACGAGAAGACTCTACCGACTTGTCGAGGGAGCGATAAGGCTCCCGAGCGCGTCGAAGTTCCGCGCGAGCTGCTTCTCGGCGAGCCGCGCGGCGAGCTTCGTCCCGAAGAGCTGGAGGTCCCCGCGCCGCTCGTTCACGACCGGGGACAGCGCCCGCAGCTGCCGCAGCACGTTCGCCGACGTCCGCGCCGGCGCGACGCTCGTCAAGTCCCCGTCGTTGTTCTGCAGCAGAAACGCCACCAATTTCCGCGCGTTCTCGATACTGGCCCGGTCGTCCCCGTCCACAGCTGGCTGGAGCTTCGCGAGGAAGGTCGTGACCCGCGGCGAGGCCAAGGGAATGTTGGGGATGGCGAAGGTGTCGCGCGCCCCGGCGTCGATGGACTTCACCAATTCATCTAAAAGAAACTCGCGGAAGACCTCGCCGTCCTCGCCGAAGAAGAAGCCCAGGGCGTCGCGCGCCGCGTCCGCGTCTTGCGGGGGCGGTGCTCTACTAATGATGGCCGCGCCCTCTTCCCGGACTAAGCCGGTGGACATCGTAGAAGCTTCTAATTCCCTTACCTCGTCCCTATCCGCGAGTTTCTTGACTGCCTGGAACCGTTCTAAGGCACCCAACATGTCGATGACCCGGTCCACGTCGAATCGTTTGGACTGGCCGTAGACCATGTACTTGAGAGCAGCTCTTAATCGAGGTGATGTGTCCGTTAGTAATCGTCGGGAGATGTAGGGGTACGCCTCGTCGACAATGGCGAACCCCGGATCACCTACCAAGGCAATGCCCTCCAGGACGCCGATGGCTCTGATAACTAAAGCGAAGTACGGCGGAATGCGGAACGGAAACTTGAAGGTGATCTCAGCTAAGTCAGCCGCCAAATCGTTGAAGTTGATCGACTTCGCGCCGCCGCCAGCTAAAGCGGCGTCGAACACCCTCGCTAGTGCAGGCACGATGGGCTTGACGTCCGTGCCCTCCGGGATAAAGTCCAAGTTCACGAAATCATCTCCAATCCGGTCGTAGTCCCGGTGGATCAAGTGCGCGACAGCCTCGATCATGCCGTAGCGCTGGTCGTCCGAGACTTCCGTCATGAGCCCGAAATCTAGGATGACCAAGCGCCCGTCCGGCGCCCGGAGCATGTTCCCCGGATGGGGATCGGCGTGGAAGAAGCCCGTGTCCAGGAGTTGCGTGAGGTAGGTCACCACACCTAAATTCACGAGCTCGGCCACGTCGTCCGCCGTGGACTGACTGAGTTTCTCGCCGTCGACCCACTCGGCGACGTGCACGCGTCGCCGCGTCACCTCCGGATAGTTCTTCGGGATTAACACTCGCGGGAGATTTTTCATGTCCTCCCGGACTCTATTGCCGTTCTCGCACTCCAAAACATAGTCTAATTCGCCGTAGAAGCGCCCGGCGAACTCGTCGAGGAGATCGATAACATCTAACCGCTCCGTGACGAAGCTCGGCGCGAAGTTCCTCAAACCCAGGCCTAACTGCCTCAACAAATAGAGATCCAAAGACACCGTCTCCAAGACAAAAGGCCTTTGGACCTTCACGGCCACTTCGTCGCCCGAGTCCCTTAAGGTAGCCTTGTACACCTGGCCCAGCGACGCGGCCGCCACGGGCTCCGGCGTGATCTCGCTGAAGACGTCTCCTACGGACTTGACGTTTAACTCTTCGCAGATCGTCTCAAAGGCCAGGTCCGAAGGAAACGACGGCACCTTGTCGCACAGCTGCTGGAGCTCCACCATGGCCCTCGGCGATAGGATGTCCGGTCTAATGCTTAAAGCCTGGCCCAGCTTGATGAAGAACGGCCCCAGGGAAACGATAGTCTTTCTCAAAGTAGCCGCCCTCCTGACTTCGGACTCCTCGAGCTGGCCGCGCGCCGCGTCCCAGGCCAGCTCCGTCAGGAACGCGGCGGACGTGGAGGCGATTTGGAACACGCGCGAGAACACGGCCCCGGGCCTATCTCCGAAGTAGTCTACTAAAGCTTCGGGGTCGTACACGGTAGGTAAGTCCTGCTCGCTCGCGCGCATCTCCACCACCTGCATCCTGACATTAGCGTCCTGGAAGTCGTTCTCGTTCGTGTTCGCGCCTCTGAGCGCCTGCATCACGAGCTTCGTCTGCTCGTCCTCCTCGAGGAAGGCGCGCTGCTCCTTCATCATGTCCGACATTTCCTTGACGGACGAGGTGCGCTCCTTGACCGAGCTGTAGAGCGCCGTGCCGCGCGCCCGGGGCACGGGCGCTACCAATGCGCTGACACATGTCAGCAACGCGATGGCGTGCAGGCGTCGAGCCATCGTGCAACGCTTTGGAAAGCTGGGTTGTACTTAAGCAATGACCCCTGTCGACGGAGAGCAGCAACAAAGGTCCTGGCGGCGAACACGGAGGGTATTTACAAGCTCTGCGTCATCGCAGAGGGCCCGGGTTTTTTGTGCGGGTCTATAACACCATCATAAGCCGGGGGGAAATGCTCGCCCGCGGGCAAGGACCCGCCCGGCTTACGCCACCGACGCGACAAGGTAACTCACCAAACCTTACGGCCCCCCTACATGAGCGCCAGCAGCGCCCCGACGGAGCGGTCCTCGCTCTCGTACTTGGTCGCCTTGCCGCCCTTGATGACGTTGATCGTCGGGAAGGACTCCGTGTTGAACTTGGACTGGACGAAGTCCCGGTCCTCGTCGCCGCGGTACTTGGCGACCGTGACGCCCTTCTTCGCCGCCTTGGCTGCGAACTTCTCGTAGGACTCCTCCATGCCCTGGCAGAACTGGCACCACGGCGCGTAGACGACGACGATGCCGTCCTTCACGGCCAGGACGTCGTCCTGCGAGGCCAGGGCCTTGACGGCGCCGCCCTCCCACAGGTCGCGGTCGAAGGTCTGCTCGGCGCCCGCGACGTGGATACCGCACTCCGTCTTCGTCGAGCCGTCCTTGTTCACCAGGCCCACGAAGCGGCCCTTGCGCTCGTTGCCGTAGTCGAGCCAGATGGACTTGTCGCCCGTCCACGCGCCGTCCACGAACTTGACCGAGCCGGCGGCGCCCTGGAAGCCGGACAGGCCGTCCGGGTCCGGCACGGGCACGGTGTCCTTCTCGTCGCCCTGGCTGGGGTAGCCCAACGCCACCGTGGGGTGGAGCGGCACGCCGTTGGCCGCCGCGTAATCAAAGCAGTCCTCGAGCGTCCAGTACGCCAGGGGGTTGAGCTTCGCGAGCCCGCCGCCGATCGGCGCGACCTCGGCAATATCGATGTAGGCGCGTTCCGCGCCGTGGTCCCGCCGCCGGCCGTTGATCATGAGGTCCGTCTTCAGCGTCTTCAGGCCGCGCTGGAAGGGCTCGACCTTGCAGATCTTGTCGTACTGCTCCACGTCGGCCACCCAGAGCTTGTCGCCGAACTTCTTTAAGTAGACGTCCTTGGTCTCGCAGTCCGCCGGACCGAAGACCTCGGCCTTGAACTTGTACTTCGCCTCCAGCGTCTCCTTGAAGGGTAAGGTGGAGTCGAAGAGGTGGTACGTGTCCACGACCATGACCTTGACCTTGCCACTTTCCAGGTAGCCGAGCTTGCCCAGGAGGTGGGTGATGACGCAGTCGCCCACGATCATGGCGTTGGGGAAGACGGCGTTCTCGTAGTTGTCCGCGCAGAGCGTCAGGGCCTCTAACGATTGCGCCTCCAAGTGCGTGAGGCGGTCGGCCTTGGCCTTCTCGATCATGGCCTGTGTTGGGACCGGTGAGTGTTGAGCCGCGCGGATGTGTTGCGTGTCTTGTCGGCCGCACGTACGGAGCGTCGAGCCGAGTCTCGTCGGCCGCGCTGGCGAGTCAGTTGTGCAGCAGCGCGTCGACGGCGTCCCGGTGACCACGAAAATTTGAAGGCACGGTCGATGCGTACGCGGCTGCGCGCCTCCGTGGTGATAGCCTTGAGGGGCTTGGCAAGAGAACGAGGCTGGACCGGCGACATGAAAGCCGCCGCCTGGCCGAGAGCTAGGGCTACGATCACAGACTGCATGTTGCTTGTCGCTGCTTGATCTATTGCAATAACAATGCGATCTGCGCTCTCCAAAACCGCGAGACGAACTACGTCGACGCTCGATTGAGACCTCGTGCGCATCTACCAAAGCGGGTGTAGGACTCCGGAGGCTCACTTCGAGGGCTCCAACGGCCCAATTATACCGCTGCTCGAATTTCGCGCGGGTTTCGTGGGCCCATAAATAGGCTTTTTGTGCCCCTATCGCTGCGAGCAGCACACCATCGCAGCATTGCAGACGCGCATTGATCTCTCCGAGGTCCGCATCGCTGCGAGACTGCCAGTAACCGCCGGTGCATGCTCATATCACTGGAGCCACTGGAGCCCATTCCTGAGACGGCAGTAGACATGGCACCACCGGCGCCACCCGCCGCGACGGACGACGACAAGGCCAAGAAGGCCGCAGAGAAGGCCCGGCGCAAGGCCGAGTTCGAGGCCCAGGGCGGCGCGCCCAAGAAGAAGCAGCTCTCGAAGGCCGAGCGCCGGGAACAGCAGGACAAGGCAAGACAAACGAAAGAGGCCAAGAAGAACCCTAAAAAACCGCCGCCGAAGCCGCAAGTTGTCACCACCCACGAGGTGGGCATTCTGTCGCACTTGACGCCATCCACCCAAGCCACGCCCGAAGCGGAGGGCATCCCGGCCCCGATGCAAACGCTGGGGACGGCGTACGCCCGCGGCGAGTACGACGGCGCGAACGATAGGTGTAGGGCCCTGCTCAAGGCCGTCCGAGAGTCCGTGGCGGACTACGAGCCGCCGGAGAACGCGGCGTGTGCGCGGGACCTCGACTCCAAGCTCCGAAAATGGGCCGAGTATCTGGAAAAGTGCCGGGCCCCGACGGCCTCCACGCTAAGTGCCCTGAAACGGTTACGCTTGGTCGTGTCGACGCTGCCGCCCGAGACGTCGAGCGCCGCCGCGCGAGCGGTGATTGAAAGTGAGTGCGACCGCTTCGTCGAGGAACGAGTGGACCTGGCTGTGCGGGAGATCGCGCGGCGGGGCGCGGCGAAAATTAGGGATGGCGATGTCGTGGTGGCGTATGGGTTCGCGGACGCCGTCGAGGCGTTGTTTGGGGAAGCGGCCGAGAGCGTGAATTTCGAAGTTGTGGTCGTGGACGCCGCGCCGTCCTTCAGCGGCCGGCGGCTCCTCAATGCTTTATGTGCGAAACAAATGAGGACTACGTACGTCCGATTGACGGCGGCGGCGCCGGAGGTCGAGCGGGCGACGCTGGTGGTACTGGGCGCGGACGCGGTTTTTAGCAACGGCGCCGTGCTGGCGCGCGCGGGCGCCTTTGCCGTCGCGGCGCTCGCGAAAAGAAGGCACGTGCCCGTGGTCGTGACCTGCGAGGCCTACAAGTGCCACGACCGCGTGCGCCTGGACGCTGTGGACGCCAACGAGCTCTTCGAGGTCCCCGCACGTGATAAGGAGGACCCCCCCCTGAAGCACCTGACCTACGACATCACGCCCTCCTCTTATGTCTCGGCGGTGGCGACGGAGCACGGCTTATTACCGCCGTCCGCGGTCGCGGCGCTCATCCGGGAGCTCGCCGAGAAGGAGACCGCCTAACCTTATGTTCTAGACACGTCCTGCCGCGTTGAAGCCACGCCCCCGGGGCCCCTGAAGTGTCAATTTCTTGGAGGATTCGCCGTGCCACGTAGACGTGCCACGTGGTCTATACTCGATGGCGCGTCGACGGCGTGAAGAGGCTGAACCAGCACGCCATCGCCGCGATGGGAGTGCGAGGAGGAGGATCTCGTCGGCGCGCACCGGCAGCTTTCCACGTATTAACCCAGCCCCCAGGGCGGCGGCGGGCCGTGTTACTCCTCGATGGCGTTTTAAACCTAGGACTACTTACCGAAGAACTTCTTTTTGGGCGAGGGTATCGGCGTGCCCGACTCGTCCTGCTGGATGTTCTTGCGGATGTCCTCGCGCACGTCGTCCTTGGAGTTGATCAGCCCGGAGAAGGAGTTGCCCAGCTGGATTTTTTGCGAGGCCGCGTAGCGCCCATCGTTCGCCACGCCCCCGATGCGCTTGTTGATGCCCTCCTCATAATCCGCTCGAGCTCGAGCGGTCCTCGACTGGAGGTCCCGGAACTCGTCGTACCGCGCCGCCTCGCTCAGCGAAATGGAGTCGAGCAATTGATTGATGTTCCGCTTCAGGTCTTCGATCTTCTTCTGGTCCCGGGCCATCTGCTCGCGCACGGCCTGGTCCGCCTTCTCCATCTCCGCCTCGAACTGCTCCCGGTACTTGATCTCGAGGGCGCTGGTCGAAATAATACCTTTTTCTTCATCGGTCAGGCCGGGTATCCTCAACGTTTGGGCGTCTAAGGGGAGCCAGCCCAAGGCTTTCCCAAAAACCTGCAAGAGTTCCTTTTCTCTCACTTCCGTCGTGTACTGGGCGTTCTCCCTAGCTAGGATTCGAGCTTCCACAATGTTCTCCAACACTCCAGGTAAAAACTGGAACTCCACGTCGAAGACCGCGGCGCCATCATACAACTCCGCGAGGACGTAGACCCCCGCGCCATTAAAAAAATTGCCCTTCGCCGTGAGAACGGTAGCGTCCGCGGCACTATAGAGCAACTCCAACAGGTTCCCCACGGCGTCGCCCTTCTGGTCGAAGAACACGAAGGGCGGCGTGAACTTCTTTTCGCCCCGCGTACCAGACAAACACTTGCCCGTCGAGGGGCATCTTTGTAACCTGTCCGTGCCCGGCGTGAGGCCCACTTCATAGGGCCGTTGAATAATGGGCCCGTCCTCCTCCTTGGGGCGGATCTTGGCCACCGTGCCCTCGACGCCGAGCGTGTCCAATAACGTCTTGATCTGGCCTAAAGCTGCTCTAAAGGGCGCGTCCTCGTCCATCCCAATCACCACGCCCTGGTTCGCGCCGTTCGGGTCGAGCGTGCCCAGGTTCGGGTTCAACGCGGCGAGTGCGGGCGCCATCGTGTTGAGCGGCAGGCCGACCGCGAGCGCCGCGCAGCCGGCGGCGCGGCGCAGAGGGGCGCAGGCCCGCCACCGCAGCGGCGCCGGCGCGAGGGCGGTGCTCGTGGCCAGCAGGAGGAGCATTGGCCGTCGTCGCCTGGCTGCCTTTGGCCTAGCCATTGCTGAGGCGGGGAGCGCTCTTCGCGTATCGATTTCAAATAAGCTGTCGCGTGCGTGTGTCGTGATGAAACAGCTCCACTTTGCCAGCGTTTCAGGCTGACTCGTTGCTCACCGGTGGCGCCTGCCCCACTCAAACACCCTGTCTGCCAACTCAGATGCTCGGGCTCGTGCGGGTTGCGTTGCACGGGGCCGCGACTCCGATTGTGTAGGGAGCCCTCGGAGTACACGAGCGAGCGCTGGGGCTGGATCCAGGCGGGCTTACCACGTATGAAGTAGAGCACGCACCGCGCCCGGCGCAGCGGCACCAAGAGAGGCCTATGGATAGAGCCTATAGACAGGCATAGACGTAGAGCATAGACGCCACCAAGCAGAATACGCAACACGTTAAATTAAGCCTACATGGTCCGCGACACTTGGGCCTTGAGCGCGTCGTCGGGGAAGCCCAGCGTGTTCTCCGCGGAGAAGTCGGCGTCCGTCGGGATCAAGCCTAGGGAGCGCGCCCGCTTCACGGCCTTGCGCACGCGCCGCTGGCACTTGGCGCACAATCGCGACTGGCTCCGCTTCACGATCATGCCGCCGTCGGTGACAAACTCGGAAAGAAACGAGAGGTTCCCGGCGTGCACCTGCTCCGGATCAATTAAATGGAAGCCGGTCTTCTTGTCGCAGCGCGGGCGGTCGCCTCTATATCTTTCTAGTCTATTGACCAAATCGTGCGGGCGCTGGCGGTCGTCCTGGTGGACCTGGAAGTCGTACTCCTCCGGCGCGATGATGGAGCCCTGCCGCCGCCGCCGCAGCATGTAGCTTAAGTCCCGCTCCTCGGAGGCGGGCGTCTCCCAGTCCGCGCCGAGCGCGTCCGGCGCCAACTCCTTTTCCTCTTTTGGTTCCCGGGCGTACCGGGTCGCGGTGGCCGGCGGGTTCACCTGGAGCGAGGACAGCAGGGCGTCCTCGTACTGCCACAGGCGCTCCCGGGTCACCTCGCCGCGGCCCCGGCCGCCCCCGCGGCCCCGGCCGCCCCCACGGCCGTCGGCGG
>Ga0302122_10001553_pt1 | contig 14586 bp, 8 predicted proteins | sample CB21_SCM_MG_FD_203115 | JGI IMG/M metagenome (GOLD analysis project Ga0302122, IMG submission 203115) | Marine microbial communities from Western Arctic Ocean, Canada - CB21_SCM | ecosystem: Environmental > Aquatic > Marine > Oceanic | place: Canada: Western Arctic Ocean | collected 2017-09-28
CCGCCGCCCCAGGGTCACTACTTCGGCTACGGCGGCGTGCCCTTCCAGGGCGCCCAGTACCCGCCCGCGGCGTACGCGAACCGAGCATACCACAGGCCCGCCGCGCCGCCGTATCCCGGCGTCTTCCACGCGCCGCCCGCCGCCGCCGCCGCACAACCGTCGCTCACCTTCACGGTCGGCGACACGCCCGCCAAGGCCAAGCCCGACGTCACGCCGCAGCGGCGGCCCGCCGCGACCGCCGCCACGACCTGCGCCCCGACGCCCAACTCGGACGCCAAGCTCCGGCGGAACCTCGAGGACGTCTACTCGTCGTTCGATTGCGTTCTGATGAACCACGCCATCGAGGTCTGCGAGCGCGCCGCGGCCGCGCACCGGGCGGCTCGGGCGCCGCCGCCGCCGCCAGTGGAGGAGCTCGGCGCCGACGCGGCCCTCGCGGCCGCGATGGCGGCCGATGACTTCCCACCATTGCGGTGACCCGTGTAAGACTACTCAAACGAATGCACGGGTTTTTGCGGTGCGGCATGCCTGTGCAGCCGGAGCGCGTCTCGGTGCCTGCACAGTGACGCTGGGTCGTGTTCTGTTCCGCTATTGCCTCCAGAATATAGCGGCTCCTCCTGGCTTTTAAAGCTTGAGTTCCTCAGAGTGCTGTCCGCAAAAATGGCCCTCGTCGCGACCCCCAAAACGCCGCCGCCGCTGGGCGGCGAGAACTATGTCGTAGTGACGATCGAGGAGGTCGAGCTCAGCCTTAACGCCGTCGTCGCCTTGCCTAGCGACGACGAGGACGACGACGCCGGCGCCGCGGACGCTGCTTTAGAAGCGCGCGTCGCGGCCACCCAACAGGTCGCGGACGTGCAGGAGCTCTGGATGCTCGAGCGCTCGGCGACCGCGCGGCGCGACGCGGCGTCGTTCGGCGGCTCCAGTGAAGCGGACGTCCCCGAGGACGACGAGCTCCGGCGCAACCAGCTGCGGGCCTCGCTCATCACGCGCCAGGCGCCCTGCCCCGCGCTCCACCCGCCGCCCGCCTTCGCGACGACGGCGGAGCTGGTCGCGCGCGGCGAGCGGGGCGTGAGCTACACGCACGCCGCGGAGGCCCGTGCCACCGCGCGGGACGGCGGCGAGGCGCAGAGCCGGCGGGACGTGGAGCGTGACCGCTTGCTTTTGGATGGGCGGGGGCCCGCGCTGGAGGGGGGGCGCGTCGGCTACGATAGGGTCGTCGCTGCCTTGGTCGCGGCGCAGCGGACGCTGGTCCGGCGGGCTGACGCGGCCGCGTGGCGCGGTGTGGTGGACGACGCGGCGTTGGAGGCCTTCGCCAAAGCTGCTCTGGTGGCCGTGAACCGGACGGAGAGCGGCGGCGCTGCGTTGGATGCGGTCGTCGCGACTGTCGCGGGCGCCGACGGCGCGAAGCTGCTCGTGCCCGTGCCGGATTCGCGGCGGGCGGAACCTTTACGCGTCCACCTGGACCTCGGGCCCTACGCCTCGGGCCGGACGTGGCGCTGGGGCCTGCGCGCGCGCGTCGAGGGGACGACGTTCTACCGGCTCTTCGCGCCGGACGACTTCGACGCCGAGCGCCTGCAGTGCGCGGCGCGCTACGCGAACGCGCTGCTCCTGCCGCTGGACGGGCTCGGCGCGGAGGCCGTCGTGCGGGACGCGTCGCACGCGAACGTCGTCGTGGCCCTGGAGCCGCCGGACCCGAAGCAAGCGTAGTGCCGCCCCCCCCCCCCTTGTGTAATTTCCTAGCCTGTGTTTGGGGCCGTTTCGCGGCGGCGCGGCGTGGCCGTGTGAAAACCCGTTATGGACTCGCTCCTGCTGAGTCCGGTGAGTCGGCGCTTGTAAGCACACGAGTGTGGTCGCCTGATCCCGCACACGTTTGCGGTCGCTACTCTCGCGCACTAACTGCGACGAGCAGTTTCGAAAAATAAGATGGGAGGGAGAGCAGCCGCAAACTGTCCACAAAAAAATAGGTGTGGGATCATTTGCTAAACCTAGGCGCGAGCGGAGGTATACCAGCGAGGAGGCGGCGCAATTTGAGGTCACCGGAACTCACCTAGTCGTCTTCGTCGCAGCGGTCTTTGCCTTAGCGTGGTTCGCGGGACTGCTACCTGATCCGTAAACCCCGTCCAATCAATAATAATGGAGACCACCGCTCGCATTGGCTGCCAGAACCAAGCCGGCGACGTCGAGTCGTGCCTCGTCTGCGTCTCGCCGGGACTGCAGGGCCTCGCGGACCTCGTGTGGAGCTGCACGTTCGAGGACGTGGGCCTCACGTTTATGGCGGAACTCCGCGCGGGCATCGAAGCCGGCGACGCGGCCGCGTTATCCGCGGTCCACATGGCGTTCCGGCCGATCGTCGAGAAATACCTCCGAAACGGCCTCGACGTGAAGCTTGACTCCGATCAATGGCACGTAGCACGGTATGCCGAGCCGACCGTCCGCGGCGGAAAGAAGACGTACGCCGAATATATGCACAACGATGCGTGGTACGATGAAGACGGCGCGCTCGCCATGGTCAACGTCTGGTTCGTCCTGAACGACATCCCGCCGCGCAACCAGCTCGTGTTCTGTGCATGCGACGCCGCCGACGCGATCCCGTCCGCCTCGGCGCACATGCTCCACGCCAGCATCGCGACCGACGAGGTCGCCTGCGAGGAGATATGCTGGGGCCGGTTCCACATCTTCGCCTCGGGCCAGAGAAATACGTCGCAACGCGTTCTCCTCCACGGCGCCGCGGACGTGCCCTGGATTGATCCTGGCGAGGACCGACGGAGCTGTGAGCTACGGTACACGATACAGACGACGCCAGAGCGCGCCGACGACGCGCCACACGTGTCGGAGGAGGAGGAGGACGACGCGGGGCTGGGTGGGCTCTTCGACGACTCGGAGTCGGAGCCCAGTAGCCCGGGCCGTGGGGAGTTCCTGATCGCCGAGGTCGCGCGCCTCACAGTCGAGCTCGATGCGGCGCAGGCAAGACACGCCGCGGAGACGGCGCAAGCGGACGCTGAGCTCGCAGACCTCGCACTCCAGATCGAGGCGTCGCAGGCGAGACGCGCCGCGATGAACGCGCGATTTGTCGATGCAGCTGAGCAAATCGCCCGGCTCTCTATGGGAGATTTCGAAGCGGGTGGGTAAGAAGAAAGTTTATACGCTAAACATACCCCCCGACTTGTCCCCCCGCCGCCGCTTGGGTGACGGCTCGGCCACGTCGTCGGGCCGCTCGTCGGCGATAACGACGCTCAGTTTGCCGTCCGCCGCGCGCACGTCCTCTAGCAACTCCGCCGCGAGCTCCTGCGCGACGGGAGACCCCCGCCGCAGCGCCCGCCGCGACACGCGCCGCGCGGACAGCTCCGACACGCACAGGCGCCCGGGCCCCGCCCAGGCCGGCGCCTCGCCCAGCCGTCGGTAGGAGACGGCGTTCCGACTGACCACGTACGACTCGCGGCACTTGAGGCCCTTTTGCGCCCGTCTCGCCGCGGCGGAGGGCTGCGCGCCGACGCCGAAGAGCCGCATGAGGCCCTTCTTCTGGGGCGTGCCGATGTATGCGTCCACCCGCTTCTCGACGCCCTCGACGGCGAACGCCGCGACCCGGGGCTCCAGCGCCTTATCCTCGGTGCTCGACCGCAGCGCCACGGTCGTGCCATCCTTCCGGAGGCCGAGGCGCACCGTCGCGGCGTAGGGCGGCGGCCGCAACACGCTGCGCGGCAGCGCGTTGGGCCGCGCGCGCCACTCGGTCAGTTCGTCGCTCTCCGCGACGTCGGCGTAGGCGTAGCGCCGCCGCACCTCAAACGCCCGCGGCTCGACTAAAAAGTCGTCGTCGGTCGCGTCGGCCGCGTCGTCGCCTCTCTTATGATCCCCCAGCAGCGCCCGCGTCGCCTCGACGCCCTCGAGCCGGGCGAGCACCGCGCCCGTCGCCGGATCCGTGAGTTGCCCGCTGCAGCGCCAGTAGGTCCAGCCGCGGCAGCCGAAGCGTGTGTCCCGCCATTGCTTGAACTGGCGCGCTTGCTTTTGTAGGTTACTTTTGGCGCTTGTTGCTGCGGGTGCGAGCAGTAGTAGCAGCACGAAGCGCTGCAGGTTGCCTATGCTCTGCATCATTGGTGCGACACTTGTTGCGCGTTGCAGCAGTAGGTTACGAGATCTCTCTACGTATGTCTGTAAGGTCCGGTTTATGGAATAGCTGCAGGTCCGGCGACCCGGGTGTACGGGTTTTCTTTGAAATGCCCAAAACGGGTTCGCTGCGTTGTGTCAGCCGCAGCAGGCGCATAGCATCGTTTTGTGCATGACACTCTCAACCGATGGGATGCCGCATCTCGCTGCTCCTAGTTCTGCTGCGCTGCGTCACATCCAAGACAAAAGTAGGCATCATTGGCCTGCCAAATGTCGGGAAGTCGACCCTGTTCAATGCATTGGCGCGGAAGTCCTTGGCCCAGGCGGCCAATTTCCCCTTTTGTACCATAGAGCCGAACATCGCGCCAATCGCCGTGCCCGACGCGCACCTGGTGCGACTCGCAGCCCTCGCAAATAGCAGAAGGGCCGTACCGGCCACCATCGACTGGGTTGACGTCGCCGGTTTGGTGCGCGGCGCGAGCCGAGGCGAAGGTCTCGGCAACCAATTCCTCGCGACTGCGCGTGAGTGCGATGCCCTGTGCCACGTCGTGCGAACGTTCGAGGACGTTGATACGATCCACGTCGAGGGCCGCGTTGATCCAGTCGCCGACGCGGAAGTCATCAATGTCGAGCTGATTCTCGCAGACTTGGCACACGCCGCGCGTAGGCTTGAGGAGACCACATGCCAGGGCGAGGAACGCGATGCCCTCGAAGCAGTTGTCGCGGTGATGGAAAAGGGCTTGCCTGCACGATCTGCCGGACTCAGCGCGGCGGCGGCCTTTGCGCTCAAATCAATGGGCCTGCTGACGTTGAAGCCGGTCCTCTACGCGTTCAACGTGGATGAAATCGACTTCACGCTCGATCCGGAGAGGGCGCGAACCGACGCGGCGGTAACATTCGAGGCTATTCAGCACAGTGACCCGTGCAGGGATAACTGGACCGTCGTGAGCGCCAAGCTTGAGGCGGAGGTAGCGCAACTAGACGGAGATGCGCAGCTCGCGTACCTGGAGACGTGCGGCATGGAGCCCTCGGCAGATGGCAGGCCGCTCGACGAAGTTATGAGCTATAACGTCCTGCCGACGGCGGTGCGCTCTTTACTAAACCTCGGTCTGGTGTTCACAGGCCCAGGCGTGCCGCCGGAGCGCTCCCGCACAACGCGCGCCCACCTCCACAAGCGTGGCAAACTGACCGCCGAGGCGTTGGCGGGGCGGATTCATGGAACGATAGAAAAGGGCTTCATCACTGCGGAGGTCGCGCCCGCGGCCGACCTACTACAGCACGCGAGCTTCGGCGCGGCGCGGGAGGCCGGGTGCGTGCGCACGGAAGGCCGGACGGGCGAACTCCGCGACGGCGACGTTATACATGTCCGGTGGAAGTGAGTTGTGTGTGTACATAAGAATGTGTCTAGTTAGGCCTATTTGCGCGGCTTGCCCTTGCCGCCCGACTTATTCTTGGCCACCTTGGAGGCGACGGGCTTCTTCTTGGCCTGGCCCGGCTTCGGGGGGAGCACCTTGAAGAAGGAGTCCATGCGCCGCTGCGTGCGCGCGCCCTGGGACTTGACCAATTTCTTGAGCGCGCCGTCGACGCGGTCCGCGTTGAAGCCCATCTTCTCAATGAGGAAGGTCCGGAGCTCGGCCTCCTTGGGCTTCTCCCACTTGAAGTCGAAGTTGGCCGCGGGCGTCACCTCGTGCTCGAGGAAGAGCTGGCGCGCCCAGGCGTAGCGCGGCACGAAGGGGCCCGTTTCCTCCGCCGGCGCCTCCTCGGCGGGCGCCTCGACGCCGACGCTGTCGCCGTCGGCCATGTCGGCGTCCCCGGCGGGCACGGGCGCGGCGGCGGGCTCGGCGGCGGGCTCGGCGGCCGCGGGTTCCGTGGCCATGGGCTCGGGGGCCGTGGGCTCCGTGGCCATGGGCTCAGGCGCGGGCGCCGGCTCGGCGGTCGGCTCGGCGGCCATGGGCTCGGCCGGCGCCGGATCGGAGGCGGCGGAGAACGCCGGTTCGGAAGCGGGAGCGAACGCCGGTTCCGACGCGGCCGCGAACGCCGGTTCCGACGCGGCCGCGAACGCCGGTTCCGACGTCGACGCGAAGACGGGCTCCGACGCCGCGCTAAACGCCGGCTCCGACGCCGCGCTGAACGCCGGCTCCGCCGCGGCCGGCTCCGCCGCGGCCGGCGCCCCCTTCAGCGGCGAGGGCTTCTTGGACTGGGCCACCTCGGGCTTCTTCACTTTTTTGGGCGGCGCTACGCCCTGGCCGGCCACGCGCTGATCCGGGGGCAGCCAGTTCGCCGGCACGTCCGCCCGCTTCTTCGCCGGCAAGGTCGCCAGGATCCGTTCAATGGACCCGTGCTCCTTGACGAGCTTCAAAGCCGTTTTGGGCCCGACGCCCCGAATGGTCCCGCTATAGTCGCACCCGCACAGAATGCAAAAGTCCACGAACTGGGCGTTCGAGAGGCCCAGGCCCTCCAGCACTCTCGCATGGGTGATCTCCAGGATCTTCTTGTCCGAGTCCTTGCCCTTTTTGGAAAAGGTCAGGTTCCGCAGCTGGCGCGTGGCCCCGAACGTGAGGGCGTCCATGTCCTCCGTCCCCACGGCGTGGGCCTTGCCGTGCTTCACGAGCTCGCCGCACTGCGCTTCCGCCTCGCACGGCGCCTCGACCACGGGGACCCCCATCATCCGCAACAGGCCTTTGACGTCCTCGCAGTCCTTCCGAGACACCTTGGTGAGCATGCCCGAGTACTTGGTGATGGCGTCGTTGTCGCCCGCGGCCGTGGCTTCCTTCAGCTTGGCCTCGGCCTCCTTTCTTTTAGCTTGGCGCTTGGCCAATTCCCCGTCCTTGGCCTCGGGCGGTCGGCCGTCAAAGACGTACACAGGCTTGACGCCGGACTCTAAAAGTTTGATTGTCCGGTTGAACATGCCCTGGATGTGCGACGTCTGCTCGCCTTCAGAATTTGTGAGCACCGTGGCCGGGCCGTGGCCCCCGGCGCCGTGGCCCCGGATCGCGATGAGGAACTGGTACAGGGACATGCTGGCGTCAATAGCTACGATTCTACCCGTGTAGGACTCGGGGCCCTGCAGTTCTCTAACAGCGCCCGGCGCGAACTCCTGGATGAGGGGCATCAAGCCCTTGATACCCATTTTTGTGTTTGGCGCGCTGGCGGCAAGGAACGGCGCGGCGGGGCGCTGCAGCTGGCGTGCGTGAAAGATAGGTGCAAGCAGCGATCGCACGAGCTGTGGCACGCTGTGAATCGGCGCAGGTGACGAGCGTGGCAGCGCCAGATTTGAAAAATCGTCTCCCGGTTTGCACGGGTTTTCGCAAATGCCAGTCAAATCCAGCGCTCAAATGCGAGTCGTCACGGGGGAGATAGTCAGTCTCAAGACCACAATAGTTACACAACACAGGTCACCGCCGCCGCTTCTTCCGGGAAGAAACCCCTGTCGCCGCCGCCTCGCGGACGCGCGCGAGCAGCTCCGCGTCGAGGCGCACCGCGCGGCACACGCGCCGCGGCGCCACGACGTCGCCCAACGGCGCCAACACGCCCTCGAAGAACGGCGTCGGCGCGCCCGAAGCGACCAACGGCGGCAGCGTCGCCGGCGCGCCGTCCCCGGCCCGCGCGTACACGTACACGACCGCGTCCAGCGCCGCGAAGGACTTGCGGTCGCGCGCCTTGCGGTTCGCGTAGGGGTAGTAGGCCGCGCGGTCGAAGACCAGCGCGCCGCGGTACGCGAGCGCCGCGTGGGCGACGAGCCCGGGAAGGCCCCACCACGAGAAGGGCGCCTTCGTCTTGTGCGTCACGTGGAGCTCGCCGCCCGGCGCGAGCAAGGGCGTCGCGGCGTCCACGAAAGCGCGCACGAGTGCCTTGTTCTCCTCGAGCGCCGCGGCGTCCGCGACGCCCGAGCCCTCGGAATTGCCGTCCCTGCCCCGGGCCACGGGCATGCAGGGGAAGTTGAAGACGATGCGGTCGTACTTTTCAGAAAACGCCAACACGCGCGCGTCGACGCCGTACCGGACGTCCGCGACGCGCGCCGCGTGGCTTCGTATATCCAAACCCTGGTACTCGCGCTGCAGGGTCTCCAGGTCCGGCTCGAGCGTCGTCGCGGTCAGGCTCGCGCAGCGGCCGCGCTCGCCTAGGGCCACCGAGAAGGAGAGGTCCCCGTCGCCCACGGTCAGGACGCACAGGCCGCCGTACAATCTGTGTAAATCGTCGCCTGGGCAATTACCGACGACTCGCAGACAGCTCTCGGGCCGCTGCGCCGCGGGGAGCGGCCGCTGTGGCGCCCCGTGCTGGCAGAGCCGGTGCGCGCAGACGACGCAGCCGCCCAGGGCGCAGCGCGCCGTGCCCTGTAAACAGTAGAGCGTCGCGAGGTCGTCGCGCTCCGTTGTGGGTAATTGCTTCTTGGGGCGCTTCTTGGACTGCTGTTGCGGCGGTGCGGGTGGCTGCTGTGGCGGTGCTGCCGGCTTGCTGCATGCGTCCGCCACCACTGTTTTGCTGAGCGGCGGCGTGGCGTCGGCACCACGCTTGGCGGCGCGCTTCTTCTCCTTCTTTGCCTGAGCCTTTGCTACTTCGTCGGCCGTGGGCGCGCGGCCCAGCTTGGTGGTTAGCTTCGCGATCAGCTTTTTTGAGCCCATCCGTATGGCGTGAAACGCTCTGGGCTAGGACGTGCAGTGCAGGCAGCACGCAGCGACGAGGGCGTTGCTGCAACTTGCAGCGTTGAGACCGACAATTTCTGAGCGTAATATCAACTGTGCGCACGTAATATCAGCTTAGAGTAGCGCCGGCACAAATGAAAAAGCCTGCAGCTTAGTCGAGCACGGGTTTTCAGCTTACGGGTTTTGGCCTACAGGCGCATGGGAGCCATGATTCCTAGGCGCAAGCGTAGAGACGCCTAGGCCACGTGTCCCCAGCGCCGCGCCACCCGCTATCTTCGATTTTCCCGCAGAGGCGCCGCCGTCGCCGCGCCAAGCACCGCGTAGACCACTGCACGCGGGCCCGGGCAGCCACCGGCCCCGACACCCTTTAAACGACAACGCGTCGAGGCTGCCCAGCGACGCAGCAGCGCGAGCGCGGCAAGGAAGCCTAGAAGCCAATCCCAGCATGAAGCTCTATGTGGAGGACGACGTCGGCGACGCGGTGTGGCTCAAGGCCACGCTGCCGCGGCCTCCTGAAATTTATACGCCCGGTCTAAGTGTAGATGCGGTGATCCAGGGCCGGCCGCGAAACGTGACGCTGCCGAGCGAGGAGATGTACCAGCAAGAAGGCCTGGACATGGCCAACTGCGACGACTTGTGCGATTTGGCCCACGTGCACGAAGCATCCATCCTGGACACGATCCAGGAACGGGCCCACGTGGCCAAGCCGTACACGGCGGCCGGCGATGTGGTGGTTGCGGTCAACCCCTTCAAGTGGCTGAAGCTGTACACTCCTGAATTGAGAGCGCTGCACTCGGCGCCGCCCAATTCCGCGGAAGGACGCAGGGCGGCGCACTGCTACTCTGTAAGTGGTGCCGCGGCGAGGGGCGCGGCTCGGGGCGACGACCAGTCCATTCTGGTGAGTGGCGAGTCCGGTTCTGGCAAAACGGAAACGGTGAAGATCATGCTGGTCCACTTGGCCGACGTCGCGCGGCACGGCGGCGCGACGTCGCAGATCATCACGCAAGTGCTGCGGGCGGGGCCGCTCCTCGAGTCCTTCGGCAACGCTGCGACATTACGGAACGGCAACTCCAGTCGTTTCGCCAAGTTCCTGAGAATTGAGTTCGACGCCAGAACGATGGCCCTGGAGAGCTCGTGGTGCGAGACGGCGCTGTTAGAAAAAACACGAGTTGTCGAACGAGCCAAGGGCGAGCGGGCCTTCCACGTCTTCTACGAACTGTTGGAGCAACGGCGACGGCGGAGACCTAAGTACCTGCCGGAGCACCCCTGTCGGAGCGCCGACGCGTCCGCCACGAAGGCGCGCGGGTTCGACGACCGGCAGTCCTACCCCAAGATGATCGAGAGTTTGGAAACCGTGTGCCAGTTGGATGGCGAAGCGCGGGAAGCTTTACTCCACTGCGTGGACGCCGTTTTATCCTTGGGCGAAGTGTCCTTCGACACGGTCTACGCGCGCACGGAAGACCACGGCTGCAAAGTAAGTAACGCCAACGATTTGACCCAGGCGGCGAATGCCCTGGGCTGCGACCGTGCGTTACTAGAAGAAGGGTTCCTGCGGAGGACCGTAGGGACCTCGACCACTTCCCTAAGTGCAGACCAAGCCATGGACGCCCGCGACGCTCTAGCTAAAGAGTTGTATTCCCGACTCTTCGATCGCGTCGTGGAATTATCGAACGCGACCACTCGAAGGAAAGACCGCGTGGCGGACTCGGTAGTGATCGGCATGCTGGATTTATTTGGGTTCGAGTTTTATGGAGCCGCCGGAAGTACGAACGGTTTCGAGCAATTACTGATCAACTTCGCCAACGAAAGGTTGCAGCAGCGCTTTGTCGCGGATGTTTTAGCCCGAGCCCAGCGGGAACTGTTAGCAGAAGGCGTGCCGTGGACGCGCGTCGACTATCAAGACAACGCCCAGGTGCTACGGCTCATAGAAGCGCGCGGGGGTCTGGTGGACATCCTCAACGAGGAATGCATCCGCGGCGGTTCCGGCGCGGACGCGAACTTCGTCGGGAAGTTGCTACGGACGTACAAGGAGAACGAGATCCTATCCACCCCGAAGATCCGCATGACGGATAGCGGCGAAGCCCTACCGTTCAAGATCAACCACTACGCGGGCGATGTCTTGTACCGGTGCACGGCCACCGCGTCGTGGGTTGAAAGGAACAGAGACGTGTTACCGGCCAAGCTTGTCGAGGCCATGACCACCCCCGCGGGCGCCGGGATGAGCGTCGCCGTGTTTGGCGCCGCGGAGGCGCGGCAATTAGCGGCCCAGCGGAAGCATAGGAGGCAGTCCGGGCAGCGGGCCCTTAGAAGAGGTTCGCAGGTCAACGCCGCGGAAACCGTCGCTTCGAAGTTCAGAAACCAACTGAAGGACCTGATGGGCCAGATCGCCGCCACGAAGTGTCGCTATGTCCGATGCATTAGACCGAACGACAACGCCTTGCCCATGGGGCAGGCTGGTTCATTTGATCGGGTCGCGGTCGTGGAGCAACTGCGGTGCTGCGGTGTTTTATCTGCTTTGCGCGTCGCGAGGGCCGGGTACCCGGACCGCAATCCTTTGAGAGCGTTCGTGGAGCGCTTTGCGGTTTGTCTACCGGGCGACGGGCGGTCGAAAACGTTATCTACCTGTAGAGCCGCGGCGGACGCGGCGGGCATGGGCGACTTCGACGCTTCACTAGATGGGCTAGCCGTGACCGATGATGTGGACGCGCCGACCGCGCAAGACTTAGAGCAGAACGACGAGGATTTAGTGTTAGACAGAGCAGTGGTTGCGGCCGCACTCCCTTGGCGCAGCGCCTGCGAACACATCCTGAGATGTCTAGAGAAGGGCGCGCGAAAAGGCGCCCTGGCGAAGCACCCACCTTTAAAACCGGGGCGGGTCTTCGTCGGCAAGACCAAGGTCTTTCTGCGGGACGGCGCTTTGGACGACATCGAGCGCGTCCGGGCCCTCGTCTGCTTTGATCTTGCGGCGAGATTGCAAGCCCACGGGCGCGGGTACCTGGGCAAGAAATCGTACCGGAAGGTGCTCCGCGGCATTCTGATCGTGGCCTGCGCGTTGCGGGTTAAATTAGCGCGACGGCGCGCGGCGAAGCGCCGGAGACTCGTCACAGCCCTCTCGTGCTTCCAAGCTAGATGGCGCGGCGTGGACGTAAGACTAGTGGGGTACTTGCAGGAGGCACGAAAAGCCGCGCTGACCATCCAGACGAAGATCGGGCGGCCCGAGGTCGCGCGGCGGCGGTGCATTTTAGTAAGGGACCTCCGAGCGCGGGGCGAGAACCTGGATAGCATCACCCAGCGCCTGAACCGGATCGCCTTAGAGAAGACCGGGGGCAACTCCCCGCCGCGGCAACGGGGCTCGAGCGTCGCGCGGGCCGCGTCGATGGGCGTGCCGCGCAATGCCAGTGGCGGCTCCATCAGCGGCGCCGAGGCCGAGCAGGTCCGGAGCGAGGCGAACGCCATGCGCGAGCTCGCGGGCGAGGCCTCGTCCGCGCTGGAGGAGATCCGCGCCGAGAACACGGAATTGCGGGAGAAGGCGCGGCTCTTGGCGCTGGACGTGGAAATAGCGCGGCAGGAGGCGCAGCACGCGCGCCAGCGGGAGCAGGTCCTCGCTAAAGTGGTAGAAGATGCGCGGCGGGAGGCCACAAGAGCACAGGACGCCATGGGCCGGCACATGTCCGACGCCGCCGCCCTGGCGGGCGCGGGCGAGGCCAACGAGGCCTACGCGCGCTTTCGCCGGAAGTTACTACGGCATTCGGACTCCATGACCCCGGGCATGCGAAGTAAGCTGTTGGAGCAGAAGCGGCCCACGGCCAAGGTGACTATTACAAGAGCCGAACTGGCCCGCTTCGTCAGCGACTGCCAAGGACGAGGACTGGAGGTCGTCAAGCACAATCGCAAGGGCAAGGCGCAGGAGCGGCGCCTGAAGCTGACGCCGGACTCCACGGCGTTATACTGGCAGATGCGTAGTGGCAAACCGGCCTCGACGCGCGAGCGCTTCTACCTCGAGAAGTGCCTGGAGCTGCGGGCTGGGCACGACGTGGACCCCGAGGCCCGCGACCGCCTCGTGTGCGGGACGGACACGTTGCGGAAATCCTTAGCGGCGCGGCACTGCAAGCTCGCGTTCTCCTTCATCTTCGCGGACCGCACCGTGGACGTGAGCTTCGCCACGGTCGAGGACTGCAAGCGTAGTCTACGCTTCTTCAAGGCGCACGTCCAGGACCTGAAGAACAAGGCCGACACCAAGGTCCTGCTCAAGGACGAGGCGCACATCGCCGCGACGCCCGCCAAGGCCGGCGGCTATTAGATACCACTCCCCATATCCCCCCTCGCGTCTCTAAGAGATTCGAGTATATTGCTAGGTGGCGACGCGTTGGGCGCTGGCTACGCGTCGACGGCGTCTGGCAAGGACCCGGCTGGAGCTTGCGCGCGCATAGTATGATGCGCAGCCGCGGCGGCCCCGAGCCCCTCCTAGTGTACACTAAATACAAAGTCTACTTTACGCGAGCGGGCTACGCCCCATCCACGAGCTGGTGGTAGGACGCCGTCACGCTCTTCAGCTCCCGTTTTGGCGCGTAGAGGCGCACGCTCCGCGCGAGGAACCGCGACGAGGTGCCCGGGTCGCCCTCTATCATGATCCCGGAACGCACGGAGATGGGGAGTTGGCCCGCTCTATCATCTTCATCGACGAAGCAGCCGGCCTCGACGAAGAACGCTTTTGTCTCGTTCAGTTCAAAGGGACACAAAGCATAACACCCCGGCAGGATGCACAGCACGGCGCTGTCCTCCCGGAACACCACCGAATCGTACGCGGCGCCCGGCTCGCTCACCGCGCCGTAGGACTCCAGCAGCGTCCGCTCCAGTTTCGTGTCGAATAAGTCGCCGGGCGTCCGCAGCTCCAGTCCCCTATAGAACCGCTCGCCGTCGCACCGCAGCGTGAAGTCCTGCTTCAACACGCGGCACGCGGTGTTGTCCGGCCGTCGGACCGTCGCGTCGCCCGCCCACTCGCCGGCGACGGCGAAGACGTCGTCGATCTCCGCCGCCAGCGCGGCGCCGCCGGCGGTCTCCTTCGCTCCCACGCGGCGCTCGTCCAGGCACGCGATGCGCTTCAGTAGACCACTGGCGCCGTCGTACATGGCCACGAGGCGTATTCGCGCGTCATCGGAAACGGCCAAACCCGTCTCTATCGTCACGGACGGCGCCGCGCCGGCAACCAAAGACGAGGCCCGGTCGCACGAGTAGCTGCCGTCGAAGTCGCAGACGACGGCCGCCGCGGGCAGGGTCGTTTTTATAACTTCGTCGGCGTCGTCCCAGCGGAAGGTCTCGTCTAGATTACCGTTCTTCTGCCGCGTGACGTCCGCGGTGTACCGCTTGCCATCCAATTCCACATCGTAGTCTACTCTTCGTCTAGTGGCGTCAACGACGACGGAGCGACACACGCCGCGCCACGAGTTGGCGTTGTACTGCAGGTAGCTCTCGCGCTCCGTCGCGTCGCTCGTGCTCGACTTGCTGACGACGCGGTGCGGCGCGCGGATGCAACGCGTTGCTTGCAGCGCCTGCCCAGTGAGCAAAGTGAGGAGGAGCATGGTGCTGCACGGCGGCGAGCCATGCTTTGCTCGTGGCATCGGGTAGCAGGTGTGCGACCACACAAGGCGTTGAAAGTTGTTCTGTGCCCTAAACTTCTGTATAAACGGCGAAATTACGAGGGCTGAAATAAAACCCGCACGTCGAAATTGCAGCGCTGCATCGCTCAGCTGTGCTGTGTACGCTCTCGAGTGTTTCCACGCTTGCGGGTCGGTGCTCGTCGCCTAGCGCACCGCTGCAACCACACGTATAGCTACTTTGTAGCGAG
>Ga0302122_10001554_pt1 | contig 14583 bp, 19 predicted proteins | sample CB21_SCM_MG_FD_203115 | JGI IMG/M metagenome (GOLD analysis project Ga0302122, IMG submission 203115) | Marine microbial communities from Western Arctic Ocean, Canada - CB21_SCM | ecosystem: Environmental > Aquatic > Marine > Oceanic | place: Canada: Western Arctic Ocean | collected 2017-09-28
TGCTGGAAGAGTTGTCCCCCCAACACAGGGTTGGACGACAGGACTTCTCTAGGAACCACGGTCTCTCCCCCCGCCGCGTGGACCATGTAGTGATCCCCGAACCGACCGAGGGTCGCCAGCCCACCTGCTAGGGCGGATAGCTTATGGGGGGTATTTGTACTCATCTTGAAATCTCCAGAACGCTCGCAAAGGCATAAATCTTGGATGCGGTGTCGCAATTAAGTTTCAGCGTGTCTCCGGCCTCTAAAACAAAGGGGCCTGCTAGTGACCTGTCTGCGGACTCTGAGGACGAAGCTAGAGTGACTAGCGTGACTTTTTGCAGAGTTACCGTAACTGAAGCGGAACTGTCCGTTATCTTCGGATACACTACTATAGTACCGGAGTGACTATTATAAAGGTTTAAATTCTTAATAAGTGCCTGAGTGACAGACGGGCAGGTATAAATTATGACATCTCCCGTAGCAGCGACCAATGCGGCGATGTTTTTATACGCTGAAGCCATTATTCCATGAACCACGCTACGCCGTTGGTGTCATCCTCACCGCTAACAATAGAGGGGAACTCCATCTTGGTGAGAGACATCTCAATGTCCCTGAGTATCCTAACGAATGTATCCGCGTCGTATTGAGCAGGTGCCATAGGCATGGAATGGTCAAGTAATCTAGCCATTATCTACGTCCGTCCGGTCGCATTCCGAGGCGCAAGTCGCCCAGTGTCCATGTTATGTCCGTGGTATCGCTCTGTACCCGCAAGGACGCTTGCCGAGATCTGCTTCGTAGAAAAGTCTGCTGGGTGGAGGTCTTTACCAGATTCGTAGAGTTCGTTACCAAGCTATCTCCGGGGAAATTGCGTGTCTTCAGTATGTACTTTACAGAAGCATCCGCGTCACTGCTGGTGATGTCTATGTCCGGTATTAGTCTATCTATCAGCATAAATTGCTCACCGTCTCCGAGGTCGAAGTCAGAAGACTCTATAAATGATGTCATAGGAGAGCCGTCATTGTCGTCGCCACTCTCCTGCACGTAGATGTAATTGGCTCCACCATCCGTCCCGCAGGCTCTAGGGTTGTCATGGATGCCGTAGTCAACCCATGCGGTCCTCGAAAGAGACCCCATATCCCAAGCGCCCTCGGTAAAATTATACTTGACATACCTGTCAATCTCTGTGGAGTCCGCACTGGGGTAGAACCAGAATACCTCGTCGAACATCTTATTGGTGGCCGCGAAGCACTTGAAGCTCTGCGCCAAGTTTATGTCGTCAAATACATGACGGAGCAACGTGCAGGGTATAACCTGCAAGTTACCCAGATAGACATAGAAGTTCTCCCTGTCCATCCAGAATACCTTGTCCCCCACTGTGGTGACAGCGTTAGGGCCAATAATAGAGACATTGTTGGCCAGCATACTGAACCCGAACGTGAAGGGTGGCCCTGTGAACCGCATGGCGTGGAGGGACGTGTCCGTCCAGATGAGCATCTCTTGCCTAGTCTTCTGCGCGGATATGATCTCCGAACCCGAGGATATGCGCTGGGAACCCGCCGTGTTAGTTGCAGTTGGCGTCCAGTCAAAGGCACTCTCCTGATCTGACCACCTGACCATCAGCAGATCTTGGGAAGCCTCGCCCAGAGGATTGCAGCCAAAACATACCACATGCCTGTCTGTGCCCGAGACCATAATCCGTCGCGTTATTGTCGGCGCATCAGAGGCACCTGACTGAGAGGCGAAAGTAGTAGCTCTGGCTCCCGTACCTAGCGTCTTCATCCAGTAATAAGGAGCACCGTCGTAAACATTAAAGGCGAGATCCTCCCCCCAATTATCTTGAGAATACAGGCGAATGTTTGACCCTGTATTCGCAGCCGTAGCCGAAGCCTCCCCCCATCCGATAAAATCATTGGCCTCCTTGACAACCACGGCATCCGCGTGGGATGCCGCCGTGGTTCCTCGGACACCCCGGACAACCCCCGCATTTATGAGATTAGTGGACTTTCCTGTGTACTGTAGTAGCTCATCTTCTATCAGCATTAGACCGACAAAGGTCACAGCAGCCCCGCTTGACGAAGTTGCCACCGTAGTTCCATCCGTGGCACGGGTCAGATCGCCCAGTACGTTCCTATCGTTAGATCCATACCGTATCTTCTCGCTACCAATCAGTACAGTACCTTTTGCAGGGAATGAGCTGGAGGAGGCTACTTGGATGGAGGAACTTATTATAGCCATGTTGGCGCTGGTGGTCGTGGCCACCGTCTCGAACTCCGAGGCACTCGTAAGAGTGAAGGATGTCACGCTGGTGTTAATCCCGCCACTATCGTTAAGGGTGGTCTGCGAATATCCAGTGTTCAATCCTCCCCAGAGCCCCGCCCCAAAGCCAGTCCCGCTAACAACCGTGTCTAGCCCAGTATTAATCTGGTAGTTGGCAATAACTGCGGAACCACCGCCTGCTGTGTCCCCAGAAGATGCTGTCCCCGCCGTGGGGATGCTGTAGCTATGGGAATCAACAATGGTAACTTGATGCTCTGTATTAATCTGTGCCGCTGTGATGCCATCCGTGGTAGTCGCGCCGCTGAAGGTCACGTAGTCTCCTGTTACCGCTCCGTGGTTGGGATCGGTGATTGTCACTACGGCACTACCAGCGTCCCCTGTCTCCACAGGATTCGCCCCAAGGGTTCCTGTGGATCGTAGAGGAGTTACGTCGTTATACCCGCCGCCCTCCTCTATATAGAACTTGGTCTCTGTGCCAAGGCCCATATACTTGGAACCGTCGAGCGCCGCCCAGACGTGCAGGGATCTGCCCGTTCCCAGTATCGTGTTGCTGCTCAAGCGTTCCCATCCGCCCATCTTCTCAGGGCGACCTTTACGAAACCGAATCAGGTCTGAGTCATACCAGCCGTTCTCACTACCGTAAGACGTGGTCTCTCGGTTAACCCCTGCCTTGAACTGTATCTTGGATAGGGGCATCTAGCTTCCTAATGAAGGCCAGTCATAAAGAATACCGGACTTGGTTACGTTACCCTCAGAGTCCTCCGTGACAACCAGAAATAGATCGGAGATGGCCGCCGTGTCCGCAGCACCGGCAATAGCGTCCTCCATCGCAGTGGCCTTGCTCCGTATGGCATCTCGCCATGTCGATACGTTACTCGGAATAGCTGTCCCTTTTTCGGACTTGCGCGTAATTGCCCAATCCGTTTGAGATAGCAGGGAGCCCTGCTGCTTCTTGACTTCCTTAGTAAGGACAGACTTAACCCCGTAATGTGTACGAGTACCTACAACAACGTCGCTCAGGTTCCGGGCAGACTTGGATACCTTACCGTCCCCGTCCATCGACCATGTGTATAGCCTTGGGTCAGGGGTTCTTTCGGGTATAACCTCTGTTATACCCAGAGCAGCCTTCGTACTGGTATCCCACAGGTGCCAGTCAGGAGACTGCATGACCCCACTACTGTCCGCCCACGCTCTTCCCACTTGGATGTCTCTGCCGTCATACTTAAACATAATTACCTCGCATTGGCTGTCTGGAAGGGGGCGCTTGCAAACGCCCAGTAGATGAATCGGTCGCCTGACTCGTTCACTTCATCGTCCGCGCTTCTGATTTTGAATCCGGCGGCATAGAAATCCACCAGAAGTCCGGTGGTGGTACTCTCTACGGCTGCGGTATCTATCTCTAAGGCGCTGGACGTAGTGATGTTGTCTGGGTTCCTGAGATTGTCGTAAACTAGCCAGCTCCCCACATCGATGGTATTTTTAAGCACGACATAGGCGGGGCTAAACCCCGTGTTGATATAAGGACCGTTAGCATTGGCATTACCCGTATAAGTACCCATGCTTGAGAACCCTGGTATGGGGGTCCATACATAGGCTATCATTTTGTCGTTGGCCGTGGCGGCAGATGCTCGGTTGCCCACCGTAAAAACGGTGCTTGTAGGCGCAGTGTCATTCCATGCCGTGTCCGAGTTCACGGGGGCGGCGGTGGTATTCCATAGACTGTAGAGGTCTTTGGGGTCAGACGCGGCGGTCGATCCGTGATAGACCAGCCAGTTTCTACTGCCGGTATCCCTGCACTTAACCACTACTAGACTAGGTATGGCACCTAATCCGTGCCCCAAAGTAGCACTCGTAGGAACACTAGCCGCCGTCGTCCAGCTAACCAGAGAGAACCCTGCCCTGGGGTTAGCTGATACGGTTGTTGTAATAGAACCATCCCCATTGCTTGCGGTGCCGTTCCCCCCGCGCCACATCCAGGCGCAGAAGTTGTCGGAGTCGTCGTTGTACCCATCCACGCCAGAACCCAAGCTGAAACCGTTGGTGTTAAAGGCCGTTAGCCCATTGGCATCTGTCCCCTCGGCGTTGGCATTATCTGGCTCCATCTCCTTCTGAACCCCACGTACCGCATCTACCATCTTATGAGGTTTCGCTTGGTCACGGTTCTTGATCCAGACAGCATCGACCTGGAAGCTGGCATTCCCCGATTGGGCAATACTGCGTGCGCTCCCGTTGCCCGCGTATAATACCGTCTGGAATTGTTGGCTAGGATCCCCTACTGTCGGGGCAGGCAGGTTAGAGGTCGAGAGGTAGCTAAACGTGGAGTCATCCAAGGTAAACCCGCGCTGTCCGAAGTCGGCGGCACAGGCCGCCTTGGCCAGGGGAAGATACGGGGCACCGCTTGTTAAGCCGGTGGCCACGCTGGAATAACTTCCACCGTCAACCGATACCTTTAATGTCCCGTTGTCTATATCTAGTTGAAACTCCAGTACCTCGCCGCTGCCCGCCGCGTAGACACTTTCCGTGCCTGTCAAGCTGGCACCGCTGACTACCCCGAAGTTACCGGAGGCGGCGGTGGTGATCTTCCAGGCCCACTTGCCAGAAGGCATGGCAAAGGTTCCACTGCGATCAGTGGTCCCTGATAGCGTCAATCCACCATCTGTTAACGTCCCCGTACCCGTATCCCGCTCGTTCCAGATGCAGTAATTATCTGTAGGGCTGTCCGAAACCTTGTCCGCATCAACTAGACCCACCTGTGTCAGGGTATTCGATTCCCCAGACGTATCCACGCCAAGGTCAGAGGAGTCAGCGAACTGTAGCTGGAAACCATTTGTTCCGTAGGTGACGGTGGACGCCGAGACCTCCTTCGGAACCCACTGACCCGTGGCGGCGTTGATCTCCCCAAACAGGCTTGCATTGGTGACGGCAGTGCCGTCCAAGTAGTTAACCTCCGCAATGTATCCGTCGAAGAACCGGCTGGCACTAGCAACTTCTCCCTCCGCCCCTATCAGAACACTTTCGCCATCGACATTAAGTTTGGTGAAATCTGTGTTCACATTGGGGTACGCCGCAGCCGAGAAGGACGTTACTTCCACGCCGTTTATCCAAACACGGGATCTATCCGCCGCAGTGGACTGGTCATTATCGAAAGAGGACACGATATGATACCACGAAGACGTGTCGGCAAATAACCTGTTACTCGCTATCTTGGTATTAGCATTATATATCTCTAGTGTATTAGTTGATGTTAGCCGGATAGCCTCATAACCCGTCCCAGCAGAGAGTAGATAGGCGAAGGCGGCCGCAGGGGTAGATCTCTTGTACCACGCCGAGTAGGTTGCCTGCCTTCTGTCTCCTGCGTCCTGCTCCCTATGCAAAAAGGACCCGTTTGCGGCATCGAAGAGGCAGGACTGCCCGATCTGGAAACCGTCGTCCGGTGAGGCGAACCACTGTGAACCAAACATTGTCATGACTACGCAAAAGCCTTCTGAACGGCACCTAATAAGATAGAGTTCGCTGCCTTAACGAAATAGGGCACAACATCGACTGCGGCAGCAGCGGTACTAAGAGTTATGCCTGCACCCCCCGCTGTCTCGTAGTCGGTTCCTAAGCTTAGTGTTCTTGATCCAGTTCCGTCCTGAACACAGACTATGACCCCCGCTTGTCCAACTTGTTCTGTGCTGGGGTTAGCCAGCGTAACATTGCCAGTGAAGGTTAGCACAAAGTTCTGGTTGGCGGTGAAGTCTAGTGTAATGGAACCAGTGTTAGAGGTGTCGGTGTCCGTTTTCGCCAGAACTGTCCCCGCAAAGGTGCCTGTCGTCGTTCCCGTAGCTATAGAAAACACCGTGGCATCCGCATCGTTTTTGATTGTCACGTCACTTGTCGATCCCTGCCCTGTCAGGATCAAACCTTCCGCAGCGGTGTAACCTATAGTGGCGTTGTCTCCCGCAGCGGTGTCTCCTGCGGCGTTCAGCGTAGATGCCGAGGTAATGTCCCCCACGACGTACACATCCGTTGTCCCCGTGGCGACCGTCAGAACGGAGGCATCCGCATCGTTTTTGATTGTTATGTCGCTGGTGGAGCCTTGTCCTGTGATGATTATCCCTTCGGCGCTAGTGTACCCAACTGATGCCTTGTCTGAAGCCGCCGTGTCCCCTAGAGCGTTGAAGGTCCCGCTGGAGGTAATGTCCCCCGAAGCCGTGACTGTTGCCAGCGCCAAGTTAGAGACCGCATCAATCACCGCCGCCCCTGAACCTGCCCCGTCTACATACACAATGGCAGACTTACCATTGGCTACCGTTATATTGGCACCACTCCCTTGGGTCAGAATAACGGAGTATGGTCCGCTGGAACCGGAGTCAGTGGTAGCGTTGGTAATGATGAAGTAGGCAGCCGTTGTGTTTGGGGCCACTGTGACAGTGTTATTGCCCCCTAGCGCCCCCGTGAACTTGATAACCCGATACATCCCATCCTGAAGATTCTCTGTGCCAGACCCCGGCGAAGCTTCCCTGACAGTAAGGGTGTGAGTAGTGCCTGAAAGCCCCACCGACTTATATGAGGATACTCTGTCCAGAATATCCAGATTGTGGTTTGTTGTCGTTCCCCACGCCCCGGACTGTTCCCCCGACCCTATCTTCTCAATGCCGAAGCTTGTTGTATATGATGATGCCATGGCTTTATTCCTATGCCGCTATTTTAGACCAATTTGGCGATTGCGTATATGTCACTGGGTTCCATCCCGCGACTTGCCCAGGAGCAATCGGCAACCAGATATTAACTGTCCCTACCGCAGAAGATGCCGCCACCCCTGTAACGAGGACAGTGGCACCGATGCCCGCGTGCGCCGTTCCTAGAGCGCCGGAGGACTCTACACCCGCCACCGTGACACTCACCGCCCCTGTGACAGTTACCGAACCGGCGGCTGCCGAAGATGATACCCCTGCAAGAACCGCCGTTGGGACTAGTACAGTGCCTACCGCCGACGCGGAGGACACCCCCGTAACACTGACGGTGAGGGGGGCGTTCCATGCCCCTTCATTCCAGCTACCCCTACCGAAACCACCGATATTGGGGTTAGACATTACGCGAACCTAATCAGTGCGCTATTTGCGTCGTTGGCAGGCATAGTAATCGTAAAATCTCCGGCACTGGACGATTTGTCCGAACCGAAGTTAATAACGCAGACAGAAGGGGTGGCCGCATGAGTCGTGTTACCTGCCGTACCGGCGTTGGCCAGAGTCGAGTTATAAATCAAGGCACCACGGGCGCTGCTTATCGTCGCGGAGGAGAAGGTAACATCGGCCATATCTATAAAGGCGGTTGGAACCGAACTACTATTGTCTCCCAGTCCAATGGTAGCACTTGATATAGCGGCCCCTCCGGCAGTGTAATTAGTTCCGCTCACCTCGTTACTAGTGGTATACCCCGTTGTGTCCGCATCTATAGACGAGCTATTCGTGAACATGGCCAGCTTAAAGGTGTCCGCAGCAATGGAGCTACCATCTCCCCTAGAGTGGGTGGTCCAGAAATGGATGCCCGCATTAATCTCCCTCTTGTACGTCCCACATATTGCTGAAGTTCCCACGGCCATCACAGTCTCCTTATAATCTCGGCCACATCCTCATGACCCTGTCTCTTCATTAGCGCCCAGATGGTAGTTCGTTCACTTAGTGCCATCTTCTTAAAGTAAAAGACTAGCACCTCTTTTAGCTCTTCCCTATAGGCGATGGCTTGATCTCGTATCACGGGCGGGGTTGTTGCAGATATGCTGACAATCTTTCTTACCGCCATCTCCGCTATCTCTTCTGCCGTATGCCCCCTGTTAGAGGTTGCAAAAACAACGACATTCCCTATCTCTCCTGGGCTGTTAGGACTGGGCACTACGCCACATCCCTTCTGACACGGTCATACCTATACTGGTCCCTAGTCTGGAGCCCCTCGCCAAGATTCTTCAGCCACTGTAGGGACTCCTTAAATCTGACATCGTACAGTTGGAGCATGTCAGCCTCACCTTTCATAAAGGTGTACGCCTCGACCAGTGCCCCATAAAGAAGAGCCAGCTCCGCGTTGGTCCCCAGCCAAGTGGTTCCACTTGTGGTAGTAGTTATGGAATCCGGTCGGTAGAAGTAATGTAGCTCCACTGTAAAGTTGGCATTCGGGGTTGGAGCCAATAAGAAGGTAGCCTCATCCCAATCTGAGTAATATTTTGGCACTCCCGTGTCAGTGGAATCGGGGGAGTAGTCCTGAAGTAGCGTGACCTGTTTGTATAGAAGGAACTCCTTGCTAGAGGAGTTAGTAACACTTAACGAGTTCTGCGCTAGGAAGTCGGTGGGCTTGGCCAGATAGGAATTGCCAATTGTTGCTGTTCCTATTGATGCCTTACGGAAGACATCTAACTGACATTCTTTCAGGATACGTTCCTCCGCATTCAGGATAAACCTGGGGAGCTGAGTGACGAAGGTTGTTTCCGAGTTCTGTGTGTAATCCTGTATTGCCGTCTTCAGTGTCGTGAAGGTATAAGCCATTTTATGCGCTCACCGTTACTGGGCCTGCGGAAGAGTAACCTCCCCCACCTTGCTCACCCCCCGAGGTCGCCGTTCCACTTCCAGAGGTAAAGGTGTAAGAGGTACTATTGACCTTTGAGATAGAGAACCCAGAGCTATCCTCCAAAGCTGACTCTGTAAATCCATCGAATGCCTCCACCTTCCTGAATCGTACTGTATCCCCTGTGCTCCTGCCGTGCCCAGGTTCTGTCACCGTTATAACAGCGGAGCCCACCCCGCCGGATTTGAAACCGTTGAACGGGAGTAATACCTCTACAGCGGGCTCCGTGCGGGAAGGTCTGCTGATCTTTAGTGCTTGTGGGTCGGTACGGTGGTGCTTAGGGTCTAGTTGGGGCTGCTTGGACTCGAACTCATCTTGGCCAACCAGCATTCCCGTCCATTCCAGAGCCATGTCCCCAAGACGGTAGGATCTGCCAGATCTGTCAGATATTCCCAAGGCGTACTTACCTGCGGCGTGTCTAGCCATGTCAAACCCGTAATGACTGGTAGGTGGGGACTAGCCTAAGGGATATACCGTGATCTATATCCTCCGACGCAGCGCGTTGGAACTCTTCCTCATAAATAATCTTTAGCGCCTCTAGGCGTTGGGGGGATCGCTTAATAGCAATCTGGTAGGACAACCCTGCTATGAGACAGGGCAGGAATCTGAAGGGGACATCGGCGGTATTAACCGCCGCGTCGGCATTCTGGATGCGCTTAATACGATGATATATCACTTCGTCGGTAGAGTTCTCGGGTACTGGCCATACTGTAATGGTAGGAGTGATCTGTCTATTAACATAGAACTGCGTTGGTCTGCCCTGTGTAGTCTTACTGGGGATACTCAGGTAGTCCTGCCTGCTGATGCGGGTGATGGCTATATCCTCGTCGTCCCTCCGTAGTACCGCCTCTAGTATGTCCCCTGACCCCTGAGCATCTGATAGACTTGGGTCTGCACTAATAGAGGTACTCGCCAGGCTGCTGGACCCTGTAATCGTCTCTGCCGCAGTAAAAGACCCTGAGGGGACAGTTAAGGTGATGGTGGTGGAAGATGGCTTGGTGATTACATAGGCCGTAGTCGCGCTGCTTCCCCCTGTTATAGTCTCCCCAATACTAAGACCAGAGGAGTCCCCAACGGTGGCCGTAATAGTGCCCACTGGGTAAGTTGCCACTGCGGAGGTACTGGATAGTCTGGCAACACTTTGTGTGACCTGCTCAATGGTCCACAGGTTCAAGCCTCTATTAGCCCAGTCCGCAAACAGTAGGTTTAAAGACCTGCGTGCGGTACGTCCATCGTACCCCGTCCTGAACTCCAGGCCACATCTCTCGAAAGCCTCTTCTGTAATTTCGGCCATGTCTAGGTTGAAATCAACCGATCCAGAAGTTGCCATGACTCTTATTTATCCCCACAAGGCCAATCGTGCGCCTATTGCTACTTGGCCCAATATTAGAAAACCGACTCCCCATAGTATCTTGGTAATAAGATCAAGGGACTTCTGAACATGAAACAGGTCGTTATGCTTAATTACCTCAATACGCTCGGATAGCAGACTCAACTCACCCCTAATTCGCACCAGCTCCAGTTCATTCTGCCCTTCCTTGCTATCGGGCATTGAATCAATATTCTTTTAGGCAATACAGAACTATGGAGTAGGTGTCGCCACTCCCGTGTCCCACGGTCGTGAACTGAATATCCCCCGTATTGCCGCCGGAGGCGGCAACATTAGGAAGACCACTTATGTCAGAGTAATCTAGCGTGTCAGAGCAATCTGCGGGTAATTGAACGGCAATAACATCTGTGGAGGCGTCCCAGAGAAGCTTGACCCCCATGCCAACATTCGAGAAGACTATTTTGTTAATTCGTACCCCAGTGCAGGCCGTCCCGTCCTGACGGGAGGATAAGGCCGAGACATCGACTTTAGTAACCGCTGCCTCGCCTGTACCGTCACTGGTGTTTGTGCAGTAGATAATGGCGTTCTTATCGCCATCCACCACTGTTGTTGCTGTTACAGCATCTGCCATAGTAATCTCCTACCTATGAAGAAGGGGGGACTGACCCCCTCCTCATTATGCAATCTGCACGTATTCAATAATGAATGTGAAGGAGCCATCCGTTGTCGAATTAACGGTATTGGTGATGTTGCAGTAGATGGTTCTTTCGGCAGAAGTGTACTGAACCGAAGCTGGAGCGGTCGTACCGCTTTCCGTCTGAAGCACCAGCGAAGGCAGGGTTACGTTCCCGATAACAACAGTAGTACCCCCATCAAGAATCTGATCCGTAACCGCAGCTACAATCTGGGCACCCGAACTGGAGGTGCCAACCTCGTAGCCAATATCACCAGTCCCAATTACAGGAGCCGTTGCACAGAATATCTTGATATTGGTTATGATGGTGTTGGCTGGTTGCGTGAACTCACCAATGGCGGGGCTGTCGCCCGCCGTGCTGTTGACGGTAACGCCTGTAGCGAAACCTACGTGCTTCACGTACTTGTCCGTCACGATACCTGTAGAGGCAAGGTCAAAGGTAGTTGTCTCCACACCTGTGGTGGAGCTAACATTGATTACTTCAAATCCATTTTCGGATCTGACTGGACCGCTAAAAGTAGTGTTACCCATTTGGGCCTCCTTACAAAGTTCGCCCCAGAGTCTTGTAAGCGTCTGCCGGGCCAGTCGCTAGGGCTATAAATCCCAGAAAAGTGGGGAGAGGTTTCCCTCTCCCCTTAGTATTCACGCGCCTGGTGAACCAAAGACACAACGTGGATCAGAGTACCCGAAGCTATAACGCTCACGGGCTTTGAACCGAACATTGCCTGTATCAAAGTCACCTTCCATCTTCGTGGACATGGGCATACGCTCAAAGTGGATAAATCCACGGGGAGCATCGGTTTTAATAAACCATGCGTCTGTATCAGTTAGATAGTGATTAACAACATAACCCTGCGGGAGAACACCCATGTTCCGAACAGCATTAATGTCGTTGTCTGCGGTCCCTGACTGGAGGGTAGATTCTAGCAGCCGGTCTGCAACAAATTGCAGAGCTGGCGGCACAATCAACTTGTCCCCGCGAACAGATACCTTGAGGCCACGCTCATCGACAAAGGCAGCAATGTCAATGAGAGCATTCTCCAGACTGGTTTCGTTAAGGTCAGAGGCTGTACTGGGTTCATTACGAAGGTCGTTATTGTTCGTAAGAGGATGATCCGTTGCGCACAGTTCCTTACCATCGCCTCCAGTGTAAGTGCTATCGAAGGCATTATTGAGCGTGGCGGCACCCTTAACTTGCTTGGTGTTCGCCATGCTGCGAGCCAGAGCTTTCGTATAACGGGATGCAAGACGGTCGTAGAGATTATCCTCAATGGCTTCTTCCGTGATGGAGAAAGCAAGGGCGATAGTCTCGTGCGTGTACCGAGCGGTATACGCTTCCTGCGCGTCATCAAAAGATACAGAGGAACCTTCAGCCTTTACGGGTGCAGACCCGAAGCCTGAAAGCATCACTTCCTCTTCAAAGGCTCTTTCTGAAGATTCTGTGTCATAAAGTTGGGACGATTCGTCATCGTATCGGGCGTACTCAAGGCCGAAAAGGGCGTTGAGACCCGGTTCTAGCTCTTTAGCTAGTTGGGCTCTACTAATAGCCATTCTTCAATCCTCTCCTATACACCAGTGGTTGAAGGAGTACCCGCCGCAATAGCACCATTGTTGCTATTGAAGTGGTTATTCAACCGGACAATTGCTCCGACACCGGCTGCGGTAAAGTCCGCATTCTCGGGATCATCAACCCAACCCATAACCCGCATTTGCAGCGCAGCCGTGGTGGCAATCGTACTGACTGCCAATCGACCAAGAGAAACGCCGGTAGCATCTGTTCCTGTGATGCCAGTCGAGAAGTTAGCGTTCGCAAACACTCCGGCACGAGCCGTAGCTTTACTTGTCCACGTAGCATCCGTTGCAATCGCATAGAGCTGCATAGGATCATCGTTAACATACGCTTTTATAGGGTGATTACTGTCAGCGCCTGATCCAGGCCAGTAATTGCTCCACACAGTCCTTCCAGTGGTACTCGACACGTACTCGCAACCCTGAAAGACGCCTAGCAGACCTACCGTACCGCCAGCCGCAGCGCCAGGGACGCCAATATAGCCGGTGGAGAGAGGAATTACAGCCTCTCCATGGTAGAACTTGCTGCTGTTGTCATTCTTGATTTCGTACAGTGAGTAGTTGGAAGTACCAGTGGAATTAGTGGCTCCGCCCATCTTGTTAAGCGGGCGAAGGCCAAAACTTCCATTGCTATTCGCCATAATCTAAGACTCCTGACCCTCTCCTTGAGGGCCTCCAAAAGTTACACGAGTTTGCCTATCAGGTTTACTGATAGGCATCGCGGGATGTTGTTCGCGAGCTAAGTCGTTATCTACAGCAGCCATCTGATTATGAGTCATACTACGATAATAGTCGTTGCGTTCCTCAACAATCTCGACCGGAACTCTGGCCAGAAGAAGTCCGCCAACCCCAATAACACCCGCATGTTTTCCGTCTTCGACGGTCGGAATGTCAAAGTCTGGGTATTCCTCGCCACGTACCAGTTCCCACCCCTCTCTGGAGCGAGCTGACACGTTCTTGCGATCATCGAAACCCATAACTTCTGACCGTATCCAGCGGTGTCTATAACCTTCCGGTGGAGGCGGTGCGTCCAACATGGACGGGGGTTTCCAAGGTGCCCGGCGTGCGTTGGCGGCACGGGTCTGGTTTTCTCTAGGCGTTCTCGTAGACTTTTGGTGAGTCGTGTTCTCAGTATCCATGGCTCTATGTCCTAACATACTTGGCGTATTCTTCAAGGGGCACATTTAGCCTCTTCGCCATGTCAATCTGCCTTCCATTGAGCCGCACAGATTTCCGTCCACTTTTATTGCGGGATGCAGAACCTTCGGCTGACGCAACCTTCCGGCTCCCTCCGTTATACTTAGGCGAAGAATTGAACTTATGCGGAAATTCTGTTCTTAGCCTAGAATCCAGTTCAGCGTAATACTCTTGGGATTGAGGGTCAAACCCTTCCTCCTCCACAAGACGCCTATGAATGCCAAAAGCGCCGTATGTCATAACCTCGTCTTGACCAAACCAGTTATTTCTGCCCGCCCACGCTTCCGCCTTTGGGTCTGGTGGGGCTTGAGCTCGCGCAGGGGGGTTGGACGGATAGTCTCGTCGGGGGCTCTCTTCTGGGGGTGCCTCATCTCTAGGGTACTCCGCCCGCGCTGCCCTCAAAGCACCCTTCTCTACAGACAAATCAGCCAAAGACTCCTGCGCCTCGATGATCTTGTCCACATCACCCGTCTCGTGTGCTTGCTTCAGGATCTCCTTGGAGGAAGCTATCTGGTGCGTGACTCGGCTCTCAAACTGGTCTTGGAATCCCTTGTCAAGCGAACCAATACGATCCTTGAGCGTCTTGTTTTCTCTCGTGACGTTCTCTGCGTATTCTATCGCAGTTTGCTTCTGCCGCTCTTCCTCACGAAAACGCTTGGTTAAGTTGTTTATACGGCTTTTAACGCCTGAACTGTAATCTTCCAGCTCATCCGAGGGCTTTCCAGAAGCCTCTGCCTCGTTCGCTTCGGAGGATTCAGTGGAAATAACTACCTCAACCGAGTCTTCCTCGTCTTCTACACCAGTGTCAATCTCATTCTCGTCAGGCATGGGTATTCTCCATGGTTATATTCTCTCTATACATGCTGAATGTCCTCAGGATCTAGGATAGTCGCAATGACCTCATCATCGTTAATGATGCGTACCTCCCCGCCCTC
>Ga0302122_10001555_pt1 | contig 14581 bp, 11 predicted proteins | sample CB21_SCM_MG_FD_203115 | JGI IMG/M metagenome (GOLD analysis project Ga0302122, IMG submission 203115) | Marine microbial communities from Western Arctic Ocean, Canada - CB21_SCM | ecosystem: Environmental > Aquatic > Marine > Oceanic | place: Canada: Western Arctic Ocean | collected 2017-09-28
GTCGGGCGCGAAGAGTATGAAGAGGTACATGGCAATGGAGGCAATATCCTTCGTCTATGAAAAGTGCCTCACCCCCCACACGCGACCAACGCGACCAGTCGAACACACTGGCATTTATGGCGCCTACAGGTTCCAGTCCACGGGCTCCCAGGCCAGCTCCTCTAACAATGCATTGGCGCGCGAGAAGCACGAGGAACCGGTGAAGGGCGCCGCCGTCTTCGTGTTCGAGAGGGGCGAGGGGTGCGACGACTCGATCACCCGGTGCTTCGTCCGGTCGATGGTGGCGCACTTGTCCCGCGCAGGCTTGCCCCACAAAAGGAAGACGGCGCCCTTGCTCCGTTTATTGACGGCTTTCACGACGGCGTCCGTGAAGGCGTGCCAGCCACTTTTGGCGTGGGAGTTGGCCTCTCCTTGTCGCACCGTGAGCGACGAGTTCAACAATAATACGCCCCGTTGGGCCCACTTCGTCAGGTCGCCGCCGGGCCGGTCCGGTAGACTCGTTCCCGGGATATCTCGAGCCACCTCCGCGAAGATGTTCCGCAGGGACGGGGGGAACTTGCAAACCGCGCCGTCTCTGATGGAGAAGCACAGGCCGTGGGCCTGGCCCGGCCCGTGGTACGGGTCCTGGCCCACGATGACGACCTTGACGTCCTCCAGCTTGCACGCGTCCAGCGCGGCGAAGGTGCTTTCGGAAGGCGGGTAGACCGTCTTCGACGTGCGCTCCTTGGCGATGTAGTGCGCGAGCTGGAACAAGTAGGGCTTGGCCGTCTCGCCGTCCAGGGCGCTCCGCCAGCCCTCGTCCTGTAAGGGTTTCAAAAAGTTTCTAGCTTGGGTCTGCTGCGCGGCCCGCTTGTTGTGCGCGGCGCGGGCCTTGCCGCCGGCGGGCGGGGCGTCGGTCTTCGCTTTCTTCGGTCTGGGCGCGAAGAAGGCGTCGATGGACTTCTGCTTCTGCTTGCGCGGGCTGCGGCGGGGCTCCGCGCTGTCGGCCATGGCTGTGCTGGCTGTGCTGTTTTAAAGCAGCCTTGTTGTGTCACCTTTATGCGGTTTCCTCTCGCGCGTTCGTTGCTTTGCAGCAGTACAGGGTTAAGTCTGGCAAAGGCAAACCACTCAGGTAGGAAGGCAAGCCACGTAAATGCAAACTTAAGCTGGGTCATCGTAAAACCCGTATGTAAAACCCGCACATACGCGGGACATTTCAAAGCTTTGTTCTTTTTGCTCCCCACCGGCCACTGTGCAGCTTCGCGAGCCTTTGCGGCCAAAGACGTCGTTCTCAGATCGCATACTATCAGTCCGAGACACGAGGCCCCCTCTTTACACGCCGCCGAAGCGCTCCTCAGCAGTCAGCACTGATGCTTCGCGTCCTCACCCTCTGCGCGGCCGCCCGCGCCCTGGACCGCCCGACGTCGCGCTTCCAGAACGCCTTCAGCAACCGCGGCAGCGCTGTAACACGAAAAAGGACGCTGCCCGTCTACCGGCCGCCGGCTTCGCCCGCCAACCCGCTGCCCGTGCCCGGGAGTTCGCGGTCGTTGCGCTACCAGCCGGAAGGAGCAGCAAATGCTCAACTAGTAAGAGACCTGAAGCAGTACGGCGCCATGGTTGTGGTCATCGGCGACGGCGAGGACGAGCCGATTGGGTGCGTCGTGGACGTGCGCCTCGCCGAGGCAAGTGACGACGGCGCGTGTGCCATCATCGCGCAATGTGCCTCGTCGAACGCGCGCGTGTCCCTGGGCCGCGTCGCGAAGTCGTTCCCCTACACGGCGCGCGAGGTGGCGCCCTTGAGTGACACGGACGTGTTGGACGCCGACGACGTCTTGGCGGCGTATGACGTGATTGAAGAGGATGCAATAGCGACGGTCAACGCGCGCAAGGGGTGCATTGAGGTGCTCACGACGACGTTGGACTTGTGCGCGAGTCTACGGCCGTCGCTTGGCGCCATCGACGCGTTTGGTACTGAAACCAAGGAAGGCGAATACATGAGAATGAAGACGCGGTTACTCGAGGCCGTCGAGGCACGAGACGAGGACGATAATGAGGAAAGGGACCGGCGGCTGTCCTTCTTATGTCTATCGCTGGTCGATGCCCCGGACGAGTTGCGAAGGAGGTGCCTGGCCACGCGGTCGGCCGCGCGGCGTTATGCCGCCGTCGCGAGGTTCCTCAAGCCGCTCCAGCGGGAGCTCAGCGCGGCGTGCATGCTGGGCGTCGCCACGGCCGCACCCGCCGCCCCGTGCCCGGTGGATGCCCCCCTCGCCTTCGCGGCGCTGCGCCAGGGCCGGCGCCTCGCCTACTGGTGGTCCGAAGCCCTGGGGTGGTGCGCGGGCGAGGCGTCCTACGCCGCGGACGGGGCCGTGGACATTGCGTTCGACGCCGCGCCGGGGGAAAGCTCGTCGGCGACGCAGCGGCTGGAGCTGCTCGGGGCGGACCGGGCGCGCTGGAAATTGCTGCCGCTCTAGTGACTAATACTCGTTGTACAAACCAGGTTGTGTTGGTTGCGCCAACTCCAGTACGGGTCGGACCTCATTTTTGGCAGTTGTCGCCCGCGCCAGGCACGGTTCCCCTCGTCTTCCGAGGGATCCGTTCGCGCGTCTTGACCTCGGGCACGTCATGACCTCGTCCATAATCGGCTCAGTGCAGAGGGCCTCAGCTCCGCAAAAACATCGTCACTGGAGTACACAGCTGCTTCAGGACAGCCTGACATACAGTTGTTGACGATCCTGCAAGTTCCTGGCCATTTCGCTTGCCAGCAGCCGCGCCACTTCAGCAGGGCAGGTCAAGTTCGCCTTGCAGGACACCAGACCAGCCGGCACGTCCCACGAGTCCTGGCGGCCCCACCAGCGGCCGCACAACGCACTGCTTCAGGCAGTCACGTTTTCGCCTACTGGAGACCAGAGACCAGCCCGCGCGCCCCGCTGCTGGCGTGCGATGCGAGTGACCCGACCATGCTCGCGACCATGAGCTTCCTCCCCGAGGCCGGCCTGGGCGGCCGGACCTGGTCGCAGGACGGTTTGGTCGGCCTGGAATTGGAGGAGGAGCCGAGCGAGGCCCGCGCGCCCGCCGCCGCGCCGCTCTGGGAGGCGTGTATACCGCCGCCCCGCGAGAAAGGCTCGCCGCCGCGCTCGCGGGCGCGGTGCGTGCGCTTCGCCGTCGACGAGACGGCCGCGCAGCCGCTGTTTTCGAGCCACGCGCCGAAGAGGCCCATTCGACGGCTCACGTCTGCGGAGCGCCTCGACCTCGCGCGGGCCCGCCCGGACCTCGACGTGCGCAACCTGCCGTGGGCGCGCCGCCAGGCCGCCCAGCGGCGGCGCCGGGCGGGGCTGGCCGGCCGGCCCTACCTGCGCATCGAGGACGCAGAGCCCGAAACCCCGACCTTCTTTGGTTCCTGGGGCGGCGCGCTGTGGGCCTCGTCCCTGGACGTCGTCGGCGACCTGCGGGCGGCAATAAACGACGCCGTCGACGCGTCCGGCGCCGTCGACGCGGACGACGCCACGGCGGACGACGACGGCGGCCTCTGGGCGACGTCACACGCCATATCAGACATCTAACTTGTATAGTATATATATTCACAATTTATACCCTACGGGTAAAATGGCGTCTCGCCTTTGCGGGCGCTCAGCAGGTCGTCGACACGGTGCAGTCGCACTCCGACGCCTTCTGGGCCACGTCCGAGCCGGCCTCCGCTAGGCCATCGATGAGGATGTTGACCTCGTCGAGCGTGGGGTTCCAGGCCGTGCTCACGGCCTGCTGCAGGAAGCACGAGTCCGTGAAGTCCGTCTGGACCACGTCGTCCAGGAAGGTGGCTGCCACCCCCGGCACGGAAATAGGACACAGGCACGTGAGGGAGCAGCCGTCGTCGTCGCCCGCCAGCTGCCAGCAGGGCGCGCCCATGCACACGTCCACGACGGGCTCGTCGCCGTCCGTGGGGTCGGCGCCCCAGCCCTTCGTGGTTAGATGGCGCGACTGGACCCCCTTGAGGTGTGGGTGCAGGGGGCCTGGTCCCCCCCGCACACCCTTCTTCCCCGGAGACTTCCCCCGCGCCTCCGTGGGCATGGTCCAGTCGTCGTCGCCGCAGACGCCGTTCTCCGCGCCCGTGTGGAAGGAGACGAAGTCGCAGCCCAGGCCGGACTCGTCGCAGATAGACCCGTCCGTTAAGGCGGTGCACAGGTTCTGCACGCCGGCATCGTCTAGTGTCCCGAGATATTGGCTCATGACCGCTTCCCGGAAGGTCTCGGACCTCGCTAAGAAGACCGAAGTGTAGCCCATGACGAAGGTGGCCGTGATGGGGGCGGATACGGCAGCGTCGTCGGTCGCGGTATAAATCTCGTCGATCGTCTCCGGGACGCACTTGCAGGCGCCTAGGTAGTCATATTCTTCCACGCCCATGCACGTCGTGAGCCCGCATAGCGCGTAGGGCTGGGTGCCCGGCTTGGCGGCGTTGCAGTAGACCGTGAGGTCCAGCGCTTGCGTCACGAGGATGTCGTAGACCTCAGCGACCGTGACGGGCGAGTTCGTGACGGTGCGGCGCAGGCGCGTCAGCTCCCGCTTGCCCGTCTGCGTGTTCACGCCCAATAAGAGGGTGGAGGTGAGCGCGATGGCGGCAATGTCTTTGCGGCCTCTGCTTTGTTTTTTGGGCTGCTCGACGGGCGCGCGGGCCGCGTCGGCGTCGTCGGTGGCGCCATACTGCTTCTCCATGGTCGTGCGTGCGTGAATTGCGGGCTGCCGAACGGGAGCGAGCTGCGCTTGTTGCGTGGGTCGCGGTTGTTGCGTCTCGTTTGTGCCGGGCGGTCCCTGCGTTGTCGAGGTGCCCAAAGCGAGGATGCCAAAGTGAGGAACGAGAGGAAAAGTAACTAGGGTACGTGCGGCGGTCACACGCACACGCCGCGCGCCGCCGTGTCGGTGGCGATTCACTGACGATTCACCGCCACGGCGAGTGGCTTTCCTCCGGTGAAGTACACCCTGCTTGCCTTGGTCGATTGAGCTGAATTCAGGCGCCCAGCGGCCGCTGAGGCACGGTCTTGCCTACCATCACTCTTCCTACACACACCTCCAGGACTCGTCTGCGAAGACGCTGTTTTGTTGCAAAACCCGTGCCCTCCCAGCGAGTCCGCGACAACACAAATAAAGAGACCGTGCGCACCGCGTCAATATTCCACCAACGCACGGCACGGCTGCAGCAACGCCTCCACGTCGCTACCGGAGCGAGCTGTCGCAAAAACGAGCGGCGCGCGGCACCCCTCGTGGCCGTCGCGGCAAATTCGCTAAAGGGAGCTAAACACACCAGACGCCAGCGACGCGCCACAATCACCCGCAACAAACACAGGCACACATACATACATGGCCGACGACGAGCCCATGAAGGAAGCCCCGGCCGAGGAGGAGGTCGTCGAGGAGACCGAAGGCGAGGTCGAGGTCGCCGAGATGTCCGTCTTGGACGCTTTGCGGGACGTGCTCAAGCGCGCCCTGATCCACGGCGGCCTCAAGCGCGGCCTCAGAGAGGTGGCCAAGTCCCTGGACAGCCGCACGGCCAAGCTGTGCTGCCTGGCCAAGGACTGCGACAATGCCGAGTACTCGAACCTCGTGCGCGCCCTGTGCGACGAGGGCGGCGTCTCCCTCGTCATGGTCGACGAGGGCAAGCAGCTCGGCGAGTGGGCGGGCCTCTGCAAGATCAACGAGGAGGGCGAGGCCACGTCCGTCGTGCGGTGCTCGGCCGCCTGCGTCACGGAGTTCGGCGAGGACACGCGCGCGCTCTCGGTCCTGCTGACCTACCTCAAGGCGCAGGCGCCCGAGGACAAGTAGATGTCGTGTGGGCGCCGTTGGAACGATCCGAGAGGTAACCCTCGGCGCCGCGCGGTCTAAGAAAGACCTAATGCACGGTGGCGTGCCGGTCGCGGGCTGCCCCGGGGTGGCGTATGGCATGTGCCTCTGAGAAGAGACTTAAAAACACACACGTCCCGACTCAGGGAATGCGCTCCCCGATGAAGCCCTCGTTGCGCCAGTCCCTGCCGGCCTCGTCGTTGGCGAAGAGCGGCAGCCGGTTCTGGAGGTGGACGCGGTCGATCTCCCAGAGGAGCTGGTCCGGGAGCGGGCCCTTGGCCGCGAGGCGGTAGGCGTCGATCGACGCATCGAGCTGCGCCAGCGACGTGTGGCCGACGAGCGAGGACGTCACGGCCTTGCGCGAGGCCACGTAGCGGAAGGAGAGCTCCGTGAGGCCGCCCTTCAAGGAGTACTCCTTGGCCAGTTTCGAATATTGAGAAGCGGCGGACCGCATCGCCGCGGTCCGGTACCGGCCCAAGGTCAGGCCCCAGCCCCTCGTGTCCATGCGCCCCCGGGGCGCCTCCGTGAACTTTGAAGCCCGTGCCTTGTCGCCGTCGTCCACGGCCGCCGGCGCGACGCCGTCATTAGGTGCTAAACCGTACTTGCCCGTAAGCATGCCACCCGCTAAGACGTTGTAGGCCAGGAAGCCCGAGTTGGCGATGGCCGGACTGGACGCCTCGGACAGGCCGTTCTCCTCGATCCTCCTATTGACGAGCGAGTAGTCGTTCTGCATGCAGAGCGGACCGGGCACACCGAGCTCCCGCGCCGCGCCCCACATGCCCATCAACCCGACGGCGTTGTCGTTGCAGGCGCCGTAGCCTCTAATTTTGCCCTCTTTCACGAGGTCGGCCATGGCCTGGACGACCTCCCGGAATGAGGCCGCGCTCGGTACTAGTGTGGTCCCGGCGTCCCAGTCGTACTCGAGCGATTGGCCCCAGTTGGACTGCGGCGTGTAGCGCGCCGGCCAGTGCAACAGATACACGTCTAACGTGTCTACGCCCAGCCGTCTGAGGGACCCCTCGCAGTCCTCTTTTATGGAGCGTTTGTTGACGTTGCGACCGCCCGTGATTTTGGAACAGAGCACGACCTTGTTCCGGCGCCCGGTCCCCTTCCGCAGCCACCGGCCTATGATTGCTTCGGTGGCGCCCTCCGGTCGCAAACGGTCCGAGGGGATGGGGTACTGCTCCGCCGTATCTATCAAATTGATGCCAGCAGCGACGCCCCGGTCCAGGAATGCATGACATAATTCCTCGTCGGGCGAGTTGTAGTCCGCGCCGCCCCAGCGCTGCGTGCCTAACGCTAATTCGGAGACGGCAATGTCGCTGTTGCCCAGGCGTCGATGTCTAATGCCCTCCACCGTTCGAACAACGTCATTCGTTTCCTTGGACGGCAGCCCCAGGTTCTTCGCGGCGGCCCTCGCGGCGCCGGGCAGGAAGTTGAGCATGACCGTCGAGCCCGCCGTCCCCTGCAGCGCCTGGCGCCGCGTCGGGCGCAGGGCACACGCATGCGTGCAGAGGAATAGGGCCGCGATGCGGCGCGGTTGTGGCATGGTTCAAGGCAGAAGCACCTCTGTTGAATGCACTGTTCCGCGACGGCGGCACTGCAAATCTGAATGAGTTACGCTGTGTGATAGGCGTCGGCTCGCGTGTTCACACAATGTGTATACGTACAATTCGCAGCGACGCGCTGTGCACTGTCTTTTAATGCTCTTTTGGCAGATTGATGAAACCCGCACGGAAGACCTATCAACTAGATTACGTGCCGACTTGACAGATTTGATGCGCGGGTAGGCGTCCAATAGACTGACAAGAGCCTTCGCGCACGCCGCTCAATGTAGCTAGGGATACATTTTCCCATTTTCCCCTCGCATGATCACGCCTGTGACCGTATCGTCCGCGCCGCATTTGGCCTGGAAAACGAGCGCACTCGCGCAGCCGACGAGCAAGGGTCCGCATCGGCGGCCGCCATGGACGAGCAGGGCACGCCGACGGCCATGGAGGAAGCGACGCCACTCATGGGGGGCAGCACCTCAAAACGACGCGCGCCGCGCTGGCCCGTGGCCCTCGCCGCCGCCGCGACGCTGGGCGCCGTCGCGGTGGCGCGCAGCGCCACGATGCCGCGAAGCACCACCGGCACGCTGGCCGCGCCGCGCGCCGCCGGCGCAAGCGCCGCCGCCGCGCCGCTGGACGCGCGGCCGCGAAGCAGTCGCGGCGACGCGCTGCCCCCCTCGACCGCCGACTTGATCAAGCCCCCGAAGGGCACGAAACCCATCCAGATGGGCCACTTCGGGAAGTGGACGGTCATGGCCTCCTCGCGAGCGATGATGGACGAGACGGCGGACGCGCTGTGGTGGGGCCTGAACATGATGGAGCGGTTCCGGGACTACGCGGCGGACCCGGCCTTTCCCTCCTATTCTTATTTAGGCCCCACGGGCTGCTCGAACGTCCAGAGAAGGTGGTTGTCCCTAAAGCATCAACCGACGGACGACGAGATGCACGTCGTGTGGAATGCGGGGAATGAGCAGAGGAATACGGCGACCGTGAATGGTCGAACGTTGTCTCTAAGTGCCCAGGAGGTCTTTGCATCCATACGGACCTTGCATAGTCAAACGGCACTGACCGAGAACCAGTTCAGCGGTCAAAGATTGGGCGTGTTCGACGTCACGGGCATCGAACGGGCGGTCTGGGGCGCGAGGGATAACTTGCGGAAGTTTGGGTGGCCCTACCGCTTGCTCAAGGGCACCGCGGTGGTGCAGGAGCAAAATACAAAGAGCGCGGAGACCGACCTCTACATCGTGCGCACGTTGACGGGGGACGGGAAGATCTTAGAAACGACCGCCGTGGCCTGTAATAATGACGTAGCGCGCGAGGCGTTCGCGCGCGTCCCCATGTCGTCTATAAGGTACCCGGTCAAGCTCCCGGCCTGGCAGTTCGGAAGTACGTCATGCGGCAGCGACAAGCCCTACATCTTCTGCGGCCAGCCCCGCTTCAACCAAAAGCTCTTTCTGCTGCAAACGGAAGCTGGAAGTGCGGACTACTTCACGGACGAGGCCGATACGGGTGTTGACGGTCTTGTGAATATTACGAGATCCGCACACACGCACGTCGCGTCGACCGACCCCATGAAAGATGCTTTGTTCCTGCGCAAGTGGTTGAAGCACGAACCGCTCACCGATTTCCCCGACACGGACGACGAGGCCTGGATCTCCCTACCGCTGGAGCAGGCCGACGGGGTATCGAAATACACGAACCACTACTTCCACCTCACCAAACCCACGGGTCTAAGCGCGGAATTACCTGGAGGTCAAGGCGAGTTCTCCTTGACCGACTTCGAAGGGTTTGTCCGGTATCTAAGGGAGCAGAAGGGCGGCCTGGACTATAATAACTACGACCCCTTCCTCGACGAGCATGTGGGAATAGAAGGCTGCCATTCTCAAATACCCGCGGTGGCGTCAACGCTGTTAGCCATGCATGATGACGGTGTCCAAATGCTCACTAGACGAGAGTTAGTGGCCGACCGGCCGGACGAGACCGAGGAGCGCTTCTCCGTCTTCTTCGATTTACCGGCCTCGACGTACGCGTTTCAGTTACGCGTGAACGGGGAGATGGACGACTTGAAGGATCACGGGCTGCCCGAGTTCTGCGACTGGGACTTTTGTCGAGACGAGGGCTTCGGGAACTACCGCGAGCCGGATGCCTTGTATATGGACCCCGCGGTCTGCGGCTTCTCGGCGGCGTAAGATTCTATTCTAGTTTGTCCCCGGGGGATGGTCGCGGCGATGGCGTGCCGTTGGGCAAGAAGTAGGTACCCTCGACGACGGCGCGGCCGGGGGCGCGCGGCGCTCCCGTGCCCAGTAACCTCGACACGACTAGTCGTGGCGGCGCAGCTCCCACGCCACCATGAACGACTCGGGGGCGCGCGACGCGTGCCCGGCGCACGGGGGATTCCCCCAACGTCCCTTTCCCTGGCTTCGACGAGCGCGCGACACCTCTCAAACCCTGCCCAAAGGACATTGAGAGCCACTCTGGCAGCTTGATTCGTTCGCGCACGAACGCCAGTCGAGCCTCGCGCAGAGCGCCGTCCGCACGCGCTCCGAAGCGGCAGCCCACAACAGCAGGGCGAGCAAGCCGAGCAGCCCCGCCAATGGACGAGCAAGGCACGCCGAGAGACGTGGAAGCGTCGCCTCTGCTCGGGGGCCGCCCGGCGCGACGACGGCCGCACTGGCCCGCCCGCGCCCTCGCCGCCGCCGCCGCGACGGTGGGTGCCGTCGCGGTGACGCGACGCAGCAGCCCGACAACGCGGAGCAGCAGCGCCGCCGCCGCCGCGCGCACCGCGCGGGCGGCCCACCAAACGCTCTACAGCACGACCGACGGAAGTACTCTGATAGTGCCGCCCAAGGGCGTCAAGCCCATCGAAATGGGCCACTTTGGGAAGTGGACCGTCATGGCCAGTACCAAGTCCAGCATGGACGAGACGGCCGACGCCCTGTGGTGGGGCGCCAACATGCTGGAGCGGTTCCGCGACTACGCCTACGAGCCGGCGTTTCCTTCTTACTCCTATCTGGGGCCCACCGGTTGTACTAGTGTTTCCAGAAGGTGGCTCTCCGCGAGGCACCAGCCCCCGGACGACGAGGTGCACGTCGTGTGGAACGCCGGGAATTCTCTCCAAAATACGGCTACAATAAATGGGCGGGAGCTCTCGCTCAGCGCCCAGGACGTGTTCGCCGCCATCCGCACGTTGCACGAACAAACGGCTTTGGGAGAGAACCAGTTCAGCGGCCAACGATTGGGCTGGTTCGACGTCTCGGGCATCGAACGGGCGGTCTGGGGCGCGCAAGACAACTTCGACAAGTTCGGCTGGCCCTACCGCTTGTTGAAGGGCGTGGCGGTGGTGCAGGACCAGAATTTGAGTCCGCACGAGGAGGTGGACTTGTTCATTGTGCGATCCTTGACGGCCGATGGGAAACTTTTGGAGACGACGGCCGTGCACAACAACTTTGAAGATACGCAACGGGCCTTTGCGGACGTAGCGACGGACCCGTCCTTGCGGTATCCGGCGAAACTGCCCGCGTGGACCTTTGGCGTGACCGCGTGTGGCTCAGACATCCCATACATTTTTTGTGGCGTGCCCCGGTTCAATAGGCGGCTCTTCCTCTTACAGACGTCGGAGCCCGAGTCCGGGCTCACGAGCCCGCTCATCGAAGGGCTGGACGGTCTGGTGAACATCACGCGGAGCGCGTACACGCACATAGCATCCACTGATCCTATAATAGATGCCATGTTTTTACGGAAGTGGCTGAAGCACGAGACACTAGAAGACTTCCCCGATTCCAGTTCAGAGGCCTGGGTCGCTTTGCCGTTAGAACAGGCCGACGGCGTCTCGGAGGCGAAGAAGACCGTGCATTATGTCCACTTTTCGAAACCCACTGGCCTCAGTGCGGAGTTACCTAGAGGTCAAGGAGAGCTGTCCTTGTCCGACTTCGAGGGCTTCGTGCGCTACCTCCGAGAGCAGAAGGGCGGTCTGGACTATAATAACTACGACCCCTTCCTCGACGAGCACGTGGGCGTGGAGGGCTGCCACCTCCAGATCCCCGCGGTCGCTGCGTCGTTGTTAGCGATGCACGAGGATGGCGTCTCCATGCTGACTCGACGTGAATTGGTGACGGATAATCCTGGCTTTTACGATACGGTACAGGAGGAGCGCTTCTCCGTCTTCTTCGACCTGCCCGTCTCGACGTACGCTTTTCAATTGAGGGTCAACTCTGATGCAACTGAATTGAAGACGCACGGGCTGCCCGAGTTCTGCGACTGGGACTTCTGTCGGGACGAGGGCTTCGGGAACTACCGGGCGCCGGACCTCCTGTACATGGACCCGGCGACCTGCGGCTTCTCGTCGCTGGCGTCCTAGCGGTGTAAATTAATGAATAGTATATTCTAGTCCCCGGGCGCCGCAGATGGCGCCGCGTTGATAAAATATAATTAGGCTCGGAAGGGCGAGCAAACGAGGGGAGAGTATCCCAGGTGTTCTGTGTAAAACATCTGCCCACGTACATCGCCCTTAAGCCGGATCCTGGGTCGCAGCGTCAAAGTAAGCAAGGCGAAACGCGCGGCACGGACGCCAGACCGGCGGCTTTCTGAAGAGTACACTGGGCTAATAATAATAAGAGCTTTACTTATAGCTTGAGCACACCTGGGTGTCCGAAACGCTAGCTCGACAATTCGTCAAAACATCAACAACATGTAAGTCACGAGCAGCCGGCGCAAGTCGGCGCAACGGGAACGGTTCTCCCGCCGCGCGTCATGGGCGCAGGTTGCTCGTATCGACTCATTTAGTGCTCGAACCGGCCGCCGCGGCGCCCGAGCCGAGCCCCGCGTAGGCGCGGCCGAGCGCCCGAGTTCTTCTCGAGGAATTTCTCGTTATTCGCTACCATGTCGCTGTCGATCGGCTTCCGGACCAGTCCCTTCGAGACGAAGAGCGCGTGCAGCTTCTCGTCGTTTTCAGCATTGTTAAAAGGACTCAGGTCAATAGTCTCCGTCTCGTCTCCGTCGCGTTTTACGGTCAGCGTTGGCGTCCTGTCCCGGATCCAGGCGATGGTAACGCCTTCGTAACTGGTCGCTCCCAGCGGCGACCGCAGGAATTTCTTCACCTTGGGCAAACCATTTAGCTTTCAGCCGGGGCAGGAGACGATCTCTGCAGTCATCTTTTGCGCTGCGGCGCTCGCAGTGAGGATTACGACCGCTGCTAGCAGTGAGGGTCTCATCTTGCTGCGCACGTTTGGCCGCAGTGACTATGCACTGTGGCCCGTGTCTAGGTGATGCCGATAATTTTGCCTCAGAAAACCCGTTTAGACGGGTTTTCGCCCTGTCCATAATCTAGCTACACTTAGACAAGCTGACAGTGACGCAGTGTGCAGCAGTTGCAGCAATAGCGCTCATCTCTCTCCACTCGCTGTACGATTGCAAGCTTGTACAAGTTGCACTATTGCAACGCGATTATTGAAGTTATATTGACTGACAGAGTAGCAGTACACAGCCTGTACACAGCCAGCACTATGCGTCTCCAAGTCCTTGTTATGGTCGCGACGCTGCACGCCAGCGACGCGCTCCGTGTCACGCGGCGCTCGGTCGCGGGCGTGGCCTCGGCTGCGGCCTGCGCCGCGGCGGCACCCGGTCCCGCCCTTGCCGTGGTGACGAAGGAGCAGCGCGACTCTATATTCTTCTTGTACGGTGAGAAAGTGCCCGCGGACATGACTTCCAACGAGTTCAACGCGCGCTACGCGGCCGGGACCTCCTTCTCTCAAGAACGCCAGGACGCCGCGTCTTCGCTTGAGTCAAAAATGGGTATCTCGTCGTCGCAGTCGTCGGAGCGCGCCTCGAAGCTGTCCTCGTCGGAGCAGCGCGACCTCGAGCGGAAGCGCGAGCTCTCGCAGCTCAAGGCGCCGAAGCCGAAGCCCGTCCCCCGGAGCCGTAGAGCGGAGTAAGGAATTTGTGGGTCTTTATTCTATACGGCTAGAGGCGCTTCGACGGCGTTCGTGGCAATCGCGCCCACTGGATTGCGCATCACGCGCCCGAAAACTCGCGTACGCCACCGTGACCGACACGACTCTAACTAAAAACATCTACTAAAAACATTACCCATAACACCGGATCTCCGCCGCGTCGCTCTTCCTGGCGGACTGGCCGCCCTTCTCCAGGTACTGCTGGTGGTACGCCTCCGCCGGGTGGTAGGCCGCGACCGCTTCGACCGCGGTCGCGATGGGCCGCGCCGCATCGCGCTCCTGCTCGCGCGCGATGACCGCCTCCGCGACGCGTCGCTGCGCGTCGTCCGCGAAGTAAATGCCGTGTCGGTACTGCGTCCCCTGGTCCCCACCCACGCGGTTCAACGCGTAGCGGTTCTCGCCCAGCCGGTCGAGGAGCAAATCGCACAAGCGCTCGTACGAAACACGAGAGGGATCGTAGCGCACGCGCACGGCTTCTGTATGACCGGTGACCCCGGCGCAGACGGCCTCGTAGGTTGGCGCCGGGTCGTCGCCCTGGGCGTAGCCCACTTGGGTGCAAATAACGCCCGGCTCGCGCTGGTAGGCGAGCTCGACGCCCCAGAAGCAGCCCCCGGCGAAGGTGGCCTGCTCGAGGGGCCGGCCGTTCGGCGGCTCCTTGAGCGTTACCGTTAGGGCGAGGTCTTGGCCGGCGTAGACGTGGTTCGCGTCGATGACGACCTTGTCGCCGATGATCGAGCGCACGCGCGCCCGCGCGCCGTTGGACAGGCCGACGAGGTCGCCCGGCTTCGTGCCCTTCGGGGCGCTCGCGGCCGGGACGGTGACGGGCCCGAGTTGTGCGTCGCGCTCGCCGAAGGGCGTCGTGAGCGTCAGCGTCTCCGGGGCGCCCACGGTAAGGGACGCGCCATCGAGCGCCTGGTGCAACGCCGGTAAGAAACCGCCCCGGTCCACGACGACGACGACCTCCCCCGTGTCGAAGGTCAGCTCGAACGCGTCGAGGGCCTTGCCGGACGTGGTGCTGAGCGCGTAGTTGAGGCGGAGGTGGTCGCCGGCTTTTATGGCGTGCGACGCGCCCGTCGCTGTCGGCGCGGCGGCCGCACTGGCGTCGCCTGACGCAGTGCCGTCCTCGTCCCACCATTGAGTCTTCCGGCCTGGTGCGCGTGGCCTCGGTGCTGCTGGAGCGAATGCATTTGTGCAGCCTAGCAAGAGCAGTACAGTGTGATGCATTGCGATTGATCTTGCACCCGCAGCTCTCACTGTGTGTGTGCTGCAGCCTTA
>Ga0302122_10001557_pt1 | contig 14565 bp, 16 predicted proteins | sample CB21_SCM_MG_FD_203115 | JGI IMG/M metagenome (GOLD analysis project Ga0302122, IMG submission 203115) | Marine microbial communities from Western Arctic Ocean, Canada - CB21_SCM | ecosystem: Environmental > Aquatic > Marine > Oceanic | place: Canada: Western Arctic Ocean | collected 2017-09-28
GTTTCAGCCCCTGTATACTTTTCGTATACCTCATTCGATTTATATACAAAACTACCAACTAATTCCCCCTTACGACTCCATTTTTCCTTTACGAAATCCGGTTCACCTAGATAATTACCGAATGTATTCTTATGTACCCATCCTGCGTGGTGAAAATCCATGCTATTCTTAAAACAATCACTAAAACTCGTTTCTATATCCAACTCAACTTGTGCTCTAGCAACGTTGGGTATATCTAGTGCGGCACAATTTGGTAAAATTTCAGTATCCTCTTTTGTCCACCAAATTACACCTTGGTGTGCTTTACATATTCCGTAACTTTTTTTGGCGATCGGGTGTGCTTCATTGTAGGGACCAACCAATACTCCGTGATACGGACACTGAATACAGTTTTCAACTATTTCACCCTTGCTTAACAGTGCGCCTTGGTGTGGACACACGTCTTTATGAACATGATATTTATCTTTACCTTTCCACACCACCAACTTTGTATCTATAAAGTCTATCGATACAGGTTTATTTTTATAATCTTTTTCAAACATTAATGGATGCCATCCTTTTGTTATACTTAGTGGACTTGGGAAAATTATACCAAAGGAAAGATTAAGAATTAACGATAAGATTAGGAGTTTCATATTTTTATTAAACATTTATTATATTTAAATCATATTAATATATAAATTAAGTATAATGAATACAATTGATTTATTACAAGAAGCTGCAGTTATAGGTTTTTTTATTTTTATAATTCATAATATTCTTGCTATTTATGTTAAGGAAAAAAAGTATTTACCATTTTTAGCGGGCGCATTAACACATATTTTTTGGGAAGTATTTGGTTTAAACGATTGGTATTGTAAAAACAAACTTAAGTTAGCAGATTCTTCAACTTTTTAACCTTTTCAACAAAATCATAATTATCACTCACCTTGTGACTAAGATAACCAATCATAACCAAACGACTCAAACCAGAAATCATTCGATGACCCCAAATGATTTCGTAAATAGCTGGATCTATGACTCGGAACACCAAGAACTTCGAAAAACCAGGAATCCAAATCTCCAATTGCGAAAAGACAGTCATCAATGTCCAAAACCGCGATTGAAACTTTCGGACCAAACACTTATTTCGGATACCCAAAATCCTCTTTTTCAAACCATCAATTTCTTGGGAAGACTTCTCTTTGAGTTCCTTGTTATCAATAGTTAGTGTTTGGATATGCATAGACCTCATCTGAATTTGCCTCTCATAGTAATCTTCCATTTGCTCGAGCTCATTTTTGGTAATCTTTGCATCGGTCAGCTTACTTTTAGTTTTCATTTTTTCCATAAGATCATTAAATCCCTTAGCGAGTTCAATATAATTTTCATTCATCGCTTCATTATCGGAATCAGAACTCGAATCACACTCAATTTCAATATTATTATTAGACATCTTATACACACTTCCCTTATAAAGTATATATAAGATATTTCTTTAAATAGATTATCAAATGAATAAATTTGTTGGTAATTTAACACATCTATATATTTGTTGTGGATATCTTTCGATTTTATAACCTAAGTGATTTTCTAATAAATTCTGTATATTATGAAGATGAAAGAATCCAACACATATTATATTCTTTTTATAATTCTTACTTAATATTCTTGTAATATTATATATATCTTGAACAATCAATGTTAACCACACTCTTATAGTGTCAGTACGAATAATAGCATTATTATATATTCCAATAGTCATTAATTCTATTGAATTACCACACGCTTGACTAGGACACTTTTTGATATTTTTATATGTATCATTATAATTATCAATAATTTTTTGTATTTTCTTGTTTTTCATAAAATTTATATCGTTATCCCAAACTTTAGTATATAAATTCTCTATATCATAAAGATAATTATCATACCATTCTAAAATGGCCTTTCTAGTATCAGGTTTAATCTTTAATAAATATTTTTTTAATTTAGAATGTTCGTGGGGTATTTTTTTAAGATCATTAATTATTTTTTTAATCTTAATTTCTTTCTTTGGAATATTCATAAATTTAAGGTCTTTTTGAATATTTAAAATTTTCAAAATATTCGGGCTATCTCGTGCTGTAGAACGTCTTAAATCTATCATATGAACTCTTGATTTTTTATATTTACACGTTTCCTTATTGGATGATAGACACCCATTCTTTGATAAATAATTGATTAAAACAATGAGTGGAGATTTGGGAATTTGGGGATCTTTTATCATTTTATTAAATAATGATTTACCACTAGCAGGTTCATTATAGTTCTCCCATAAAGGCACTTCTATAGATAAATCAATACCACCTTGTTTTAAATGATTATCAATATATTTTCTAAGTGATAAAGAATCTTTTTCACATGCACCTTCCATACCTGTGTGATTATCACCCATTAAAACAATTGATATATCACCCTTAGTTAATTTTATCACCTCAGTTGGACCAGAAACTAAAGTCATTTAATATAACATATTATTTTATTTTGTTATATTAAATGCCTAGTTTCAAGGATCACCCTGAATTCACACCAAATTTAACTCCCCAACAAATGTTTAAAAAGGGTTCTTTTGGTGGAACGTATTGGAGACCGATAAAGAGTAGTGTTACCGGAAAGAGTTACAAAAACAAACATCGAGAATTTCCCAAAAAATGGTGGAAAGGTATTCCCGAGAATCACTTGTCTTCAAAAAATTGTGATTTGACCATTAATAAATATAAAACGCATTCTGGTACAAGTTTGGATTTTTGGGAAAGTAAGGGTTGGATAACGGATCACGACCCGTATGGTTGGGTTCAATGGTATTGTCATTTTTACACTGGACGCAGGATTCCAGGTGAAGACGACCGGCAAATAAGAAGGTGGTTAAATTTTGCCGGACCCAAAGGTAGATTCAGACGACGACTTATAAATATGTGTAAAAAGAGAAGAACGGAATATAATGATTATACCGTTAGTCCAAAGATTAGACAAGGTTTACAACATTGGGCGTATGAACTTAAAAAGAAGGACTTTTAGATACTCCGGAGCATTATACACAAGGCAGGTATTGCGCCTAAATGCATTATAGTACTACCCCATCCTTTAATACAATCATAGTTATTATTGAGCATAAATGGTAAAATCGAACCACACGATATTAGCATGATGTTGTAAAAATCCTGTTTTTTTTCATTTAACAGGAAGGGTAAATTTACCATTAACATTGAAATACATACATTTCTTCTTCTTTTTGGGGTATTATTGATATATACTTTATCAACTATTAGATTTTTATTATGGCCCCAAGTATTATAAATTGTTTTTATATTGGGTTGTATAAATTTGATATTGAATACAAAACTTAAGAGACATATGTATGTATTACCACCGTTTCCATAAACCGTAAATTGACTCATAGTGTGCATCAATGTGTGATCCAAAGCATGCCACGTATTATAAATGGGATGTTTCATATTCCTTTTCATGCATCTATAATGATAATACATTGAAAAGGGAGCATGTCCCAACATAGAAAACAATAAACATAACATTTTTCGATGTTGGTCAAGTGTTAAATCGTTTTGATATTTTAGGTAATAATATATACCATAAGTTAATGGTAGACACATTGTTCCCGCATTTACAAATTCCTGACGAGGACTCATAAACCATACTTTATCCCTCATATGTATAACTACTAGTAATATTTTTTTTAGAAATCCTTATCCGTTTGATCATTGTCGTGATGCTTAAACTGGATACCTGAAATGGTGGTTTTCCGACCATCAAAATTGCCTACCATTTCTTTCAACTTTCGTTTCATTTCGGGCTGTGAAATCTTGATATTTTCTTGTTCCATGATTTTCATGATTTCGTTAATTCTAATGACATCACTTCTATCATTGGTAATTTCAAATGTATCGTTGAACACCGAAAACCAAGTTTTACTATCTTCAAACTGTCGCTCTGTATCCTTCTTTATAACATCCGGATCGATTAGACTACCATCAGCCTTGTATCTTGCGTATGCTTCCATACACCGCCAGAAAAAGGCTTGTTTGATATTGTCGTCCGAAATAATTTTTGACTTAATCGTATCGTCAATCAACTTATCAACTTTTGGATCATAGGTTGGATCCGATGGTCTCTTAAATACTTGCTCAAATCGTAGATAGCGGATTCGGTTCTTTACCGCATCGTCGAGTGGGATAATGTCAGGGTGGTCTTGGGCACAACAAAAGTGCAGACTGTTAATTCTAATTTCTACTTCCTCTTTGTGAAGTGTTCTGCACGACATCTTATCGCCACCACTTACCAACATCTTAATTTTTGTGCCATCCACTGTTTTGGTCATATTGATTTCTTGGCTCCAACAGATTCGAGATGCGTGCAACCTTCTAAGTTCGGGCTTTGCAGCACTTGAATTGTTATGGTCCGATCTAATATAAATACTAGGGTCTGTTGTTATAACATAAGAACCGAATGTGCTCAATACAAGTTCTGATAAAACACCCTTGCCTGTTGCCGATGGACCCAATCCGAATACGAAGCGACGTTCTGAATTTATTCCATACATTGCGTATCCGATCAATCTTAGGAAATAGTCTGATTTTTGTTTAGCAATATCAGGGTCGGGGTCAAAATTGTTATTCATTAGGTTATCTACAAAATCAAACGCTTCTTTTGGGATATCCTCTTTCTTGACAAAATTTCTCTCGATCGCCTTAACACTATAAAACTCTGGGTTATGGTTAACCACTCGTTTGTTGTCCATGTCATATACACAATCCTTAAACTGAATTTTACCCAAACTGGCAGTATCTATAATATTCAACAAATCCATTTCTTTAATATTCGGGTCCACCATATTTAGCATATTTTTCATCTTTGAGTGTTCTTCGGAAAATTCTCGGAGTTCGGTTAGTTGTTGTGCGTATCGCATTTGGATTTTTCGGTCACCCTTTGGTGGACACCTCCATAGTCCATTGTGGTCGTCGTAATCCCAACGTTCAAAATTGAAAAGTAAATGGTAATCGCCATAGGATTGTATATAAATGTCTGCTGCACTTTTATCACTAATGGGGTCTATAATATCGAGGATACTCGGGTTTGATGAGTAATCGATAACAATTTGTTTCCATGTGGACAGTCCGTATTCTTGTTCGGGTTCGCGCGTATCAAAAATAATCCTGATAATTTCTTTTTGATCGTAATTGGTCATTCCCTTACAAAAGGTATCGATTACATCAAAATACTTGTCTTTTATTTTCTTGTCCGCATCGCAACCGCCTGGAATTTGCGCCTTAACACAAAATACAATCTTCAACCAATCGTGGTAGTTCTGGAATTCTTTTGGATCCATACTCTTCAAAATATTGCGAATCACGTTAAATGGTATGAGGTCCTTTTTCTTAAACTTTGTTTGTGGTTTTTGTTCGGTCAATAGTAGATTCTTCAAGTGCACTTTTAGTTCCTTTGATGGATCGCAAACTGGGGTTTCAACAAAATCGTTTATCCATTCTTTATCAAGACTGGGTGCTATAACAACGTATCTACGGGATCCTGTATTTTCAATAGCCAATAGGTCCACATTAACGTCCAAACCTGTTTTATTTGTATAACTCGAGTCGTTTTTGAAATAGCAATGGTAACCTTTTTTTGTTTTTTCAAGGGGGCAACTGGACAACTCACTAAACTTTTTATTCCACTCTTCGTATTTTTCTACCGAATCAAAATCCAAACACATCAAATCATCACCCAACAACATGCCCCAAGTCGTATTTTCTTTATATTTAGCAATGTCTTTTTCAAAAATCCTATTAATTTCATCATTCGTCAATTTAGAATGACTAATACACGGCCTCTTATCTTTACCCTTAGTAATAGTTGTATTAGGGAATTCATTGGACAATTTATGTTTAATATTCTTAAGAACTTGCTCCATACCACACTTGTATTATAATATGAACCAATTCTTTAAATAAATTTATTATTGAAAACTATCATATCTGTCTATTAATGAATAGGCGTTTTCTTCTTTGGTTTGTATTTTAGGTTTCTCCTGGGAAAATGTTTGGATGATTGGTTTAGGTTTTGATTGAATATAAATTAAAAGTATTAATAATGATATTATTTCAATTCCAAACATTACTAATTATGTATATACAATAGTTTAATTTAACATATTTATAAAGAATTCGAGTTTAATATCTTCCTGTATATTTAAATGTGTCTTTTCTACGGTTTTAATGCTATTGGGAAATGTTTTATCATTACGAATTAAAAAAGGTATATATCTTTCCTCTTTGTAGTAACATTCTACTATAACATTATTATTAATTGGTGATATATTTATAAAATCGTTATGAAATTTCTTTCCTTTAGAAGTTCTATTATTAATAGAAACGTATTTTAACAATTTAGACTTATCCATAACAAATAAATCATATCTTCGTCTATGTTCGTTTAAATCTACCCATTTAACCAATAAGTCAAAAGTATGATTTTCTTTCCATTTAAATAAAGTATGTTGTGTAGCAGTTGAAACAGGTAATTTAACGGGTGTAAAAATTATCCCATCAACTTTATGATTCGATGTGTTGTGATATTTTAAATAATCTGGAAATTTTAAAAATGACCAAAAAGGTTTGAGGCGTATTTGAAATGTATCACATTTAATAAACAATTCATTCAAACATTTATTTATAAATTCCAATCTAATATCTAATTGTGATTTAGCAACATTTACACCTGCCAAACATATACAATCGTGACAATAATATATCCATTGGTTATCATTATTGCATATTAATTCACCATCGAATATAGTTTCTTTATAAAAATGTTCTTTAAATTCTATATTATCAACTTGATAAAATTTAAAAGATCTATCAACTAAAAAAATTCTGTTCGTATTGTATAAATTTGTACCATACAATAAGAAACGCACACCGTCGGTCTTTTCACACACTTTATAATCGTATTGAAGTAACTTTGGGGTATCCTTCATTTCTAGGGAAATAGGTTGTGGACCTGGAAAATTTTCTGAATTCTTGACAATAGGCCAATGATCATTTATCTTTTTTTGTAAAGAACTCAATATTTTATAATCTTCAATTTCTACAACCAATGGTCCGTATTTATTATTACATAATCTTATGGTCATAATTATATGTATTAATAATGCTATTACTTTAAATCACTTACCACTTGATCACACCACTTATTGCATTTTTAGTGACAAATCCGTTTGTAGGTGTAGATATAATAGTTCGTTTTCCATCTTTTTTTCTGTTATTACTTCTTTGGACCATATCTAATTCTATATCGTTGTTGTTTTTTATAACAAAATTCAATACATTATTATATATCGCCCATTTGAAGAAATTCATTTGCCCTATAGTTGTAACTATAACTGTTGTTTTATTATCATGTTCATCTAAAGTATCGGTCCATTTTATTAAATTATCATCATGTATATATAAAAAGACACGTTGTCTTCTACAAAATGGATCAAATAATTTTTTAGAGAAAGCCTTTAATTGATTTTTATAATTAAAGTGAACATTAAATAAAGTATCACCCAATGTATAATATATATTATTACGTTTTGAATAATTAGTTACAAACCAATCTAACATTCTTAAACTAATTATAGACTTTTGTTCTATAACAGCTTTTAATATTTCAGTATACTTAAAATGTTCTTTATAATGATTAAATAATTTGTGCATCAATAAACTACTTTTAGTATCGGTGTTCATTTACGATGTAATTATAATTTATATTTAAATGTTTTGAATTAAACGTGATCAATTTAATAATTTATAAAAAAGGAATATTATAAACATTGCTACAACGGATACAGATACATTGGTTATTAACTCGGTTGATTTCAAACCATAAGGTAAATTTTCAATTATGGTGCTTTGTCCTTGTTTATTTTGTATCATAGTTAGAACTATTAATAGGATTAATCCAAATTTTAGAGTTTTGGTATCAATGTCTTCAACAAATGGTAAACTAATACTAACTTTATTATTATTGACATTCTTTTCTACATTATTCATTTGTTCGTTTTTAGTAAAAACTTGCTTTATTTCTTCACCACTTCCTTCTAAGTTTTCTCTAACACTTAATTGATCAAAGTTTTCTTGATTCGATTTGGTTGGAGCACTTAATAAATTTGCAATTGGGGTAGATTGATTCATTATATTATTATAATAATATATTTTTTTTTTGGTAATACCGCATTTTTATTAATTTGGTCTCAACAGTTTTAATAAATATTTTTTCATACGATTCTTATTACCGAAATTGCTAGTTTTCGGCGACGACTTAGATTTGCTAGTTTTTGATGGTGACTTAGATTTTTTAGTTTTCGTCATTTTAGACATTTTAATACATTCTTTCTTTAATGCGGTCAATGTTAATATAACTGCTATGACATCCCCTTTCGCCCCCTTTGCTGATTTTTTAAGTAATGTTTTGCTAACATTGTATCTTATCTGAGCAGGTGTCCTTTTATCACCTTTAAATGTAACACTATTTATAACGATATGTTTCATATTTTTGCACATCTCTTTGGCTTGTCTTTTCGCCGAAATTAACATGTTCATTGATGAAGACGATGAAGATGATGAAGATGATGAAGACAACGAAGATCGAGACGAAGACCCTCCTTTTGTTTCTTCAAAACCTCCAGTGACAGGGTCCCGCCTGCGTTTGTTTTTGGATGATGATGAAGATAAAGATGGTGTTTTAGACACAGACATTCCTGAACTACCGGTTTTATTTAAACAATCCTCTAATTCTTTAGTGGATAAATTCTGTGACATCCAATTGATAATTTGGGTTTTTGACATATTATTGAAATCCATGTTATTATTTATTAACCAACATTATTTTTTAAATCTTTTAAATAGTTTATCAATAAGTTGTAAGTTATCATCTATACTTCTAATCTTTATAAGTCTTTGAATGGTTGTGTTATTTCGTAATTTATAAAGTTTTGCTATAATTCTTTTATTATTTTTGATACCATCTTGTCTCTTTTGATCCATAATATTTAATCTTTCTTGTATAGCAGGTTCATTGGGAATAGCGATATTACCATTGTGATTTTCCTTTATTATATTATTATTATTTTTTAACATTGGTTCTTTAATATCTATAACGGGTGTTTTATTACCATTTTTTTTAACTATTACACCATATTTAGGATATGTCTTGGTTTTCATAGTTTTACCAAAATCAGAATATTTTAAGGACATGATATCATTCAATGTAACTGTAAAGCTCTTTATATCATTTAAAGATTTTCCAAATCGGGTATTCTTTTTGTTATTGTGTGTATTGATATAAAATTTATTATCAATAGGATTTCTTTTTAAAGCGATAAACGTATTATTCATAGGATGTTGCCAATAAAATTCCTCAATTGGTAAAATATTGACTTCCTTATTTAATTCTCGATCAACCGCACTCATTTTCATTATATTTTCAAACTGTTTAGACAATATATCTTTTTCATTCGCTTTTTTATACATTGTTTGATCTACAGTTCCAAATTTTAAGGAATGTAATGACATGTTTCTCGAAGCTTGTCTATCTTTACGGTCATTGGGAATATCTTTTAACAGTTCTAGTAAATGTTTATTTATTCTGGTTGATATATAATTGTCAGGTTTTGTTTTATCGGTAAAAACACTCAAATGTGTGAATATGTGAACGTATCTATCACTTGGTTTTAACATACAATGACTCTTGTAACGGACCGCACGGGCAGCAATCTGTTTTAATTTATTCATATTCCACCAAGGATCTATCAAATGTACCTGTTCTACATTCTTTAAACTTAATCCTTCCTTGACAGTTCCTAATAACACATGAATTAAAGAACCATCTTCATTTTCAGGTTTATTAAAGACTTCTTGTATTCTATCCTTAGTTTCTACTTTCATTTCTCCAGTCCATTTCGCAATTACTTTCTTTTTCGACGATTTACCATAAGAAGCATATCCTATAGATTTAAAACATTGTTCCAAGACATTGACACTTTTGTCAACGTAATTTGTATGTATAAATACCGGTCTCTTTGATTTAAGAACTAATTGAATAATTTGATAAAATTTTTGACTGTGTTCCTTAATTAAACTTAAATTACCCTTAGTATCACCCTCTTTTAAACCATTTAGTAATTTGTCTACGTTACCTACATTACATGCTTGTTTGGACATTGAGAATAAATTGAGATTTGTATCTTCAGATGTATCACCGATACGTTTTCCGATGATATCCTCTGCTTTTGTATAAGTGCTCTCTATTTCATCCATTAGAGTTCGGCGGTATACATTCATTTGATATTGGGACATGGGACTTTGTATAACAGTGTTTATTATATAAGGATATGCTGAAGGATTACCACCAGCAAAATAACTAATTCTACCTTTGCACATTTCCAACAACTTATTACTATTTTTAACTTCCTTGCCTATAATTTTATCGTCGCTTGTTCTTTCTATATTAACGAAATTCTTTTCAAATTCGATATGGGTATCGGGAAATTGTTGTTTTGGTCTTAATAAATTCATAGTTAATCCAAGTTCAACCGGTCTGTTAAATATAGGGGTTGCAGTTAATAATAAGATGCGTGTTTTTTCGTGAATATGGTTATCAATAGCATATTTCAATTTTTTATACGATTTACCGGTTTCGCTAATCATATTCTGTATTTCGTCGATAACCAATAATGTTCCTGGTTTCGTTAATGGTTGTCCTTTTTCTAATAATTTACCAGGTGAATATTTCCAATTTGAAGTGTGGATACCATCGGTATTAAATAATTTATTAATAAAACGTTCGTATGAATAAAATTCATAATTATCGTTAATAGATTCTACTAATTGTTCTCTTAACCCTTTTAGTACTGGGTTGTGTTGAGGTTTTAATTCTGGGTTATTAATTAAGTCTTGTTCTAATGATTTAATTCTATTTATTATACTTTTATTTTGATAATTTTGTGCGACATTGTCAAATAATAATTTAGACGAACATGTATCAAGATTGGGTTGTCCTAGTATTTCGTTTCTGGTTTGGGCTATTAAATTTGCTGGTGCAACATATATAATTTTATTCTTACCTGGTATATTCACCATCTTTCCATCTTTATTTTTATAATTTTTTTTAAACATTTCAGATGCTAATATAGCAGTGCAAGTTTTACCACTACCTAATCCGTGATACACCAATAAGTTACCTTTTGTTTCAATATATCTAGATACGTATTTTTGATGGTTAAGAATTTTAAATTCATTGTTTTTACAAACATTTTCGTTCAATTTATAAGGAGAATATTTAAATTGATCTAAATCGTTTTTCTTTTCTTCGTTATCGAATTTGATACTTGGCATATCCTTATATTAAGCAAATAAGTTTTTTTTAATAAAATTCTCCATTTTTATTATTTCTTCTTTTGTTAATTTATCTTTTTTAGCAAATTTAAGGAATGTTTTATTCATTAATAGTTTATTCCATATTTTTCGTTGGTTCATTAATCCCTCAAATTATTTTATTTATATATATTAAACTATGTCTGAATTAAAATTCGAAAGTATTAACGATGATGATACAAACAATATGAAAAATCTAAAAGGTGCTGCTCCATTGAGATATTACTCCCAGGATGAAATATTACAAAAAGAACAACAGCCTATTAAATATACTATAGTAGGTAGTTCATCCGTAAACGGTGTAAAAGTTCAAAACAGCGAAGTAGACAGATGGCAATCATCTAATCTTAATGAATTACAGACTTTCAAAACCTTTCAAATTCAACAACCTTTTATAGGGAGTCAACACATTGATTCTAAAAATATTGGCGAATCGAGTAATCTAAGATCATTTGGAGAACTTCGTCTCAGAAAGAAACAACAACAAGTTACCGAAAAAGGTTTTGGACGCAACAATTTTATAGCACCAATTATTGATGAATCTAACAATGATTTTATTATACAAAACAATGATTTTATTAACGGATACAATAATAAAGTTCCTAATTTTAATGTATTAGGTAATAATCCTATATATCAAAGTAAACAGGGTTTGTCAACAAGAAATGATAATATAGAAACTATTATAAATAATCAATTTTCAACATATTAATATATTTAGTATAATTAATGTCTTCCGATTTAAGTCCATTTTACTGGTCTACCAGTTTTAAAAATACAACTGTTACGGATTTAAGAGATAATAATAATATCAAAATTGGTGAAAAAGAATCTGAAAAAATTATAAAGGTTGATAATGAAAAAATATTCAACGATGATTTTTTAAAACCCGTATACACCAGATCAGAATCTGATAATTACTATTCATTTAATGACGGTAATTATACATTTAATAGAATGATATATAATTTACCAATAGAACAACCTTTTCACAATGAACGATTCAATATTAAACCAGACAACATGTTAACGACACGTCCTGGATTTGGGATACAACAGAATTGGTTAGAAGATTCACGAAGTTTAAATTCAAGAAACTTAAGACATTCTAATTAATCATAATTAATATATTTATAAAGAACAAAGATGGACCCATTTACTTTAGGAACGATCGGTGCATCTTTGGCACTTTCATATTTTTTAAATAAAGATGAAGAATTATTTTCAAATATATATAATACTGAGGATACTACAATTGATGCGACAGAGCAATCCAGAATATCGAAAGAACATACCGACATGATAAAAAACGAATGGGACAATAAAATATCAGATGTAGATAACAATACAAATGATACAAAATTAAAACAATATATACAATCTAATGATATCGATAATATTAAGAAATATCTGACCACAAATAGTGATCCAATACTTAAAAGAAAAGCTTTAGAATTCATTCATAGTTCTGAAAAATTTCTTGAACCCGAACATTTGAATACTATGAATTATATCAGTCAATCAATAAGTAACGATAAAAAACTATCTGATTTTACTAATAATAACTTTGTACCATTTATTAGAAAACCAACACAAAATATGGCTGGAACTGGAATTCAGTCCGGAAATTATAAGCATTCCGATAAAACATACAAGGATCAAGTGAACACAGGGTTTTCGAACGAAACACCTCATACGACCCGTTTAGGTATATATACTGGAAGAGATTTGATGAATCCTAAAAAATCTGAAGCGCATAAACCAACCTATAGATTTAAACCTGGTGAAACAAAGGAAACATATGTTAACGGTATGCCTGTTACACGACCAGAAGAAAATAGATATGAAATTTCAAGACAACGCCATGATTTAAAACCATGCGAACAAATACGCGTCGGACCAGGTTTAAATTGTGGTGAAGATAGTCCAGCATGTGATGGACACCATAATATGTATAGACCTGAACAAACTTACATTAGTAAGGTTTTAACAAGTAGAAGTTCTAAAAATAAAGAACCTGTAGGTTCGTCATACTATAATAATAAAGGTATATCTAATTATGCTCAAGATGTTGGACCACTTGATATATTAGAAGAAGAAAATTTCACACAAAATGGGAATAAAAGTAATACATTTATCTCTAAAAAATGTGTCCCACACGATGGAAGAAATGGTAGTATTAAGTTCACAACCAACCGTGGCAACCAAGATAGACCAGTTATGGATAGAAATGAAAATAGTAGAAATCAAGAAAACGGATACATAGGACCATCTATTTTTGAAAATAGTAAATCACAAATGGTTGATGACAGTTATAAAAATGACAATGGAATATTTAGAGATAACAACAGAACAGAACTTCCCAGTAGAACAGGTCACGCTCATATGAACAATGGTCATTCTGATAAAAAAGATTGGTATGCCAATGACACTACAAGAGGTGTAGAAAATACTCATGTGTTACCTGGTTCCATGCAAAATACGGGACATACTGAACACACCCAAGATCAATTTAAAACAACTATTAAGGAAACCACTATGGGTGAAAATGTGGGACATGCTTACTTTGGAAGAGGTCAAGAAGAATCTGGTGGTTTTTACAATGCCACATTTGGTAACAACAAACCTTTAGCACCATCCAACCCCAACCCAGCAGGACCCAATATATTAGCAGATCCCAAAACGCGTGTTGGTAACTTCATATTAAACAAAGAACAAAACACAACCAGAATACCTCTCGGTCATCAAAACACACATTTCCGTAATAATTCTGAATACCAAATTAGAAAAGATACCAATTTAGAATCGAACCGTTTACGAGACGGCTTAGGTGGTTCTATGAATACTCCCTATTCATACAAACCTTTGGATTCGCGCATCGACTGTAAAGCTTAATTCTATTTAAAGATATAAACATATATATAGAGGGGGAAGAAGAAAACATGAACAATCCAATAACACAATATTATAATAATGAAAATAATGAAAATAATGAAAATATAGTTATACCAGCAAAATTTACATGTGGGTATATTTCAATTATATTTACCAACTCACTCCGGAAAAACAACCCCAAATTATATAACAAATGGCTTTCAAAACTAAATGTATA
>Ga0302122_10001559_pt1 | contig 14558 bp, 10 predicted proteins | sample CB21_SCM_MG_FD_203115 | JGI IMG/M metagenome (GOLD analysis project Ga0302122, IMG submission 203115) | Marine microbial communities from Western Arctic Ocean, Canada - CB21_SCM | ecosystem: Environmental > Aquatic > Marine > Oceanic | place: Canada: Western Arctic Ocean | collected 2017-09-28
GCCCCGCGCCCGCGGCGGCCGCGGCCGGGGGCCGCGACGACCGGCGGCGCGACGACCGGCGGCCGCCCCCGGCGCGGCGGCGCGACAGCGACGCGGACCGCCGCGACGACCCCCGCGACCGCCGCACCGACGACCCGCGCGACCGCGGCGGCCGCGCTCCGCCGCCGGCCCGGCGGGCGGCGGGCGGCTGGGGCAATAAGATAGGCGTCGGCCCCTGCGACGCGGCCTACGCGCTCAAGCTCAAGCTGCTGCGGGACCAGGCGGGCCTCGACGCGGCGCTGTACGCGCTCGGGCATCTCGCGGCGGACTCGGCCGACGCGCTCGCGGCGACCGTCGACGCGGCAGCGATCGCGGACGCGTTCCGGCTCGGCGACTAATTTTAATACCACCATCCCCCATTTCCACGACGACGACCGGGGACACCGATGATAGTAGTATGATATTTCAGTTAGACTCGGTGGTTTTTCTTTCTGACGAGGTATCATCTTACCAGCGACGGCCCCTTGGAGGGCAGCTACTCCTGGATCGCGTGCAAGAGCAGGTCGTTGTAATGTGCGTTGAGGATCGAAATCACGTGCAGTCCGTCCCAGAACCAGTTGCGGGGATATGGGCGCGGCGTGGCCGCCAGGCGATCGAGGACTCGCGACGAGTTGAGCCCGCAGCCAAGCTTCGGCGTAGCTGACAAAGCTACGTTGGTGTGCGTGATGTAGAAGCCGCGGATCCCGCGCGTCCGCTCGATTTCCGCTACAATTCCATGCGGACCGTGCCCCGGTGCTCGGAGCCGTGCACCGTCTTCACGACGACTGGGGCGCTGCCGACGGACGCGCGGTAGACTTGCTTTATGACGCCCTTGGTGCCGACCTCGCGCCACGGCCGCGGGACGTCCGCCGGCTTCGAAACCGTCCAGGCCGTCTGCGGGACGCCTTCGCGGAACCAGCGGTCGAGGGCGGCGGCGCGCGTGAGGAGCGCGGCTTCGCTCGGCGCGGCGTGCGCGGCGCGCGCGGCGGCCAACGCTAGCCAGGCGAGGCGTCGCATCGATCTGTCCGTCACCGTGATGATGCCGCTGCGGTGCACCAGAGGTGCATTTTTTAATTCAAGCCTGACAGGATCTTGTGCTCAGTCTTGGCTTGGTTCGCTTTGAATAGCCGCCGAACGTCAGTCCCGTCAATAGTATGTGGTGGTTGATGCGTGATGGTGATGTTAACAGGGGCAATTAGTGACCAAAAAAAGGCAAGTTTACTCGTTCTGAGAGGGTTCAGGTTCGCGCTGGAGGGGGTCTTGCACGCACTCCACCGATAATTAATAATACAACAAGTTACACGACACCCCCCTTGCGCGCCATGGCCAGGGCCGTGTACTTCATGCCGCTCGTCTGGTACTTGCTCTTGCGCGCGTCCGCTGCCTTCTTGCGGTCAGCGAGCTCGCGCTCGCGCTGTGAGTGCCGCGTGGCCAGTTCCAGGCGCGACTTTGGCTTCCGGGCACTACGTGATGGCGGCGGCGCTTCTTTCGCCTCGGTCACAGCATCTGTTAAAGCGTTCACCCACGCGTCGCGCGTCTTTGCGTTCGACAAGGTGCCCTCGAAGAGCGGCACGCCCGCGATGCCCAACAGGCGCAGCCCGTCCGCGCCCGCCGCCTTGATGCATTGGATCTCGTGCAAATAAATGAGTTCGTCGCCGTTGTCGATGGAAAGGCAGGTCCCGTCGGGCTGCAGCTGCACGCGGACGAGCTCGGAGCCGACGTCGTCGCCGTCGTTCGACTCCTCGGTCTTGGAGCCGAACAACGAGCCGGCGAAGTTCGAGATCTTGTCCGCCGCCTTTTGTAGTGCCTGGGCCGGGGCCCGCCGCCGCGAGAACACGGCGCCGTCGTACAACAGCGACCGTTTCTGGTGCTTCGATACCTGGCGCTTCACCCAGCGGAAGCAGGGGCACAACCTTAACAAGTTCATGCTTTCCCGCTTGAACGTCTCCTTCGTCGATAGCGCGTCGTGGCACTGGTTGCACGTACGCTGGAGCTGCGCGTAGCCCTTGACCCGGTCCTTCCAGGGCGAGCACTCGCCGCACACGACGCGGCCGCACTCCCTACAGTGGTGGTGCCGGTTGGAGAGGGCGCCGAAGGCCTTTTCGCAGCGGAAGCACGCGGTGACGCTGTGCTTGTCCACCCACGCCGTGCGCTCCCGGACGTCGTCCGCGCCGCCGTCGTCCCACACGTCGTCGTCGTCCGAGTCCATGGTCGGCGCGCTGCGGCCCACGAGGGCGTAGGCCATGCACGAGCACGCTGCTCTGTGGGCGTCTCTACGGCTCCGGTGTCGGTGTTTTGGCTGCTGCGTGCTGGCTGCTGGCAGCCGACCCCGCAGAGACCAATCACTGCGCCACCGTGTGGCTTAACGAGCGCAGACACCCGATTTTGTCCCGCCGTGCGCCGTGCATCCCGCACGGGTTTTATACGCACGGGTTTATTTGCACGCGTTTTGCATTTGGTTTTAGGCTAGCTCCACGGCGGGTACCACACAATTGGCGGACCACTCTTATCTTATTGCTGCATTGCTGCGCTAACCACTAGTTGAGTTTGCCAGGTACTGTGGCAGCTTTCAAACACTGACAAGGGGCAGCGCTCAACACTCAAAAATGATGCCGCGGCTCCTCTGCGCGTTGCTCGTCGCCACGACGGCCGCCTTCGACGTGTCCTGGATCCCCGCCGACCCCGAGGGCCCGCTGCCGCTCTCGAAAGCTTACAGGGAGCAGCTCCGGCGGCTCTGCGACGTGGTACGCACCGTCTCGCCGCTGCCGCCGTCCATCGTGGAGAAGCTGCCGGTCATCGAGAAGCTCTGCGAAAAGCTCGACGCCGCGGCGGCGTCCTCGGGGCCCCTCTCGGCGCTGAGCAGCCTGCGGTTTGCTGGTGTTGTCGCCGCGGGCGCCTGGGCCTGGCACTCGTACCAGTCCAAGGGCCTCATCTACGACGCGACGCGGGCCGCGCGGCGGCACCGGGGCCTCTCGCCGCGGCCGCTGCGGGCCGCGCCGCCGGCGCCGAGGAAGTCGTCGGCGTCGCTCTTCGACCCCGGGGCCTTGTAGTTTAGAGATCAACATGGGTTTCTATGTGCTACGGGGAGGCCAGGGGGGGGGACGCTCGAGTTCGGCGAACGCTTTTCCGCCCAGATGATGCCGCGCACCTACCTCGGATGTAGATCTCGATGTCGACTCAGCGTAATTCTCAGCGTCGAGCCCTACCAGCACGCGAGAGGCAAGCCTGCGCAGGAACACATGGGAGAACCCCGCACGGTCTCCGATGCCCGTGCCGTCACGGAGTAGTAACGCACCGGGAGCGTACCGTATTTTATTTCACTGCGTGCTATCGCGCCGCCGTCACCGCCTGCAGGCCCGACAGCTGCATCCCCCGGATCGCGAGAGCAGAGGCGAGGAGGGACCGGCCCGCCCGCCCGACCACCAGCAGTACCTGCCGCCGCCCCCACCAGCCGCGCTCGACGAGGCCCTGGAGGATCTGGTGGGACCCGTTCGACACCAAGGCCACAAAAAGGCCCGTGTAGACGGCCGCGCCCAGGATGGGCACGCGGGGCGGTGCCGCCACGACGACACCGCACAGGTCGCGGAGACGCGTGAGGCCGTCGGTCAGGCCGTAGCCGACCGCGGCCGCCGCGAAGCCCACGCCGAAGAGGCGCGGCATCGGCCCCACGACGGCGCCGACGCGGGCGCGCGCCGGGAGGTCGGGCTGGAAGGCGTTCGTGGGAGCTTTGCCCGCGGCGGACGGCGCCGCCTGAAACGCGGCGACGAGCTTGCCGGCGAGCGCCGTCAGCAGGCCGGCCACCACGTAATCCGCCTCGTGGCCGAAGGCCCGGCCGCGCCGCTGCACCTCCGCCGTCGTCTGCAGCGCGCACGCCAGCGCCGCCTCGAGCGCGAGCTTTTGTCGAAACCGCGGGTCCGCATCGGCACGCGCGCGCCAGGCATTCGTGAGGCGCGCGCGAAGCGGTGGCCGCGCCGGCAGCGTGAGAGCTGCTGCCAGTGGTATGAGTGCTGTAATTGCGGTGCGCATCGTCGTGTTGGCAGCCGTGCAGACTCCTCTCACAGGGTCTTGTTATCCGCAGGACTCGTACTCGGAGTGCGATAGTTGTAACGATCGATATCGATGACAACAAATGTAGCAACTACGCGCTTGCCGCTGTAAGTTTTTGGTGTGAAAAACCCGTCTAACCAACGAGTGCATCAGTGACGCTTTGCACGCTTCTACGACTACAAGGACCGCACGAACTCACCACACATGTACTTACTTGGCGTACGCCGACCGCTGCTCCAACGATGCGCCGCGCGCCTTCAAACTCACGTAGGCCAAGACCGCGGCGCCAAAAGCTAATACCAAAATCCCCGACGTGACCCACACGAGCGCCAGGAAGCCGACGGCGTCGTAGATCGGGTAGAAGGCCAGGGTACCTAATACAGCGCCGGCCTTGGACATGCTCGCGACCAGACCATGTGCGGCTGCCGCGACTTCTGGCGGTGCTACCGACACGGGATAGGCATATAAAGTAGCTGACGGCAAGCCGACCACTACTCGAATCAGAACACAAGCGACGAACCGCGACGTCGTATCCTCCAGAATGAGGACGATGCCGATCGCCACTCCCGCGGTGACAAGGGTCGCCGTGAAGGACTCGAGCACGGCCTTGGACGGGTCGTCGGGGTTGCGTTGGAGGAACCATAGACTTGAACAGCACGCCGCGAAGGCGCCGCACGAGACCAGGAACGAGACGCCAAAGGTGTTCCGGATGGACAGCCCAGGCAAGGCTTCATCTAGCACGAAGGGGTACACGAGCGAGACGCCGTAGTTGGCGAAGTTCTGGAGGAACCATGCCAAACCGTTCAGCTGGCAACTTGTTAATACTCCAGCTTCTTCGAGCACCCGTAGCATCTCGTGCCGCGCCTGTTGATTACGTCTCCGTCCGGTGTCAGCCATGGCGTAGTAGCGCCCGGCGCAGACCAAGGCCATGAGCCCGCCGAACGCGAAGATGCAGCGCCACTGCAGGCCGGCGTCGTCGAGGCCGAACACGAGCAACAAGAGGTATCCCACTAAATACAAGACGCACTGGCCTAAAATCACTCCTGTGGACGCGAGTCCGACGGCGACGGGCGTGTGTCGCCTCGACTCCAAGGACGCGGCCAACGTATAAATGCCCCCACCGCCGAACCCGGCGCCGATGCGACAGAGCATGAGCGCCCAGCCGCCCCACGTCGTAAAGACCGAGGTCTCGACCGTGGTCCGCACAGCGTCCGTGGGCAGCACGGCGCACGCGATGGAGAACGCGGCGCAGAGGAGCGCCGCGCCGGCCGCGAGGTTCGTCGCCGAGCACTCGCCGGCGTCGGCCTGCACGCCAAAGTAGGCCATGCCGCCCACCGCCCCGAGCAACGCCGTGGAGTCCAGCGCGGCACCGTTCAAGGACGACACGCCGCCCCACTGGGCGGTCCACAGCGCGAGCGTGACGCTGAAGACGCTGATGAGGTAGCCGAAGGTCGTCACCGGGAGCACGTTGAGCAGGAGGTTGCCGCAGGTGCCGAGGCGCGGGTCGTCCGGGCCGCCGGGGAGGAGCGGGGTGGCCGCCTCGTCCACGGCCATCGTCTGGAGGCGTGCCTTGGCGGCTGCGGCCTTGCAGGGAACTCAAGGGCTTGCCGAGGTTGCGACGGGGCAGCCCGGCGGCGTCACGTCGGCTGTGTCGCGTGCTTTGGCCTCGCGCTGAGCCAGGAAAAGAGGGTTTCGCTCTAGTAGGAAAACCTGGCAAAGTCTCTTGTTTGCTCCCCAACTCACTCCCTTGACGCGCGCAGAGCTCGAACCTAGGAAAATGCGGTAGGTTACCTAAAACCCTACTAGGAAGTGCGGGTATTTTTGCAGCAAATCATCGAAACGGAGCTGACCTGTCAGTCTCCGGTGCACGGCGCACAGCAGAGTCTTATAAGGTCACTGCCACTCTGTGCGGACCTCCAGGCGGCAGCAGCCGTCAGCTCTGCGAGCGCAAGCAGTAAAACGGGCAGCCTAAAAACATGGCAGCAGCGCTCGACGGCGTCGCGCAAAAGCATGCGGAGACCATGGCCGAGCTCATCTCCGCATATGCTGCCCCGCTGATGCGCCGGGCTGCTCAAACGCAGAACCGCCGCGGCCGCCGGAGCCGGCTCCGGCGGAGCACAGATGCGTGTCGCTTCTTCGACGACGTGCGCGCGTCGCAGCTCGACGACCCGCGCGCCGAGGATTGTGTACGGGACGCGCGCGACGCGTTGGAGGCGCTGGGAGCCGCGCTGCGCGCCTCCGACCCCTGGGCTGCGCTCGGCCGGCGCGTTCTCCGCGCGGCGGCGCGGGACCTGGACGCCCTCGACGCCGCGTGCTGGCGCGCCATCGCTGAAGCCGCGATCCGGGTCGTGGCAGGCGAGGTGAGGCCTCCGCCGCCGCCGGTGCCTCCGCCGGCGCCGCCGCTTCCACCGCCTGTCGCGCGCGTCGAGCCGCCCGCGCCGAAACTGCTCGGAACCGCGCCGCGGCCGCCTCTTCTGCCGGAGCCCATCGACGCCTACGCCTGGGAGGACACGCCAACGAGTGTGACCGTGACCGCTGAGCTTCTCAAGGCGAGTCGCCTCGCGAGCGCCGAGTTCTCGGAGACCTCGTTTCATGTCATTGTGAAGGATGCACTGCGGGAGCTCCGGGTCCCAAAACTCTGGGCTAAGATCGACACGGCGGCGAGCCGCGCGGCTATGGAGACAGGCAAGCTCGTCGTGACGCTGCGCAAGAAGGCACGGGGCGCCTGGCCGCGGCTCGTCGCCGGCTGTGACCCGGCGGCGCCCGACGACCCCCAACTGGCGCGCGCCGTGGAGGCGGACGCGCGGTCGCTCCCGCGCCGCCGGCACCTGAACGCGGCCCTCGGGCCCGGCGCGTGCGAGGCCGCCACCGCCGTTCGCGGCCTGCTGCGATCTAGGGCGCCGTTCGCGACGATCGAAAAGGCGCTCGGCCACGCGCCTGCCGGGACCTGCGAGTGCCGCCTGCAGAGCCACAGCACGCTCCTCCACACGGCCTGCGACGAGCGCCGGAGCGACGTCGTGCGTATACTACTAGCGGGGTCCGACGTGGACGCGCGGAGCGCCCGCCTCTTCACGCCGCTGCATTTGGCCGCCGGGTCCCTGGCGTCCCTCGCGAACCCGTCAACAAAGGACGTTCAAGAGGCCGCCGCGTGCGTCGCGCTATTACTTGAGCGCGGCGCGGACCCCTCCCTCTTGGATGACGCCGGCCGCGCGCCACTCCACCTCGCATGTTTGCAGACGGGCACGTTCGGCATCGTGGAGGCCCTGGTCCGGGGCGGCGCCGACCCGGCGCAGCCCACGAAGGACGGGTACCTCGCCGTCGACGCCGCGCACACGGTCGGTGGCCTCACGGAGGACCTGCGGGGTTTACTCGCGCGCGACCGCGCCGTCGCCCCCGCCGGCTACGACCTGGATGATGCCGAGCCCCTCGACGTGGACTGATGTGCTAAGCGAACTGTATTACAACACAAGGGGCCGGGGCACGTGGCCCCCGGGCACGCAGACGCGCTGGATGAGCCGCGGCTCGGCGTTGAACTGGCGGCCGGGCGCCGCCGTGTGCAGCGCGGCGTAGTTGTCCGTCACGACCACGTCGTGGGACGCCCAGCGGTGCCTGTAGACGCGGGACGCGTGCGCCGCCGCGCCGACCACGGTCTCCAGGAGATGCTGGGATTCATCGAAGGGCACGCCCCGGAAGCCCAGCTGCTGCTTGACATCCAGGTGGAGCGCGGCTTTATTGCTCCGCGGGTGCCTCACCACTAACGGCGAGTCGTGCACGAGGCAGCCCCCGATGGCCGAGCAGTCCCGGACCAATTGTTGAGCGTAGGCGCCCGCGGCCGGCTCCTTGCTGAAGCCGCCCGCGCGCACTTGGACGTCCCGCCTCCCGGCCACGGCCCAGGGCGCCAGAAAGGCGTCCTCGGACTTGGCGTTGGACGCGTAGGTCACGTTCAGCGTCGCCAGGCGCCGCTTCAGCGCGTCGTCGAGCGGAAGCGAGGCCAACCGCGCGTCCGCGAAGTGCGTCTCCGCGTCGGAGTTGGTCGGCGCCCGCAACGCTTGAAACACGGTCGTCCGGACCGGCAGCCCCCGAGGCCGCGAGCTCTCGTCGCTGTGCCAGGCGAGGGACTCCATGCCGTAGACCTGGTTCTCATTGCAGGGCTCGCCGTCGTCGCCCAGGGCCCCGGCGTGTACCGTGTCCGTTTCCGTGACAGCCCGGTTCGCCAATAAATTCACCTCCGGCAGGCCCCTGCGCCAGAGCCGGCACATGCCCCTGTGGTACGTACTCGGCGGCGCGTCCATGTCGTGCTCAAAGAGCGCGTGGAGGGCCACGACCTGTTTAGCGTCCAGGCTCCGGTCTTGCACGAAATGCAATACGGCATAGGTGTCCAGGGTATCGCGCAACCAGGTCCCGAAGCTCGCCGGCGGCTCGGGGAGCAGAAGTGCAAGATCAAGGCCCTTGACGCGGGCGCCGAACGTGCCGCCGAAGGGCGTGAGCCGCGCCTGCGACGTGTCGAACGGAGCGGGCGCCTCCTCTACGGTTTTGACCGTCTCGTACACGATCCTCGCCCGCTGGTGCGCGAAGGCTTGGGGCCAGGGCCGTCGTACGACCTCGCCGGTACTGCGCCGCTTCCAGATGGACCGGTAGTCACTGTCTAGCGTCGAGTTGGTCTGTGTGAAGAATGTGAGTCACACGTCAAGTTGAAGGCGGACGCCGCCAAGGAACCGGGTGCCACTTGAACTTCAGAGCGTATAAATAATCGTTCGAAACGTAGGCCAGGAAGTCCGGCTGGCCCCAGTCCAAGGGCCGGAGCTCGCGCCAGGCGTCACTAATGACGTCGTAGGCCGCTATTCTCTTCGTCGTGCGCTTGCCGTCCTTCCCGGAGACGACGAGGACGTCGTCGCCGACCGTGAGGGTGGCCAAGCCGATGTGCGAGGCCGGCCAGGGTAGCGGGGCGACGGGCGCCCAGCCTCTCGCTTCGCCCGCTTCCAGGGGCGTTTGCGCGAGGGGCCGTCTATAGACTTGGGCGTGGGCCACCTCGGGACTTGCTTGGCACTGGACGTTGTTGTCTACTAAAACGTTGACCGCCGGAGGATGCCCGTGCTGCCCCCCGAAGCGGAACGCCCGCCCTCTCAAAACCGCGCTGCCCGCCGAGTCGGCGCCGCCGCCCGGCACGGTCCCCACGCGGAACCAGCCGGCCTTGGACGGTCTACCCGAAGGATTGAGGGGCAGCGCGTAGTGGTCGCTCCTCGGGTCCTGGCGGTTCGGGCCCGCGCCTCCAATAATGTGCAACGCATTCGCGTCCACGTAGGCCGAGGGGGCGTACCTAATTTCGGGCAGGTCCGGCAGGCGCACCCAGACGGCTTTTTTGGTTTGGCGCTTGCCGACGAAGCGGACGGCCCAGGACTCAGCCGTGCCCGGGGTGCACCCCGGCCCCATCTGGCCGCTCACTAAATAGAGCCACGTGCCGTCGCGGGAGACGGCGGCCCCGTGGTGCGTCTTGGCGGCCGTCGGTGGTAAGTGGGCCACCGTCCGCCATTTTTCACTAGTCGTGTTGAGCATTTGGATGGCACTCGTGACGCGGTTGAAGTCGCAGAGGAAGCCGCCGATGACATACACGAGGTCGTGATACACAGCCTTTGAAGATTCGCAGAACTCCGTCGGGCGCTCGTCGCTAGTCACGGCCTCCCACGGCCCGAGCGCCCGGATGCGGCGGCGCGGGCCGCTATGGGTCAGCGGCGCGCGGCCGGCGCGCCCGCGCGGGTCCCCGGCCGTGGGCCGCCCGAAGGCGGGCAATTGCGCCGGCGCCGGCGGGGCCCGGCGCGCCGCGGCCGCAATATGCGACACGCGCTGGTGCTGCGGCGGCGCCCGGGCGAGGCGCCAGAGCCGGTGCGAGGCGGCGCCGAAGAGCCCGCTGATGGTCGCGACGAGCAGGACGTAGCCGCCGCGGCCGCCGCCGCTGCCGTGCCGCCGCATCGGTGCTGCGGCCGTTCGGGGGCAGCCCCGCTAGGAGATGTCGTGGGCGCTGGGACGGTCCCTCCTCAGCATCATCATCATCATCAGTGCGACTGCGTTTTGTCCGTGTCACTTTTTTCGTTAGGGAAACCCGTTTACTGATTTTAGCCCCGATTTCCGCCGATTTCCGCCGATTACGTCGATACCTGTCTTGGTCGCCGATTCAGGATTGCGCGACGTCCGCAGGCATCTCTGGTGTTCGTACGCTAGAGCAAGGCGCGATCATCTATGCTCCGCGCGGTTCGGAGACTCCGCGACCCCACGATCTCGTTAGTTCGGGCCCAGGACCTGGACCTGGGACTATCAGCGGTTGTACTATCACCATGGACATTGGCGCGATCGTTTGTTTCATCATCGACCGACTTGCGCGAGGTCCAGGTTAATAATATTCAGACCCGAGCTCGGGCAGCCTAAAGTACCCTTCTCGTAGTGCAGATATCATATACTTGATTTCCACTATAGGTGGGGTAGTATGGGGTCCAACGAAATCGCTAGTAGGCTTATTGGGGGCCCTCGAAAAATTGTCATATTTGACGTTCAGGGGCGCGCGAAAGCCCAAATAAAACACTTTTTTGGGATGCTGATCGGCTCCCGGACTCCCTCTGGGTTAGATCCATTGTTGGTTAGACGCCTACACCGCACACGCAGAAGCTTGGGGCAGTCCATAGCTCTCAAAGAGAGCTATTGCCAAACTGAAAACTTAGCCCAAAGTTGCTAAGGCTGGTTGAGCTGCTAGCGACGCACGCGACGAGTTTTGGCCGTACCAAATTTTGTGCGATTTATTAGCATGATCATGAGACGCGGCGAAGTGCGTTTTCGTTTGGAAATAGCGTGTGCACGGGTGAGGAAGCCCAAGTTTCAGATACCCTGAGCTCAGCTACGCACACAACCCGCGTATGGGTGTATCTCTCTCTCTCGGGACGCAGTGTATATACCCACCGTGCACAGCTGGCCGCAACGGCTGGCCGCGCACGTAAAAAAATAAACCCGCGCCAAAAAGTTGGACCCTATCGGGGAGTAAGACGCTATCGAGGAGTAAGACGACCGGCCGCCGCCATGGGGGCTGGGGACCGGACCTCTAGGGAGTAAGCGAATAGACGCCGCCCGAAGGCTGGGGACTAGGCCCTTGGGTGACCCGGTCTACTGGAGTCCACTACTTGAACAAACATAGACAAGACTAGAGTTCCCGGGCGGGCGCTTCGAACGCGAGGTCCGCGTCCAAATCGCGGAGGGCCCCGCGGATCTCGCGGTCGAGGTCGTCGAGGTCCGTGCGGAGCGTCGCCAGCATGGCCCCGGCCTCCGTCGCGTTCTTCTTCATCCGCCGGAGGCGATCCAAGGACGCGAGGATGTCGCGCGCGCGCCGCGCCACCGCGTCCGCGCGGAAGGCCTCGAGCGCCGCCGTCGAGGTGTCCCCGCCGCCCCCGCCGCCGTTGGCGGCATCGGCGACGAGCTGGGCGCGGAGGACCCGGTAGGCGACTTGGAACGCCACCGCGCCGTGCTCCAGTTCCGGCTCGTACGCCACGACGTAGACGTCCCCCGGCAGGGCCGTGAACCAGTTCCCGCGGCGGCCCAGGTGCGCGGCCCGCACCACGCCGATGGCCCCGCGCGCGCCGCGGCTCGCCATGGCGTCCCGCAGCGTGCGTTCTAAGGAGGTGGCTCCAGACATGGCGAAGCGGCCCGACTTGACTTCGACGGCGATGGCCAGGTCCTCCGCCCCGCCGAGCTCCACCAGCAAATCGCCCTTCTTCGAGCGGCTCCCCGCCGCCGCGGTCGAGGCCGTGTCCACGACGCCGTCGCCGAAGACTGTGGCGGCCTCCCGCAGCAATTCCGCCACGTCCTCCTCGAAGGCGCGGCCCTTGACGTCCGCGCGCCGCACGTCCGCCTCCGAGCCCGCGGCGAGCTCGAGGGTCTGGGTGAGCTTCTCGTCCAACGTTTGGTAGGAGATGCGCAGCTCGGCGGCGAGGCTCGCGTGCGCCGCGGCCTGCTGCGCCCGCCCCGCCGCCGCCGACTCGGACTGCCCGACCAGGATCCGGCCGAGCGCACTACTGGAGTCCGCCGCGTCCAGCAGCTTCTTCACGTCGCCCGTCGTGCGCTCCAGCGCCGCGGCCACGGCGAGGGCCGTCGTGCTTGCCACCGAGGTCTTGCGGTTCGGGTCGCCCAGCTCGTCGCGGAGCCCGCCGATGGTCGTTTTGAGGACGCCCTGGCTGCCCAGGTAGCCCTCGAGGGCGGCCGCGGTCCTGGCGTCGCGCGTCGCAAAGTTCTGGTCGAGGCGCTCGCGGAGGCGCCGGTCCCACTCGTCGAGGCGGTGCACGAGGCCGTCCACCTCCTTGGCCACGCGCGCGCCCTCGCCGGCCGCCTCGCTGCGCTCCAGCACGCCGAGACCCAGCGTGAGGGCGTCCAGGAGGTACGCCGTCGGGTCCGCCGCGGCGGCGGAGGGCACGCGCGCCAGGAGCGCCGCGGGCACCGCGAGCGTGAAGTCGCACTCGCTTTGCGGCTCGTCGCCGGCGTACGAGGCGAAGCGCCGGAGCGGTGTGGCGCGGACGCGCCGGCTTCCGAGCCATAAGGACGAGGCGCTCCGCGCCAAGAGGGCGGCCTGCACCAGGCTCCGCATCGCAGCTCCTCGCCTTTGTTTAGATTGCAAACGTGTGCCGCGTGTCAGCCGTGATGGTGGTGGTGCTGGCAGTGCTGCACGGGTGCTCAGATTTCACTTTCCTAAGCGCAAGCAGGGCCTTTGTTGCTCTAATATTGAAAAACCCGTGCGAACCCGTGTAAATTTTACATGTATCCAGCTCATGTATCCCCGCCGCCGGCGAATCGGCGAAGCGCGGTGCCCCCCCCCCGGGCCCCGCCCACTAGTCCTAGCACCGTCACAAACCCACAGACATGTATGTATGCGTATGTTGTCCACTCACTAGCCAACGCCCGACAAAAAGTAGGTATCACAAAACTCCACTTACTCCTCCCAGCGGAACGCTACGGCCCGGTAGGGCTCGGGCGGCTCGGGCGGCTTGACGCGCTCGCGTATCCGCGGCGCGCGCAGGGCCGCGACAACCGCGTCGCGCCGCCGCCGCCTCACGAGCCGCGCGCCGCCCGCACAGGCGCCGGCGAGGAGCAGCGCGGGGGGGGCGTAGAACAGGAGCGCCCACCCCTGCTTCCGCCGCCACGCGCACGGCGGACCCAGGAACGCGCACCACGCCTCGGCGGGGACTCTCGGGGGCGTCGGCGCCCGCGAGATTGTTGGGGCGCTCGTCGGGATCGACGAGAGCGCCGGCGAGGGCACGGACGGGGGCACGGCCGTCGGCACGGTCGTCGGCACACCCGTCGGCACGGGCACGGGCACGGGCGTCGGTCGCGGCGACACCGTGGGCGCGCGCGTCGGTAAGGCCGAGGGCAACGCCGTCGGCGCCGAGCTCGGTGTCGTTGTGGGCACGGTCGTCGGCAGGCCCGTCGGCGCGGCGGACGGCGACACGGTGGGCGCCGGCTGCGCAGTCGTCAGGGCGATGACCAGCGCGCAGCGGAGCAGCCGTCGCATCTAATGTTATTGTGTCACCTCCCCATGGGCGGTGGGCAGCCCAAAGCCATGAATAGCGACGCTACGACCGCGAGCAGTCGACGACTTGGCGTAATACCGCGCTGCGCCGATTTTTGAGTTGTACCCCACGGGTTTTTCGAAAAGGCTAACTGTGGGGCTGCTTCTAGGAGTCACAATGAGCAGTCACACACACGGTTCTACGGTGGCCAAGATACATGTATTACCAGGGCGCGTCCTGGACCCAGAGCGGCCGCTGGTCCGCGGCCCGCCGATTGATAATGACCGTCGTCGGGTGGCCGAGGTCCCGCAGGAACTGGGCCGTCAGGTCCGGCGCGGCGTGGTGCGGCGGCGTGAGCGGCCGCTTTTCCTTTTTGAGCGTTCCGTCCGTCGCCTTGCGCCGGCCGTACTCGGCGTGGCGTCGGCGCGCCGCGGACGCGGCTCGGTGGGACCGCTCCTTCGCGAGGTCGAGCCGCGCCCGCGCGCCGTCGGCCGCGCAGCCCGCGAAGGCCCGATCCAGTTGCCGCAGGTCGACGCCGCACGTGGCCTCGAGGGCCATGCGCAGTTTAAAGTCGAGCGTGCCGCGCGCGCGCTCGGTCGCCTCCAGCGCCCGCTCGGCGCGCGCTCGCCCGAGGCGCTCGTCGGCGAGCGCGCCGGCGGCCGCGGCGAAGGCCTCGTCCCGCCCCGCGGCGCGCGGCGACGCCGCCGGTGGCGAACTCTTAAACGCCCGCAGGCCGCGCTGGCGTGCGAGGATCTGCTGCGCCACGGTGTGCAACCGCGGGTTCACGGCCCAGTCACCGCTGTCGGCCCACTTGCTCGCCTCCGTTGCTTCGTCGTAGAGGTACTCGTAGCCGGACTCGGGGTCGACGTAGCGCGTCACGCTGCGCCGCCAGTGCACGGCCGCGGCCGCGGCCGCGAGCGGCGACCGCGGCTCGGCCGGTGCCGGCGCCTCGGCGGC